>Ga0074044_10000059_pt1 | contig 106979 bp, 100 predicted proteins | sample BogForMeECP23OM1_FD_94443 | JGI IMG/M metagenome (GOLD analysis project Ga0074044, IMG submission 94443) | Bog forest soil microbial communities from Calvert Island, British Columbia, Canada - Bog Forest MetaG ECP23OM1 | ecosystem: Environmental > Terrestrial > Soil > Wetlands ...
CATCTTCAAGATCCTGCAGGCGCAAAGTGAAAAAGAAGGACACATCTTCGCCGAAGGTGTGCTGGAGATCCTCCCTGACGGCTACGGCTTCCTGCGCTCGCCCGACTACAACTACCTGCCCGGCCCCGACGACATTTATGTGTCGCCATCGCAAATCCGCAAATTCGATTTGAAAACCGGCGACACCATCAGCGGCCAGGTGCGTCCGCCGCACGAAGGCGAGAAATATTTTGCGCTGGTCAAAATCGAGGCGGTCAATTTCGAGTCGCCCGACGAAGCCCGCAACAAGATCCTGTTCGACAACCTGACGCCCTTGTATCCGCAGGAGCGCATCAAGCTCGAGACCGTGCGTGAAAACATTAGCGCCCGCGTCATGGACCTGTTAACCCCGCTAGGCAAGGGACAGCGCGGCCTGATCGTCTCCCCGCCCCGAGCCGGCAAGACCATGCTGCTGCAGAATGTGGCCAACTCGATCACGACCAATCATCCAGAAGTAGTGTTGATGGTCCTGCTCATCGACGAGCGCCCGGAAGAAGTCACCGACATGCAGCGCTCGGTAAAAGGCGAAGTTATCTCGAGCACCTTCGACGAGCCCGCCGCCCGCCACGTGCAGGTTGCGGAAATGGTGATCGAAAAGGCGAAGAGATTAGTCGAGCACAAGCGTGACGTAGTCATTCTGCTGGATTCCATCACGCGTCTCGCGCGCGCCTATAACACGATCGTTCCGCCCTCCGGCAAGGTCCTTTCCGGCGGCGTAGACTCGAACGCCTTGCAGCGACCCAAGCGTTTCTTCGGATCGGCCCGCAACATAGAAGAAGGCGGGTCTTTGACGATTATTGCTACCGCGCTAATCGACACCGGCTCACGCATGGACGACGTGATCTTCGAAGAATTCAAAGGCACGGGCAACTCAGAAATCATCCTGGACCGCAAACTGGTAGACAAGCGAACCTTCCCAGCGATCGACATCCAGCGCTCCGGCACAAGAAAAGAAGAGCTGCTGATTCCCAAAGAAGATTTGCAGCGCATCTGGGTCCTGCGCAAAGTGCTGAACCCGCTGTCTCCAGTAGAAGCCATGGAGTTGCTGATAGAGCGCCTGGCAAAAGCGGGGAGTAACAGCGAATTTCTGGCTAAGATGAGTCAACTGTAGTTCGTGTAGGGCGGGCGCCCCCGCCCGCCCAAGCTGAACGCCGCCCGGGAAAACACAACGGCGGCGACGCAATTTCCACATCCACTAGGGTGTCCAAGAGGAGCGCAGATGTCCTCAACCAAGAAGCCGGGTGCCCCATCCTTGCGCGTTCTGTGCGCAAGGGTGGGATTCCACGATCCCGTCCCACTTGGGATTTTGTTACCACCCCAAACGAATCCGTGATTTAATCACAAATCATCAAGGAGGCGGGATGCAGTTGCGCCTGGAGAGCCGCCCGGTCGGCGATGTTCTGGTCATGCAATGTCACGGACGCATCGTGGCTGGAAATGAAGTCTATACCCTGCACGCCCAGGTTGGAGACTCCTGCGTCAAGTACGGCGACGTCGTCCTGCAACTCGACCAGGTAGAGTTCATCGACAGCAGCGGACTGGGAGCGTTGGTCCGTCTGACGCAAGCCGCGCGAGCCAAGGGCGGAGACCTGAAACTCAGCGGCGTGCCACCCAAGATTTTGAAGACGCTGGCGATGACCAACCTGCTCTCGCAATTTGAAACCTACGATTCGGTCGAGGAAGCGATCACGGCCGCGTACTTAGGCTCGCGCTATTCGCGCGGAAAAGGCGACGCCAGGCCGCGCATGCTTTGCGTTTGCGAGTCGACGGATGTGGGCACGTTCCTGCGGGAGATATTGTGCAGCGCGGGATACAACGCCTTAACCACCGCGACGATTGACGACGCGCGCATTCTGCTCAAGGCAACCAAGGCAAAGCTCGTAGTACTTTCGGCGCGCATGCAATTCGTACACGGCAAACCGGCGCAAAAAGCGCTCGAAGAGATTGATCCGACCATTTCGCTGCTAGTTCTGGACGAGAACTTCGCCAGCCAGGATCCCGGCGAAGCAGCCGAGAAACTGCTGAGCTGCGTAGGCAAGAGCCTGGCTCCGGGAGCAAATTAGGCCAGAACACCGAATCGAGCTACTCTACATAAAAATGGGGCCGGAGTTCGCCTTGCGGGACATAGCGCGACGCCTGCCGGTATATTGCCCCTAGAGTTCCGCGGTCCAGCCCTTTGTGATTGAGGATGGTCAAGGTCTGCTGTGCGCCCGCGGCTTCGATTCGCCGCAGCTTGATGTGGCTACCCCGCTGCGAGACCACCTTGAACCCGAAGATCGACAAAATTCTGACGACCTCCGCGCCGGAGAGGACCTTAAGTCTCGGCATGCGCCAGCGGCTCTAGTTCGAAACTGGCCAGGATCGAAGTAGTTTTCTCCTTCCAATTGGAGGGCAATCGCTTCCCTCAGATTCTGCGCCAGTTCATCCAGCGTTTTTCCCTGGGTAACGACGGGCAAGTCGAGGCACTCGGCAACGAACTGGTTTTCGCCTCTGAAAATGTGAACCTGGATAATTTTCTTCATCTCGGCTCATCGTAACGCTTGGCTGATCGACAATCAATCGAAGTTTGCATGGCCAATTCAGTGGCGCACCGGCTTTGCTCCCCGCAGTAGAATATCCCCATGAAGCGCTACACGCTGCCGATTATCATCGAACGCGATGCGGAGGGTTTTTATGTCTCCTGCCCGCCGCTGCAGGGCTGTTACAGCCAGGGAGACACCTACGATGAGGCTTTGAGCGACATCAAGGATGCCATCCGGCTACACCTCGAAGACCAAGCCTGAGTAACTCACTTACTCCGAACTAATCCGCATCCCGTAGAACGACCGGTAAACGAAGAACACCGAAACCGCGAAGAAGGCAATCGCCAGCCCATGTGTCAACCCAGTGCCCTGGTCGCGGGTCAGCGACACCGCCAATTCCACCGCCAGCAATCCAAACAGCGTGGTGAATTTGATGACCGGATTCATGGCCACCGAAGAAGTGTCCTTGAAAGGATCGCCCACCGTATCGCCGATCACGGTCGCGTCGTGCAGCGGCGTGCCTTTCTGCTTCAGTTTGGTTTCGACGATCTTCTTGGCGTTGTCCCAAGCCGCGCCGGCGTTGGCCATGAAAATCGCCTGGTACAGACCGAAGATCGCAATCGAAATCAGATAGCCGATAAAGAAGAACGGTTCCACGAAAGCGAAGGTCAGGGTTCCGAAGAAAACAGCGAGAAAGATGTTGAACATACCTTTCTGCGCATATTTGGTGCAGATTTCAACGACTTTCTTGCTGTCGGTAACGGAAGCCTTCTCCGCGCCTTCGAGTTTGATGTTGGCCTTGATGAACTCGACCGCGCGATAAGCGCCCGTGGTCACGGCTTGCGTGGATGCGCCGGTGAACCAGTAAATCATCGCGCCGCCAGTAATCAGGCCGAGGAAAAATGGAGCGTGCAGCAACGAAAGCTTATCCACATTCGTGGTTAGCCCGCTTGTCAGGGCCATGATGATGGAGAAGATCATCGTCGTAGCGCCGACGACAGCGGTTCCAATCAGCACCGGTTTGGCCGTCGCCTTGAAGGTATTGCCCGCGCCGTCGTTTTCTTCCAGCAGGTCCTTGGATCGTTCAAAATTGGCATCGACGTTGAAATCCTTCTTGAGCTCCGCCTTGATGTTGGGCACCTGCTCGATCAGCGAAAGTTCATACACGGACTGCGCGTTGTCGGTAACCGGACCGTAGGAATCGACCGCGATGGTCACCGGTCCCATCCCCAGGAAGCCAAAAGCAACCAGGCCGAAGGCAAACACCGGCGCGGCAATCATGGTGGCTGCCACGGCCAAACCCATCTGGCTGAAGAAATAAGCAATCGACATCAGAGCGACCATCGACAGGCCCAACCAGTAAGCCGAGAAATTTCCGGCGACAAAACCGGAGAGAATTCCGAGCGATGCGCCGCCTTCTTTTGCCGAGGTCACCACTTCGTTGACGTGACGGGATTCCACCGAAGTAAAGGCCTTGACGAGTTCAGGAATCAACGCTCCCGCCAGCGTTCCGCAGGAGATGATCGAAGCCAGCTTCCACCACTGCGTAAGGTCGCCACCGAGATTGGGAATGATGAAATACGAAACGATATAAGTGGCAATGATCGAGACAATCGACGTGAGCCAGACCAGCGTGGTGAGCGGCGTTTCGAAATTCATTTCGTCGGAGTTGCCGAAGCGCCCTTTTGCGATAGCGCTATTGATGAAATACGCCAGCGCGCTCGACACCAGCATCATGATGCGCATCACGAAAATCCATACCAGCAACTGCACCTGAATCGCGGGATCTTTGACACCGAGCAAAATAAAAGTGATCAGCGCCACGCCAGTCACGCCATAAGTCTCGAAACCATCGGCCGAAGGCCCAACCGAGTCGCCGGCGTTGTCGCCGGTGCAGTCGGCAATGACGCCAGGGTTGCGGGCATCGTCTTCTTTAATCTTGAAGACGATTTTCATGAGGTCGGCGCCGATGTCGGCAATCTTGGTGAAGATGCCGCCCGCGATACGCAGCGCCGCCGCGCCTAGAGATTCGCCGATCGCGAATCCGATAAAGCAAGGGCCGGCGTAATCGCCCGGCACAAAGAGCAGAATAAAGAGCATGATCAGCAATTCGACCGAGATCAGCATCATGCCGATCGACATTCCGGCTTCCAGCGGAATCTGATAAACGGGATAAGGTTTGCCGGGAAGAGAAGCGAAGGCCGTCCGGGAATTGGCGAAGGTGTTAACGCGAATGCCAAACCACGCAACGCCATAGCTGCCCGCGATTCCCACCAAGCTGAACACCAGGATGATCACCACACGCGGAATCTCGAAATGCCGCAACACGCCAAAGTAAAGCACGATGATGGCGGCAATAAACGCCCACAACAGCATGAGAAACTTGCCTTGCGTCACCAGATACGTCTTGCAGGTTTCGTAAATCAGTTCCGAAATTTCTCGCATGGAGCGGTGCACGGGCAGGTTCTTCAGCCGCATGAAGATGAACATGCCGAAGCCAAGGCCAAAGACGCAGAACAACAGCCCGATCGTCAGCAGGCTATGTCCATTCACGCCGAGGAAGGAAACCGAAGAAAGATCAGGCAGTTTAAGGGCGGCCTCGCCACCCTCCTCGGTGGGTTGCGCCAGCGCGGAGCCGGCGGTTAGAAGAAGCAAAGCAGCAAACATTGCCGAAATTTTTACGACGCAGCGTCCCGCGGACGCAAGATGAACTTTCCCAGTGCGCATTAAATCCTCCTAGAGATCCGATTCAGGGGTCGTGTTGACTGATTTGCTCCGGCACATCCGCCCTGCCCCGCGATTCCGTCAGCCGCCGGTACGGGAGCCACCGAAGTTCCCAACACGCTCCGAACACGCTTCCACCGCCAGGCATAGCAATTAATTAGGAGTGCCGATTTGGCCGCGTCGGAAATTTGCGCCGCCGCATCCAGCCACGAGATCGGACCGCATGCCTCGACACAAAGCACCGTTTATAGCATCTTGCCGGAAGCCCGGTCAATGACGGCCATCACATCCATCTTGCGCTCTCCCTGAATTGGGCAGCTTCCGTATAATTGAGTTTTCGCCATGCCCGCCTCCCTGGACTCCATTGTTGCCGCCACGCGCCAGCGCCTCCCGCTTCGGCGGAGAAACTGCGACCTGCGCGCCTTGGAACGCGCGGCCGCGGCGCACACTCCACGCGGATTTCGGAAGCGGTTGCGCCACATGGCGCTCCACGGACCTGGCATTGCCGTGATTGCTGAACTCAAAAAGGCCTCGCCCTCGAAAGGCTTGATTCGCGCCGATTTCAGACCTTCGGAACTGGCGCGCGATCTCGAGCGGGCGGGCGCGGCCGCATTGTCGGTGTTGACCGACGAACCGTTTTTTCTGGGCTCGCTTGACTATCTGCGCGAAGCTGCGGCGACCAGTTCCTTGCCCTGCTTGCGCAAGGATTTCATCGTCGATGAGTTCCAAATTGTGGAAGCCAAGGCAAATTGCGCCGACGCAATTCTGCTGATCGTCGCCGCCCTCGAACAGAAAGAACTGGTGGCGCTGGCCGGAATCGCGCGCTCCCAGGGCCTCGACGTTTTGTGCGAAGCGCATGACGAAGCGGAGCTCGAACGGGCGCTCGATGCCGGCTGCGACCTGATTGGCATTAACAGCCGCAATCTGCGCACCTTTGAGGTGAATCTCGAAACCGCCTTCCAGCTAGCCGAAAAAATACCGGCAACATGCGTTCGAGTCGCTGAAAGTGGCATCCAATCCGGCGCCGATATAGCGAGTCTGCGAACCGCCGGCTACGAAGCGTTTCTGATCGGCGAGTCACTGATGAAAGCGGAACACCCGGGCGAAGCCCTGGCAAAGTTAATAGAAGAAGCAAAAATAGTAGTCAGTGGCTAATCGATTCTACTGACAACTGATAACTGACAACTGGTTTTATGACCTGGATCAAGATCTGCGGAATCACGAACCTCGACGACGCGCTCGCCGCCATCGATGCGGGCGCGAACGCGCTGGGCTTCGTCTTTTATCCGCCGAGCCCACGCTGCGTCACCTTAGAAACCGCGCGGTCGATTATCTCCAAGCTGCCGCAGCCCATCGAGAAAGTTGGGGTTTTTGTCAGAGCGAGCGCGGACCACGTGCGCGACGTTGTGAAAGACGCGGGATTGACGGCCGTGCAACTGAGCGGCGACGAGAGCGCGGAATTCAGCGGCGGGCTTTTTAAAGAACTCTCCAATGGATCGCGACGACCCACCATTTTCCGCACCTGGCCTGCGAAAGTCTTCGACACTCCCGCCGGCCAAAATGTTGGATGGGATCCGGTAGCGGCCGGGCTGATCGAACCCGACGAGGCCTACAAAGGCAAACGCGTCCACAAAATCCACGTGGCCGAGAACGGCGACCTCTTTCTCGAAACCCACGGCTTCCGCCCCGGCGTAATTTCGGGCGTCCTGTTAGATTCCTCGACCGCGGAAAAACCTGGCGGCACCGGACACGCTTTCGACTGGGAACGGGTGCAGCCCTGGGCTGGAATCATCAACAGCATCAGCAAGCTGATCGTGGCCGGCGGCCTGCATCCCGGCAATGTACAGGAGGCGATTCATCTTCTCCATCCCTGGGGCGTGGACGTTTCGTCCGGCGTAGAACGCGAACCGGGCAAGAAAGATGCTAGAAAAGTCCGCGCCTTTGTAAAGGCCGTACGCGCCATGGAAGAGGCAAACTGATTTGGGGTGGCGCAGCGCTTCAGCGCTGCGATAAGGCCCTGATCTTTACCTCCGGCTTTACAGCTTGCGGAAGAACTCAGGTTTTGATTTTGTTTTGAAAGGGTGCGGCTTCAGCCGCACCGTAACTAGCGCCGAATCATTGCGGCTTTAGCCGCTGAGGTTTGAACTGGCGACCGGATGATTAGCACCCGCGAGTAACACAATGGCGACAGCGATGATCACAAGAAAAACAGCACGCCGGACAAACAACGCCCATCATTCCGTCCCCGGACGTTTCGGCGCTTACGGCGGACGCTATGTTCCAGAAACGCTGATGGCCGCCCTCGATGAACTGGAGCGCGAATACGAGAAAGCCAAACGCGATCGCAAGTTTCAGCAACGCCTTGACCAACTTCTGAAGACATATGCCGGGCGTCCGACCCCACTATTTTTCGCCCGACGCCTCACCGCAAAACTGGGCGTCGGCGCAAAAATCTATCTCAAGCGCGAGGACCTGCTCCACACCGGCGCGCACAAAATCAACAATTGCCTCGGGCAAGGGTTGCTGGTCGAGCGCATGGGCAAGCATCGCGTAATCGCAGAAACCGGAGCCGGCCAGCACGGCGTAGCCACAGCCACCGTCTGCGCGTTGCTAGGATTCGAGTGCGTAGTCTACATGGGCACCGAAGACATGCGCCGCCAGGAGCTCAACGTCTTCCGCATGAGGCTGCTGGGAGCGGAAGTTCGCGGCGTAGATTCCGGCTCGCGCACCTTAAAAGACGCCATCAACGAAGCCATGCGCGACTGGGTCACCAACGTCCGCACCACGCATTACCTGCTAGGCAGCGTCTTAGGAGCCCATCCCTATCCCACGATGGTGCGCGACTTCCATCGCGTAATCGGACGCGAAGCCCGCGCCCAAATCCTCAAAGTCGAAGGCAAATTGCCGAAGGCAATTATCGCCTGCGTAGGCGGAGGCTCAAACTCCATAGGAATTTTCTACGACTTCATCAAAGACAAAAAAGTCCAGCTAATTGGAGTAGAAGCCGGAGGCCGAGGCGAATCCCTAGGCGATCACGCCGCCCGTTTCCGAGGCGGATCGCCCGGCGTGTTGCAGGGAACCTTCTCCTATGTTCTGCAAGACAAAGCCGGACAAATCGCCCTGACGCACTCCGTCTCCGCCGGCCTGGACTATCCCTCCATCGGCCCCGAGCACGCCGAACTCCACGATACCGGACGAGCCGAGTACGTCCCCGCCAGCGACGCCGAAGCACTGGAAGCAACCAAGCTGCTGGCAAGAACCGAAGGCATAATCCCCGCCCTGGAGTCCGCCCACGCCGTAGCCGAGGTCATCAAGCGCGCCCCAAAGATGAAGAAGTCAGAAATCGTAATCGTGAACATCTCGGGCCGCGGCGACAAAGATATTGGGATTATGCGGGAGAATCTGAAACTGGATTAGCTCGGCGGGTACGGTTTGTGACGTGATGAACGCGAGTCCCCGCGGTGTGATCGCGGCCTCGTCGAGAGCAGCGTCAAAGCCACCGTCTTTGCTAGTCCACTGCCCTATCGTTGAGGTCGGCGTGGGTCGCTGGCGGCGGTGGTGGCGGCGATAACTGCTGCCAAGAACTTAGCTGTTCGGGCGTAAGTTCATAGACTTGAGCATGTATCCAGACAAACCCTGCAATCAGAATAAGTAAAACGGCAACGGCGGAGCGGCCGACAAGCCCAGGTGAGAGGGTACGAATCGGCGCAGGTTCTTTTCTGGCGAGAAAGAAAGAATTTATCGGCGAGATAAGCGCGACCACCATCAGTGAGACAGTCACGACTAACTGCGCCGCAGTTCGAGGGGACCCCGGCTCGTAGATTGCATTGAAGATCCATTCAGGGAGCGTAAAGACTCTCGGTCCCCTGAGATACGGCCACGCGAAAAGCGGGAATGCCCAGACCCATGTGACGACAAACATCACAAGCCACGCGGAGCGAGCGCGCTTCATGTAGCCGGTCCATGTAACGATCAGCCCGATGAGAATGATTGCCAGGGAAGCAATGCCGAGATAGTGCCATGTTTGGAGCTGCGCACGGTAGCCCGCATCAAGTCTCGCCAGCGCTACCACGTCCGTTGGGCTAGAGTAATACCAGAGGCCGGCCGGAATGAGGTTGAGCAGTGCGATGGTAAAGAGCAAGCTCGATACCAAGGCTAAATCGGCACGGATTCTCATGGCGGTCCTCCAAGGGTGAACTCGCCCCTTCAGTTGTTATTATCGCGCCAAAGCGACACTCCACTAAAGGGGATTCTGCGTTATAGCTGGATCACAGCCCGGAAGGAGTATCCCGAGCCGCGAAGCGGCAAGAATGCAGCCCACGGCGGCGGGTGGCCTGACCTAGCTTTCGAAATCAATCATGGGGGTGCCCCGTCCAAGCTCCACTTGGGCGGGGATTTTCGTCGCCAGCACGATACTCATGCTCGAGCGAGATCGCGCCGTTCGAGCCGCGGAAGGCCCTGGATGGATTTCCCCGCCTTCTTCTGGGCGAGCCGCAGTTCGTAGAGGCTCTGGAGATTCAGCCAGAATTCCGCACTCGTGCCGAAAAAATGAGCGAGGCGCAGGGCCGTGTCCCCGGTGATGGCCCGAGTTCCGTTCAGTATCTGTGTCACCCGATTGGTCGGAACGGCGATCTTACGCGCCAGCTCAGCCGCGCTCATATTCAGTACTTCTAGCTCTTCGGCCAGGTGTTCGCCGGGATGAATCGCGGTCAATGCCATAACAATGCTCCTCAGTGATAATCGACAATCTCAACGTTCGACGGCCCAACCGCCCCGTCCGCCCATTCAAAGCAGACTCGCCATTGATCGTTAACGCGAATGCTGTATTGGCCCTTGCGATCTCCTGCCAAGGCTTCGAACCGGTTGCCAGGGAGTGCCGCCAGATCACGGATCGAGGCAGCAGCTTCCAAACGGTCGAGCTTCAAGCGCGCAGATCGTTCGAACCCCGAAAAAGCCTTGACCCGTTTCCCGGCGGCGAAATCCCTCGTCCGCTTGTCCCGATAACTGAGAATCACTCGTGCTCACATTAGCAATAATTACCCGTTACGTCAAGCGTAATCGTTCACCGGTCATGCGCAGAAGCAGTTGCCTGCGTCGAAAACGGAATGCTATTGTTCTAATGTCACCATCCGAAGGGTTGTGAAGCCATGACCGGAATCCAGTTCGTCACCGATGAGAAGGGCCGCAAGGTCGGGGTGCTTATCGACCTGAAAAAACACGGCGCCATCTGGGAAGATTTCTGGGACGGTCTTGTGTCTGAATCGCGCCGGAAAGAAAAAGGCATCCCCTACGAGCAATATCGCGCGGCCCGCCAGAAACGCGCACGCCCCCGTGGCTAAGTACTCGCTCGAAATCAAGCACTCGGCGCAAAGAGAGCTAGACTCGCTGGACGAATCCGTGTTCACACGGATAGACCGCAAGATCTTGGCACTGGCCGACAATCCCCGGCCCGCAGGATGCAAGAAGCTGAGGAGCTACAAGGACCAATGGCGCATTCGAGTCGGTGACTGGCGGGTGGTTTATCTCATCGATGATGAGGCGAGACTGATCACCATTACCCGGGTTGCTCACCGCCGCGAGGCTTACGAATAAGACTTGGCTGGGGGCTCACTCAAGCTCGCCTTTGGCTTGAGTGGGAGCTATTTACTCAAACAGTTCGCTGTGCGATCCCAAACGCACAAGTTGCAGAACATCTGTATCCACCTTGCGATAGATCAGCAACAGATCGGGCCTGAGGTGACATTCGCGAAAATCCTGCCATTCGCCAGCCAGGGTGTGATCGCGGTTCCGTTCGGCTAGAGGCTTGTCCTCTGCGAGTAGCGAAATGACCGTCGTCAGTAAATTCTCCACGTCGCGCCGCTGCTGTCCTCGCTGCTCGCGCCTGTAGTCGCGGCGAAAGGCGTTGGTGCGCTCAATCCTCCGCATTCAGGTCGGCCATCAAGCCGTGGACATCGTCGAAGGAAGCCAGTCCACCCTTGCGCGCTTCCCGCATGGCCGCCGCCGTGGCGGCGCTTGGCACCCTAACCTCAAAAGGCAGAGCCTGCTCGGACGCAACCCGCGTCAACAGAACGCGAACTGCATCGGAAACCGACAAACCCATGCTCGCAAGCGCCTTCGTGGCCCGCGCCTTGACTCGCTTATCGATCCTGATATGAACCATTTCCGTTGCTGCCATAGCACACCTGACTGAGATACATTGTATCTCACAAGCTGATGGCTGTCGAGGGTTACGGACAGTCAGCCACGAAGCCGCCCGTGCTTGATCCGGTCCGCCTTGATTTTTTCAGCAGATTTCGATGTAAGATATTTATTCCTCAATAACATACAAGGAAAATTGCGCGCAAAACAGCCGCCGATTTCAGGCTAACTCATTGATTATAAACACCTTACAAGTAAGTCTTTATTCTTCAAAGATCTGCGAGAAATTGCCCTCTAAGTCTTTTGTTTTCAAAGATCACACTATGAGGGGTCTGTTAACGGAATGGTCAACTTTGCAAGAGAATCTTCCTGAAAGCGCCCCGAACTCGACTCCTCAACAGCATTACTTCCCACTCGAACTCGAATCGGCCCTCCGCAATCTACAATGCTTCTGTGCCCTTTCACTTCGAATCGAAGCCTGCTCTCGTCGCTTACGTCACCTGCGGCGATCCCGACCTCGCCACCACGCGCGATGTGATTCTCGCTGCCATCGAAGCAGGAGCAAGCATCATCGAGCTCGGCGTTCCCTTCAGCGATCCGCTCGCTGATGGACCCGTCATTCAGCGCGCCAGCGAGCGCGCCCTCAAGCACGGAACATCGCTCCAGCACGTGCTGACACTGGCATCGGAGATCCGTGAGCATTCGCAATCCGTCGGCCTGGTGATCTTTTCCTACCTCAATCCCATCTTGCGCATGGGTCTTGCGAAGTTCTGCCAGGTCGCTCGTCTCGCCGGAATCGACGGAACTCTGATCACCGATCTGCCCGTCGAAGAATCCGCCGAGTATTTGCATGAAGCCCGCAAGCGTGACCTAGCGACTATCTTTCTCGCGGCACCAACCAGCACCGACCAGCGTTTGCAGTTGATCGCACGGGTTTCCAGCGGATTTATTTATGCCATCTCGCGCACCGGAGTCACCGGCGCGCGCCAACAGATGACGGGAGACGCCAAAGCTCTGGCCAAGCGCATTCGCCGCTTTTCCAAGCTACCGATTGCGGTGGGCTTCGGAATCTCAACTCCCGAGCAATTCAAAGCCGTCGGAAAATTCGCCGAAGGCGCAGTGGTCGGAAGCGCCATCGTGCACACCATCGAACAAAATCCCGGACGAGAAGCCGCAACTGTGGGAGAATTTGTACGGCAGCTCGTGGCTGTTAGCTCTTAGCTATTGGCTTGAGCTAAAAGCTAAAAGCCACGAGCCAAAAGCCTCCATGGACATTTCCGACTGGCGCAAGAAAATCGACGAACTCGACCGCAAACTGGCGGCGCTGCTCAACGAACGCGCTGCCGCGGCTGTCGAAATCGGGCGCTTGAAGCGGAATACCAGCTTGCCGGTTTATGAACCCGAGCGCGAGCGCGAAGTGATCGCCAATGTGCAGCGCAACAACACTGGTCCATTAGCCGCGCGCGATCTGAGACAGATCTACGAACGAATTATGGACGTGATGCGCAACATTCAAAAGCACGAGATCGTTCCCGACTCCGAACCAGCAACCCACGAAGCCGAGATCGATTGAAGGTCAGAAACTGAGGAAGTATCCAGGAAAGGCCGCCAACGCTGACGTTCGCTTTGCGGACTGTAGCGGAGCAAAAGAGCCCAACTCATGATCGTCGCAATGCAAGCATCGGCCAGTGAAGATCAGATCCAGCAGGTGATCGATCAACTGGTCCACTTCGGCTTTGAAGTCCACCGCTCCACCGGAGCGCAGCAGACCGTGCTCGGCGGTGTCGGAGTGCCTCGTGATTTCGACACCCGCGAAGTCGAAATGCTTCCGGGAGTGCAGGAAGTTCACCGCATCACCTCGCCCTATCATCTGGCCGGACGCAACTTTCGTCCCGAAGGCACGGTCGTCAAATTCGCCAACGGCATTGAAATCGGCGGCAAGAAGATCGTCGTGATGGCTGGACCGTGCTCCGTCGAATCCCGCGAGCAACTGTTCACAGTCAGCGAACTCATAGCGAAAGCGGGAGCCCGCGTCCTTCGCGGCGGTGCCTTCAAACCCCGATCTTCGCCTTATTCGTTTCAGGGACTCGGCCTCGACGCGCTGAAATTGCTGCGCGAGGCGGGCGATCGTTTCCATCTGCTGGTGATCAGTGAAGTGATGGAGATCTCGCAGATTGAGCTGATGTTGCCGTATGTGGACATCTTCCAGGTGGGCGCGCGCAACATGCAGAACTTCAATCTGCTGCGCGAACTGGGCAAGGTTCGGAAGCCGGTGCTGCTCAAACGCGGGATCGCGGCCACGATCGAAGAGTTGCTGTGCTCGGCCGAATACCTGCTCGCCGGAGGCAACTACGAGATTATTCTCTGCGAGCGCGGTATTCGAACCTTCGAAACTTACACCCGCAACACGATGGACATCTCCGCGATCCCGATCATTCATAAACTGTCGCATCTGCCGATGACGGCCGATCCCTCGCATGGCACGGGACGGCGGGACAAGGTGGCTCCCATGGCGCTGGCATCGGCCGCGGCGGGCGCGGATGCCATGCTCATCGAAGTTCATCATCAGCCGGACAAGGCGCTCTCCGATGGCGCGCAGTCGCTCTACCCGGAACAGTTTGCCAAGTTGATGGACCAACTCCGCATGATTGCACCCGCGGTGGGACGCGAGATCGCGTAAACTTTCCAGAATTGTCAGATCCCTCACTTTGCTCGGGATGACAAGCGATTGTTCCATGCCCTTCAAACAAGTCACCATCATCGGAACCGGCTTGATCGGAGGCTCGCTCGGCCTTGCGCTGAAGAAACGGCGCCTCGCTGCTCGCATCGTTGGATGCGACCGGGCTCCAGTTTTGGAACGCGCCCAGGATAGCGGTGCCATCGACTCGGGAACCACACATCCCGCGGATGCCGTTCGGGGCAGCGAACTGGTGGTGCTGGCGACTCCAGTGGTTCCGATCCTCGATCTGATCGATCGACTGGGCCCGGCGTTGGTCGCGAAGACGCTGGTAACCGACGTGGGCAGCACCAAGGCGCAAATTGTGGCGCGCGCCGCAAAGTCTTTTGGGCGCAATGCGGGGCATCGATTCCTCGCCGGGCATCCCATGGCGGGCAAGGAACATGCTGGTGTGGAGTTTGCGGACGCCGATCTTTTCGAAGGCGCCGCGTGGTTGTTTACGCCGCTGCCGGGCCAGAACGTTCACGAAGGGCTTTGCGGAGAATTTATTCATTGCGTGGAGAAGTTGGGCGCCAAAATTGCTGTCGTCGATGCTGCGGATCATGATCGGTTTTGCGCCTGGATCAGCCATGTGCCACAGATGATCTCTACCGCTCTGGCAGCGGCGCTGGTCGACGAATTTGGACCCGACGCGCCGGTGCTCGATATCGGCGGCCGCGCGCTGCGCGAGATGACTCGGATTTCCGGCAGTCCGTACTCAATGTGGCGCGATATCGCCATCACCAATAAGAAAAATGTTGCCGCCGCGCTGCAAAAACTGGAGCAACGGCTGGCGCACATACGCGAAAATCTGGATTCGCGGGAACTGGCAGCCGAATTTGAGCGCGCGCACCAACTGAAAAAGAAGCTCCCTCAGAAACACTGAGCGACGGCGATTTTGTAATTTGGCAATCGGGTAATTTTGTAATTTAAGAACCCACAGCCCGACAGCCGATGACCTCGTGCTCAAATTACACAATTAGAGATTACAAAATTACCAATTCTCGCTATAGAATTCTCCTGCTATGCACAAGATTGTTGCGAACGCTGAAGAGGCGATTCAGGATGTGTTTGACGGAGCCAGCATCATGGTTGGCGGATTCGGTCTCTGCGGAAATCCCGAGAACCTGATCCGCGCTCTCGTCCGCAAGGGTGTCAAGAATCTGACCACGATCAGCAACAACGCCGGCGTCGATGGTTTTGGCATTGGTCTCCTTCTCGCCAACGGACAAATCCGCAAGCACATTGGAACCTACGTTGGCGAAAATAAGTTGCTCGAACAAATGGTGCTGAACGGTACGGTCCAACTTGATTTGGTTCCGCAAGGAACATTTGCTGAACGAATTCGTGCCGGAGGCGCTGGCATTCCGGCGTTTTTCACTCCTACTGGTGTTGGAACAGTGGTTGCCGAAGGCAAAGAAGCACGCGAGTTTGACGGGCGCCCTTACATCCTGGAGCGTGCGTTGAAGGCCGACTTCGCCTTTGTCAAGGCGTGGAAGGGCGACAAATGGGGCAACCTTGTCTATCGCAAAACGGCGCGCAATTTCAATCCGATGATGGCAACCGCGGCCAGGACCACGATTGCGGAAGTCGAACACCTGGTGGAAGCGGGCGAACTCGATCCCGACATGGTGCATACGCCGAGCGTGTACGTGAAGAGAATTCTTGTCGGGGAACTGTTTGAGAAGCGGATCGAGAAACGAACTGTGACGAAATCGGTAGTGGGATAGCTGGATATACGTCGTTCGCTGTTCGTCGTTCGCGGTTCGCCAAATCCCGCTGCTTTTGCGAAGAGCGAATAGCGAACGACGAACGGCGTTTTATCACCCGGCCAGAATCGAGGGAAATAATGTCAACCTTACCCAAGACCACAAAAGACACCGACAAACGGGAACGCATTGTCAAGCGCATTGCCCGCGAATTGCGCGACGGATTCTACGTTAACCTTGGCATCGGATTGCCGACGCTGATTGCCAATTATGTTCCGCCGGGCATGGATGTGATTCTTCAATCCGAGAATGGGATGCTTGGCGTAGGACCGTACCCGGTCGAAGGCGCGGAAGACGCGGACCTGATCAACGCGGGCAAGGAAACGGTCACTGAGATGGCGGGCACCGCGTACTTTTCGAGCGCCGATTCTTTCGCCATGATTCGCGGCGGGCACGTTGACCTGAGCGTGCTGGGAGCAATGGAAGTTGATGAACAGGGCAATCTTGCGAACTGGATGATCCCTGGAAAAATGGTCAAAGGGATGGGCGGCGCGATGGATCTGGTGGCCGGAGCGCGGCGCGTGATCATCGCCATGGAACATGCCACCAAGGATGGGCAGCCGAAGATCTTGAAGAGATGCACATTGCCGTTGACCGGCGTGAAAGTCGTCGACACCATCGTTACGGAGATGGCCTACATGCGGGTCACCCCGGAAGGCTTGCTGTTGGAGGAGATTGCTCCGGGGCTAACGGTTGACGATGTGCAGCGAGCGACCGAGGCGAAGTTGCGAGTGAGTTCTGAACTGAAGACAATGTGAGGAAGGCGGCTGTCAGCTGTCAACTCTCGGTTTTCGCGGCCTCGCCGGAACTTCTTTTTCTCCGTTTGCGTATCATATTCAGGAGGAGGTGTGTTCTATGGTCGCCTTCCTGCTTTGGTGCTTTCTCTTCGTCGTGTGCTGGCCTTTGGCGCTCATGGCGCTGGTACTTTATCCCATCGTTTGGCTGCTGTTGCTGCCATTCCGCCTGGTGGGAATCGCCGTCCACGGAGCGCTCGCCCTGGTGTGGGCGGTGGTGATGTTCCCGGCGCGGTTGCTTAGCGCTCCGTTCCGGCTGTCGCGAATTTAAGCTGCCGGGCTTCGCCCGGCTGGGCAGACGAGGGCGTCTGCCCCTACGTGAGCTTTTCAGGCTCTGCCGCGGCTAAGTATTTCTGTAGAAACTGCAGGGCCCTTCGACCTGCGTCTTGCCAGATGGATTCGTCCTCGAAGCCGTGACCGGCTCCGGGATAGATTTTGATTTCGTAGGGAACTCCTTTTTTCTCCAGCAACTTTTGCAGTTGGTAGGCTTCCTCGACTGGGACGGTCTGATCGGCTTCGCCGTGCAGGATCACCACGGGACAGAGGCGGCGCATGAAGAAGTTCATTTCTTTGGGCATGCCTCCGAAGAAATCGACTACGGCTTTCACGCGATGGTCAATGGCGGAGTTGGCGAGCGAGAGGTAGGCTCCGAGCGAAAAGCCGAGGAGTGCGATGCGCTGGCCATCGACCTGCGGCTGCGTTTCAACAAAGCTGATTGCGTCCCAGAGGGTTTTCATCCACAGCGGGAAGTTGCGTACGATAATCGATTTGTCGGCGGATTCGGTGCCGGTGCGGTCAAAATAACGAAGTAGATACACGGCGAAACCCTGCGCCGCCAGCAGGGCGGCATAGCGTTCCATGCCAGAAACGCCGCCTCCAGCACCGTGAAGTGCGATGACGGCCGGAACAGGACCGTCGGTTGCCTGCGGCAAGTAGGCGTCCAGGCGAATGGGCTTGCCGCCGCTCTGGAAAATCATCGGCGATTGGGTAGTCGAGAGCATTTGGCGAGTTCGATATGCGCTGGCAGCTTGGCCGCGACCTCAACGCTCGGCAATTCGTTACTCCACTACCGGCGTCCTCCGCGCCCACAACCAATTCAACACAGCTGCCCCAAGGGTCGCAGCCAGGATCAGCGACTTACTCCAGTCGACTTGCTTCGATATTTGCGCAGCCGCGCCCAGCGCCAGAGCAATTCCAACTCCGAGCACGGAGAGCACCGATCCACCGGGCAGTCGCAGGCCAGCAGACCGAGACGTGCCTAGCGTCTGTCTTCGGCGCAAAGGAATGAGCGCGGCGCAAACGACTCCATAGTAGAACAGGCGGGCGACTACCGAGAGGGTCACGTTCCAGGCAAAACTTCCCGCCAGTGCCAATCCCCATACGGCGGCGGCAAAGAACAGAATCGAAAACCAGGGTGTGTGAAATCTGGGACCTACCGCGGCAAAGATCTTCGGCAGATCGCCCCCTTTGGCAAGCGCAAACGTGACCCGGGGCATTCCCAGCAGCTTGGCGCTCAAATAACCGTACACGGAAACCAGCGCCCCGATGGCAACCAGTGCCGCCCCGCGATTGCCCATGGTGACGCGCGCCACTTCGGCCAGCGGACGATCGGTGGTTGCGCCCGGTCCCAAGACTCCCACCACCGCCCATTGCACCAGGGCATAGATCGCGGTGCAGGCGAGGAGGGCCACGAACAGGGCGAATCCCGCATCCCGCCTTGGATTCTTCGCTTCGCTCATGGGCGCCAGCGCCGATTCGAATCCGCCATAGGCGAAGATGAGCAGAACCATGGCTTTCATCCACGCGGTGGGCGGCACGGGAACGACCGAACCCCACGGCGCCGGATGGAAAATAGTCAGCGCAGCTCCGGCGGACGCCACCATCAGGAGTGGCAGGATTTTCGCGACCGTGAATATGTTGCTCACCGTCGTACCCTGGCGGGCGCCTCGAAGGTTGATGAGCGCCAGCACCCCGACCAATAAGCTCAGGATCACAAAACGCGGCCAACGCTCTTTGGCTGCGGGCCAGAATTCCGCGAGATAAATGACAAACAAATTTGCATTCGCGGCCGGCGCCGCAGTCTGCGCCAGGTACAACATCCAGCCAACCAGAATTCCGGTCAGCCGTCCGAACGCGGTTCGCGCATACAGGTAAGGTCCGCCGGCGTGGGAGAATTGCGAAGCCACCTCGGCATAACAGGCCATGATCACGCCCATGGCAGCGCCGGCAATCAAAACCGCTACCACACTGCGTTGGGCAAGAAGGCCCGCCACGGTGGCGGGCAAGCCAAAAATGCCACTGCCGATAATCGAGTTTAACGCCAGGGCGGCCAGACTCCAGCGGCCGATGGCCCGCACCAAGCCAGTGCGCGCTGGACCAGTTTGCACCGGACCAGTTTCGGGGGAAGTCATCGCGAGACTGTTTGTACCACACTCAGCGCGTTCCTTGGGTTAACTTTCCGCACAGAATGGCACGACTTCGGTCCGCAAAAAGCAAAAGGGTGCCTCCGGTCGCGCGCGAAGACGATAGATAGTGACCGAGAACACGCGAGGGCAAGAAAAAAGGGCACCGCCCACGCGGCGCCCCACCTACCAGCAACTTGACTTACTTATTCTCGCTCTGCGATCCGGCGCCAAACTCCTTGCGTTGGATCACCGGACGTGCCGCTCTGGCTGCCGCTACCGTCGGCATGGTTGCCGCCGCTCCATACCGCTCGAGCAGCACGGGCACCATTGCGCCTTCGGCTTCTTTCACGAAGGTAAGCTTGCTCTCGCCGACCAGATCGACGCGGATGAAATCTCCCAGCTTCACTTGTCCGGTGGCCACGAGGTTCGCCAGCGGAAACACTAAATGGCGTTCAATCGCCCGCTTCAGGTGCCGCGCTCCGTATTTCGGATCGGTGCCCTCAGCCAATAGGAAGCTCTTGACCTGCGGCGTGCAGTTGAACACAAACTGATGCGCGCCAGCGGCCATCAGCACGCGTTGCTGCACCATGCCCAGTTCGATTTCCAGGATCTGCTGCAGGTGCTCAGGACGCAGCGTCTTAAAGACCACGACTTTGTCGATGCGGTTCATGAACTCGGGTGCAAACTTGCGGCGGGCCGCATCCACCGCCGAGCGGTTAATCTTTTCATCGAGCGAGTTATCCACCTGTACGGGTTTCGGCGCGAAGCCCAGGCCGCCATCCACCAAACCATTCATCTCGGCGGCGCCAAGGTTCGAGGTCATGATAATGATGCAGCTCGAAAGATCGACGCGGCGGTTGTCGCCGAGCGTCAGCGTCGCTTTGTCCAGGATACCGAGCAGCAACTGCCAGAGCGAGTCGGAAGCCTTCTCGATTTCGTCGAACAGCAGGATCGACAGTTTCAGTTTTTCCGTGTGCCACTGGTTGAGCGCTTCCTGCGTCAGCAGGGGATGGGTCTCACGATGTCCCAGATATCCCGGAGGCGAACCGATCAGCTTGGCAATCTCGTGGGAGTGCTGGAACTCGGCGCAATCGATCTTGATGCAGGCGCGCGCGTCGCCAAACAGAGCCTCGGCCACCGCTTCGACCACCCGGGTCTTGCCGGACCCAGTCGGCCCCAGAAATAACAGATTGCCCACCGGACGACCGGGCGCATTGAGGCCGGCCAGAAACATCTGATAGATTTCCGCGACCTTTTCGATCGCCTGATCCTGCCCCACAATCTTGCGGCGCAAGGAAGCCTCAAAATCACGAGCGTCGTTGCTGCGGCGGTTCGGATCGAGCACGGTTGCCAGGTTGGTTCTCATCGTTTCGGGCCCCTGTTTCCTTTCCGGGATCTGTACGTTTTCTGTAAAGCGCTTGTCTGCGAAGCTGCTCATTTTTGTCACTCGAGAGGAAGGTTGGCTTTCCTCACCCGCTCCCTCCTAGTGCAAGCCGTTAGCCATCCGCCGGAGGGGCCGTAATGCCCCGATTCTCATCGATTTAGATGCTGCTAGCCGGACTCCTGTCACGTCGGTCACGTTACCCACAGCTTCCCCAAGAGCAATTGTTTGCAGACTCGCGGGAACTTTCCCTCTGCCGCCTTCCACCCGTATGCCCATGTCCAGTAAGCTATAATCGGGCTTGGCCTAACGTAACTGGCGGCCCGGGTTACCGTCACCCCACACTAGAAAGGATTTCCTCTCTGGAGAAATTCCTTGTCCCGATTGTCGAAGGCCCGACTTTCTATCGCGAGCGTCCCTCTAACCAGCGTTGCCAGCTTAGTTATTCGTGTGGCCCTGACCAGCGTCGGCTTCCTCTCCCCGACCGCCGCTGGCGTACAGAATCCCCACGCCGCACAGCTGATCAAGGTCACAGCCAACGCGACCAAGAAGGCCGAGGCCCCGGCAACCGTTCCTGTGGTCGCGCCTCCCGGCTGCGACCTATACGTCGCCCAACGCGGAGACAGCCTGCCAACGGTTGCCCGCAAATACCTGAAGCGCACTAGATACCTGACTTCAATCGAACTCTCCGAGGCGATACGCGAAGCCAACCACAACCGGCAGGGGACCTTCCTCAAACCCGGAGAGACTATCATCATTCCCGGAATTCTCGAAGCGCCTATTGTAGAGAGAACTGTACCAGTTGCAAGCGATTTTGAAGTTCGGGCCATTTATCTGACGGGGGTGATGGCAGGTAGCGACCATGGACTGCGCATCATCCGCCACTGGCGCGAGGTTGGGGGCAACGCGGTGGTTTTCGACATCAAGGATAGTGACGGTATCGTTAACATCGCCTTCGACGACCCCTTGGCCATCGGACAGCGCCACTATATTTCTGATCTGCCCAAGTTTACTCACTTTCTGCATTCCGAAAACATGCACGCCATCGCGCGTATCGCCATTTTTCGCGATGAGCACCTGGTCATCAGCCATCCGGAATTGGCGGTCAAGTCGCATAGCACCGGTCAACCTTGGCGCGAGAATGGCAAACTCGTCTGGACCGACCCCTCGAATCCCAAAGTTCAGGACTACGATATTGCCCTCGCCAAGTTCGTAGCCCAATCGGGAGTCGATGAAATACAGTTTGACTATGTCCGCTTTCCCGCCGAGGGCGACCAGAAAGATGCTGCCTTCAGCTACCAGAACGACAATCCCAAAGAGCAGCGGTCGGAGGTTATTACAAACTTCCTTGATCGCGCCTATGCCCAGATCCATCCCACCGGCGCGCTGTTCTCGCTGGATGTCTTCGGAGTCATGGCATGGCAGCGGCCGGTCGATCTCGCGCATACGGGGCAGGACATCGTTGCCATGGCCAAGCACTGCGACGTGCTCTCGCCCATGATCTATCCTTCACACTTCTTCGGCATGGACGGCATCGCGCACCCTGGCGATGCGCCCGAGCACTTCATCGGCGAGTCCATGGACCGCTTCAAACTCATTACTAAGAACAGCCGGGTGGTAATTCGCCCATGGCTGCAAGCTTTTGCCTGGCGCACCAAGACTTACTCGCCGCAGTATGTCGAAGTGCAAATTGAAGTAGCGAAACAAAAAGGCGGAGTAGGATTCCTCTTCTGGAATGCCAACAACGATTACTCTAAGCCTTACACCGCTATGCCGGAAATGCGGGCCGACAAGAACAAGGACCGCTTCTTCCGTGGTGACGAAATAGGCGCCAAGCCAGAAACGGCGACAACTGTCCCCATTGCTTCGGTCAATGCACCCGCCACGCCCGGCACAAACACAGAAACGAGGGTCGCAGTGCCCCTCCACGACAACACGCACCCGCCACAATAAATCCTGCCCGCCAGAGAATGCCCCGTGCATCTGACTAAGGTGCACAAGTTCCAACGCTTGCTTTTCTTGACTGTACCGAGTAAGTAACATTGGTAACAGTTACTGGTCTGCAATATATATTCCACCCGTTTCTACAATTGCAAGGCGTTGCCGTAATCTGCCAAACCCTAATAGTTACTCTTACCATAAGGCCACCTCACCTACGGAAATGGGCCATGTACTCCCGTGTCTCCGTGACTTAGTCTCATTGTACTGAGCAACTAACTACCGGAGACCACATGAAATACGTCCTCTCGCTCCTTTCGCTTCTCTTCTTGAGCGCAACCATGCACGCCCAGAATCTCGCGGTGAATAAGTTCGCTCTTCCCGATGCGCCCGATGCGCCCAGCCAACATCGTTTCTGGACGTTCGAAAACAAAGTGGACACCGGCATCTTAGCCGCACTGATTGGCGCCGACGGCATCACCACGCAGCGCGGGTTGAGCGAGGGTCTTCGTGAAGTGAATCCCGTCATGCGCCCCTTCGTGACGCGCGGCGCAGTTGGAGAGGCCGCCGGGTCGGCATTGGGTCTTGGCGCAGCCGTTGGAGTTGCGTACTGCTTGCATCGCACCCATCACTACAAGGCGGAACGCATTACGATGCGGTTGATGATTGCGGGTGAATCCGCAGTCGTTGCCAACAACATCGTGCAGATTCACTGATCGGGCGTAAGCTTCCGCACCCGGACGCTCAGTCCGGGCCGCGCAGAATCGCCGATTTTGCCGGGTAAACCCCATTCCACGTTATAATTCCTTTCTGGAAGAATTTTCTCGACGATTCGGAGAAATCTCAGTTGCTTCCACGAATTTGCATACCGAGGAGTCTCGATGGCCATTCAGAAGACGGACAAAATCTGGCACAACGGCAAGTTCATCGCCTGGGACGACGCTACCCTCCACGTGATGTCTCACGTCGTCAACTACGGCTCCTCGGTTTTTGAGGGGATTCGCTGCTACGCGCCGCCGAGCGGCCCGGCGATTTTCCGCGCCACTGAACACATCCAGCGGCTTATCGACTCCGCCCGCATTTACCGCATCGACGTCTCGTTTACGCGCGACGAGATCGTGAGCGCCATGGTAGAGCTGATAGGACACAACGGCGTGTGGCCCTGCTACATCCGCCCCATCGTTCTCCGCGGCTACGGCGAAGCTGGAGTCAACCCCTTCAATTCCCCCACCGAAATCTATATTTGCAACTACCCGTGGGGAAAATATTTGGGGGCCGATTCCAGCGAAGGAGTCGATGTTTGCATTTCTTCCTGGACGCGCATCGCGCCCAACACTCTGCCCGCCATGGCCAAAGCCGGCGCGAACTACATGAACTCGCAGCTCATTAAGATGGAGGCGATCGTCAACGGCTACGCGGAAGGCATCGCTCTCGACGTGAATGGCTATGTCAGCGAAGGCTCGGGCGAGAATCTGTTCGTCATTCGCAATGGCATACTGCAGACGGCACCGCTCGGCAACTCCGTGCTGCCGGGCATTACGCGCGATTCGGTGTTGCAGATTGCGCGCGACCTCGGCATCAAGATTATCGAGCAGCAGATTCCGCGCGAGTCGCTCTACATAGCCGACGAAGTTTTCTTTACCGGCACTGCCGCCGAAATCACACCGATTCGCTCGGTCGACAAGATCAGTGTGGGCAAGGGCAAGCTTGGGGCTATGACCAAATCTCTGCAAGCGGAGTTTTACGGCATCGTCCGCGGCGAGAAGCCGGATCGCTATGGCTGGCTGACTCCGGTTCCGGTGAGGGTGAAGCAACCCGTCGCAGTCTAGCGATGTAGTACTTGACAGCCCATTTGCGCTTCCCACCGCCCTGCACTATAGTGAACCCGCCTGATCATAGGCGATCTGTAATTTTGCGTCGAGGTAGTTTTCCGTCAACCCCAGCCTAAAGGAGAAATACCATGTCTGCTCCCACACCGGAATTTGTTCTGGGCTATCGCGCCATGATGCTTGATGGCGTGAGCCGAGAGCTCGAAATTACCAAGAGAGTTTTAGCGGCAATTCCCGAGGGTAAACGCGACTACCGGCCCGATCCCCATGCGCGAACAGCATGGGAATTGGCCTGGCATCTTGCCAACACCGACGTGCAGTTCCTGGACGCAATCGCGGATCTTAAGTTTGTCATGCCGCCTCCGGCTCCGACGGATAAACCCAATACGGTCGCGGAACTGGTGGCTTGGTACGACAAGCATGTGAAGCGGGGCGCGGAACGCGTCCACGCCATGTCGGCGAACCAGTTGCTCACGCCCGTCCAGTTTTTCATGTTTAACTTCCCGGCAGCGTTTTATCTGGGGTTTCTGAACAATCACAGCATTCATCATCGGGGCGAGTTGGCTACGTATCTGCGTCCGATGGGGTCGAAGGTTCCTTCGATTTATGGAGGAAGTTACGACGAGCCGTTTCAGGCTGCGGCATAAGCGGCGCGGCGCTCGTTCCGCTTCTGCGGAGTCCGTGTTTCGAGTTCAGCCGCCCTGCGGGCGGCTTTTCTGTCGTTTTATCTCTTAGCGTCCGGCCCAGAGGATTTGTACCGGGTATTTCTCGATCATCCTGTCGGCGGTGATGAGGATCATGTCCTCGAGATTGGACTGGGATATCAGCAGACGGTCAAACGGGTCGTGATGATGATGGGGAAGGCCGAAAACTGCCAAAGCATGCTGGTGAGAAACCGGCAGGGGGCGCAGTCCCTGATCCACCATCCGGCGCGGAACATAAGTGCCCGGCGCCTCCGGGAGCTTCAGTTTGCCGGCCGCCGATTTGATGGCCACTTCCCAGGAAGTCACGGCCGATAAAAACACGTGATTGCGGAGATCGGCCAACACCGCACGACTGCGGCGCGACATTCGCTCCGGCTCCCAAAGACTCCATAGCCAGACACCAGTGTCGAGCAAGTACGTCACGTTGTCTTCTTCTTTTTTGTTCGCGGGCCCGTTTTCTGCGTTGGGGCGGCAGATGTAATGGGTGCGAAAAAGAGCGCCTCAAGCCCCGGATCGAGGCGATCGAAGTCGTGCGCCATCCAGATTTTGCCTTTGTCCATACCCATGGGGCGCGAGCTGCTCCGCGTATGGGCGGCGATCATCCTGGCAACTGGAACTCCGGCCCGGGAGATAGTGATTTCTTCTCCGGCGGCGACCTGTTTCAGCAACCGCGACAGATGTGTCTTGGCTTCGTGGACGTTAACTTCCATCAGAATAAATTAACTAAGTCATATGACTAAGTCAACAATTTTAAAACCCAAAATCATTTTTGTCTTCACCGTAACCCAAAACTGGCCCGCCAAGGAGCCAATGGTGTCGTTACCTCCGTCATCTCGTACGCGGGCGTGGTTCGGGAGATGATAGGCACTGTAGCTGGAGTCCCGCCACGCATGACTATCGATGACTTGCTTCGTATCGCCATGGAACGCCGCGCTTCCGACTTGCACTTGAAGGTCGGGAATTATCCTCACCTGCGCATTGATGGCGATCTGGTGCCGCTGACCGACCAGGCGCGGGTGTCCGCGGAAGACATGTTGAACATGGCGTTCAGCATGATGTCGGCGCGGCAAAAACAAAAATTCAAAGAAACCACGGAAATCGATATGGCCTACGGCGTCGCCGGCCTGGGACGCTTCCGTGTAAACGTGTTTCAGCAACGGGGCAACGTGGGACTGGTGTTGCGCGTGATTCCGACGAAGATTCGCGCGCTCGATGAATTGTTTCTACCGAAAGTGGTGGAACAGATCTGCGACATGCCGCGCGGGCTGGTGCTGGTAACCGGCGTGACCGGCTCCGGCAAATCGACTACGCTGGCTGCCATGGTCGACCGCATTAACTCGACGCGCGCCGAACACATCATCACTATCGAAGACCCGATCGAATTTCTGCATCGCGATAAAAAAGGGTACGTCAACCAGCGCGAGGTCGAGGTCGATACGCCCTCGTTTTCGGCGGCGCTGCGCGCCTCTCTGCGTCAGGATCCGGACGTGATTCTGGTCGGCGAAATGCGCGATCTGGAAACGATCGGGACCGCTCTCCACGCGGCCGAAACCGGTCACATGGTTTTCTCGACTTTGCACACTTTGGACGCGGTGGAAAGCATCAACCGTATCATTGCCATTTTCCCGCCGCCCGAACAGAAACAGATCCGGCTGCAGCTGGCGGCGGTATTGCGCGCCATTGTCAGCCAGCGCCTGGTGCGCCGATCCGACGCCGAGGGCCGCGTGCCCGCGGTGGAGGTGATGGTGACCACGGCCTACATCCGCGAATGCATTCTGGTGCCCGAGAAGACGCGCGCGATTCGCGACGCAATTTCTGCCGGCACGTCGCAGTATGGCATGCAGACTTTCGACCAGTCGCTCTGGGATTTATTCCAGGCCGGACTGGTGAATTACGAGACCGCTCTGGAGAGCGCCTCGAACGCGGACGAGTTCAAGTTGCGGATGCAGGGCATTGCGTCGACTTCGGACATTTCGCGGCAGGCGATGCAGACGGCGGGCTTTGGTCGCTGAGATTGAATGAGATCGAGTTTGTCCTGCTGAATCGTTGTCGTTTTTGAAAATTTGTTTTCTCCTTATGATTGGGCGCGCTTCGGCGCGCCCGTTTTTTTTACGGTGGAGAAGGGTTTGCGGGCGGGCCGGGGAATGCTGGGAGAGACGCTGCGATGGGAACAGGAGTTCGTGGCCGGCGGAACGCCGGCGGTACGCTCGATGGACGGCTTAGTTGGGCTTGCGATATTTACTGTCGGCAAGATAGCGGAGCATGATGGCGTCCGTCGCGCTTTGAAACTGCTGTTCGACTTCGGGGACTTGCAGTGGGGCGTCGTGGCGCAGCGTCTGGCGGAATTTCTCACCCATTTCTGAATCGCTGGTGACGACCTGCATGTAGAACCAAAGGAAATGTCGCATCTGGTCGAGAGCGGATTTGAGCATTTGGATGGATTCCATCTCGGGGGCATCGGCCAGGGCTTCCATGAGCTCGGGATCGTTGGGAGCCTGCATGGCGGCGCAGTTAAGTTCGCGCTGGATCATGCGCAGATCGTCGGTGACGCGCAAAATGCGGAGATGAATCTCTTCCATACTTTCCCGGTTCTCGCGATCCATAAGGTCCTTTCCGTTCTAACCACGGCGCGCCTGAATCATGCTTCCTGATCAAGATCGCATCTTAGAGCTTGCGGGGAAAGGTTCCCCGTGTGCATGAGCTTCGGTAATTGAAGTCGGAATGAAGGTTACCTTAGGTCGAAAGCCGCTCTGGACGGGCTGTTTCAGGTGGTCTTGGACGTTACTTCAAAAGGCCGTTTGCGCCGGGAAGAACGAATTTTTGTGGGACGCTGACCGAATGCGCTCCCGGCGGTGATCCAATCGGCCTCGCCCTTTGGTCCTGCGATGTAACCGTCTAAGCTCGTCACCACGGAGTAGCGAACGCGCCGCATAAATTCCTCTCTCCTACCAAATCCATTTTGGCGGAATTATACTTCCCGACGTGAATACGACCTTGGAGAAGGAGATTGCGACGTAACATCCGAGCTGACCGAAAATAAAATTTCCGTTGACGGGTCTGGGCTACGCTCGGAATCGCTCGATGTTTACTGGTTAGTACCGGTACCCCCCTACCCCCCTCCCCCCCGGTCTTGGGAAATCAACAGGTTACGGACATTTTTCGGACTTGGTCTTTGAAAAATAAGGACTTATATCAAAGTATTCTGAAATAAGGACTTACGGGTTTCGGGTGGTTTCTGCAGTTGGACCCCCGGTTGCGTCCCGACGAGCTTGTCAAGGCCCCGTTTGGGAGAATCCAAAATGTCAAAGAGCGTTTGCCTGGTCACGGGGAAGACTTGGCCGCCTCTGGAGGCGGACACACGCTTGGCTGCCACGATCTGAGAATGATTCTCGCAGGGCACGGGGAGTGGTGTCAGTGATGGTGAACACAGCGCGGATGTGATGAAACAAAATGAGTGGGATTGCGATGGAACTGGCATTGAAACGAAGCGCACAATAGGCGAACAAAATATTGTTTGCCATACAGTTATGTACGTACAAGCCGCGCAGAGATAACATACGAAAGGGGTTCGGCGATTTCTGGAAGGTCGACCGGGGCTTGACAAGGCGTGCTAGACTCGTTGGCTTGGTTTCCCGCCCGTTACGAGCCACGACTCACAGGTAAAACAAAATCAAAACTCCAGGGTGCATACTGTCTGGAATCCGACGTTTCGAAAACCGCGAAACGTGGGGCACCCGGGATTTCCCGCGCATTATACGCCGCCCAAAAACTCACAAGCGTGTGACTGGCATCACCCGCTCAATAGTTCGGATCGTGTAACAATGCTCGCACGGAATTGCGATGAAGGGATTCTTGCAGCTCTCGTGTCTCAGGAAGGACTCCTATGTTCCGCAACCTGCCAATCGAACCAATCATTGTCGCGAACAAAATCATCTCATTCATTCGAGAGTTGCCAGACGACGGTAAGGTCATTCGGACCGCCGGAGTGAAAACTTTACTCGACAAGCTGGCCAACAAGAAAGACTATTTGGTTTATCCCAGCGATGATGGGTCGGCATGGATGCTCGACTTAATATGGTTTCTCAAGGACCATACGGCAATCCATCTGGCCGTGGAATCGGAATGGGGGAACCAGGAGCAAGTTTTATTCGACTTCCAGAAACTACTCTGTGTGAAGTCTCCTCTCAAAATCATGGTCTACTTTGCCAAGCGATCATTCGTGGGCGACTTCGAGAAGTACATGCAGGAGTTTGACCAGCACTTAGAAGGCGAAAATTATCTTCTGATCGAGTTTGCTCCGGACCCACCGGATCATGCCTATCTATACACAGTGAAGAATGTGAAGAATGGGCGGCTGCAGGTTGTTTGCAAGTTCTCACTATTGGATTGCCGCATTGAATCCTGCCCCAAAATTCCTATTTCTGCCTAAAAGGTACAGATCGAATGCCAGTTATTAGGCAAAGCAGCCGGCACCCGGCCCCCGCCGGTCACGAGCCACGACTCACGGAAGATAAAACAAAATCAAAACCCCAGGGTGCGTACTGTGTGGAATCCCGCGTTTCGAAAACCGCGAAACGCGCACCCGGCTGTCACTTGCCGACATAAGCACGGTGCACTCGCATTTGCGATTGGGTTAACTCTTTTACGTCCAGTTCGCCGTCATGGTTCGTGTCCAACCGGTCGAACTCCGCTTCCATGAACTTCATCCATTCCTGCCTGGAGACCTTGCCACTTTTGTCGGTATCCATCAGAAGCAACAGCTTCTTGGCCGCCTCCGTGGCTTCGGCAAGCTTCTTTTCCTGTTCAGCTTTTTCCGCGGCCGACGTTGGAGTCGGCGCGGCGGTTGCTTTCTCGGGTTGGTTGGTCGCGCCGTTCATTGGCGTAAGCGCAGCCAAGAACAGCGCGGCGAGGGTCGCGAGGACGATCAGCCGAGACTTAAACATGGTTCCACCTTCGTTATGAGATAGCTTCTAGAACTTGACCATGATATCGATGTCAATCAGATTCTCGTCCCGGCGCAGATCGGGGAACCATACGCTGCTCCCTTGTGCCGAGCACGCCGACGTCGCGCCGCTGAGGCTCAAGGGTGCTCCGGAGGTCTGTGCCGGGTTTCCATCCATGCACGCATAGTATTGGGGGTATCCGTTGTTGGTATAAGGCACTCCGCCTGAACCTGGCGGCGTAACTCCGCCTTTGCCCGACCAGTACGGCACATTCGCGTGGCGATAATCGTACTCCCAGCGGAATGTGAGCCACTGCTTCGGCATGTAATCGTAGGTGACGGACATATCCCAGGCCTTGAACGGGTTGCCCGGATTGCCGGTAAAGTAAGGCGCGTTGATCGCCGCGGACGATGCAGTTTCACCATTGATGGGCGGGAGGAGGACCAGATAGCGGCCGGGATTGTTGATCATGCCGCCGCCGATGGTTAATCCATAGGTATCTTTCTTGAACCAGGTGCGATCGTAAAGCATGAAGCCGATAAAGCTCTGCTTCGGACCACCCGCCTTATCGCCATAACAGCTTACGCCACCACCAAATTCGCAACCCATATCGCCGGTAAAGGAGAAAGCCATCTTGTCGAGGGTCTGCCCCGGGCGGTCGAAATACTTGATCTCGATGCTATCGTCGGTATGGATACGGCCGCGGTTTGGGATGTAGAGGTCGTCGTGACCCAGGCCGTAATTGTTGGAAATGATGTTGACCCATGGCCTTGGAGTCCACTTGATCTGTCCGCCCAGTCCCTTTCTTGAATTGGACGAGGCGTAAGACTGCCATCCGTTGATGATCCAGGGTTCAATCTTCAAGTGCGGGTTGGGGAAAATCTGGATGCGGATGCCTTCGAAAAACCAGGGCGTGTTGGACGAAACGTACGAAGGCTGGTAGGCCCAGTTATCGTAGTTGTAATAGCTGAACAGGCCGATGTAGGACATGAAAATTCCAGCGTCGATGTTGATTCCGTCCAACGCGTTGATGTGATAACCGCCATAGGCTTCGGCGAGGTAGCGATCGGCATCGGCGATATTCCATTGCCCTTTGGCATAGCTGGGGTCATTGCGGATGGTGGCCGTGGAATACATGCCGAACTGGGTCATGAAGCGGGCGCGCACGTTGTCGTAATGGAAATCGCCGCCGAGGCCGAGCTGTTCCAACTGGATTTCGTTGGAGCGAAACAGTTCGCTCGATCCGCCCATCGAGTTGTCTATGGGCTTGTTGAAATCATAGGTGTAGGTGACGTCGGCGCGGATTTCCGGGGTGAAAAATTTCGAATCGAAGGCGCTGTCTTTGTTGCGCGGGTTGCCGTTCAGCCAGGTCCAATCCCAGTCGGAAAACGGCGCGATCTTTTCTTTTTTCGCGGGCGTGGTGGTCGAAGAGTCACTGGACGACTGCGCCGCCAATGCTAGAGCGGGCGCCGTCAACGACAAGGACGCGGCGTTGGCTGGAATTACGGGGGCGAGCGATGCGTTCGTGGTCGCGTTGGGCGTCCCGGTGCGGGCCTTGAGTTCGGCCTCGAGTTGTTCGATGCGCGCCTTCATCGCTTCCAGTTCTTTGGCGATATCGGTCGAGACTGCATCGGAAGGCGCGACTTTCGGTCGTGGAACGTCGGGCGCGGCGGTCGGCTCGTGCAAAGCTGCCACTTTTACGGGAGCATCGGGCGTCTGGGCCTGGGCGTAACTACGCGGACCCTGGCCTACCACAAGCGTCAGGATCAGCACTGCGGGAAGAGTTGAAAAAGTCAGGGCGTCGCTGAATCGAGTTCGCATGATTTTCAAAATCGAGTCCTTTCCTGGCCGGAGTTTCCGGTTCTTGCTACTGAGTGACAGCCGTACAATCTGACGAAATGGTCAACCGTATTTGCGGCTGCTTTTCTTGTCGGTGAAGTCAATATCACAATCGAAAAGCCGTAAAGAACGGATAAACATTTCATAAAGAGCCCATAAAGTTTTCTCGAGATATCAGGCTTGCGCTATTCGGGCTTTGGGTTGTGCTGATGCAGCTGTTTTTCCGGCGGGGGATGAGGAATCGAGAAACGGGCACGAGCAAGCTTGACCGGTCGACCGCAATGCTACGATGAGGGCTCGCTCAGCCGCATCATGAGCTCCTTAGCCACGGACGCGACGGCGCGTTCGACTTCCGGGGAGGGTGGCGCGCCGGAGACAAACTGCCTGGCTTCAATGCCATAAATCAGCAGGGTCTGGGGCAAAGCGTTCATGGCGCGGGCCAACTCGACCGCCTCGCGCACGCCGAAAGCATGCGTGGAGCAGGGGAAAATATCCTCCGGAAGCTGGTCGGCGCGGGCGTTCCATACTTGTACTTGGCCGGGGGTTCCGGTGGGGGCGGTGGCGTCGACGAGAATGACGTGGTCAGAGGTAGTCCAGCAATCCATCAAAGAGAAGCTCTCGCCGGTTTGCTCCATGATCTCAAACATGATGTCAAACATGATTTCAAAGCCGGCCGCTTGGCGAGCGAGCGATTCCGCAGCGAGCGCACGCAGGCGACGGGCGACTAGCGGGCCGGCCGCGTCATCTCCACGATCGACGTTGCCGCAGCCAATAATAACGGTGCGGAGGGGCACGTCTACTCGCGCTCCAGGTGCAGGCGGAGGAAATGGGTGGCACAAGAGATGCAGGGATCGTAGTTGCGCACCGCCTGCTCGCACTTCGAGGTAATCTCTTCGACCGGGCGGGTTGCTACCTGGCCCGCAAAGTGCCGGAGATCTTCCTCGATCCGTTTCTGATTCTGCGAAGTGGGCGGAACAATCTTCGCGGAAACGATGAGCCCATCCTGATCGAGTGCGTAGCGATGATAGAGAAGGCCGCGCGGCGCTTCGGTGGCGGCGTACCCGGTCGCGGCGCGCATGAGGACCTGCGCGCGAGGGGCTAGAGGCGGCTCGTATTCGCGGATCACACGCAAGGCCTCATGGCAGGCGAACACGAGTTCGACAGCTCGCACCACAATACTGCGGAAAGGATTACAGCAAGGCGCTTGCAGTCCACAATCACGGGCTGCCTGTTGGGCTACTTGCGGCAGTTTGTTGAAATTCAGATTAAAGCGGGCCAGGGGGCCGACCAGATAGGAGTCGCCGCTAAGCTGGACGGAATGCAGCGCATTCGAGTGCTGCACGTGCTGCTCGGTAAAATTGTCTTCGTACTGCGACGCATCGATATCGAGGCCGCGATTGGATACGATGCGGCCTTCGTTGAAGGGATATTCTTCCGGGTGAGAGAGGGAGACAAATTCGTAATCCTGCTCGAAATCGGGGAAGTCGAAACCTGAAACCCAGCGGGCTGCCGCCAGCGATGCATCAAGAGCCCATTGAAGTTCATCGACCAGTTCTTTCAGCGCGCTTTTGGAAGGCACTTTATAAAAGCCGCCTACGGCGGCGGAAACGGGATGAATTTCCCGGCCGCCCATCAAGGCGACAATCCGGTTGCCGGCCTTTTTCAGGCGCAGGCCCTGCTGCACGATGGCTTGATGATCGCGCGCCATGGCGATGCCGTCGGGATAGCCGAGGAAATCGGGCGCGTGCAGCATGTAGACGTGGAGGGCATGACTCTCGATCCATTCGCCGCAGTAGAAGAGGCGCCGCAGCAGGCGCACGGAGGGGTCGATGGTGACGCCCAACGCATTCTCGATGGCGTGGACCGCGCTCATCTGGTAGGCGATGGGACAGATTCCGCAGATGCGGGCGACGATGTCGGGAATTTCGGAGTAAAGGCGGTCGCGGAGGAAGGCCTCGAAAAAGCGGGGGGGCTCGTAGATGCTCAGCTTGACATCCTGAACCTGATCGCCCTTGAGCTTGATATAAAGCGCGCCTTCGCCTTCGACGCGGGCCAAGGTGTCAACCTTGATGGTTCTTGTCGGCTGCTTGCTCACGTCCGTTCACTCTCCTCGCTCGCCTTGCGGAACTCCCACGCCCAGGCATTGAAGCTGCGAAAGGCGCGCGTGATCCCGGTGTTGTTCTGGCCCAGAACGCGCAGTTGATTGCTCAGCGCTTCGGTATTGGGAGTCTCCATGGGACCGAAGCAGGCGTAACATCCGCGGTCAAAACTCGGGCAGAGAGCGCCGCAACCGGCGTGGGTGACCGGTCCGAGGCAGGCGACGCCTTGCGCCACGGCAATGCAGACGTTGCCCTTGCGCTTGCACTCCATGCAGACGCTGTATGCCGGGACGTTCGGCTTGCGCCCGGCTAGCGTGGCCGTGATCAGCTCGATCAACTGGTGTTTGTTGATGGGGCAGCCGCGCAGTTCGAAGTCGACGGGCACATGCTCGGCGATGGGTGTCGAGAAATTCAGTGTATTGATGAATTTCGGGGTGGCATAGACGACGCGAATAAATTCGTCCACATCCTTCCAATTGCGCAGGGATTGGATGCCACCGGCGGTCGCACAGGCGCCAATGGTGATCAGCTTCTTCGACTGCCGTCGAACTTCCTGGATGCGTTGGGCATCGTGGTGGGTGGTAACCGAACCTTCCACCAAGGCGATGTCGTAGGGCCCCTTGAGCATGGTGGAAGAGGCCTCGGGGAAATAGGCAATATCGAGGGCACCGGCAACGCTCAGCAGCTCATCTTCGGCATCGAGCAAACTCAACTGGCAACCGTCGCAGGAAGCGAACTTGAAGACCGCGATGCGCGGCTTGCGTCTGACTTTAGAGCTCATATTTTTCCAATAGAGGCCGCATCTGGTCATAGGAAAAGATGGGGCCATCCTTGCAAATGAAGTGCGGGCCGTACTGACAGTGTCCGCAGAAACCGACCGCGCATTTCATGTTTCTTTCCATGGAAAGGTAAATATTTTCGCGCGCCAGGCCGCGAGTTTCGAGGTCGCGGGCGACAAAGCGCATCATGATTTCAGGTCCGCAGGCGAAGGCCAGCGAACGCGCCGTTTGGAAACGCGCCTGTTTGAACAGCGTAGTGACGACGCCCACATGACCGCGCCAGCTTATCCCGCCATAATCGACGGTCGTCAGAACCTGGGTATCGCGTTGCCGGGCCCAAGCGGTAAGTTCTTTCCGATAAAGCACGTCACGGGGACTGCGCGCGCCGTAGAGAATCACCAGCCGCCCATACTTTTCCCGGTTACGCAGAACCTCGTAGATCACCGGGCGGAGCGGGGCCAAACCGATTCCACCGGCGATCACAAGAACATCGCGGCCCTCGGCTTTCTCCACCGGCCAGCCAGTGCCAAATGGGCCTCGGACTCCAACCTCGTCGCTGACTTCGCGACTGACCAGCGCCTGCGTGGCCTGACCTACGGAACGCACGGTGTAGACCAACCGGTCGCCCTCCGCCGGATCGCCGCTGATGGAGATGGGCAACTCGCCCACGCCAAACACCCACAACATGCTGAATTGGCCAGGGCGGAAACGGCTGGCACCCTCTCCGCTCGAAGGTTCCAAGGTCAGGGTAAAAGTGTCGGCCGTCTCCTTGACCACTTGCCGTACACGGTATGGCTGCGGAAGCATGGGATCGGGCTTTATCGGGTCCACCATCATGGGTTCCATCGTCATCGCTTTGGACCTGGCTGCGGCGGCGGTCGTCATTTTCCCACCGCGTAAACGTCGACCAACTGAAAGATTGTCGCTTCCAGACGCTGCTCCATGATGCTGGCAAAGCGCTTCAAGATCTCATAACCGAGATCGTGGTTGTCTTCGCACTTCGTACGCAAACACTTGCCGTCAAGGGCAATCGCGCGCACGGTTTCAATGGCGTGGGCGTGAAACCTCCACTGGTAAGGAGGCAACAACCACGACCAGCCCAGAATCTCTCCCTCGCCGAGGGTGGCGAGCATGACCGGCTTGCGTTGCGGGGCAAAGATTTCGAGTGCCACCTTGCCGGCGCGGATCAGGTAGAACTCGTTCGCTTCGCCTCCCTCCTTAAAGATGTAGGAGCCGGCGTCAAAGCGGACGTTCGAGGCGCACCCGGTCAGCAGGTTGGTGTAATAGGACTCGAGATCGGCGAAGAAAGGGTGTTCGGCGATGATGTGCTCAAGGGTTTCCATGATTGTGGTCCTTCGAAGAGGCGGGTGTTTCCCGGATGGCGCGAACCTCCTCAGTGATATCAATGCCCACCGGGCACCAGGTGATGCAACGGCCGCAACCGACGCAGCCCGAACTGCCAAACTGGTCAATCCAGGAGGCGAGTTTGTGGGTCATCCACTGGCGGTAGCGCGATTTGGCGGAACTGCGGACATAGCCACCGTGAATGTAGGAAAAATTCTGTGAAAAACAGGAGTCCCATTTGCGCCAGCGCTCGGCATGCGTGCCGCTCACATCGCTAACATCTTCCACGGTGGTGCAGAAGCAGGTGGGACAGACCATGGTGCAATTGGCGCAGCTGAGGCAACGGTCGGCGACGTTCTGCCAGCGCGGATGATCGAAGTTGTTGTAGAGCAAATCGCGAATTCCGTTGGTGTCGAGACGACGCTGAATCTGGGAGGCGGCGCGCTCGACGGCGGCTTCCGCTTCCTGACAGACGGCGTCCGAGGCCACGAACGATTCCGAGTGCGCAGTCAATTCGGCCAGCACCTCGGCGCCGGCATCGCTGCCTGCCTCGATTACAAATTCATGCCGGCCTGGGCCGATCAGCTCAGTCAGCGATAGATCGTAGGCTCCGCGGACGCGCGGTCCGGTGCCCATGGACGTGCAGAAGCAAGTGGGCGCTGCTTGCGTGCAATTGACGGCCACGATGAAGATGCCGTCGCGGCGCGCGGCATAGATGGGATCGCGGTAGCGATCGTCCTGGAGGACGCGATCCTGCACGGCGATGGCGGCGAGTTCACAGGCTCGGACGCCGAGAAAGGCACGTCGAGGCGGAGTGGGGTCCTGGTTCAGGATGCGGAACGTATGGCCGCTGCGCTCGGCGGCCAGCAGACGCACCTCGGGCGGGTGCAAGTATTTCTTCCAGCTGTGCGGACCGACGACATAGCCGAACAGCGCGTTATCGTTGCGGCGGCGCAGGCGGTAGCGTCCGGCTTCCTGTTCATCGGTCCAGCCTACGGGCAGATCAGAGATGCCTTCCACCACGTCGTAGATGATGGCACCGTCGCGCACCGTGGGTCCAACCGCCTGGTAGCCACGACTGTACAGGGCCGGAATGAGCCGTTCAAACTGCTGAAGTGTTACTAACGCTGGTTTCTGCGTAGCCAATCGCCCAACTCCCACTCACTGGGACGATTGTAAATCTTCCTGGGAGGCCCGCATTACTCATCAAGCCACCGAAAGTACGTAGCTTCCTAAATTGGTGCAAGCGTTTTCGGGTCCGAATTCATCTGGCTTCAGCGGCGGCTGCGGAGTGGCCGGTTTCGATGGAAGAACGCGGGGTCAATTGGTTCGCATTGTCTTGGAACAGCATCGAGGTCAGTCACTTAGTCGACGTATTGCACCATGGTCAGAGATTGTCGATCCGGGCGTTTTTGCCCTGAGCCTGCTAGCGAGCACTCTGGCCTCTTGGAGTTCATGCTGGTAGAGGCGTTAAAACTTTCCCCGCAGCAGGTAATATCGCCGCAATTCATTGACTTGGCGCGGGGTGCGCACCTAAGATGGTCGCTCGTGGCGCGGTCGTCTCCCAAGATCGGACAGTCTATTTCCCACTACCGCATTGTTGAGAGATTGGGCGGCGGGGGATGGGTGTCGTCTACCATTAGCGGTTGGTTTTGATTGCAGCTCACGCTCGGAAACGAGTTCGGAAAGGAGACTTGCTTATGCTCGAGATTCAGACCAAGCAACTGGCTCCCGACATCGTCGTTCTGGAAATTGCGGGAAGAATCACGCTGGGCCGGGAGAGCAAGCAACTGGAATGGGCGGTCGAAACCCTGGTGGGCGAGGGGCGGAAGAAAGTCATCTTTGACATCGCGGGCGTAACCAACGTTGACAGCACTGGGATCGGGATCATTGTGATGTCTTCCGGCAAACTGAAGCAGGCAGGCGGTGAGTTGCGGGTTGCGGGAGCGAGCCCGCATGTGGGAGAAGTCATGAAGACGACTAACGTAGATCGGATTGTGGTCTTACACCCCACCACGGCAGCGGCGGCGGCAGGCTTCTGAATTAAAGTTGGATTTCTGAAATGCCGCCCGCCCGCCTCGGTCTGGCCGGGCGGGGACGCCCGACGCTCCATATCTTTGATTGGTTTCAGGGATTATTTCAGCGTGTCGCTGCGGTAAAGTTGACCGAGTTGCGTGCGGCAACCAAATGCCATCCACCGACCATCGGGCGTAATGCCGGTTGGTGTCCTCATCGGCCTCAGACCCGTCGCGTCTTTCGGCGTTATCGTCTGCCAACGTTCCCGCTTGCCGGACTCCACATCGACCTTGGAAATTGTGAGGCCCGAAGCGGTCGTTGCCTGCACGAATACATGCTTCGAGTCCGCCCAACCGATGGGAAACTCCTCAGGCTGAATACCAGGGATCGGCTTGGAACTGGCGTCCGACAAGGAATGAATCACGAACGTCCCGTTCAGATCAACGATAAATGATTGTTGGTCCGGCGCCACTGACCGCCACGTAAATTCTCCAGACACCAGCCGTTTTGGCGTTGAGCCATCCACATCGGTGAGGTAGGTTGCGTCCGGCTGGCCGGATTGGCTGGCCCACAGCAGAATGCGATGTCCATCCGGAAACCATTCGGCCCATCGCGGCTGTATGCCGTCCCAGTGCAAAACATGCGCCTGCCCCGGTCCCACGGGCACAATCTGGAGGCGGGCGGCGGGATCGTCAGGCAGCACTACCAGCGCCCATTTTCCATCGAGAGTGATGTCGGAGGCATATCCGCCTCCGCCGAGGCGAACCGCGGGCGAGCCATCCCTTTTGCGCACATACACCGAGTAGTCATTGCCCGACTCTTCCGACAAGTCGGTGAACACCATTTCACTTCCGTCCCCGGAGAACTGCGGACCCCAACTGTAGGACAGCCAACTCAGGTCACGTTCCTGATTGGACCCGTGCTCGACCAGCGACATCGTCCCGCGGGCTTCCTCCGTCGACACCAAGGCGCGACCCGACGACGCGATGTCGAGGATGCGGGTCGGCGCCGTGCCGCAATAGACCGTCCTTTCCTTCCCCGATAATGTGACCGCATGGATGCACCACTGTTCGCCCGATTCCGCCGCTGAGAACCATATCTCTTTGCCGGATGGCGCCCACGCCAAGCCCTCCAGGGATTCCCATCCGCTGGAGATAGTTCGCAACTGTCCGGCGCGATCCACGATTACAAGGTCGCCGCGATCATCCACATTCGGCGGGTGTCGAAACAGGGCCACATGTTGCCCGTCGGGAGAAACTCGCATGTCGCTCATCCAGCCGTCGCCTTCGAGTAGCACCTTTCCGATGGGATATTGCAAGCGCCATTTGTCGTTACCGCGATCAATGACGGCGAGTTCGTTTCCGTCTGGCGACCAGTCAGCGTCGACAACATGCTCCAGCAATTCGCGAGGCGCGGTGCCTCCCAAGGGAGAAGTGGCCAGGGTGCCGGCCCATTCATAGTGGGCAAAATACACCGGGTGCGTCAGGACTGCCATCTGGCCCTGACGCGAGATTGCCAGCAGCAACGCGCCGCCCAAACCCGCGGGTGTCGATGCCGGATAATCCTCGCGAACACTGTAAGTGTCGGCCGCTCCTCCGCCGAATTTCGCGCTGTAGAGGACAGTTTTCGTGTCGGGCGCGAATCGGCCTCGAAGAACCTCGCCGCGATGGTATGACACGCGGGTGAAGGTCGGGGGTTGCGCCGGGGCCGGCCTTAGATACCATGCGATGGCGGCTCCCACAGCCAGGCCAAGTACGGCCGCCGCGGCAACGTAGCCCGGCCAACGCGGCTTTCTGGCGTCGCCGGCGATGGCCGCATTCGCCGCTGTCCTCGAGGTCGTCCCACTCAGAGCTTCCAGCGCAAACGCCAGGTCTTTTGCGGATTGGAAACGCTGCTCAGGCTGCTTCTCCAGGCAGCGCCGGATGATGCGCTCCAGCCCCGGCGACACGGGATGATCCATCTCGCCGAGTTCCGGCGGATCTTCTTTCAGGATCGCCGTCATGGTCTCTGCGGCAGTGTCGCGACGGAAGGCGCGCTGGCCGGAAATCATCTCGTAGAGCACTGCGCCGAAGGCAAAAATATCGGTGCGGGAATCCACGGCCGCGCCCCGCACCTGCTCCGGAGCCATATAACCGGCCGTGCCCATGACCATGCCTGCTTCGGTCGGCGAACTGGTCAGCGTTAAACCATCACCTTTTGCGCCGCGGGCATCCGGCGCGAGTTTCGCCAGGCCGAAGTCGAGGATCTTCACCCGGCCTTCTTTGGTGAGAAAAGTGTTTTCCGGCTTCAAGTCGCGATGGACGATGTTCTTGTCGTGGGCGGCGGCCAGTCCCTGGGCAATCTGCGCCGCGTAATCGGACGCCTTGCGCGCCGAGAGCGGGCCGTGTTCAAGTTCGGCGCGCAAGCTGCTGCCTTCGAGAAGCTCAGAGACAATAAAAGGCGAGCCGCCATCCTCGCCTATATCGTGAATGGCCAGAATGTTGGGATGATTGAGCGCCGCCACCGCGCGCGCCTCCTGCTCGAAGCGCCGCAAGCGGTCAACATCGCGCGAAAAAGATGCGGGCAGCACTTTGAGCGCAACCTCGCGGCCGAGTCGCGTGTCGCGCGCGCGATAAACTTCGCCCATGCCGCCGGCGCCGATGGGAGCGATGATTTCGTAGGGACCGAGTTTCGTGCCAGAGGTAAAGGACATCCGTGCGCGCCATTATAGTGGAAGCGCCTGAAAAACGGCCTGCTACCTCTCAAATTATCGCGCGCCACATTGTGGCGCGCCATGCTGCGCCAGGTTTATTGCGCTCCACGGCGGTTGTAGTTCGGATACTCGGGCTTATGCGGTTCTGGCGCAGGATGCTTCGCCAGTTCATCGAGCGCCAGGCTCACAGCTTTTTCGAGCTGCGGATCATGGCCCTCGCTGACTGGCTTCGGTTCCATGTCCACTTCGTAATCGGGCTGCACGCCATGGTTCTCAACATCCCACTGACCTTGCGGATTGAAGAATCCGAAGCTCGGCGAAGTGACTCGGCCACCATCCATCAAAACCGGAATCCCGCCGATTCCCACCAGTCCGCCCCAGGTGCGCTTGCCGACCAGCGGGCCTAGTTGGGCTTCGCGGAAGTACCACGGCATGGCATCGCCGCCGGAGCCGGAGAATTCATTGGTGAGCATCACCTTGGGCCCTAGAATCGAGGCTGCCGGAGTGCGGTAGATGGCGCCGTAGCGGGGCGCCCACCAACTCATCAGCGTGCGCTGCATAGCATTGATGATGTAGTCGGCGGCCTGGCCGCCGCTATTGAAGCGCTCGTCAATCACCGCTCCCTGCTTGTCGAGTTGCGCGAAGTAATAGCGGTTGAAGTTAGTCAAACCGCCTTGCGCTGTATCCGGCAGATAGACGTAGGCGAGTTTGCCCGCGCTCAGTTCCTGCACCTTGCGGCGGTTGGCCTCGATCCAGGCTAGGTTGCGGAGAGTTAGATCATCGGCGATTGGCGTCACCGTAACGTCATGCGAATCTTTTCCGCTGGCGTCGGCGGCGATCTTCAGCACTATTTGCGTTCCCGCCGTACCTTCGAGCAAACGCTGAATGTCGTCGGAGCCAGTCAGGTCCTTGCCATCGATGGCGAGAATGAAATCTCCCTCTTTGACTTTCACTCCCGGTTCAGCGAGCGGCGCGTGCGCTCGCGGATTCCAGTGCTCACCCGTATAGATCCGTTGGAACCGGTAACGGCCGTTGACGATATCGTAGTCGGCCCCCAAGAGACCGCCAGGCACGTGATGCGGGCGTGGAATTGTGCCTCCAGAGCCGCGCAGGTGGCCGATCGAGAAGTCGCCCAGCATTTCCTGAAAAAGATAATTCAGATCGCTGCGCGAGCCCACCTCATCCAGATACGGCTTGTACTTCGCTTCCGCCGCAACCGTGTCCACACCGTGATAGTGAGGATCGTAGAAGAAGCTGCGCTCGATTTGCCAAATCTCGTGAAACATCTGCCGCCATTCGGCACGCGGATCGACACGGACTTCCATCTTGGAGAGGTCGAGCTTGCCTTCGCCGGGTTTGACCGGGGCATCAGCGGGAACGATGAGAAACGTGGGTGCTGGTCCGGCTCCTGCCGGCGCGCCTTCAGGCTCTTCGTGTGCCATTTCCAGCAGCATCTTTTCGCCATCGAAGGAGAGATCGAATCCGGCGATGTGATCGGCGAGTTTCTCGGACTTCTTCGTCTTCAGCACGAAACGGGTCAGCGTCTGTCCGTGCTCTGAGCCGAATCTCCCGCCATCTTCCAGCAGATAAAGCGTGCCTTCCTTGCCCGCCGCCAGACCGGTATAGCTGGCTGGAGGCAACGGGAGCGCGACCGCACGATTCTCCAAGTGTTCCAGATCGATCTTTACCGGCTTCGGCTTCTCGGGCTTTTCTGTTTTCTCCGTCTTGGTTGCGTTGTCTGATTTTTTGGCTTCCTCTTTCTTCGCATCGCTGGATTTGTCTTTGTCGGGATGCTCGTCGGCGGCATCCTTCGTGTCTTTGTCCTTGTCCTTATCCTTATCTTTGTCCTTATCTTTATCTTTCTCCCTGGCCTCGGGCGTCTTCTCGTCTTCACTTTGCGGGGCTATCGGAGAAGCCGTATCGGCCGCGAGCGCGAGGCCGTAGACGCTGCGGGTGACGTCAAAGGCGTCACTGCTCATATCGAGCCCGCTGGTGGAGGTGCCGTAATTCGTGCTTTCGGTGAAGTAGAGATACTTTCCGCCGCGGTCGAAGGCAGGGAAGCGAACATCGCTCATGCCATCGGTGATCTGCGTGCTCTTGCCCGACGCGATCGAATACAGGAAAAGCGCGTGAAATCGATTGGAAATCGATTGCGTGTAGGCGAGCCACTTGGAGTCAGGCGACCACGCGGCATCGTAATCTGTGTCTTCTTGAACTGCCTTGTCGATGACCGTGGCCTTGCGCGTGACCGTGTCCAGCACCCAGATCTGCAGTTTGTTGTCGTGGAAGGCGATCAGCTTTGAATCTGGCGACCAAACCGGGTTGAAATAATATGTTGGGTCATTCGCCAGGGGAAACTTCTTCACTTCGCCCGCACCGGTCTGGCTGCTGATGTGGAGTGCGTACTGGCCCGATTCGTCGGAGAAATACGCGATGCTCTGTCCATCCGGCGACCACGCTGGCTCGCGCTCCATCACCCCGGGAGTACTGGTGATATCCCTTGTCGTGCTTTCTTTCGCGGGGACGGTGAGGATGTCGCCATGCGCCTCGAAGACGGCGCGCACTCCGGTGGGCGAAATGGCAAAGTTCTGAATATCGCGATCGGCCGGCGAGATGCGGATGCGGACGTCGGGCAGGTCGGCGCTTACGTCCACGTTGATCTGGTGGGCCTGGCCGCTCGCCGTGTCGTAGAGGAAGAGTTCGCCGAAACGGTCGTAGACGATGCCGCCGGGGCCGGCGCTTGCCGAACGAATGTCCGCGCCGTCGTTCTTCACCACTTCGGTTACAGATTTGGTCGCGGGATCGAAGCGAAAGAGGGAGATCGGACCGTTGCGGTCGGAGAGAAAGTAGACTTGATTGTCGACCCAGACAGGATTGAAATCATTCGAACGTTCGCGCGGGACCTTCACCACGTCGAGCGTCGCCATGTCGGCAATCCAGACGGAGCTGGCCAATCCGCCGCGGTAGTTTCTCCAGGCAACATAGGAGAGGTAATTGAAAGGCGATCCGCCGCCCACGGGCGAGTAAGCGAAGTATTTTCCGTCCGTAGAAAACTTGCCGGAGAAGGCCATGGGAAGCGGCAGGGCAGTGGCTAGCCCACCATTCAGCGAGACCTTGAATAGCTTGGTATAGCGCGGGCTGTCGCTTTCCCGGGTTGAACGGAAGATCACATACTTTCCATCCGGAGTCCATCCCACGGCAGCATCCGGTGCCGGATGATAGGTTAGGCGCTTGGGAACTCCGCCGATTGCGGGCACAACAAAGACATCGGTATTACCGTCGTATTCGCCGGTGAAGGCGATCATGCTGCCATCTGGGGAGAAGACAGGGTCGGTCTCAATGCCGGTGCCCGTTGTCAGGCGAGCGGCGTGGCCGCCGTTGCGATCGACGGTCCACAAATCGCCAGCGTACGAGAAGACAATCAGATTGCCGTTGAACGCCGGGCGCTGCAGCAAAGGGTGCGAGGGCTGAGCGGTCGCAACGAGGGGACAAAGTGCAGCGAAAACTGCGGCAAAAATCACGGCACAAAGTGGGCGAATCAGGTTCATATCTTCTGCTCCATAGGCACAGCGACGAAAAGCTCGCGCTTCGATCGTTGGGCGACGAGCATCGCCCGAGTAAGTCTATATCAACCGCCGATCGTCGGTCGTCAGTCGTCAATGTTTCGGAGGCTGCCGTTCCGACTTCCCGGGTGTAAACTGAGGTTGATCGGACCAGCCATGAGTAAACAAAAAGGGTTCTCACTGATTGAATTGCTGATCGTGGTGGCGATCATCCTCATCATCGCTTCGATGGCGATTCCGAACCTGTTGCGGGCGCGGATGTCGGCCAATGAAGCTTCGGCGGTCGGCGCGGTGCGAACCCTGAACGCGGCTGAGATCTCGTATAACTCCGCCTATCCGACCGTGGGGTACGCCGCGACGCTGGGCGCATTAAGCGGGACGGCGTGCGCTCCGCCGAGCGCGACCAGCGCTTGTTTGATTGATACCCAGCTCGCTTCCGGCACGAAAAACGGATACACCTACGCGCTCACGGCAAGTGGTGAACCGGTGTCAACCTACGAGATCGTTGCCTCACCCACGGTTCCCAATCAAACCGGGGTTAGCTACTTCTGTTCCTTCGCCGACGCCGTGGTGCGCTATGCAGAGTCCGCCATCGCCAACTGCGATGGGAGCATCACTCCACTGCAGTGAAGGCTTGGAGTCCCACCTCAGGCGCTGAAGCGCTGACAAATCTTGAACGGCGCAACGGCACGACTGAAGTTGTGCCCTTCCCGTTCGTAGCAATCTGCGGAGCCGTGCCCTGCCCAAGAACCAACCGTGAAACCAAAGACATCGGGATGGCTGGATGGTGACTATAATCCGCGCGTGAGTTTTACTTCACGCAGGAAATCATAGACCGCGGACGGGGGCAGCGTCTTGACGTCGTTTTTATGTTCTTTCCGGAATGCGGCCGCTAGAGCGGGGTCATACTCCATTTCGACACGGTCGCAATTTGCCTTGAACACCTTGCGCAACGTTTTCTCATTGGCCAGATTCGGCCGAGCATACTTAATTCGGATCGGCCACCGCCGCAGCACCTCGGGTGGAAGATGCTGCAAGGACGATGGGTTGGCAGATGCCATTACCGTGACATTGTCATAGAACCGTTTCATGCCTTGCGTCCCAATCTTGAAGCTCTCGAAGTGACGCGGGTCGAAGGTCATATCGTCGATGTAGAGCACGGTCCGGCATGGCTCCTCGGCCATGCGCTGGGCATACTCGCGAATCTGGCCGAGATGCTCCGAAGAGATCAGGACGAGCTTTAAACCATCGATTTCACCCACCAGCGCCTGGAGGGAGAGGGTCTTGCCAACTCCACCTTCACCTTCGAGGAGAGTGAAAGGCATGTGACTGCCCTTCACGAACGCCGTGAGCAGGGTGCGAAGTCGAGACACATTCTTTTCCTGATCGATGACCTGATCGCTCCTCGCTTCGCCAATTTCGACGGGCTCAAGTTCTCCCTGGAGTCCGGCTTCAAAAACCTTGTATTTGGCGAGCGGATCCTGGTTCGACTGGTGCATGTACGCGACCACATGACAGAGTTCAGCAGCCCAGTCCGACGAGGCGGCAAGTCTCCGGTATAGTTTGGTTTCGGCCCTCCCGTCAGCGTCGCGGAGGGTCAGAATTTGCTCCCGTTGTGTACCTTCGAGGCCGGACATCTCTCGCATCTCGCCGATAAAGTTCGACTTCACGCCGGCATCCGTGCGGCCAATCCGTCGTGGCGAAACCCCTTCATAGGTCGGCACCCGGATCGGTCGCTCGGCGAGGGCATTGTGGATCTCGACGAGCAAGGCTTGGTAATTCGTGAAGATCCTTTCAACGTCCGTCTCGTAGATGCGCTGCAGCGACCGCAAAAAGTCTTCCGCGTACGCCTTTAACTCCGTGCCTGCGCGATCGAGCGACTCTTTCGAGAAAAATGGATGCTTGACCAGCGTATGGCTGGCCAGTTGGCGGAGAAAAATGTCTTGATAAGACGACCGTACGACCAGCGGCGTCTTTCCTGTGTAGGTAAAAATCAAAACCTGCTGCTGTTCGAGATACAGGCTGATGGCATCGGCCGCCAGTTGGGATTCATGCTTCCCGTCCCCAAGCACAACTCTGAACGCGGGCTCAACCTTCTCATACAACCACTCCAGCGCGGGCACGCTTTGGTCGTCCTGAACGTCCGCGATGCTTTTCGACAGAGATTTCAATTCCTCCTCGAGCCGAAGCATGGCTCTTGAGAACGGAATTGGGTCGAGACCTTTGTGGTTCCAGGCCACCGGGCTATAGGTGATTAGGTTATTCAGCGAAAGAGTGAACTCCCAGACTTCGCGCAGAAGATTATTGGTGCGGGCGCAAAACCCGCCAAGGACGCCAGCCAGATCCTCCATAGAGATCGCCCTCTAACGCCGATTGTACTCGCGCCTGAGATTGCCGCCCTCGAATCATTTTCCAGTTCCTCACACAGCACGGTGAGAATTGTCACTGACAAGATTTGAGCGATGAGCGTCTACTAACGCGTTGCAAACCGGATAAAGAAGGTCCGATTCGTCCTGAATTACGGGTATGCAGATCACGCGAGCCACCGATTATGCAGTTCGAATAACGATTTATTTGGCTACGGTTCCCGTGATTGGAAATTCCCTTCGTTTGGCAAACCGTAAGAGGTGCGAAATCGCGTAGCGCGCGGCGATGCTGCGCGCCGGAACCAGCAAGGCGAGCCCTCGCCACTGTCTCCGAAGGAGACGCCGACGCGGACAGCCTTCAGAACATGACGCAAGCTTCGTTGACTCGCTCCAGTACCCGCTCGAGCAGCGCCAGATGCCGCTCCAGTTCTGCCTTCACGACGGCGTTTGGCTGACGCTCGATTTCCTGGTGCAAGCTACGCTTCTTGGCCGCCAGGAGTTCTCCTGCTTGTTCGAGTTCCCCGGAGTCTAATCGCAGGTCGCGCGCCATGACCTTGTCCAGCAGTTCCTTGTAGGGACGGGGATCTTGTTCTAGCAGGACGTTGGCGAGCAGATTCAGTTCGTCTGTTTCCAGGTGGAATTGCATAGCTCTCTCCTTTCAATGGAAAGTGCTTCGGAAACTCTCTGTAGGGAATTGAATCACGGTGACGATCGAGCTGTCAGTGACAATCATCACCGGATGCTGCTAGATGCCGTTTCAGCAGCGGAGCAGGTAATTTGAAGCAACTTCGCGAAAGGAAATGAGATGCTTCATCCGGGTAATTTCATCCCAGCCTAGCTCTGCGGCCATCAAGTCGGCGGCGGCTGGAGCCATGGCGATGGCGGCGCGTGCGTTCAAGAAAAGAGCACGCGTACGCCTGGCTAGTGCGTCTTCCACGGTGCGGGCCATCTCGTGCCGAGTCGCCCAGATCACCTCTGCCTTCACATACGGAAGCTCCGTTTGGAACGGTTCGCCGAGCTTTGGATCGGTTTCGATCAGCTTGCGAATTTCGTGCGCATCCGAGCCATAAACGGCTAGTGCGCCGGATTCTTTTGCAGGCTCTTCCTTCGCAGCGTCTTCGAAGCCGTGGATGTGCAGGTGGTGCGTCACGCATGGCCGGTCCGGCAACTGCGCGAGCGTTGCTGCCTGATCGACGCAATCCTCGGCCATATGGCGGTAGGTCGTCCATTTTCCTCCGCAGACGGTGACCAGGCCCGAGCGATCGATGTGGATGACATGATCGCGCGACAGTTGGGCCGTGCTCGCCACGCCCGCTGCACGCACCAGCGGGCGGATACCGGCGAATACGCTCAATACATCGCTTCGCTTAGGGGCTTTCGTCAGGTATTGACCCGCGGTTGTCAGGATAAATTCGATTTCCTGTTCCATGGCGACGGGCTCGAGCATTGCAGACGCAACGGGCGTGTCGGTGGTTCCGACAAGCGTATGACCGTGCCACGGAATCGCGAATAACACGCGGCCATCGCTGGTGTGCGGAACCATGACCGCGCTTTCCCCCTGCAAAAAACTGGAATCAAAGACCAAGTGAATGCCTTGGCTGGGCACGATCATCGGCGCGGCAAAGGGCTCCGCCTGAAGGCGAACGCGATCACTGAAAGCGCCGGTGGCGTTGACCACAACCTTCGCGGACGCGCGGAATTCGTTGCCGGTTTCGACGTCGCGCGCCAAAACGCCGTTCACAAACCCCTGCGCGTCCTTCGTCAACCCCGTGACTTCGACATAGTTCAGCAGGGTAGCGCCTTGCTCGAATGCCGTGACGACCATGTGAATGAGCAGACGGGCGTCGTCGAATTGTCCATCGTAGTAAACAGCGCCGCCGCGCAGGCCTTCGGTTTTGAGAGTCGGCAAATGTTCGAGCGTCTCTTCCCGGGTAAGAATGCGGGAGGGGCCAAAACCGTATTTGCCCGCCAGAAGTTGATAAAGCTTCAAGCCCAGGCCGTAGAATGGGGCTTCCCACCAATCGTAGTTCGGCACCACGAACGCGAGATCGTGCACGATGTGGGGCGCGTTTTGCAAAAGCAGGCCGCGCTCCTTGAGCGCCTCCATGACGAGGCCAATGTTGCCCTGCTCCAGATAGCGCACGCCGCCGTGCGCCAGTTTGGTGCTCCGACTGGAGGTGCCTTTGCCAAAGTCGCTCTGCTCGACGAGCAACACATCGTAACCGCGTGACGCGGCATCGATGGCGACGCCGACACCGGTTGCGCCGCCGCCCACGACAATCATGTCCCAGGGCTTGAGATGCGCTTCGATGCGGCTCGACATGTCGGTTCGATTCATAGGTGCGAGTTGGCTGATTGGCAGGATAACGCGGCTCGGGCGCGGGCCTAAGTCACGAGCGAGGTTCACTGCGTCTCTGGGCGGGCGAGACGCCCGTCGCTCCACCTATTGCGATTCCACCCAGTCGAACGCACGCGTCACCGCTTTCTTCCAGAAGCGATAGAGCCGCTCGCGAGATCCTTCATCTATCTTCGGCTCCCATCGCCGATCGATTGCCCAGTTGGCAGCGAGTTCGTCAGTATTCTGAAAAAAGCCGACTGCCACTCCCGCCGCATATGCAGCGCCGAGAGCCGTGGTCTCAATCACTCGCGGACGAACTACCGGCTTCGCCAGAATGTCGGATTGGAATTGCATCAGCAGATCGTTCACAACCATTCCGCCGTCGACGCGCAAAACATCCAACTTAATGCCGGAGTCCTTCGCGATGGCGTCGAACACCTCGCGAACCTGGAAGGCGGTCGCCTCGAGCACCGCGCGGGCGATGTGGCCTTTGTTCACGTAACGAGTCAAGCCGGCAATCACGCCGCGCGCGTCGTCCTTCCAATACGGAGCATAAAGGCCGGAAAACGCAGGAACAAAATAGACGCCGCCGTTGTCATCTACAGTTCGGGCGAGCGCCTCGATATCGGCACTTTTTTCAATCAGTCCGAGATTATCGCGGAGCCATTGCACCAGGGCGCCGGTAATTGCGATGCTGCCTTCGAGCGCATAACAGGCCGGCTTCACGCCGAACTTATAGGCCACGGTCGTCAGCAGACCGAAGTTCGAGCGCACCGGCTTTTCTCCGGTATTCATCAGCATGAAGCAGCCGGTGCCGTAGGTATTCTTCGCTTCCCCTGGCTTAAAGCAGGCTTGGCCGACCAGAGCCGCTTGCTGATCGCCGAGGTCGCCGGCAATCGCAACTCCGGCAACAGCCGGCAGCTTTGTAGCGCCATACACTTCGCTGCTCGAAACGATCTTCGGCAGCATCGCCATCGGAATGCCGAAGTCTTGCAAAATTTCCCGATCCCACGCGAGCGTGTTGAGGTTCATCAGTTGCGTGCGGCTGGCATTGGTCACGTCAGTGACGTGGACTCCGTCATTGGTTCCACCGGTGAGATGCCAGATGAGAAACGTATCGATATTGCCAAACAACAGGTCGCCGGCTTCGGCTTGCTCGCGTGCGTCCGCGATATTTTCGAGAATCCAGCGAATCTTCAGGCCACTGAAATAGGTGGCCAGCGGAAGCCCGGTCTGGGCGCGATAACGGTCCTGTCCGCCATGCGCAGCGAACTTCTCTACCGCGGCAGCCACGCGCGTGTCTTGCCAGACAATCGCGTTGTAAATGGGCTTTCCAGTTTTCTTGTGCCAGACCACGGTGGTCTCGCGCTGGTTGGTAATTCCGACCGCAGCCAGATCTTGCGGCCGCAGCCCGCGAGCTTCCATGGCTTCCTGAATGACGCTTTGCGTATTCCGCCAAATTTCTTCCGGATCGTGCTCGACCCATCCCGGCTTGGGATAGATCTGCTCATGCTCTCTTTGAGCGGAGCTCACCACGCGTCCAGCGCGGTCAAATACGATGAAGCGGGAACTCGTTGTTCCCTGGTCAATGGCCGCAATGTAACTTGCCATCGCTAGTTTCCTCTCTCGTTGCCCGGGAGCGCCCTTCGTGCGAACTGTGAATTCTAGCGCTTTAGCCCGCCTGACGGGCGATCCCGAACCAGTCCATTCCAATTACAACCTGCCGCAAGTGCTGGAGACAAAGGAGTTAGCTGCTAACAATAGGGAGAGTTATATGCCTCCGGTAACTTCTTGCCGATTCCCTTGTAACTACTGGATAGCACGACAGTGGCCTGTGACCCGAAATCAGTTCATGGCATCTTACCTATAATAAAGAAGGAGGTTTGCTGCCCCCGGCAAACCGGGACCGTGGGGGTTCCTATGAAGAGTCTGGGTAAGGTTATACGGTCTGTACAAGCCTTCAGCCGCGAGTTGTCCCGCAGGTCGATCGTGACTGAAGCGAAGCGCACGCCGGCAATCGGTGTCGCCTTGGGCGGAGGATTTGCCCGCGGCATTGCGCACATTGGGGTTCTCAAGGTCCTGGAAGAAGAAGGCATCCCGGTTCGCATGGTTGCGGGCACCAGTGTAGGGGCAATCATGGGCGCCGCATATTGCAGTGGACTTACGATCGCGGAACTGGAAGAACTTGCCCACAAAGTTCGTTTCACGACTTTCGCGCGCTGGACGCTCTCGCGCCTGGGCTTCGCCACCACCGACCGCATGACCTCGTTCTTGCAGCGAACTTTGAAGGTGAAGACATTTGAAGAAATGCGCATCCCACTTGGCGTGGCGGCCACCGACTTCAACACCGGCAGAGGAACGGTCTTTACCTCGGGTTCGATTATCGATCCGGTGCGCGCCAGTTGCGCATACCCGGGAATGTTTCTACCGGTCGAGATTCAGGGAAGCTGGCTGGTGGACGGCATGCTGTCTTATCCCGTGCCAACGGTTCCTCTGCGCGAAATGGGCGCGGAACGTGTACTGGGCGTGCATCTGAAAGGACAATGGGCGAAAACCGCTGCGCCCCGGCATTACTTTGACGTGATCGGGCAGTCGTTCGCCATCGCGCAGGACATGATGAGTGCGGTATGGAGAGGCGCGGCCGATATTGTGATCGAGCCCGATGTCGCCGGCTTCGATTATGACGATTTCAAACGCGCCGGCGAATTGATCCGCGTGGGCGAAATGGCTATGCGGCGCGCGTTGCCCGAAGTTCGCAAATGGCTGGAGACTCCGGCGGAAGTGATGACCCCTCTGAGAGCGCCTGCACTGATCCCAAGACCGGCGGCCATGCCGGCGGACTGAAACTGAAGGCTGGGCTAGCCGACCTGCACCGTCAGCATCGAGATCGAGCCCCCGTCGACGCCTTCGACGGGAAAAGTGATGACCTCGCCCATCTGTCGGCTGGCAATCACGTACAGCATCGGTAGGTAGTGGTCGGGCGTTGGAATGGCGAGCCGCGCCTCCGGCCCCAGGTTTTCGTAATCGACGAGAGCTTTGTATTCGCCGGCGACCATCATTTCTTTCGCTTCTTTCTCGAAGCGGATCGCCCAATCGTACGGATCGGGCATGTGGCGTCCCCACGCGTAGGCATGAAGATTGTGAACCAGATTCCCGCTGCCCACGATCAGGATTCGTTCGCCGCGCAACGGCGCCAGTCTCCTGCCGATCTCAAAGTGGAATGATGCTGGTTGAGTTTCATCAATACTGAGTTGTACGACCGGCACGTCGGCATCGGGATACACGTGCTTGAGCACGGACCATGTTCCATGGTCGAGTCCCCATGCGCTGTCGAGGCTCACCGGCAGAGGTTTCAGCATCTCCTGCACGCGATGGGCAAGATCGGGATCGCCGGGAGCTGGGTACTGCACCCGATAGAGCTCTGGCGGAAAGCCTCCGAAATCGTGAATTGTTCTTGGGGAGGTGCTGATGGTGACGCCCGTTCCAGGGACAAACCAATGTGCTGAGATCGAGAGAATCGCTTTTGGCCTTGGCAGTTGCTTGCCGATTTGCCGCCATCCCGCGGTGTAACTGTTCTCCCAGACGGCATTCATGGGATTACCGTGTCCGAAAAATATCGCGGGCGGGATATCGGACATTCTGCGGACTCCCTCAATTGCGGCGGCTTCCTTTCGTCAGATCTCTCCAACGTGGAAGTGCAAATCAGTTTACACCCGAAGTTTTGAAACGCCTCCCACGTTTCCCGCCCTCGAATCAGCCCTCGCCGGTGTTATCCTAAGCGGGATCACACCGCAGGGGCTTTCATCTCTTACATGTCAAATCCAGAAACGTCCAATCCAAAGGTGCCCGATCCCAACACGTCCAGGCCGGCCGCTCCGGAGTCCACGCCAGCCGACGAGCCGGCGGAATCCTTCAAAGACATTTTTTCCGAGTACGAACAGAGTCATTCCCCAAAGAAGGAAGGCGGCGCTCAAGGACGCGAGGGAACCGTCATTGCCCTGACCGCAGACTCCATCGTTCTCGACATCGGATTCAAGACCGAAGGCGTTCTGCCGCTCGCCGCGTTCCCGGCCGACAAGCCGCCAAAGCCGGGCGACAAAGTGCAGGTCACCATCAAGGGGCGCGACCCGGAAGGTTACTACGAACTGACTCGCGGCAAGGTCGAGCATCCCACCGACTGGGCTTCGCTTGAAAAGGCCTTTGCTGAGAGGTCGACCATCATTGGCACCGTGACGGGAGTGGTGAAGGGCGGCTTGAGCGTCGATATCGGAGTACGCGCCTTCATGCCAGCGTCGCGCAGCGGGACGAAAGACGCTGCGGAATTGGAGAAATTGGTCGAGCAGGAAATTCGCTGCCGCATCATCAAGCTCGATGTGGACGACGAAGACGTGGTGGTCGATCGCCGCGCCATTGCGGAAGACGAAGAGCGCGCAGGCAAAGAGCGCCGCTTCTCTGAGCTCAAGGAAGGCGATGCCGTACACGGCGAAATTCGCAGCCTCACCGATTACGGCGCGTTTGTCGATATCGGTGGCTCCGATGCGCTGCTGCACGTCGGCGAAATTTCCTGGCAGCGTATCAACAAACCTTCGGACGTGCTCTCCGTGGGCCAGCAGATTGAGGCCGTGATCATCAAGATCGACGCCGACAAACATCGCATTGCCATCAGCATGAAGCAACTGCAGCCGCATCCGTGGAACGCCGTGGCCGAAAAATACAAGGCAGGCGAACGGGTACGCGGCACTGTTACCAGGCTGATGGACTTTGGCGCGTTCGTCGAAATCGAGCCCGGCATTGAAGGTCTGATTCATATTTCCGAAATGTCGTGGGCCAAGAGAGTGCGGACTCCGAGTGACGTAGTGAAACCAGGCGAGACGGTGGAAGCTGTGATTCTCGGAGTGAACGCACCAGAACGCCGCATCTCGCTTGGTCTCAAGCAGGCGCTCGGCGATCCCTGGGCAGGAGCGACTGAGAAATTTGCGCCAGGCACGGTGATCGAAGGGCCCGTAACCAACCTGACAAAGTTCGGCGCCTTCGTGCAACTGACCGAAGGCGTTGAAGGCATGATTCACATCAGCGAGATCAGCGCCGAGAAACGGATCAATCATCCGCAAGACGTTCTGAAATCCGGGCAGGTAGTCAAAGCGCAGGTACTGGCCCTCGACGCGGAGAAGCGTCTCATCCGGCTGAGCATGAAGCAGCTGGTTCCAACCGGCCTCGACGAATATCTCGCCGAACATAAACAAGGCGACATCGTCACCGGGCGCATGGTCGAGGTTTCGGGGGGAAGCGCGCGGGTGGAACTCGGCGAGGGCGTGGTGGCAACGTGCCGGGTCCCCGAGGAGAGTCCAGCGAAGAAAGACACGTCCGCAGAATTGCCGAGATCGTCGTCGAAGCCCGATCTGTCGTCGTTAGGCTCCATGCTGCAGGCACGATGGAAGAGCGGCGCAGCCGCGGACGAAGCCAAGCCGGAAGGTCTGCGAACTGGGCAGATCCGCAAGTTCAGGATCGCAAGACTCGACCCGGTGGCAAAGAAGATTGAACTGGAGTTGGAGTAGCGCCGGAGCTGAGCGCGCAACCATGCTCCAGTCTAAAGACCTTGCCCAGAGCGGGATTTGATCCGCAAACGGGAATGTTTGGGCCACTTAACGACCTTTTTCGCGGGAACTGCCTTGATCTCGAAACTGCCGATGATAAAATCAGCCAATGCCAGAGACCCTGATTCAGTCGGTAGTCAAACAACTTCAGCAAGAACGATCGCGACTGGAGAATGAACTCCGCCGCGTAACCGCTGCGCTAACCACCTTCGGAAAAGTCCTTCTTCACCCGGCGCCCAAACGCGGACCCATCGCAAAGCGCAAAAAGCGAACAATTTCGGCTGCGGGACGCAGACGAATAGCAGCCGCGCAGAAGGCACGATGGGCAAAGGTGAGAGCGGCCAAGAAGTAATACCGGCCTTGCTGCTGGAGAGAGCGCGCCGCTGACAGCCGAGCGTCTGGTTAGGTCTTGCGGAAATGACTGCTGAGCCTCAGTGCGCGAGCCCGCGCACCACTCCCCCTACAAACTCAGCAAACTGCTGAACGTCGGCTTCGGTCGTGTCGAACGAGCACATCCATCGCACCATCGACTCCTCTTCCACCCACACGTAGAAGAAGTACCGGTCCTGTATCTTTTGAATTGCCTCGCGAGGAATTTGCACGAACACCCCATTTGCCTCCACCGGATGCACGATCCTGGTGTCTGGAATCTTCCTCACCTCCGCTTCCAGCAGTCGCGCCATCCGGTTGGCATGTTCGGCATTCCGCCGCCAAAGATCGTTGGTCAGCAGCGTCTCCATCTGCACCGACATGTAGCGCATCTTCGATGCCAACTGCATCCCCTGCTTGCGCAGAAACATGAAATTTTCGGCCAGTTCAGGGCGAAAGAAAACTACCGCCTCCACGCCCATCGCACCGTTCTTCGTTCCGCCAAATGAAAGCACGTCCACTCCCAGATCGCGCGTAGCTTGGCGCAGCGTCAGTCCCTGCGCCGCCGCCGCGTTCGCAATCCGCGCTCCGTCCACGTGCAGGAACATCTTGCGTTCGTGGGCGAACCGTGCCAGCGCCTCCATCTCGCCGGGCTTGTAAACGGTTCCCATCTCGGTCGCTTGCGTAATCGAGATCACGCGCGCCTGGACGTGATGCTGATCGCCAATTCCGTGATACGCTCTGGCCACCGTCTCCAGCGTCAACTTGCCGCCGGGCGCCGCCAATGGCACCAACTTGCAGCCCGTAAACTTTTCCGGCGCGGCACATTCGTCGGTGTAAATATGGGCGAACTCGGAGCACAGCACCGCATGAAAGGACCGCGTCAGCGCCTGCAAACCGAGCACATTTGCCGCGGTCCCGTTGAAGACAAAAAATACCGTCACATCGGCGCCAAACTGCTCGCGGAATTTGTCGCGCGCCGATTCCGTGTGCGCATCGTCCCCGTAGGCCATACAATCCCCGTCGTTGGCGCGCCGCAGCGCCTCCAGCACCTCGGGATGCACCCCTGCATTCGTGTCGCTGGCAAAACTCCGCCTCGGTTTCATGTTCAACAATCTAGCAGAAGCGAAAATTGTTCGGAGCCTCCCGCTCTTACCAGGAATCTATATATTTGGTTTAATTGAGACTCTGTTCTGCTATGGCAACGAATCTTGCATCCGCCGGAAAGGCGACCCAGCGCAACATTCCCGCGCCGCTCATCGACGACGCGCGCCGGCACGTCTATGAAGCTGCCATACGCACTCCGCTGGTGCGGCTCAACTATGACGAGTCACCCGACATTTACCTGAAGTTGGAGTGCTTGCAACCCATCGGCTCCTTCAAAATTCGAGGAGCGTACAACGCGGTCCGGCTTCTGCCGGAACTTCTGCGCGACGACGAGCGCCGGCTCGGCGTTTGGACCGTCAGCGCGGGCAATGCCGCCCAGGGAGTCGCGCTGGCAGCGCGCAAGGCCGGTGTGCGTTGCAAAATTCTGATGATCGACGCGGCTCCTGCGGCCAAGTTCGATGCGGTACGCCGTTTGGGCGGAGAGGTCGTCAAGGCCTCATACGACCAGTGCTGGCAGGCGTTGGCCGACCGCGCCCATCCCGCGATGACCGGCGCGTTTGTGCATCCCTTTGAAGATGATGCGTTCATTGCGGGCAATGCCACGGTGGGACTGGAAATCCTCGAGGACTTGCCCGACGTGGATTGCGTGGTAGCCGGCTTCGGCGGCGGAGGTTTATCGTGCGGGATCGCCGCCGCACTGAAAGCGCGGGGGCACAAGGCGAAAGTCTTTGGGGCGGAACCGGAAACGGCGGCTCCGCTCGCGCGCTCTCTCGCCGCGGGATCGCCGCAAGATTTTCCCGCCTGGAAAGCGAGTTTTGTGGACGGCTGCGGCGGCAAGTCTCTCTTTCCCCGCATGTGGGACTTGGCGCACCATCTGCTGTCCGGTTCCATCGTTTGCTCGCTCGAGGACACCCGCAAGGCGATGCGCATTGTGGCAGAACGCAATCGCGTGATCAGTGAAGGGGCGGGCGCGTGTGCGGTTGCGGCGGGCTTGAGCGGCAAATGCGGCCCGGGGAAGATTGTCTGCGTCGTGAGTGGCGGCAACATCGACCTGGCGAAATTTTCAGAGTTGGTGACGCGGTCAGACGCAATGTCATAAGCCGTCCCGATGTTAAGCGCAACCATAATTATGTCTAGAATTTTCGCAAGGACCTCCTCTCTGATTCTGACCGGCGTGCTTGTCGCCGTGCTTTTTTTCACCATCGCCTGCGGCAAGAGTAAAGAGGCCCAAGCGGACGCTCCGCAAGCTATGCCGGTCAAAGTGCAGACGGCAAAGGCGCAGAAAATTGACGACACCACCGATTACGTAGCCACCTTGAAATCCCGCGACTCCGCCGTGGTCATGCCCCAGGTCGAAGGCATCATTACGCAGATCTACGTTCACTCTGGCGAGCACGTGGCGGACGGCGCGCCCATGATGCAGATCGATCCTGCCAAACAACAGGCCACAGTCAAAAGCCAGGAGGACGCGCGCAATGCCCAAGTGGCGCAGGTAACATGGGCCAAGCAAAATTACGATCGCGTCAGCGGCCTGGCAAATGCCGGCGTGGTCAGCAAGCAGGATCTTGACCAGGCCCGCGCGACACTCGACGCCGCCCAGGCGCAATTGCACTCGCTCGACGCGCAGGTCAACGAGCAGCAAGTCCAGTTGCATTACTACCGGGTGGTCGCCCCGCGCGCTGGTATCGTTGGCGACGTTCCCGTGCGCGTTGGCGATCGCGTTGTCACTACGACCATGCTCACCACCGTGGATCGCCCCGGCAGCCTTGAAGCCTACATCTACGTGCCGATCGAGAAATCTTCACAACTGAAGCTGAATCTTCCCGTGGAGATCGTGGACGGCTCCGGGAAAACTCTGGCGACGAGCCGGATTACGTTTATTTCTCCGCAGGTGGACACTCCGACGCAAACCGTGCTCGCCAAAGCGCAAATCGCAAACTCTCACGACGCCTTGCGCACCGCTCAGTTCATCCGTGCCCGAGTGATTTGGGGCAGCCAGGAAAAGCCGGTAGTTCCGGTCGTTGCCGTATCGCGAATCGGCGGCCTCTATTTCGCGTTCGTCGCGGAGCCCGACCAGAAAGGTGGATACGTCGTCCACCAAAAGCCGCTCCAGATCGGCCAAATCGTCGGCAACGACTACGTCGTTCTTGAGGGTGTAAAACCGGGCGACAAAGTAGTGGTCTCCGGCACGCAGTTTCTAGTCGATGGAGTACCCGTAGTCCCGCAGGAAAGCAGCAGCTAGGCATCGGGTCATCTCACATCGGGTGATCGGACCATCGAAAAGTCTTTGACTTTCGATCGCCCGATCACCCGATGATCCGATCACCCGATGCCTTTTTCGACAATGAACACTTATGGTCGACTTTTTTATTCATCGCCCGGTATTCTCGACTGTCTGCGCCCTGCTCATCATTCTTGCGGGCGCCGCGTGTATCCCCACGCTCCCTATCGCGCAATTTCCCAGCCTCGCGCCTCCGCAAGTCTCCGTCACCGCGGTTTATACCGGAGCCAGTTCCCAGACCGTCGAGTCCGCCGTGACTACGCCGCTGGAACAGCAGATCAACGGCGCCGAGGGCATGAAGTACATCACCTCCTCGAGCGGCAACGACGGGGTCAGCCAGATCACCGCGACCTTCGACATCACGCGCGATCCCGACCTCGCCACCGTTGACATCGAGAACCGCGTCAACACTGCGCAAGGACGTCTTCCGACCGCAGTCAAGCAAGTCGGAATTACGGTCGCCAAGAGCTCGCAGAATTTTGTCTTTGGCGCCGCCGTTTTCTCGCCCGACGCCCGTTACTCCACGCTCTTCATGAGCAATTACCTCGATGTTTATGTCCGCGACCCCCTCAAGCGCATTCCCGGCGTGGCCGACGTTCTAATCTTCGGCGAGCGCAAATACTCCATGCGCCTGTGGCTCGATCCCGTGCGCATGGCCAGCCGCGCGCTTACCGCCGACGATGTGGTTAACGCGCTTCAGGAACAGAACGTGGAGGTCGCCGCCGGGCAAGTCGGTTCCCAGCCCGCAATGCCCGGCCAGCAGTTTCAGATCAGCGTGCGAGCTGTTGGACGCCTTTCGGAATCCAGTCAATTCGATGACATCATCCTGAAGAGCAATGCCGATGGCACGCTGGTTCGCTTGCGCGACGTTGGCCGCGCCGAACTCGGCGCCGAAGACTACAGCTCCACCCTCGATTACAACGGGCACGACTCGGTGGGTATCGGAATCACACAGCTCTCCACCGCTAACGCACTCGACGTGCGCCGCCGCTGCCTTGCCGAGCTGGAGCGGCTGTCCAAGCGCTTTCCACCCGGCATGAAGTATGAAGTCGCGTTCGACACCACCGATGCGGTCAGCGAGTCCATTCGCGACGTGCTCTTCACGGTGGGCTCTGCCATCCTCCTCGTCATCCTGGTGATCTACGTTTTCCTCGGCGACTGGAGGACTACGATCATTCACTTCATCGCCACTCCAGTTTCACTCATCGGCACCTTCGCTTTCGTCAAGATCCTCGGCTTCTCCATCAACACCCTCACGCTTTTTGGCATCACTCTGGCGACAGGGCTGGTGGTCGACGACGTGATTGTCGTGATTGAAAACATCGAGCGCCACCTTCAAGGGGGCGAGTCCAGCGCCGCCAAAGCCGCCTCCGACGCCATGCGAGAAGTCACCGGCGCCGTCATCGCCACCTCGCTCGTACTCGTTGCCGTATTCGTGCCGGTTGCATTTTTCCCCGGCACCACTGGCATCCTGTTCCGCCAGTTCGCGCTGACCATCGCCTTCGCCATTACCATCTCCGCCTTCAACGCTCTCACCCTGGCGCCTGCGCTCGCCGCCATCCTGCTCGGCCGCATCGAACACAAACAAAAGAGCTGGTTTTTCAGACAGGTTGACCGCGCTCTCGACGCCATCAACCGAGGTTATGTGCGCGCCCTCCGCGCATTCTTGCGCTTCGAGGTCGTGGCGCTAATCCTGTTTGCCGCTGGACTCGGTCTCGCTTATTTCGTCTTTCGGCAAGTGCCGCAAGGCTTCGTCCCGAACGAAGATCAGGGATACCTCATCGTCTCGATCCAGGCGCCCACTGGTGCGTCTCTGGAATACACGCGCAACATCGGCGCACAGGTCACGGCCATCACTAAGAATTTCCCGGAAATCTTCGGCAGCTTTTCTGTCGCCGGCTTCAGCTTTGGAGGCAGCGCCCCCAACGCGGGCCTCGTTTTCCTCCCCCTCCAGCCCTACGGGAAGCGCACGGGCCATGACCACACCGCTTCGGCTGTCGTCGAGCGGCTGCGCCCGCAACTGTTCGGAATCTCGGGCGCCATTGTCGTCGCTTTCGAACCGCCCGCTGTGCAAGGTCTCGGCCAGTTTGGAGGGTTTCAGTTCGAACTTCAGGATCAGGGCAGTCACACGCTGCAGGATCTCGACAAAGTCACTCACGACCTGGTGCGCGCCGGCTTTGAACGTAAAGACCTTGCCGGACTGTTCACAACCTATACCGCGAGCGATCCGCAGTTTCTCGTCACCATCGATCGCGAGAAAGCCAAGAGCCTGCACATTCCGCTCAGCCAGATCACCGACACCTTAAGCGTTTTGATGGGGTCGGCTTACATCAACGATTTCGATTTCAATAACCGCTCTTATCGTGTCTACGTGCAAGCCGATAAGCAATTCCGTTCGCATCCGCAGGATATGAAACAGTATTACGTGCGCTCGGATTCCGGTGCCATGGTGCCGCTGGAAAATCTGGTCAGCATCACCCAGACGGTCGCGCCGCCGGTCATCAGCCACTACAATCTTTTTCGCTCGACAGAAATCGACGGCTCGGCTGCTCCCGGCTACAGTTCCGGGCAGGCCATCGACGCCATGCAGCAGCTCTCCGCGAAAATCTTGCCGCAGGGCTACACTTACGAATGGTCGGGAATTTCTCTAGAAGAGCTGGCTTCGGGGTCGACCACGATCCTCCTCTTCGGCCTGGGAACGCTGGTCGTCTATCTGACGCTCTCGGCGCAGTATGAAAGTTTCGTGCTGCCGTTCATCATTCTGCTCGCCGTGCCCATGGCATTGCTCGGCGCCCTTGGGGCGCAATGGCTGCGCAGTCAGCAGAACGACGTTTACTGCCAGGTGGGACTCGTCATGCTCGTTGGTCTCGCCTCCAAGAACGCCATCCTGATCGTGGAATTCGCCGAGCAGTTGCGCGAACGCGGCATGACCATTCTCGACGCCGCCGTCGAAGCTGCCCGCATTCGCCTGCGACCGATTCTCATGACCTCGATCGCCTTCATCCTGGGCGTAGTTCCCTTGGTCATCGCCAGCGGCGCGGGAGAGAACGGCCGCCACTCGGTAGGAACAACCGTATTCGGCGGCATGATCATGAGCACGATTCTGAACTTGTTCTTCATTCCGGTGCTCTATCTGTTAATCGAAGGGTTCCGCGAGCGCCGTCGCAAGCCCAAAACCTCTTAATCAAGAAAAAGCAACTTCCCGGGCCCGTCCAGCGTCAACTATGTGGGAAGAAGTACCGGGCCCCTCTCTTCGTAAGAAATTCTGCGTGAGGTCAAGCCGATGAAGAAATCGCTGCTTGTAATCGTTGCTCTCCCACTGATTCTCTCAATGACGATATTTTCGATGGCGGCTCCCGCCAGCGCCGCCGTCCAGGACAACCATGCAACTGGCGCGCTCGATCAGAAAAGCCTCGATCGCATCATCAAGGAAGTCCGTCATGAACTGGTGATGATTCCCTACTATGGCGTGTTCGACAACCTCGCCTACAAGGTCGATGCTGATGGTACCGTGACTCTCCTCGGCCAGGTCTCGCCCGTCCGGGGTCCCGTTCTTAAGTCCGATGCCGAAAAAGCGGTCAAGCGGATTGAAGGCGTCGAAAAAGTCGTCAACAACATCGAGGTTCTGCCGCTCTCTCCCAACGACGACCGAATCCGTCGCGCCGCCTACCGCGCCATCTACGGGAACAGTGTGCTCAGCCAGTACCAACTGCGAGCCGTCCCCCCGATTCACATCATCGTCAAAAACGGAAACATCACTCTCGAAGGCGCAGTAGCTCGCGAAATGGACAAGAACATCGCCGGCATACAAGCCAACGGAGTTCACGGTGCATTCTCAGTAACCAACAACCTGGTCGTGGAAGAACAAGAGAAGAAGGACGACAAGAAGAAGTAAGCTTCTGCAATCTACAATCAGCTATGCCCCCAGGCGCCGACGCCCGCGAGATCGGCCACGCCGCCCGGCTCCTACGCGCAGGCCGGCTCGTAGCCTTTCCCACGGAGACGGTTTACGGCTTGGGAGCCAACGCTCTGAACGCCGAAGCCGTAGCCCGCATTTACGCTGTCAAAGGCAGACCCTCCGCCAGCCCGCTCATCGTTCACGTGGCGTCGATAGAAATGGCGCAGTCGCTAGTCTCGGATTGGCCAGAAATTGCCGACTCCCTCGCCCGCCGATTCTGGCCGGGCCCCTTAACCCTAGTGCTCGAAAAACGACGGGGGACGCTCGAAGAGCAACGCACCGTACCCGACATTGTCACCGCAGGCCTAGCCACGGTGGGACTGCGCATGCCCGCGCATCCGGTTGCACTCGCCCTCATCGAAGCCGCCGGCATTCCCCTGGCCGCTCCCAGCGCCAACCGCTTCACCGAGCTCTCTCCCACCACCGCCGCCCACGTGCGGCGCAGCCTGGGCAACGAAATCGATTACATCCTCGACGGTGGCCCCTGCAGCGTAGGGATCGAATCCACCGTCCTGTCTTTAGCTGGTACGCAATCCGGATCCAAACCCATGCTGCTTCGTCCTGGAGGGATTTCGCGCACCGCACTGGAAGCGATCGTCGGACCCGTGGCTTCCGCGCAGGAAGTTCAAGGCGCAGCCCATCCCGCTCCGGGAATGCACCCGCGCCATTACAGCCCGCGCACGCCGTTGCATTTAACCAGCACTGGAAAACTGCCCGATCAGGGCCATGGAATTTACTTGCAGCACCAGCATCCGCCTAGCCGCGTCAACATCGCCATCCACCAGATGCCTCAATCGGCGGCCGATTACGCAGCCACGCTCTACGAAACTCTCTACCACGCGGACGCCGGAAATTACGAGTGGATTGCGGTAGATCTCCCGCCCGCCACCTCTGAGTGGGAAGCTATTCAAGATCGCCTGAAACGTGCCGCCACGACCTTGCCGCCAGCCAGCTAGAGCAAACCGTAATTACAAACGGACAGTGGATACTTCGTGAGACACTCGCTCATCCGCGCACTACACCCGGCACGCGCACCCGGATCGTATGCGGAACCGCGCGCAACTTGGCGAGCATTGACTCATCGCAATCGCGATTGATGTCATAAATCGCGTAGCCCAGCGGCCCGCGAGTATCCAGCACTTGCCGCTCAATATTGATCCCGCGGTCCGCCAGAATGTCGTTGATGGCCCGCAAGATTCCGGGCACATTGTGATGGATGTGCATCAGCCGGTGCGAGCCCGGCTCATAATCCAGATGACAATGCGGCAAATTTACGCTCAGCAGAGAATTCCCGCTCTTGAAATAATCGATCATCCGCGCCGAAACAAACTGCCCAATATTCTGTTGCGCCTCCTCCGTGCTGCCACCGATATGAGGAGTCAAAATCACGTTCGGCAGCCCTTGCAGCGGACTGGAAAACGTGCCGCCCGTCTCCGGTTCGTTGGGAAACACGTCCACCGCCGCGCCCGCCAGCTTCCCGCTCTTCAAATGTCGAGCCAAAGCTTCGTGATCGACCACAAACCCGCGGCTAAGATTGATCAGGCACGCGCCATCTTTCATGGCGCGAATTTCTTCTTCCCCAAATAAGCCATGATTCTGTGCCTTCCCATCCACATGCAAGGTGATGACATCCGAAGTTTCCAGCAATTCGCGAAAGCTGACCGGACGAGCATTCCCCCGAGCCAAAACATGCGCCACATCATGAAAGACGACCCGCATGCCCATCGCCTCGGCCAGATCGGAAACCTGTGACCCAATCTTGCCGTAGCCCACAATCCCCAAAGTAAGCCCGCGCACCTCATGCGATCCCGCGGCAGATTTATTCCAAACCCCGCCATGCAGTTGCGTGCTGGCCGCAAATGTCCGCCGCATCAGCAGGATGATCTCGCCCATGGCCAACTCGGCCACCGACCGGCTGTTCGAGTGCGGATCGTTGAACACTCCAATTCCCCGCTCGCTCGACGCCGCCCGATCGATCTTGTCCACGCCAATGCAGAAAGCTCCCACCGATACCAATTCCGGAGCCGCATCCAAAACCGCCGCCGTGATGTGAGTCTTCGAGCGCACGCCAAGAATCGAAACCCCGCGCACCTTCTCCATCAGTTCGCGCTCGTCGAGAGCGCCTTTCAGCGACTCCACCTCAAACCCCGCTTCTTCAAACTGAGACGTCGCTACGCCGCTGATGCTCTCCAACAATAAAACCTTCAAAGAACCTCCCGAGACTTCACCGCAAAATGACCAACGAGAATTATAAAGGTGGTACAAATATATGGAGTTACGGGGCAACCAGACTCGCCCTCCATGAATCTTTCAACCGCACCCCGTCATCTTTAAGATTTTGGAGGAAAAGAAAAATGGCACAAACTTTGGAGGAAGTGAAAATGGCGCATGAGCTACCACCCCTGCCGTACGATTACACGGCGCTAGAGCCAACCATCGACGAAAAGACGATGCACCTGCATCACGACATGCATCACGCCGCCTACGTCAAGAACCTAAACGCGGCCCTGGACAAGCATCCCGAGCTGCACAAGAAAACCCCGGAAGACCTGATCCGCGACCTGAACGCCATTCCCGAAGACATTCGAGGCGCCGTCCGCAATAACGGCGGAGGCCACGTCAACCACACCATGTTCTGGAATATCATGAAGCCCCACGGCGGAGGCGATCCCACCGGCCCGATCGGAGACGTAATCAAAAAGACTTTCGGCGACTTCAAAACCTTCCAGGAAAAATTCAATGCCGCCGGCGTAGGCCAGTTCGGCAGCGGATGGGTCTGGCTCGCGGGAGACTCCAAAGGCGAAGTAAAGGTCCTGTCGACGCCCAACCAGGACAACCCAATTTCGCAGGGCCTTCATCCCATCTTCGGCAACGACGTCTGGGAGCACGCCTACTATCTCAAATACAACAACCGCCGTCCCGAATACCTGCAAGCCTGGTGGAACGTGGTCAACTGGGAAGAAATCAACAAGCGCTACAAAGCGTCAATCAAAAAATAGCTCGTGTGGCGCGGACACTCCTGTCCGCGTGTCTGCGCCATATGAATCTTTGCCGTCGTACGTCAATTCCGATTACCGTTCAAAGAACGCGTGTATCTCCGGCCAATACTTCCGCAGCATCAAGTCGGTGCTCAAGTGCCCGCCCCGCCGCAACAGCTTCAATCGCACTCCCGTAATCCGCGCAAATTTCCTGACCGACTGATAAGGAATATACGGATCATCCTGGGCATGAAACATCATGACTTTCGACGGGCTAACTTCGGCCGCATGATACGCGGGGTTGTAAAACTTCCCTCCAAACAGTTTTTTCCAATTCCGATCCGGCAGCCGATACCCTTGCCCAAACGCCGCTCGAATATAAGCCGCATAACTTGGATTCGAAGTCTCCTTTCTCTGCTCGCGCCCAAGAATCGCCCAATCCACCACCGGACAATTGGCCACCACTTTTTTAACCCGAGAATCCAGCGAAGCAAGGATGGCCGCCGCCCCGCCAAAACTCCCCCCAATTACAAACACTTCCTCGGCCGAGACGCGGAACCTCTGGCCAAACGCCAATTCTCTGAATTCTTTCGACAGTCCGCTAATCACATCCAAAATATCCAGGTGCGGCGATCGTGCCAGAAACTCGCCGCCACTCTCCCACGCTCCGCGATAGCGCGGATAGAACACCCAATACCCCTTCGCGCAGAGAAATTCAGCCAGCGGCTGTTTGCGCGGAATCGAAGGCATCCCATCGCACAAAATAATCGCCCGCTGCGTCTTCGCCGGCCGAACCGGGGGCAGAAATTCGGTAACAATATCGCGTGCGAATCTTGTCCTGAACATCTAACATCCTTTCGAATCGTCATCCCGAGCGAAGCGAGGGGTCCTTGACACCCGCTTCCCTCCCTGACTAAACTCCTCTACCGACACGGCTTTTCGCCACGCCAGCCACTCCTGGCACTGCAACTGTCTGCACTAACACTTCGGAGGTTCCCATGCCCACTTCGTTGTCGAAATTCGTGGTCACTCTGCTCTCGTTACTCGTATTGTTCTCCGCGCTTGCCACCGCTCAGCATCTCAAGATCGGCTCCGGCAACACCGCCTTTGCCGATCCGCCTGTGCCGCGTCCGAAAACGACGCCCTGCAAAGTGCAACTCTATAAGGATTACACGTTCAACAATTACAGTCCCCAAAGTTTCTCCTATACTCCACCCGCCGCCTGTCCCGCCCCCTGGGCAGCAGTGATTCTCGAAGTCAACACCTCCATCACCAAAGGAATCCAATACGATCGCACGGCCAACATCTGGATTGGCCCCACCAACATTTATTTCGGCACAACCGCAGAGGATCAGCCCAACGAAGGCCGTAACTGGCACGTCGAGCGCGATCTCACTGACTACAGTTCCATCTTCACGGTCGCGCAAGCAGGCACTGTCGATCTCTTCAACATCGTGAACAAAACCGACAACGGGGTCCTCCACGGCTCCGCCGACATTCTGTTCTACCCGCTCGAACCGAATCAGCAACCACCCAGTGCCGCCGATCAGGTCATCGCCTTCTCCGCCGGATCCACCGGCGGCACCGTCGCCCTCGACACCACCGGAAGTTGCTGCCAGCCTGTGCTCGAAGAGACTCTGACCCTACCGACCAACATCGAGAGTGTTTTCTTCGACGTCTTCGCGCAAAGCCAGAACGACGATGAATTCTGGTACACCTGTGTTCCCGACAACGTCGCCACCGAACTCGAAAGTTGCACCAACACAGCTTTTCGCGAAGGCGAAGTCACCATCGATGGCACTCCCGCCGGCGTCGCTCCCATCTATCCGTGGATCTTCACCGGTGGCATTGATCCCTACCTCTGGATCCCCATCCCCGGCGTGCAGACCCTGAACTTCAAGCCGTACCAGGTCAACCTTACGCCCTTCGCCGCTCTGTTGAGCAACGGTCAACAGCACACCGTCGGACTCAGCGTCTTCAACGCCGACGATTATTTCTCCGCCACCGCCAATCTCCGCCTCTATCTCGACAAAAATTCCACGCAAATCACCGGAGCAGTCACCACCAACACGTTAACCGCGCCCGTGCCCAACGTCACCGAAAACATCAAGACCACGTCGAAGGGCTACATCCATGGCTCCGTCAACACCACATCAAGCCACAGCTTCCAAATTTCAGGATATGCCAACACTTCGCACGGCACCGTCACCACCACGGTCGATCAAAATGTCAAGTTTGCCAACGATCAGGATTTCGACATAACGAACATCGAGTACGAGCAGAACATCAAACAGACCTCCACCCTCCATTCCGTGGTAACCACCAACGACAGCAGCGGCAACACCGTCTACACCGTGAACCATGACTGGCCGCTGCTGCTGAACATCACCGTCCTGGTTGCCCCCGACGGCTCCGAAACCCAAACCACCACCAGCAATCAGTACTTCGAAGAGGATGAAGCGGCGAAGCACAATGGACAGGCCATCAACTTCGCCCTGGCTCAAAACCGCGTGACCACCACCGACACCCTCAACTTCAATTCCAGCGGCGTCTTCACCGGCAACTCCGGCCAAGCCAGCGCACAAACTTATTTCGGTTCCAACTCCACCGGATACTGCTACAGCCGCGCCATCACCGCGGCTGCCAATGTCCTGACCAGCATCACCAACGGCGTAGGCTGCAACTGACCATCGCGCTCGCATAGAGACGGGGCTCGCCCCGTCTCAGCCGGCGTAGGGGCAGACGCATTCGTCCGCCCCACCCAAGCGCAATACAAAATTAACGCGAGAGAAGCCTGCACCAGCCCAGCAATTTCCCGAACCCAATACCCGACGGGAACTTTCTCAAGCAGACGCTCGTATGTACAAGCGGAGGATGTATGAGAAAGACGTTCCTGATTTTCTGTGCGCTGGCGTTATCGATAACCGTTTGGGCTCAAACGGAGCCCCGCCCGGAGATTCTGGTGCTCGGCACGTATCACATGGCGAACCCGGGACGCGACATCATCAACATGCAAGCTGACGATGTTCTATCGCCGAAACGCCAGCAGGAAATCGCGCAGCTGGTCGAAGTGTTGAAGAAGTTTCATCCTACTAAGATTGCGATTGAAGCCGAGATCGGCAGCGAACGCGTGGAGCAAGAGTATTCCGACTATGTCGCGGGAAAGTACACTCTCTCGCGTAATGAGACCAATCAAATCGGATACCGCCTGGCCAAAGAGCTTGGCCATCACACGGTCTACCCGGTCGATGTCGAAGGCGACTTCCCGTGGGGACACTTGGTCAATTACGCCAAGGCCAATGGCCGCGCGGAGAATTTCGACGCCATGAGTGCGGGCATGGGCACGGAGGTGAAAGCGCAGAGCGATTTCTTGCAATCGCACACCGTGCTCGAGACGTTTGAGTACATGAATTCCGACGCCAGGGTGGCAAAAGATGTGGCCTTTTATTTCGCCACAGTGCCTTACGGCGATCCGATGGACTATGCAGGCCCCGATCTCTTGGCCGCCTGGTATCAGAGAAATATTCGCATTTATAACAATATCGTAAGGCTGGTCGAATCTCCGAACGACAAAATTCTCGTGATCTATGGCGCCGGCCACCTCGGATGGTTGCGCCAGGACGCGGCCAACGACGCCACAGTTACGTTGCGCAAGCTCGGCGACTTCACCGGAGACCGATAAGCGACGTTCGGTCATTCGCGAACCAGGCCCGCCATGATCAGGCGAGCACCCTCACAAGTTGAGCACGGAGCCCTGCCAGTTGAGAACCGGCAATTGTTCTTAACCTGTGCGCCTCTTGTGCAAATTCCGTCCGCCGCATCGAGCATCGGCGGCGGCAATCTTTGGCGCATCGCTCAAACTCCGCTCCTCGTGTGCCAAGCGTCGTTGCCTTCGACCCGAACTTGATCGCGATTCATCCCTTCCCCTTTGCGAACGGGAAATCCACCGTTGCACAACTCTTATGGTATTGACCCTCGTTCCTTCTGCGGGTAGAGTCGCTCCACTTGCAACCGAATTTCCGCCGGGCGGCAATCCGCGTTCGGCCAATATCAACCAGCGGGGAATCAACATCGGCCCGCGGCCGTTACTCTCATCTTTGAGAGTTGAGAACGAGAGCTGAGAACTGAGAACTTCTATGAATCTGGAAAGCTCCTGGACCGTCTATCGCACCCGTTTCCTGGTGCGCGCTCGTCAACTTACCGAACCCCTCGTCTTTACCGACGCTCTCGGCCGTGAACAATCCGGAAGCGCCGGCGATTACCTCGTCGAGTTCTCCGACGGTATAACACGCATCACCGCCCAGGCCATCTTCGAAGACGTGTATGTGCCCCTCGCCCCCACGCAATATCAAACCGATGGAGCGCTGGGCGTCCTCGCCCGGCCCGCAAACCGGGCGTCGCCGGAACATCGCTCGCGAGCTGCCGCTTAAGCAAATGAACAGATCCCGGTTAACCGTATGTAATCGCAGGAGTAAAGAAGAGGCAACTGGCTGTTGGCAACCGGCTACTGTTTTTCTCGGTACCCTTAACACTTTCGGGCCACAAGATATTGCGTTTATCTCTTGACAGACACCATATACGGGAGTACGTTAAGCATCCCAGAGCACTTTTTAGACCTCCACCGTAAAGGGGGCAACGACCATAAACACCACGGGGCGAGACTCGAAGTCGAGGTGATTAGCAGGCGTCAGCCCGCTGTCGAAATCCTGAGCGAAGCGAAGGATATCGCGTCTTTCCCCTTCACGGGCAACCATCCCTCCATAGCGGATGGAAAGCAGATAGAACAAGCGGTGACTTCCCCCGGTCCTGGCACTGCCAGGCATCCCCTCGGGGGGATTCATCTAAGGAAATTAGAGCTCGTAGGGAGGCGGACCGGCCCCGTCTCCGTCGCAGCGTTTAGGAGCCCCGATGGAAGATTTGATCGCACTCGTAGCCGCCTCCTTTGCCCGACATGGGATCGAATGCCCTCCCGCGGATAATGATGGCAAGGTCGTGGAGAAACGTCCGTCCTCGCGAGCCTGCCCGGAGCAAAGTCGAGGGGTCCCAGACGACCCCGCCGCGCTCCCAGAACACAATTTCCGAAAAAACTTGCAGGGCGACCCAGCTCCGTAACGAGCAGGTCTTGATTTTGAGTGGCGCAGCGCTTCTGCGCTGCGATGACGGTATTGCGATGACGCGGCTTTAGCCGCTGAGGTTACGCCTTCGCTTGTATTGAAAATTGATCGAAATCCAGCGCCAATCGTAAAGATCGACTGCTCTTTGCCATCATCTAATCCAGGAGAAGGAAATGCCCGAAGTGCGAGACCAAGCCAAAACCCAAACCGCCGCCAATACGACCGTCGATAAGAAGACGAAGGCCCAAGGTCTAACCTTCCGCCGCTTTTTTACCAAGCCCGGTGTTTCGCAGCCCTACAACGAAGTCGAGTGGGAACTCCGCACCGCTCAGATCACCGACTCCCAGGGCGGCATGATCTTCGAGCAGAAGAACGTCGAAGTCCCCAAAGACTGGTCGATGACCGCGACCAATATCGTCGCCTCGAAATACCTTCACGGGCAGATCGGCACCGATGAGCGCGAGACCGGCGTGCGCCAACTGGTAGCTCGCGTCGCCGAAACCATTCGCGACTGGGGCATGAAAGATGGATACTTCCGCTCCTCGGAAGACGCCGCCACTTTCCACGACGAACTCGTGCACCTGCTCATCCGCCAGCATGTGGCCTTCAACTCGCCCGTCTGGTTCAACGTGGGCTGCGAACGCGTCGAGCCGAAATCCGACGCCACCAACTGGCACTGGAACTCGACCGCCAATCAGGTAGAATTCGGCGTTACCGGATACACGCGCCCGCAGTGCTCCGCGTGCTTCATCAATTCGGTGAAAGACTCGCTAGACTCGATCCTTACTCTAGCCAAAACCGAAGGTATGCTCTTCAAGTGGGGCTCCGGAACCGGCACGAATCTTTCCCCGCTGCGTTCCTCGACCGAGGTTCTAAGCGGAGGCGGCACCGCCAGCGGTCCGCTCAGCTTCATGAAAGGCTTCGACGCCTTCGCCGGCGTCATCAAGTCCGGAGGCAAGACCCGCCGCGCTGCCAAGATGGTGATCCTGAACATCGACCATCCCGACATAGTCGACTTCATCGAGTGTAAGTCGAAGGAAGAAGCGAAAGCTCACGCCTTAGTGGCGCAGGGTTACGACGGATCGCATCCCGATTCCGATGCGTATAGTTCCATTTTCTTCCAGAATGCGAATAACTCTGTAAGAGTAACTGACGATTTCATGGTGGCCGTAATGCGCGACACCGATTTCTCCACGCGCGCGATCGTCGACGGCCGCGTAGTTACCACCTACAAAGCCAAAGACCTGCTACAGAAGATCTCCGAAGCTACGTGGCATTGCGGAGATCCCGGCATGCAGTACGACACCACCGTCAACCGCTGGCACACGTCGAAGAACACGGCTCGCATCAACGCCAGCAATCCCTGCAGCGAGTACATGTTCCTGGATGACTCCGCCTGCAACCTGGCCAGCCTGAACCTGCTGAAGTTCGCGCCCAACGGCACCTTCGACGTGGAAGCTTACCGCCATGCCGTCGACATCACCATCACCGCGCAGGAGATTCTGGTAGACAACGCCGGATATCCGACCGAGATCATCGGCAAGAACTCGCACGACTATCGCCCGCTGGGACTGGGCTACGCGAATCTAGGCGCCTTACTGATGGCCGCGGGCTTGCCCTACGACAGCGATGCCGGACGCGATTACGCCGCCTGCGTAACTGCCATTATGTGCGGCGAAGCTTATCTCCAATCCTCGCGCATAGCGGAGCAATGCGAACCACTAACTCCAATCACCGACACCGTACAAACCAGGCTGGGAGTAACTAAGGCAGAAGACATGCCCGGAGCCGCTTGCCCCGGTTGGTACATCAATAGAGAACCGTTCCTGGATGTAATCAGAATGCATCGAGCCAGCGTAAACAACATCGGCAGTGCTCGTGGAGGGACGGGCGTCTCGCCCGTCCAAGCGGAGCGAAGCTCCGTAGCCACACAACTGTCAGAGTTGATCGATGCCTCCAAGCAGTGCTGGGACGAAGCCCTGGCGCACGGCGAAAAACACGGTTATCGCAACTCCCAGGTCACAGTGCTGGCTCCGACGGGCACGATCGGCTTCATGATGGATTGCGACACTACAGGCATCGAGCCCGATCTAGCGCTAATCAAGTACAAGAAGCTGGTTGGCGGAGGCATGATCAAGATCGTGAATAACACCGTTCCCGCCGCGCTCTTCAAACTCGGTTACACCCATGAGCAGACCGATGCCATCGTGAGTTACATCGACGCCACCGGAACCATCGAAGGCGCTCCGCATATTAAGGATGAGCATCTGGCCGTGTTCGATTGCTCGTTCAAACCGGCCAAGGGCACGCGTTCCATTCACTACATGGGTCATTTGAAGATGATGGCTGCGGCGCAGCCGTTTATCTCGGGTGCGATCTCGAAGACCGTCAACCTGCCGAATGCGGCAACGGTAGACGATATTTCGGAAACCTACATCCAAGCCTGGAAGCTGGGCCTGAAAGCGGTCGCGGTCTATCGCGACGGATGCAAGCAGGCGCAACCGCTTTCGGCCGCCGGAACCAAGACGGCGAACTCCACCAAGGATGACGCGGCGCGAAACGCCGCAGCCATGGCGCTCACTCAAGACGACAACCTCGACGCTCCTCCGCGCGCTGTGCGCCACAAGCTGAAAGAAGAGCGCATGTCGGTGACGCATAAGTTCAACATTGGAGGCCACGAAGGTTACATCATCGTCGGCCTGTATCCAAACGGCGAACCGGGCGAGATCTTCATCAAGATGGCCAAGGAAGGTTCGACGGTTTCAGGACTGATGGACAGCTTCGCGCTGGCCGTTTCGATCTCGCTGCAGCACGGAGTTCCTCTCAAGCTTCTCTGCGAGAAGTTCGCGCACACGCGCTTTGAGCCGAGCGGATGGTCGAGCAATCCCGACATCGGCTTTGCCAAGTCGATCATGGACTACATTTTCCGCTGGCTGCAGCTGCGCTTCCTCAGCGGACAGCAGCAATTCCTGTTCGAGAACCTGCGTCCCAAGCCGCAAGCCGCGCCGGAAGGGATTGGCGATCTGAACGGCTCTAGTCCAACGATCGGCGACCAACGATCGGACCAGCGATCCGAGCAGCGATCAGCGACCGGAAGCATTCACGCAGCCGATGCGCTCGCCAACATGATCGACATGGGAGACGCTCCAAGTTGCAGCTTCTGCGGTTCGATCATGGTGAGAAACGGCAGTTGCTACAAGTGCATGAGTTGCGGATCAACCAGCGGTTGCAGCTAGAGGATTGTCTTGATCCCCCTGGTGCGGTCTTTTGGAATCAAAGATTTAGCGGGGGAAAATTGTCAGATCTTTGAGAATAAAGGACTTAACTGTAAGATATTTATAAATCAATAAGTTAACTGGCGGCAGGCCGGGTAAAGCGGCTCGGTCCTGGTGCGCAACCAACAAGTGCTTGAGCCGCGGGGAGACGTGCGGGTGCAACGAAACAGGTCACGTAAGGGCGGACCGATTCGTTCGCCCAAGCGGAGCGTCACCGAAGGACGTATCTGTCGGCTTCGAGCACGGTACGGCAACGAAGATGCAAAGCGCTAGTGCAGACTTGGAGTCCAGAACAGAGCCATGAGCACCCTAATTGAGAGTCTGCACGAACCAGCTGGCTACAGTTGGGCCGATAATGAACCCGGCGCGATCGAAGAGCTGCTGGAGTTGAACGAATCTTACAGGCGCAAGCGCTGGCCCGCGGAGTTTTCGCACACAACCCACGCCCTACGTCGTGGCGACGCTCGCGAACTTTCGTTTATTCCAGATGAAAGCGTTCACCTCATCGTTACCTCGCCACCTTACTGGACGTTAAAGGAATATCCGCCACACGAACATCAGCTTGGCGCAATCGAAGACTACGAGAGCTTCCTCACCGAACTGGACAAAGCTTGGAAAGAATGCGCAAGAGTCTTAGCGCCAGGTGGCCGGATCTGCTGTGTGGTGGGTGATGTTTGCATTTCGAGAAAAAAGGCTGGGCGGCACTACGTCATGCCGCTCCATGCCGACTTAATGGTCCGAACTCGAAATTTCGGTCTGGACTCGCTGACACCTATTCTCTGGTTCAAAATCGCAAACGGTGCGACGGAAGTCGAAGGCAACGGAGCCGGGTTCTACGGCAAGCCGTACCAGCCCGGAGCAATCGTTAAGAACGATTTTGAGTATCTGCTTTTTTTCCGTAAAGGTGGTTCATACAGATCACCGTCCCTCGTTCAGAAAGCCCTATCTATGCTCTCAAAGGATGAAATGAAATCGTGGCTCCGCACTGCATGGACGGATATTAAGGGACATTCGACTAAGAAAGGCCATCCCGCTCCCTATCCGGTGGAGCTCGCAGAGCGGCTTATCCGCCTGTTCTCCTTTGCTGGAGACACAGTGCTGGACCCCTTCGTCGGCACCGGTACAACGTGCGTGGCGGCCATGAACACCGGCCGCAGCAGCATCGGAGTTGAAATTGATGATGACTTCGTCCGGTTGGCGCGACAGCGGCTGCAGAAAGCGGCGTTGTCCAGACGAGAACCCCACTTGTTTGATGTGAAGCTGAAGTACAATCGCGATAGATGATCGCTGAGCAATACGGTGTCCTGAAGGCATTCCGTAGTCTCTTTGACGGTACCCAATACCTTCACCGAGATTCCAGCCTGGGCGATTGGGTCGCTAGCTATTTGTACGAGGACCTTTACAAACTCCGCAAGTCAAGCAAACTGCACAAACGCATAGCTGCTGGCATTAGAGTCCTCAACACACAAAACCGAACAGTAGGCATTGCCCGAAGACGTGGCGACGGCACTTTTGGAGAGTTGGTTCCGTCCGCGACTGCGGTTGAAGTGGAAGGATTCGCCGTAAGTCGGGGACCCGTAGCTACCATCGAAATAGGCGTCGAAACGAAGATTCTTGCCAAGGCGATGATCAAGCAGATCGACAGAGTCATCGGCGATCTAGTGAGGCAAACTGAAGAGTTCAGGAAACGTGGCGGGAATCCGATATGTTTAGGGATTGTGGGCGTAAATTTCTCCGAAGTCTATACATCATACGAAGGACAACGAGCGTTTTTGACCGATGGCCGGAGGTACAAGCATCCGCTTCAGGAGGCTCGCGATGCCATTTTACGACTCGAGCAGCGTGCCCAAGCCAGTTTTGATGAGTTTCTGATTCTAAAATTTGTTGCGACCAACACCGCCCCATATCCATTCTCTTGGGTTGATGAGGAGAAGATCATACTCGAATATTCCGCACTTCTGACACGAGTCTCGCGGGCATATGACCGTCGTTTTGCCTAGCTCTTGGCGTGCCTCTATCTCTAGCGGTGCGTGGCCAACGTCTGCCCTGGGCGTACCTCTCGGGCTGCGAATCGTTGGCAGAGAAACGACTGAGGGTGCGCCACTTCTCGCGCTTTCCGCATGAAATCGAAGCGGCTTACTTGCCCTGCAGCAGCGTACGTCCCTTTTGCTGGACCTCTTCCCAAGAAATAGTTCCTACCTTGCCGGATTGAACCTCATGCAGACGGCGCACGACCTCTTGCTGCCAGGCGGCGTCGACGTCCGGGTCGACGGTAGCGTCCAGGCTGGAGATCAAGTTTCCGGCCAATTCGGCACGTTCGTTCTCCGGCAGGGCCAGGGCCTTTTGCAGCAGTTCTCGGGCTTCTTGGGTCATGGGGAGATTATAGCTGTAGATGCTACTTGCAATCGACCTTATTGTCCTGCGCGGCGGCGATCTGCCACTTACCTTCGCGCTTCAACCAGGTATCGGTCCAGACCTGGCACTGCTTGGCGTTGGGATGCGCTTTGTCTTTGTCTTTGCCGATGGCGTGCTCGCTGCCGTAAATGATGGCTACATTTTCGCCGAAGAAGCGCACCTTGGCATCGTCGAGGGCACAGCCGTGCGCCGAGTGTGGGCCTTTTTCGTCGCGTAGCTCATCCTCCTTGTTGTAGCGCTCGCCGCGAGTGCTGGTGCCCTGGAAATCGTCGGCCAACAAGTCAGAAACAACTCCATTATTCGCGCAAACGCCTTCGGCCCACTTGCGTTCCATAGCGATCATGAACTTCGCGGTTTTGTCGTCGGGCGTGGCCCAATGGCTTGGCTGCGCATAGGCGGCGGTCATAAGAACTAGGACTACGACGCAGGTTGCGAGGCACATCAGGTGCAGAATTCGGTGAGGCATCGTCCCTCCAGTGTTGAAGTCACTATATTAAGACGAGCGTAGCGATAGACGGATGTTCACCGGTTCTTGCGAATTGGAACTCGCGGTACGTCCCGTCTGGTCCCCGGTTTTTCCAGGTTTCTCAGCTTCATCCCTCTTTTGCGACGCCATCGTCTTCCCATTCGCAGCCGCAGGAATCGCAGCTCCATTGGTATTTTTGGGAGGACTCATCGGTGGCAATTTGCGGCTGCGAAGCCAGACCTTCGAAGACTACTTCCGAAGACTGGCATTGCGGACAGCGGACGGGAAGCTCGTCGAGCGGAGCACTCTGTTTCGGAGTGCGATCGTCTTCGGGCTCGTAGTATTGCATGGCCTGGCTTGCCCAGGGCATCCCGATACGCATGATTTGAACATTGACTCCGTTGACGAAATTCGAGGTTACTTCGTCCACGCCTGTGGCTTTCTCTTTTCCCATGAAAAATGGAATTCCTGCCGTATCAAGAATCGTCTGTACCTGGAGCGCGTCGCGCAGGCTCCAAACGGTGCACAGTTCGACGAGTTTGCGGTCTTCTTCGTATGGATCTTCGTCTGAATCTGACGAGTCGGGAGTGGGAGAATCGGCGCCATCCGAATCGCGGAGCTGCTTCGATTCCGGAGCAAGGAAAATTGGTGGAGTGAACTGCGGCCGCGCAGACGGCCTCTTGTCTTTGTCTTCTACTTCTATCTCGGCTTTCAGTCCACGTGACCGGACTTCGCTGGCGAGAGCTTGTTGCGCGAACGGGGTCAAGTTGGCGCTCTGCGGGATGAGGAGCAGGAGTTCGTCGTCGCTCATCTGGCGATAATGCTCGGATATGCGCAGAAATTCTCCGCCCGCGGGATCGATGTCCATATTCGTGGGAATGATATACCGGCGATGGGCTACGTTGAACCCGGGCGCGTGTTCCGTATTCTGGAAGCTCGCGAGTGCTATGCATTGGAATGGTCACGCGGGCGAGGGCGCCCGCGCCACACGAGTAAAACCTAAAGTGGTAGTCTTGGTGAGCTATGAGGATCACGAACTGGTTTCGCGGGATACGAGTCTTCATTCTGTGCGTTGCGGTCGGGGCGATCGCGGTGTCGCTCGCTTCGCCACAGCAGAAGGAAATTGTTTACAGCGCGGAGGAGAAACCGATTGCCGATCAGATCCACGGGCTGCGCGGGTTGGCGGACGACGTGCGCGCGGGGACTACAAGGGATCTGGCGGTGAAGATTCGCAACTTGCCGGCAACCGAGAATAAGCTGCAATTGGCGGTGGGATTGGCGGACCTTTCTACCGAAGGCGATTTCGGACACGATGCGCTGCAGGCCGTGGCCACTACCTTGGCTGACACCTTGCGCGAGCGGGCCGTGCCATGGTCGGAACCCAAGCCAACTGGTGGGGACGAAGGCAAGAAAATCGGTGCCACGCTGAGTGTTAGGGAACCGGCGTATCCGTATGTTGAACTCGCCACACTTGTGCGTTATGAGCATGTCGAGGCGTCGCTTGCGGGGAGCGATGGCGACGAACAGTTTCATGCGGCGATGGCTCGGCTGGAAGCGGATGATCGCAAGCGGGAGCATCCGGAGTTTACGCTGACGGATCTTGCGGGCAAGAGTTGGACATTTTCGGAACTGGGGGGCAAGGTAGTTTTGGTAAGCTTCTGGGCGACTTGGTGTCCTCCGTGCCGGAAGGAGATGCCGGATTTGGACGCGCTCTATGGGCGCTTCTCGGCGAAGGGGCTCGTGGTGCTGGGCATTTCGGATGAAGAGGCGGATAAAGTCTCTCCGTTTATTCGCGAGCACAAGGTTTCGTTTCCTGTGATGCTTGATCCTGGGCGGAAAGCGCACGAGGCGTTTGTGGTGGAAGGGATTCCGAAGAGCTTTGTGTATGACCGCGAAGGGAAGCTGGTAGCGCAGTCGATTGATATGCGGACGCAGAAGCAGTTTCTGGAAATGCTGGCGAAGGCTGGACTGGAGTAGCTTTTCGGGCGCAGGAGATTGGTGCGCAGGAGCTTGATACATATGTCCTTCCCCTTCGGCTGCGCTCAGGGTCAGGATGACAGTGCGATTTTAATTTGGGAGGAGTGGACATATGAGGAGAGGACAAATGAAAAAGCGAATCGTATGCACAGTGCTTGCTGTGGGGATTCTTGCCGTGGTTGCCTCGGCGCAAGACACGATGAAGAAGGACTCGGCTCCGAAACCGGCGGTGGGACCGGCGCAGGCTTTGCTGGAGAATTGGAACGATGTGGGGCGGAAACTGATTGCCATGGCGGAAGACTTTCCCGAGGACAAGTACGACTTCAAGCCAACGCCGGCGCAGCGCAGTTTTGCCGAGCAATTGCTGCATGCGGCGGGTGCGAATTATTTTTTCACCAATCCGGCGATGGGGCTGAAGCCTCCGGCGGGGGAGGACCCGAAGCGCGAGCAATATAAGACGAAGGCCGCGATCGTCGAGTTTGTGAAGAAGTCGTTTGCCGACGGCGCGGCGGCGATCAAGCAGAAGGGCGATAAGGGCTTGAACGATTTGATTGTCGATCCGTTTGAGAATCAGCAGACGCGCGTCTCCGATATGGCTTGGGGGTTGCTCGAGCACTCGGGCGAACATTACGGGCAACTGGTGGTGTATTACCGCGTGGCGGGATTGGTGCCGCCGGAATCGCGTCCCAAGAAGTAAGGTTGGCGCTGATACCATAGTCTTCGTGCGACCGTTGCTTGACGTCCGCGACCTGACGATCGAATTCCCGCAATCGCGCTTGGGGCGGGCGGTTTCGGCTCGCGACGCTTCTGAGGCTCCGGCGGCCGCTGGAGCCGAGCTGCGCCACCCCGTCAAGCCAACACCAGGCTTGTCGGGGACCCCGGTGCTCTCGGCTGGACAGATGAGGGCATCTGTCCCTACGCAACCCTTTCCTACGCGGGCCTTCCCTACGCGAACCTTGCCTGCCGCGGTTTGCGGGCTGTCGTTTTCTATTGCTGCTGGCGAAGTGCTGGGGCTGGTGGGCGAATCGGGATCGGGGAAATCCATTACCTCGCTGGCCATCATGGGATTGCTTCCTCCGGCGACGCTAGTCAAGGGCGAAATCAGCTTTCAGAATGGCGACGGCTTGCCCCTGCATCTCACCGCACTCACTTCCGATCAGATGCGACAGCTTCGCGGGTCGCGCATGGCCATGATTTTTCAGGAGCCGATGACCGCGCTCAACCCGGTCATGCGCGTCGGCGACCAGATTGCGGAAGCAGTCCTGGCTCATCACCGCGTTTCAAAAGCAGAGGCATGGCGGCGCGCGGTCGATGGGATGCGAGAGGTTGCGATTGCTGAACCCGAGGAGCGCGCCCGGAGTTATCCGCACCAGCTTTCGGGAGGGATGCGGCAGCGCGTCATGATCGCGATGGCTATCGTCAACCGGCCGCAACTGCTGATTGCGGACGAGCCGACTACGGCGCTTGATGTCACCATCCAGCAGCAGATTCTCGACTTGCTGAACGACTTGCGCCACAAATTCGGATTGGCGATGCTCTTCATCTCGCACGATCTGGCCGTCGTCTCGCATGTGGCCGATCGCGTCGCGGTCATGTATGCGGGCAACCTGGTTGAGCTTGGCACTAAGGACGATATTTTTCGCGCGGCGGCTCATCCTTATACCCAAGGACTGCTGCGTGCGATTCCTACGCTGGCTACGGATCGTGCGGTGCCGCTGGCTACGATCGAAGGAACGGTACCTTCTATCGCTCAACTTCCTTCGGGATGCCCGTTCGAGCCGCGGTGTTCGTACCGGGTTGCCGGCTGCGCCCTTGAACTTCCTCCACTGGTCGAAGTCGGAGCTGGACACTGGGCGCGTTGCCCGGTGGTGAACCGACCGCACTCTTAGTTTCGGTATACTGAGCCCATAAAACGCGAGCGAATCTATGTCTTTATTTGAACCCGCCGGCAACAATTACATCGGAGTGGTTGACATAGCAGGTGCAACTACCTGGTACATCCAGAAACTCGGCCTTCGGAAAGTGAATGTCGAAATGGATAATGGCCCGAACTGCGTAGCGCTTGGCTTTGAAAAAGACGCATATGCATTTTGCCTTGGTCCCGTTGCTCAAGCCACTGAGGAATTGACACCCATGCTCTACTCTTTGAACCTCAAGAAAGCGCGAGAAGTCCTGATCGGACGCGGCGTAAACGTCACCGAGGTCCAGCAGGACCGCCAAGGTACCCATTACTTCGAGATGCGCGACTTGGAAGGAAACGTCATCGAGGTCAATGAAGGGGTCTAGCACCCCTCCTCGTCCTTTTCTCTCCAGAGACGCTATAATCGTGCCTCGGTGCGCATCCTTCTGCTCAGCGATATTCACAGCAACCTCGAAGCGCTGGACGCCTGTCTGGCGGCTGCGCCCGCCTATGATCTGGTCGTTAACCTGGGCGACAGCGTTGGCTACGGCGGCAATCCCAACGAAGTTGTTGCCAAGGCGCGATCTTTGGGACACGTCTTCGTCCGCGGCAATCACGATAAGGCGGTCAGCGGGTTGATGAATCTTGACGACTTCAACCCGGTTGCCGGATTGGCTACGCTGTGGACGCGCGACCAACTTACTCCCGAGAATCTGGCATGGCTGGGGGGGCTGCCGCAGGGCCCAATCAAACTCGACGAACTGCCTGGCGTGCAGTTCGTGCACGGGTCGGCGCTTGACGAGGATGAATACATGGTCAGCGCGCGGGATGCGATCGCACCGCTGATCACCGATCCTATGCCAGTCACGTTTTTCGGACACACGCACCTGCAGGGAGGATTCGTGCTTACGGGCGAGGTTAGCGAAGCCTACCGGCCGGGATATCGCACGGTGGGGCAGACTGAATCCTCCGACTGGCCGCTGCGCAAGGATCGCCGCTATCTGGTCAACCCCGGTTCGGTTGGCCAACCTCGCGATGGCGACTGGCGGGCGGCGTTTGCGGTGTTCGACTCGGAAACGTGGATTGTGAATTTCTATCGCGTGCCTTACAACCTGCGCGTGGCGCAGGAGAAGATTCTGGCCGCGAATCTGCCACAACGGCTGGCTACCCGGCTGGCTACGGGAAGATAAAAATAGAAGAAATCGAGCTTGTGGACAGGGTGCACCGATGCTCCCCGTCACCCACCCTTTTCGCAAAGTACACTTGCTTCGGATGCATTTTCACTCTCGGCGAATGGCGCGTCTTCGACGCCCGCGTTGTAAACTCCGTCTATGGCTTTGCGTTCGCGGTCTTCTGATTCCAGCAATCTTTTTCCCGCGGCTAAACCCACGGTGGCGGCTTTCACGGCTCACGTCGATGGCGGAGCTCGCGGCAATCCTGGGCCCGCGGGTTATGGGGTTGCTATACAGGATGGGTCGGGGCATGCAATCGCCGAGCTTAGCGAGTACCTCGGACACCGGACTAATAATTACGCCGAGTATCAGGGACTGCTCGCCGCCCTGCGCTATGCCGCTGAAAACCAGATCAAGGCACTCAAGGTGATTAGCGATTCGGAATTGATGGTGCGACAGATGAAAGGCATTTATAAGGTGCGGCATCCGGAACTGCGCAAGCTGTATGACGAGGCGCAGGCGCTGGTGCGGCGGCTGGAGCACTTTGAGATTCGGCACGCGCTGCGCGAGCACAACCAGGTGGCGGACCGGCTGGCGAATGAGGCTATGGATCGAGGGCGGTAGCAGTTTGAGTTTTGTCATCCCGACCTGAGGGGAGGGATGTGCATTTTGCGGCGAGCTGCAGATCCCGCGCTGCGCTCGGGATGACAAGACGTGGAAGGTTCTCCGCCTTGCAACCTACGCTCCGTCACTCTGCGGCGGAGTGGTCGTGGATGATTTTCCATCCTTCGGGAAACTTGCGGAAGATTAGAGTGAACAGGCCGTGCGGCGTTTTGCCGTCGGACATGGTGAGATGAAATTCTCCGCGTACGAAGGCTGCATCCGGGCCCAGCATCTGGATGCGCAGGTTGGCGAACTCGAGCTTGCCCATTTCATGGCCCGCGCCCTGATAGTTCTTCTGATAGCGATCGAGCGCCGCTTGCCAACCGTTGGATTCATGAGCTCCGGAAAAAAATGTCAGTTCGGGAGAATTCCAGTAGCCGGCCATGAAGGCTGGCAGGTCCTGGCGGTTCCAGGCGGATTGCTGGTCTTCGATCACTTTTCGAATCGCCTGGCGCGCGGCGTCGGTGGAGTCCTGGCCAGTGCTGGCGACGGTCAGAGCGGCGATGGCACCGATGAGTAAAAGCAAATCTCGCATACGGCCTCCGTCAAAACAGTTTCGCATCATTTCGGGGAGAGGGACAAATGAAGCTATGCACGGTGGCAGGGTTCATTTTGCTAGAAGCGTCCACCAGAGAGGGCACGAAGGCACACGAAGTAAAACCAGAGAGCAAAAACTGACGGCCGACTACTGATCGCTTTATGCCCGGCTTTTTTTCGTCGCCGTGGCTGCTTTCATCTTCACGGTTTCCCACGGGCGTTTCGGGCGCTCTACCACGGGCTCGTCGCGGTCTTTGATGCGATCGTAATGATAGGAATCGCTGACCGAGCCGAGGGACTCGTTGTACAGGCTCGGTAATCCGAGCGCTTCTTTCAGTTCTTCGGCGAACTGCTGCAGCGCTTTCAGGTGGTCGGCCGTGGCTGGCACTTCGGTCTTGGTCGTTTTCAGAAACTGCTGGTAGCCGCGATTGACGAGTTTCGAAATCTCGCTGCCAATCATGTATCCGGGATAGGCGAAAATTTTTACGCCGCCGTCCTCGGTCTTCTGGATGGCCGCCGAGCAGTTGTACTTCTTCAGGAATACGCGGGTTTGGGCGCCCGGAGCTTCAATCAGGTCAAAGCCATGATCGCGCAGCCAGCTGACTGCATCTTCGTAGGTTTTCTGTTCGACTTTCGCTGTCATTTTATGAACTCAATTCTCGTCTTATCCGGTTAGATGCGACTGGCGCAGTTTCGATGGAACCAAAACTGTTCAGCGCGAATCTAATCACTGTTAGATTTCAGCAACGCTAGTATAGATATACCTTTTTAAGATTGCGGGCACATTACTCTAGTCACTCGGATACTATGCTTTATGACGTCGGCAGCTTCGGGCCCGGCACCATCGCAGGGTAAAGGAGAAGCGATTCTCGCGCGCATCGGCAACACGCCGCTGTTGCCTTTGCACGCGCTCACTTGCGATCTTTCCGGCGTACAACTCTTTGGCAAGGCCGAATGGTATAACCCCGGCGGATCGATCAAAGACCGCGCCGCCGCCAACATTGTGGCGGAAGCACGGCGCTCGGGTAAACTCGGCCTCGGAAAGATTCTGCTCGATTCCACCAGCGGAAACACTGGCATTGCTTACGCCATGCTGGGCGCCGCGCTCGGATTTCCGGTGACGCTCTGCGTGCCGGAGAATGTTTCTCCCGAGCGAAAACGAATTCTACAGGCATACGGCGCAAATATCATCTACACCGATCCGGCGGAGGGTTCCGACGGCGCGCTGAAGATCGCGCGGCAACTGGGGGAGCGGCATCCCGATCTTTATTTTTATGCCGACCAGTATTCCAACGACGCCAACTGGCGGGCGCATTACGAGACTACGGCCAACGAAATCTGGCAGCAAACGGAAGGACGTATCACGCACTTTGTCGCCATGCTCGGCACCACCGGAACCTTCGTAGGCGCGACGCGGCGGTTGAAGGAGTTGAATCCGCAAATTCGCTGTATCTCGCTGCAGCCGGACTCCGCTTTTCACGGTATCGAGGGCGCGAAGCATTTGGCCTCGGCGATCGTGCCGGGCATTTACGATGCATCGCTCGCCGATCAGAATCTTGAGATTACAACCGAGGACGCGCACGCGATGGCCCGGCGATTGGCTCGCGAGCAGGGGTTGCTGGTGGGAGTCTCGGCGGCGGCGGCCTTGGTCGGCAGCGTGCAAGTGGCCGCCAGTGTGAAGATGAATCAGCGCGCGACGATTGTCGCGATTCTCTGCGACTCAGGTGAGAAATATTTGAGCGAGAGATTTTGGCAGGAATAGGGCTAGGTTTCAAGGTTGCAAAGTTTCAAGGTTTCAATGTATGAACAGTGCTTGGCATCCTTCGAAACTTTGAAACCTTGCAACCTTGCGCTTAATGCTCACACTCTCACAGTCTGCCTACATCTCGCTTCGTCAACACGGAGAGGAAACTTATCCGCACGAGTGTTGCGGCGTGCTGCTCGGACAGTTCGGGGACGATGGCTGGAGGACCGTTACGCGCAGTGTTCGCTGCGGCAATACGCGTGACGACTCGCCACACAACCGTTATGGCATCGATCCCAGGGAACTGATTCGCATTCAGCGCGACGGGCGCGAGCGCGGCGAGGAGATCGTCGGCTTCTATCACTCTCATCCCGACCATCCGGCGCAATGGTCGCCTACCGATCTTGCCGAAGCCCACTGGTTCGGGTGCTCCTACCTGATTACCAGCGTAGAACAGGGCCGGGCAACGGTTACAAATTCGTTCGAACTGACGGGCTCCGAATTGACGGACAATGACGAAGACGACAAGAAATTCGCAGACGAGAAGACCGAGGTGGTCTGATATTTTCGGCTTGCATCTTTCCGGGTACCGAAGCATCTTTATCTACATGGCACAGATCCAGATTCCTTCTCCGCTTCGCCAATATTCGGGTAAACAGGCTTCGGTCGCGGTTCGTGCAAACACCGTCGGCGAGGCGCTGGCCGGACTGGTTGCGCAGCATCCTGAACTGAAGCGCCATCTTTATAGCGACGACGGCAAACTGCGCGCGTTCGTGAACGTCTATGTCAACGATGAAGACATGCGCTACCTGCAGAAAGAAGCGACCGCGATCAAGGACAGTGATACCATTTCCATTGTGCCGTCGATTGCCGGCGGCGCGGGCGTTTTCGCCGCCGATCGCCGCTTTGCAATCTAGGTCGCCTTTCGCTGATGGCAGTTGAAAAGGATTCTATGGCTACACTTTCCGATGTAAAACCGGCTGATGTAAAACCCGCCGAGGCCATTTCCGCAGCCGTCTTGAGCAACGACGAAATCCTGCGCTACTCCCGGCATCTGATCATGCCCGAGGTGGGCATGGAAGGGCAGCAGAAGCTCAAGGCTGCGAAAGTTTTGTGCATCGGAGCGGGCGGACTCGGTTCGCCGTTGGCACTTTATTTGACGGCTGCGGGCGTGGGCACGCTGGGCATCGTGGACTTCGACGTCGTCGACTACACCAACCTGCAGCGGCAGATTATTCATACGACCAACGACGTTGGCCGCAAGAAGCTGGACTCCGCCGGCGAGAAACTGAAGGCCATCAATCCGTTTCTCAACCTGCGAACGTTTGACATGAAACTCACCAGCGCGAATGCGTTGGAATTATTTCGCGAGTTCGACATCGTTGCCGACGGCACCGACAACTTCCCTACCCGCTACCTGGTCAACGACGCTTGCGTGCTTACCGGCAAGCCTAACGTCTACGGTTCCATATTTCGTTTTGAGGGACAGGCGAGCGTGTTCGCAACCGAAGACGGACCTTGCTATCGCTGCCTTTATCCGGAGCCGCCGCCGCCGGGGCTCGTGCCTTCTTGCGCCGAAGGCGGAGTGCTGGGCATTCTGCCGGGACTGGTCGGTGTGATTCAGGCTACCGAGACTATCAAACTGATTCTGGGGCAGGGCGATTCGCTTGCCGGACGCTTGCTGCTGGTCGACGCTTTGGGCATGAAGTTCCGCGAACTGAAGCTGCGGAAAAATCCCGATTGCCCGATTTGCGGAACGCACCGGACGATCCACGAGTTAATTGACTACGATCAGTTTTGCGGCATTCGCGGACAAGAAGAACCGGCAGGGAACGATATTCCGTCGATCTCGGTGGAAGACTTGAAGAAAAAACTCGACGCCAAGGCGGACGTGTTTATTTTAGATGTCCGTGAGCCGCACGAATACCAGATTTGTAACTTGAAGGGATATCTCATTCCGGTCGGCGACTTACCCAAGCGCGTGAACGAACTCGACTCGAGCCGCGAAATTGTGGCGCACTGTAAGATGGGCGGACGCAGCGCTAAGGCAGTGAACTTTTTGCGGCGCGCTGGATTTACTAAGGTTTATAACCTTACTGGCGGGATTCTGGCTTGGGCGGATCGGGTGGATCCTAAGATGCCTAAATACTGAAAACAGTTCTCAGTTCTCAGTTGTCAGTTCTCAGTTAAATACGCAGAAATTGGGAGCGGTTTTTCCCGTTAGTTCGGTCGAGCGGGTGTGGTTGCGGGCTGCGCGCTTTTATTCTTGAGCTTCTCGACGTCGTGTAGCAATTGTTTTATACATTTGTCGGCTGCGTCAGCGCTCGATCCCTTATACTTTGCGCCCTTGCTTTCCTGCGTGCTCGTCCAGATCACGTCGCCGTTCAGATCGACAAGACGCACGGCAATCTTTGCATCCTGAACGGTCTCAGTATTGGCGGACGAGTCCTTGACTGCCGCACCGCCGTTTCGGCCTGCAACTGCCGTACCTTCGGAGTACGCGTGCAATTCCTGGGAGGTTTTCTCTATAGCTACCCCTTTAAGAATCGCATCGGCGCGTTCACGGTTTTCTGTCACCTTGAATTCGCTCGTTGCCACCAACGACGAGACGATCATGGACTGGACTTCTCTTGCTATTGCATCGTCTCCGAAACTATCCACGAAGATCCGCTTTACTTTGAGTAACGCGGCAGGGTCGGCATCGGTTCCGTGGCCAGTGGCTGGCACCGACTGCGCCGTCGTCTCCGACTTTGCTCCCTGCCCGCCTTGACTCGCCTGAAGGAGCAGACCTGCCGCTAATAAGAAGGCTAGCATTACTAGAATCCCCCTAACCCGCTTTTCCGGGCCTCGTCGTCTTGGTATTCAACCTTCTTCCCTGTTCTTGCTTCCAGGGTTGCAAGCGTCGTCCTCACAACCGACTTGCCAAGTTCGAGCACCGCAGCGTGCTGCTTGTCTTGGTCGTCCTTCCACCCGACCGTCAGGAAGTGTCTCCGCTTGTGGGAAAGAAGAAGCCACGGGCTTATCGCGAGCGCTAGGCCGAGCCTGCGCCCCGCCTTCTGCCCGTATTCGAGGTCGTTCACCTGTTCATAGGGGATCGTGAGTGTCCCCTCTTTGTATTCGAACACGAAATTCTTATCGTCTTTAGCGGAGGATGTTCCTTCTGCGCCATCTTTGATCTGATTTTCGGTGCCCCCGATATATGCAGTCTTGTCGCTGCCCAAGCCAGCATACGCAACAAAGTCAAATGCGAATAAGCACGCCAGCATCAATGCGAGTGCTCTTTTCATTGGCAGGTCCTCAAATGGTTTGCTCGAACTTTGACCGGAAAAACTATAGTCCAGTTCTGATGTTCGCGCAACGAGCGCGCTGACCCGCATAGAAAATTGAAAAGGGAGCACCAGAGTGCTCCCTTCCTACTTTCCTTCCAGGAGTTAGTAAGTTACTTGCCTCCGGCCATCTCTGCTTTCTCCGTAGACGTGAGAGCCAGGGCATACTTCTTACCGGCGAAGCGCAGTTCGGAAACCGTTGCTTTGCCGCCGGAACGATCGACGACCGTCGAGTCGTGATCGTAGGCTTTGTCGAGAGGTACAATTTTCCCTGCAGTTTTTGCTACTTCCTTGTTACCTTTCATGAAAGTTACTTCTACGTTCGAACCTGTGCCGTCCCAACGCAGTTGATAGTCGCCGGGGGCGAGTTGCTGGCCGTTGACTTCGAACGCCTCCCGCGCCTGAAACGAACCCTTGTTACTTGCGAACGCACTCGTCGCCAGCAGCACGGCCAGGCCGAGCACCACAGTCTTTGCCACGTTGTTCAGTCTCATAGCTCCTTCGCTTTCTACCCGGTTTTCCGGCCGGGACGTTAGGGGCGGCGGGTTGGTGGTGCGAGGACGCGCGATTGAGGGCTTGCGTTTTTCCCGCGAAGTCCTACAATGCTGCGTGTCAGGGTGACGCAAAAAGACGCGGGCCTCAAACTCGTTCTTTCTGCCCGGACTGCGCTCATGCAGGGCCGCCAAAACCAGGCGTGAGCCAGTCCCGTCACTCTGAGAATTTGTCAGTGGATCGAAGTTGGTTCGTCCACCTCACTGCTGGTTCGCTACAGGATACGAATCTCGATTTGAGTTAGTTCCCGACTTGTTTTGTCGAACCATGTTCTTCGCTATGGCACTTTTGCTGCCAAAGAAGAAAGAGCGCAAATCATGCTGTGCGAGTGTGATCCACACTTAACTCGCGGCATCAGCTGGTTGCTTTCGTACAGCGCTGTCCGAAAATGAACGGACAGGGTGTCGGCCTTTGCGCGAAATATTCTCTCGTTTGGCATTTTAGCCAACATACTTATTGGACGTATGGACGCTGGGTGGGTTAGCGCTGCTTGCTTGAGTAACAGGGCGCGGATGTTTTGTCTGGAGGTGGAATAATGTCGAAAAACTGCAGATCCCTCACTTCGTTCGGGATGACAAATTTTTAAAGGAGTTGCATAAAACTCGAGTTGGAACGACGTCGAAGAACAGGGTCCTTCCCCTTCGGCTGCGCTCAGGGTCAGGATGACAAGTCTGAAACGAGGTTCGAGACGCTAATTAATCTTCAGCACGATCTTGCCGTAGTTTTTCCCTTCCTGCATGAGCGTGTATGCTTCGCGCGCTTGCTCTAGTGGATAGACTTTTCCTATCACCGGATTCAGTTTGCCGGCCGCGAGCCATTCGGAAAGCTGTTTCCAGGCGGTTTCCATGAGCGGGCGGTTGGCGCTTAAATAGGACAGCCAGAGGCCGTGAACGCTGGCGCCTTTGGCATAGAGGAGGCGGGTGTCGAGCTGCGGAGTTTGGCCGGTGGCGGCGCCGTAGACGATGACGCGTCCGAAATCGCGGACGCACTTGACGCTTTTGGCTACATGCTCGCCGCCTAACATTTCGAAAACTGCGTCGACGCCTTCGCCATGCGTGAGGTCTCTGATGGCGTCCACATAATCGCGCTGCTTGTAGTTGATGCCGTGTTGCAGGCCGAGCTCGCGCACTTTCGCCAGCTTGTCGTCGGATGAAGAAGTGCCGTACATTTCGATGCCGAGAATTTTTCCGATTTGTACGGCGGCGGTGCCGACTCCTCCAGCTACGGCGTGAATCAGAACGCGGGGGGCAGACTTCTCATCAGTCGGACCTAGCAAACCGGCCTTCCAGTAAGCAAAATAGGCGGTGAAGAAAGTTACGGGGAAAGCAGCGGCTTGCTCGGCAGTCCAATTTTCGGGGACGGGCCAGACGAGATTGCGATTGGCCACGGTTTTTTCGGCGAAGGCCGCCCACTGCGTGTAGCCCATCACGCGACGGCGGGTGGGCTCTCCGTTCGCGGCTAGTTCGATGCCCGAGAATTCGCGGCCGGCAGTGAGCGGAGGCTTGGGTGTTCCGGCGTATCCTCCGCGCGCGGTCAGGAGATCGGCGAAGTTCAGGCCACCGGCTTCTACTTTCACCAGGCGCTGCTCGGGCGTGGGGTGAGCGTCGGGGACTTGCTGGAGTTCCAGAACTTCGGGACCACCGAAACGGGTGATGACCAGGGCCTTCATGGGGAAAGTTTAACAGCGTTGTCGTTATCAGGGTGTGGGGGCGTGCTCGCGTAGGGACGGGCGCCCCCGCGAGCCTGCCCTGAGCGAAGTCGAAGGGTCCAAGCCGAGCGAAGCTCGGCAAGGACCTCTGCTCGACACTAACCCGCCCCATCACCCCCACTAAACAAGTGCGCAGGGCTTGGCTTCGGCATCTATAATGGTGGTCTTGTTTCCGATCCCCGTGGCCTTTGGGATTCTGTGGCGGCGGGGGCGAGAATTGCGCTGTTTGATAGGTGCGATTCGAGGGTGGGGATGGAAACGTCCGCGCCTCCCGTGCTTGGAAAGGAAACGCTCGCTGGGTTCCTCCTGCCTGCTTGTTTCCTTTTTGTGAATTCGCATAAAGCTTCATGCCGCTTACTGACCATTTCGGACGGTCGATTCACGACCTGCGGATTTCGATTACGGACCGCTGCAACTACCGGTGCGTCTATTGCCGGACGGGAACGAATGGAGCGGCCTATGCGGAACTTCCGTTCGACGATTATTTGCGGATGGCGCGGATCTTAGTGGGGCTTGGCATTACCAAGATTCGACTGACGGGCGGCGAGCCTTTGCTGCGCAAGAGGATTGTCGAGTTCGTCCACGAGTTGGCTCGGCTGCGGACTCTGGATGGGGAGAAGCCTGAGATTGCGCTCACCACCAATGGGCATCTGCTCGCTGACATCGCGCGGCCTTTGAAAGAAGCGGGACTGGATCGGGTTACGGTCAGCATGGATGCGGTCGATCCGGAGCGCTTTGCTCGCATCACGCGCGTGCCGAATGGATATGAGAGTGTGCTGGCGGGAGTGCGGGCTGCGCGGCAAACGGGACTTGATCCGGTGAAGATTAATTGCGTGCTGCTGCGCGGATTCAATGAAGATCAAGTCATTCCGTTTGGAATGTTTGCGCGGGAAGAACAAGTGGTGGTGCGCTTTATCGAATTCATGCCACTCGAAGAAGACCGGGTTTGGACGCCGGAGATTGTGGTTACGCTGGATGAGATCGTGCGGCGCATGTCGGAATATTTGCCGCTGGAGGAGATGGCCCATGGGCGCAGCGAAACGGCTCGGCGGTATCGCTTCCGGGATGGGGTGGGCGAGATTGGAATTATCGCGCCGGTATCGCATCCCTTCTGCGGACACTGCAGCCGGATTCGCATTACCTCGGATGGCAAGCTGCGCACCTGCTTATTCTCCGTGTGGGATCACGACTTGCATGAGTTGATGAGGCGTGGGGCAACGGATGAGCAGCTTACCGAGTTCATTGTTAAGGTGGTGGAGAAGAAAGAAGAGCGGCACCATATCGGGGAGCCGGGATTTGTTCCGGCTTCGCGGACCATGGTGCATATCGGGGGATGAAGGCAGTTGTCAGTTCTCAGTAACGTTACCGAGTTGCCCTCAGTGCCGCTTCCACAAAGAACTGCGCTAAAGAAAATCAAGTCCTTTCAGTCACTTGCGCAGATTACTCCAGTGGTTCTACGCCCTTTGGAGAGATTGCTGTCGTTGCCAGCGCACCCTATACTGGCGGTACTCTGGTTCTGGGATTCTTCGGCAGGCTGGCGGGTAGGGTTGGCCCCTGTGTAAGTGTGCCTTTTGGCGGATTTGGCCGAAATTGAACCCATATGCTGCGACGCCTGCAAATCGCGCTGATGGCTAGCTTAACCGCGATCTCCTTTCATTCCATGCTGTTTTCCCCTAGGCAGGCTTGGGCCGAGTCGGGCGAAAGAACCGGGGCGATTACTTCGACTACCGACGAATCCGGGCGCAAGATTTATGTGAACGGGGATGGTGGTAACTCGGGCGGGGCGGCCTCGGAATCGAGGGCGGAGGGTTCCGTGCCGGCGCGATCTCCGCTGGTTTATTGGAGTTCTACCGAACATCGTTTCAAGCCGGTGCCGACTAACGGAGCGGTGATGCGAGCGGCCCGCACGGCGGCTTCGGAAGTCAACAACTATCTGGACGGCAAAACGCAACAACACCAGGCGGTTAGCCACGGGTTTACACAACAGGATATCGACGTCGCAATTGACGCGGCGGCGGCACGCCACCACGTGGACCCCAGCCTGGTGCGGTCGGTGGTCAAGGTGGAATCGAATTTCAATCCCAATGCGGTGTCGCGTAAGGGAGCGATGGGGTTGATGCAGCTGATGCCGGCCACTGCGCGGTCGCTCAATGTAGCCAATCCTTTTGACCCGGAACAGAACGTGGATGCCGGGGTGCGGCATCTAAGGAAATTACTGGATAGCTATGGCGGCAACGTTCGTCTGAGTCTGGCTGCTTATAACGCCGGGTCGGGAGCGGTGGCGCGGAGTGCGGGCGTTCCGCATTTCCGGGAGACGCAGGATTACGTCCGGCGAATCACCAGCTTGTATAACGGTGGGGACGTGACGGATTCGTATGTCATTGGCAACGTGGCACATAATCCGTTTAGACAGGACCCGGTGCGGGTCGAGCGGGATGCCCGGGGCGTGCTGTACATCAGCAATACGCAATAGCTGAGCTTTTCCCCGTGGTAGCGGGAGCGCTTCGCTATCTTTTAGCAACTTCGCGGCGGTGGATGGGTTGTCATATGAAGCGTCGCGATGCAGGTTGGCATTCGAGCGCACGAGCTTGATACATAGGTCCGTCGCTTCGCTCAGGACGACAACGCTGGATTGATGACAACGCTGGGATTGATGACAGCGCGTTATTGATAGCAGGATTTAGTGAAGACCCAGGCTTCTACGACCCTAACTCGCACGGGCCTCACTCGGGGCAGTCGCGCCTTTGGCTTTGGCGTCGCATTGTTCCTCGTGTTGCTGCCGCTGGTTTCTGCATCGGCTCGCGTTCATCACAACGTCCGTTACAACGATGCCTGGGCGCGCCAGCAATTTGCCAAAGCGGACCGCATGCGGGAGGCTCTGAACGGGCGTCCCGTGGGCGAGCGGACCCGGCGCGAATATCAGCGAGTGATCGATTCTTACCGCCGCGTGTACTTTAGCGCTCCGGCATCATCGAAGGCGGACCCCAGCGTGGTGGCAACTGCCGAGCTCATGGTCGAGATGGGGCGGCGCTTCGACGACAACAAGATTCTGCGTGGCGCGATCGACGAGTACCGATTCCTGCGCAAACAATATCCCGGCAGCAAGTACCGCTTCGATGCGCTGTTTACGATTGGCGAGATCTACAAGGACGATCTTAGCGATCCGGAAGAGGCGCGAACGACTTTCACGGATTTTGTGCATCGCTATCCGCGCAACCGGCTGGCCGACGATGCCCGCGCCGCAGTGAAGGAAATCGATATCGCGGCGGCGGAGATGGAACACCCGACGCAGAAGACGGCGCACAAGCGACGATCCAATTCGGGCAACAGCGCCGACAACAACTCTGGTAACAGCGGCGCCAGCGGAGACTTTCCCTCCGCGGACGTGGGCGACTCCGCGAATGCCGCCAGCGCTCGGCGCAGTTCGTTGCCCCGTGTGACCGGGGTTCGCCACTGGTCCACGCCCGACTACACTCGTGTCGCCATTGACGTGGAGCAGGAAGTGAAGTTTGGATCGCAGCGGATTTCGCACCCGGATCGCATTTTTTTTGATCTGCGCGATACCAAACTGGCTTCGACGCTGGTGGGGAAAACTTTCGACGTTGACGATGGCTTTCTCAAAAAGATTCGGGTGGCGGAGTTTCAGCCGGGACGCACGCGCGTTGTGCTGGAGGTGGACAACCTGGCTAGCTATGACGCCTTCCTGTTGCCCGACCCTTACCGGCTCATCATTGATATTCACGGGAAGGATGTTAAGGGAAGAGAAAAGCGGACGATGGCGAGCGTAGCTCGTGGCGAAGATCGTTCGGCTGACGATCGTTCTGCCACGGATGCCGATTCCTCGGACTCGGAGGACGACTCCAGCGCGGTGGAGAGCCGGGCGTTGCCGCCCGTCCCCACGCAACCCAGGACGAATGCCGACAACTCTGGGAAACAAGGACTGGTCGAGACGGATTTACCCGCCGCCGACGCGAGCGCGGAATCGAAATCGCCCACGTCTGGGAAAGCCGCACGCGGCGGTGGAGTAACGAAGACTACGGTCGAGGTCAAAGATTCTAACCACGGAACTACCCGCCGAATCCCGAAGACGATTGTAGCGGCGGACGAGGACTCGGAATCCGGAGACGATGCTAAGGATGCGGCTCCGGCTACGGCGGCCTCGCGGCAGGAGGCTTCATCTTCATCTCCGCCGTCTCCGTTGCGGCGGAAGAAGTCGCGATCGGCTGCTTCGGCATCCGCTCCCGACACTGCGGATCTTCATTCCGATGCGAGCCTCGAATCTCATGCAACGTCTCGTGAGGCGCGCCCCACGGCTGGCGGCGACAGATCGCTGACTCGTGCACTGGGGCTGAAGATCGGGAAGATTGTGATTGATGCCGGACACGGTGGGCATGATACCGGGACGATTGGTCCGAACGGGTTGCTGGAAAAAGATGTGGTGCTGGATGTGGCCAAGCGCCTGGGGCGGCTTTTGGAATCCCGGCTGGGAGCTGAAGTGATTTACACGCGGCAGGACGATACTTTCATTCCGCTGGAAACCCGCACCGCGATTGCGAATCGGGAGCGAGCGGATTTATTCATCTCGATTCATGCCAACTCGAGCCGTGATGCGGATGCGCGCGGCGTCGAAACCTATTACTTGAATTTCACTTCGTCTCCGGAGGCGCTCGAGGTGGCGGCGCGCGAAAACGCGGTCTCGGAAAAATCGATTTATGAACTGCAGGATCTGGTGAAGAAGATTGCGCTGAAAGAGAAGATCGAAGAATCGCGCGAGTTTGCCGGCGACGTGCAGGAATCGCTCTACGGAGGACTCGCCTTGAACACCGCGGGCATCCGCAATCGCGGGATCAAGAAGGCGCCGTTCATCGTGCTGATCGGCGCGAATATGCCATCGATTCTGGCGGAGATTTCCTTTGTGTCGAATCCGACCGACGAGCGCAAGCTGGAGACCTCAGAGCATCGCCAGCGCATTGCCGAATCGCTTTACCGGGGCGTTTCCAAATACGTCAACGGTTTGAGCGGGGTAAAGGTGGCGAGTAAGATCGACAAACCGGAAGGACAGTGACAATCCTCAGCAAGTGAATCAGCCGTTTGCGGCGACTACCGCTTTCCCGGCGCGCCGCTAGGGATGAAAAATGAGTATGATGAGTTCTCTGGTTTCGCGCGGACCCGGCACCCATTTCCAGTTTTCTATGGCATCGACCGCGGCTTTCGCCAACACGGGATTGCCACCAATGACTTGAATAAACTTCGGGCTTCCGCTCGGCGTCACTACGGCCTCTACCCTGACGGTCCCACTCGTTTGCATTTTGCGGGCGAGCTCTGGATACGCTGGGTCCACCTTGTTTACTATTTTCCGCGGTGGCTCAGACAGTGCTTGAGCGAAGGAGAAGGATGGGGAGAATGCCGTAGTTCCCAAAGACAGGGCTAGAAGCGCGACTGAACCATAGGATCGCATGAAAAAGTGCTTCATGACGGTAACCTACGCCCAATCGGTTCCCCGGCGAAGGTAACCGGAGTAATGTTCGCTTAAACTCCCGAAGCAGTCACCTCGAGCCAGTCTGCAGTTCGGCCTTGGACTCAGCTTGAAGTTTTGTCTTTTCTTCGGATGTGCAACAACTTCTCGATCTGGGCAATGACATTGCCAGATTCGTCCTTCACTTCAACCGTGAATACGCGCTCGATTTTTTCCACGGAATTCAGCGCTTGCTTGATTTCACCGATCTGCTCTTGTGACAGGCGGAAACTGGCGGAAACCGTTCCGCGCCCGGGTTTCTTGAAGCGGATGCTTGCCGATTTGTCCCAGACAACGTAATCCTTGCCTAAATTCTCGATCAGCATAACCATGAAAAACGGGTCGGCCATGGAGTAGAGCGAACCTCCGTAGTGGGTGCCCACGTAGTTCCGGTTCCACCAACGAAGCTTCATTTCTACGTCGATCTCGGTCCAGTCCTCGGTTTGCCGTTTAACCCGGATCCCCGCGCCTAGAAACGGCGGCCAGAGATTCATGAACATTCGGATGTGGCGCTGCCAAGCTGTTTTCACGGTCGCTCCTGCCCGCATCGGCGTACGTTTAGTTTAGCGGCGAGAAACCCCAGGAGGTGCGGAAAAGTACCATTCCCGCGAGAGCGTCACGTTGAGCGGTTTTACAGTTTGCTGAAAAACTCGATTTTGCTCTTGCTTTTGGGTGGCGCAGCGCCGGGGTCCCCAGCACGCCCGGTTTTGGCGTGATGGGGTGGAGCGGTTTACCGCTGCGATCAACGCCCTATTTTCAGTGCCGGCCTCAGCCGCTGAGGGATCGACTGCGGCAAGCAATCGAGTTTTTTCCCGGCCTCTTAAAGCCACCCTCAAAACAATGCCCTTACCGCAGCGCGATCCGCGGGTGGAAACTTTCCTGGGCTGCCGGTAGTCTAATCTCTTAGCATCGGTGCGCCTTTTTCGAATGAAATTCCTGCGACAGGGTTACGTGCTTCTCCTATCCTTTCTTTTTTGTGCCGCGGTCTTCGCCGCTGACCCGCCTAAGCCGGCCCCTGTTTCTCCCAACTCGAGTTCTCCAGCCAATGTCCCTGCTCCGGTGCTTCCCACTGAATTTTCCGGCTGGCAGGCCAAAGGCGACATCTCACGGAGCGACGATCCCGCAGCTGCCGATGCGGCAAATGCCGCGGTGTTGAAGGAATATGGCTTCGTGCGCTTGGAGAAGGCGGCCTACACACGCGACGACGGGCGCAATCTCACCATCCGATCCGCCGTGTTTGAAGATGCCAGCGGCGCGTACGGCGCTTTCACTTACTACGATTCTCCCGACATGGAGCAGGAAACCATTGGCGGGCAGGGCGCTTTTCTGAATAACCGCGTGCTGTTCTATCAGGGGAATGTGCTGGTGGATGCGGTCTTCGACCGAATGAGCGTGATGTCGGCATCGCAACTGCGGCAATTGGCTGGCCTGCTTCCGCAAGCGCAGGGCGGCAAGAACAAGCCACCATCGCTCCCGGGCTATCTGCCGAAGGCGGGATCTGCGCGGAGTGGCGCCAGCAATCTGGAAAAGAACACGACGAAATATGTTCTGGGTCCGGTTGCGCTGAATCGGATTGGCTCGCCGCTGCCTGCTTCGATGGTAGATTTCGAATCAGGCGCGGAAGTTGTGCTGGGCACGTATGCGGCGGCGGCGGGCGATGCCACGCTGATGCTGATTGAATATCCCACGCCGCAGATTGCAGCCGATCGTCTGCGCCAGATCGACGCCTCGCATCAAGTCCCGCAGCAGCAGCCGGGAGTAGCATCCATTGTCGATGTCGGTCCTTTCTTCGACGCCCGCACCGGTCCGATCGTGGTGATTGCGGCGGGGCCACTTTCCCGAAGCGAAGCTCGTGCGCTGATGTCGTCGATCAGCTACGACGCCGATGTCACCTGGAACGAGAACACCTACGTCAGCAAGAAGGACAATATGGCGAACTTCTTGTTCAACGCGATTCTGCTTTGCGCAATTGTGGTTGGCCTGGCGTTGGTGGCGGGGATTGCCTTTGGCGGGTTGCGAGTGTTCGTAAAACGGTTTTTCCCGGACTCCGTGTTTGATCGGCGGGAGGCGATGGAAATCATCTCGCTGCATTTGGAAGACCATCCCCGTCCGGTGCGGCGCGAGCGCTAAGTGACTCAATCGAGGGTCGTTAGCTAGAAACCCAAGACTTTCGTGTCATTTTGGTCCGGTTTGCCGACTTGTGGACATATTGTGTAAGTTATTGAAAATAAGACTATTTAAGTCATAGATTTTGCTTGACACTGCGGTTTTAAGACTCTTAAGATTCCCGCAGAAAGTTCTGATGGATGAAACCTCCGTTGGAACTATTCTCCCTTGAAAGAAAAGGCCGCCCAAGTTGCCGGGTGGCCTTTTCGTTTTGGAGGGCAGTTCTCAGTTCTCGGTTCTCAGTTCTCAGTGAAACATTCCGGACCCGTCGCCGGCCTACTGGGAACTGAGAACTGAGAACTGGTTTTGAAACTCTTGACCGCTTCGATCCGTATCACCCTCTGACCTAGGAGGTCAGGCAATGTTCTGCAACCAGTGTGGTGCGCGCCTGCAATCGGGAGAACCGCGGTGCGGACGCTGCGGCAAACCTGCGCTTGGAGTCGTCGAGCTTCGGCGCAGCCGGGTTCGCGAACATGTCCGGCTGCTGGGTATTTTGTGGATGGCGTATTCGGCGTTGCACGTGTTCGCGGGAGTGGCTGCGATTGTGATTGCGCAAACCATCTTCGGACGCGTCATTCATATTCCGAACGGTCCACCGCCTGAAGTCACGGTATGGCTGCGACCGTTGATCAGCGTCATCGGGTGGCTGATTCTCGCGAAAGCCGCCGCCGGGTTCTTCGCCGGGTGGGGCTTGCTGCAGCGGGAAAGCTGGGCGCGAACGGTTGCCCTGGTGGTGGGTTTCATTACGCTGCTTAGTATTCCGGTCGGTACAGCGCTCGGCGTCTACACGCTGTGGGTGCTGCTGCCCGCGCAATCCGATGAGGAGTACCAGGCGCTGGCCCTGGCCGCGTAGTCCGATGGGCGGCCGCAAAGGGAGGAATGCCGTGTTCGGTCGTCTTTTTCCCAAAGAGTTCGATAACGCTTGTCGCGGATATTGGCTGGCGTTGGTGATTCTCGGTTTGCTGTTGTTTCTCCGCCTGGCGCAGACCGGAATGGGTCTAGTCGATCCGGTTCTTGTCATTCGCGGGCCTGACGGCATTCTGTTCGACACGTTCAATGCTCCGGCGCAAGCAGCATTCACCTATGTCTTCCGCCTGCTATGTTTTCTCAATATCCTTGTCTGCCTGATCGGCGTGTTGGCACTCGTGCGCTATCGGGCGATGGTGCCGCTGATCTATCTCGTCCTCCTCGTTCTGCTCGCCGGACAGAAGGCCCTCGGACTGCTCTACCCGATACCGCGGGCTCCGGGGGCGCCGGGCGGTATGATCGTTCTCGCCATGCTGGCGATGACGCTCTTGGGCTGCCTTTTGTCGGTGCGCGATATGCGCAAGAAGCAGTCTAGCTAAACCTGCGGGAAAGGGGGAGCTGGATGATGGCGTCCAAATTCGCGCGGTCTCTCCCTGAGGCCAAACCCATTTTTGAAACGCGCTCTAGCGACGCAGAGTGATCCCACGTCCCAACACGAAAATGAAAACGAGGGACAGAATCGCCGCCACGGTGATCCAGACGTGATTCCTGCCGATGCCTTCCGACCCTAGTTGGGGAACGGTCTTCCTCGGAATGTAGTACCGCAACCACAGCAGCCCACAGTCCGCGCCGGCAGCTCCGGGCAGAGCGGATTGCCAAACCAATTGAATGCCAATCGGATTCAGCAGCCCTCCAGCAGCCAGAATGGATGCCGCCGAGAAGTAGGGAATGAAAGTGAGTTTTCGCAGCCGTCGTGCGTCGGTTCGCGGAACCCCCACGTACCTCACGAGCCCAGTTCCCACCACCAATATGGCGGCGTAGTACGAAGCCATTCCGATGGCGACGAGCAGTGTCCGCCACAACCAGTGTGCTTGCCAGCCGGCAATCACGACTGCCCAGTCACCGAAATTGGTGACGCCCGAAAAAAAGAAATATCCGGTCCCGGTAAGAAGATTGAACGCAACACTGGTCAGCAAAAAAAAGCGAAATTGGATCGATGCGCGTTTCGCGCGGCGCAAGGCAATCCAAAAAACAATTCCCGCCGCCAGATTGATCAGTGTTCCCCCCGCAGCGACAAGTCTCGAATCGAGCGCACTCGACCACGCGACCGTCGTCAACACCCCGGATTGCGCTCCTGTGATCAGAGCGAGCGCCGCGTGTCCCAGTCCTTCGTGCAAAACATCAGCCAGCATTGCTGATAAGACGCTGATCGCGCAGACCGTGAGGGCGTCGTCATAGGTCGGCGGAACGGTATCGAGCGGTGCAGCCATTTGCGCTCCTGCGATCTTCGTGGTTCAGGCGCTATTCTATTCGGAAACTCACGGTTGCAGTCAAAACGGTCGCGTGCGCCGAGACGGTTGAGGATTCATCCCCCGGATAGGTACAGCAGTTGTACAGTAAAAACCATCAAGCGATTTGGTAAACTAAGGAAAGCAACATAGAAGCCGACGTAGCTCAGTTGGTAGAGCAGCCGATTCGTAATCGGCAGGTCATCAGTTCAAGTCTGATCGTCGGCTCCATTCTAACCTCAATCCTTCATTCCGTTTATCGATTCCGGCAGGGCGCCCGATCATGAACCTTCTTGCGATCCGCCTTTCGATCCAGCCTAGCGACAATCCGGGAGTGATGGCGGGCCGGCCCGAATCGAGCAGCTAGGATCAGCCAGGAAATGTGGGTTAAGATACTAAAGCCCAACACCGGGGTACGCCATGGAGATTCCCGCCTCACCGAAAAAACTGGCAGGCCGCTACGAGGTCAGGCAGATCCTCGGCCAGGGCGGGATGGGTCTGGTCTACCGCGCCTATGATACCGTCGTGCGCCGTGAAGTAGCGGTCAAGACGATTCTCGACATTCCCGATCCGGCCTCGCTGCAGTTGTTCTACAAGGAGTGCGACGTGCTCGCCTCCATGAGCCATCCCAACATCGTTGAGATTTTCGATATCGGGGAATTCGAAGAAGAGGGCAAGAAGAAACCCTACTTCGTTATGCCGCTACTCCCCGGCACCACGCTGGAGTATTTCATCCGCAAGGCGAGCCATCGTCTCACCGTGGAACGCACGATTGACATCATTTCCCAGACCTGCCGCGGCCTGCAGGCGGCCCACGAACGCGGTCTGGTTCATCGCGATTTAAAGCCGAGCAATATCTTCGTAATGGAAGACGACTCGGTGAAGATTATCGACTTCGGTGTCGCTCACATGGCCGATGCCCATACCACGCGAGCGCAAAAAGGGACGCTGCTCTACATGTCCCCCGAGCAGATCGAATTGAAACCGCTGTCTCCGGCGTCCGACATTTTTTCCCTGAGCGTGGTCTGCTATGAAGCCATGACGGGCCGGAACCCATTCCAGCGCGCCCGAGCCGATGAGGTGGTCGACGCAATTCTCCATCACATCCCCCCGCTGGCGACAGAATTGAATTCCACCATAAGCCAGCCCGTCAGCCGCGTGCTGCACAAGGCGATGGCCAAGCAATCCTGGCACCGTTTCGCAAGTACCCGCGATTTCGGCGACACGCTCAACAAAGCACTGCGAAACGAGCCCATCGAGTTTTTCGATCCAGAGCGCACCCGGCCGCGGCTGCAGCGCGCCACCAAAGCTCTGGAAGAAGGCGATTTTCAATTTGCCGGAGAAATCCTCGGCGAACTGGAAGCCGAGGGCCATATGGACGGTTCCATCGGTTCTCTGCGCCGCCAACTCGACGGCGCCATCCGGCGAAAAACACTTTCTCAGTTGCTCGAGGCCGCGCGCGCGCGCTTTGAGGAAGAAGAAGATCCGCTCGCTCTCCAGAAGTTGCAGGAGGCCCTGCAGATAGAACCGGACAACGCCGCTGCCTTAGCTCTGAAGAACAGAATTGAAAACCGCCGGAGCGAACGTCAGATCGACAACTGGTATCGATTGGCCAGGCAGCACATCGACAATAACGCGTACCCACATGCCCGCGAGGCTTTGCAGAATGTTCTCCAGCTCCGGCCTAAGGAGGCGCGCGCGCTCGAGTTGCTGGCCGAGGTCGACCGCCGGGAACAGGAATACAAGAAACTTCGCCAGGAGAAAGAGAAACTCCATCGCGCCGCCATGGACGCGTGGCAGCGGGGCGATGTAAGCAGCGCCCTCGCCAAACTCGGGGTAGTACTGGAACTGGATCGGCGCGCTCCGGATTCTGTCAATCGCGAGAGCGGCGCCACCTATCAGAGTTTTTACAATGAGGTGCGCTCGGAACACGACGCAATGAACACCGCGTACGCCGAGGCGCGGAGACACCTTACCGAGCACAACTTCGGCAAGGCCATGGTTGCGTGTCAGGCATATTTGGTCAAGTACCCGAACAATGCCATCTTCCAGGCTCTAAAGTATGACATCGAGGAGCATCAACGGCAGGAACTCTCGGCTTTAGTTGCTTCCGTAGATCGCCGGGTCGAGGCTGAACCAGACTTGGACAAGCGCGTGAACATTCTGCGAGAGGCACTGGATCTGCATCCCGGAGAATCGCATTTTGAAGGGGCGTTGCGTTTGGTGCAAGACAAACGCGATCTGGTCAACTCGATCGTGGCCCGGGCACACCTTCACGAAGAACTGGGATCGTTCGGCGATGCCCTGAACGATTGGGAAGTTTTACGCACGATCTACAGCCAGTATCCGGGGTTGACGTTCGAAGTTGAGCGCCTGCAGAAAAGACGCGACCAGCAGATGCGGATCGAATCCAAAACGCGTCTGGTCGAACAGGTCGACGCCTGTTTGCATTCGAGCGATTACGCTCGCGCCCTGGATCTATTGCGAGGAGCAGTAGCCGAATTTCCCAACGACGCAGAATTAACGGAGCTTGAGAAGCTAGCCCATGACGGCGTCGAGCGAAAGACCGAAGCTTACCGCCTGATGACCGAAGGGCAGGAGTTGTGCGCACAACAAAAGGCTGTCGATGGAATCAAATTGCTGCGCGAAGCCTATGAACTGGATGAAAACAATTCGATAGTCCGCGCAGTTTTCGCCAATGCGTTGGTTGAGCAGGCGCGGTCGACGGTGGAAGACGATTGGCGGGAAGCGGAGAAGCTGGCGCGGGAAGCACTTGAGCTGAATTCCGGGCATCCCATGGCCAAGACCATTCGGACCCTGATCCTCGACAAAAAGCGGGAAACCTTTATCGAGGAATGTGTTTCGCAGGCGCGCAAGTTGCAGAGTGCCGCCGATCTGGCCGGGGCCTTATCCCGGATCGAAGAGGGATTGTCCGTTTATCCGCACGAGCCCAGATTGATGCAGATTCAGGAGACCGTCCAGCGGGACCTACAGATCCAGCGCCGCCAAACGCGCCGCCGCGACCTGGAACAGCTGCGAAGTATGGAGGGTGGAAGCGATGCCGCCGCGGATGCTGCGTCGAAGCAGGCTCTAGGGGAACGAGTGCGCGCGGTGGCGGACAAGTATTCGAACGATGGTGAAGTCCTGTCCATCGCGAATGGCCTTCTGCGCCGACTGGGTTTGCACGAGGTGAGCAGAAAAAGTTCGAGTGAGTCGCCCCAAAGCCAAAGTCCAACCCTGACGTTGAACAACCCGCCAACCAGCCCGACCGAGTCTTTACCGGCAGGAGCAGAGACAAGGACAAGCACGATGACGAGCAATGTCCCCGTTCCTCCGCCCCTGGTTGACGCAGTTGCCGCCTCGCCCGCTACGCCTACGGTTTCGTCAGCACCGCCGCCGGCGCAAGGCGGCGCTTCCGTGGCCAAGTCTTCTGCACCCGCGCCTAAGGCCACATCTTCATCTTCCAATCTCAAGCGGCCCGCGCAATCAACGCGGCGTCACACAACGGCAGCCATCTGCGCCTTGGCCGGCGCCATAGCTTTGGCAGCGGCGATCTTTCTGTTCCCGCGAAAGCATCCCGCACCGCCGATCACCCCGACTCCCGAAGCGGTTGCCAGCGCCCCGGCCCCGGCGACCCTGCCTCCCGAGCGGCCGCTACCGGTGCTGAAACTGTCTTCCGACACCGGCACGGGAAAAGTGACATTGGATGATCAACCGCCCGTGGAATTTCACGATGGACACTGGACTCTCGACAAGATCCCTGGCGGAGAACACAAGCTGAAGATCGACGGCCCGCAAGGTGGAGCATCCTTCACCTTCTCAACCGACGAGGGAGGGGTTCCGGCAGTCAAGGGACCCATCGTTTCCCATGGCGTACTGGCTGTGGTTGTCGGCAGCATGCCCGACAGGCTGCACGTATATTCCAGCGATTCGTCCACCAAAGTCAGCGTCGATGGTCAGCCCGCACGCGCCGTGCCTCAGGAAGGTCTAGACGTTCCATCCATCTCCGCCGGCGCTCACGAATTAGCCGTGACCCGCGGCAGCGAGCAAAATCAAGACCAGTACAAACTCGAGGTTAATGCCGTGACGGCGCCCACACTGAGCGCCTTCCTGGAATCCGGACGGAGTCTGGGCGCGCTTGTCGTGGTTACCGGTCAGGATAAGGCGAAGGTTTTCCTGAACGGAAAACTTCAACCGCAACTTACCGAGGGCGGCCAATTACGCATCCAGAATCTCGAACTCAAAGAATACGTTGTACGTGTGTCCAAGAGCGGATTCCAAGATGCTCCGGAGCAAAAGATCCGGCTTCGCAAAGGCGAGCAAGGCAACTTGACTTTCAACTTGCAGCCCATCCCTCGTGTGGCTTCGCTCGCCATCCAGGGGGGAGTTCCGGGAGCGACTGTTCTGATCGACCAGAATCCGGTTGGAATGGTCCAGCCCGATGGCACGTTTACGGTCGCAACGGTCAATCCCGGAGACCACATCGTCGAACTGCGCAAAGACCGGTTCAAGCCAAAGCAGATTAAAAGATCGTTCGTCGCCGGAGCTGCGGTATCCCTTGCGGCTGCGGATGTAGCATTGGACGCCGCGCCAGGCGAGTTGAAAATTACGTTTACCCCTGCCGATGCTCAGGTGACCCTTGCCAAGGCGGGGGCGACTGCGACGAAGGTGAGCAATGGGGGTACGCTGAGTTTGCCAGCCGGCTCCTACACGCTCACAGCGAATATTGCGGACTTCACTCGGTCATCGACAGTGGACGTTACTGCCGGCCAATCCCGGAGTTTGGATTTGTCTCTCGGGCCCAGCGGCATGTCCAAATGGGACGACCCTGCAGGTTGGAAGCAGGAGAAAGGATCGTTCGATTACAAGGGCGGGGACTTCGTGATGTACGGCGTGTCTCCCACGTCCGGTACATTTATTTTTTCGGCTATGCTCCGCAAGGGGCACCGCCTGCAGTGGGTGCTCAACTGCACCGATGTCAACAACTATGTCCTGTTCCAAATGGACGAGAATAACTTCTACCGCACCGTAGTCCGAAATGGCCTGAAGGGAGACGAGACCAAGGTTCCGCACAAGGGTGACAAGAAGAGTTTTCGAACGCTCCAGATCCGCGTGGGGCCGAATGAAATCACCCACCAGATCAGGCAAGGGGAGAGTTGGGTGGTTCTGGATCGCTGGACGCAGTCCGGGAGCAATTTGAGTCTGGGCAAGTTTGGTTTTTACATTCCCGGCAATGACCAGGTCGCGCTCTCCAGCTTCGGCCACTACGTTGACTTGAACACGCGGTAGGCCTCGATCGTCCAGGGGATTTTGGCTTGCTATGCGGAAGTTATGCGAAGGCGGACACTGGAGCGATGGGGCACTTCAGACTTTTTGGTAGCGCTACCGGGAAGAGAAAAGCGCTTGCCCTGCTGTATTCTACGACCCTATTTTATACTAGGTGCAGCCCTCAGGCGGAAAACGTCAGAACCTGCTGTCAACCAGACCCCTGGAGCAGAGTCCGCTATAGGACAAACTGGACAAACGGGATGGTTCGCTGGCGCACGCCCGAGAAGTAGCCGCACTGCGCCAAGCGCCACGGCGCGATCCGCTACCTGCAACCAGCGCGGGGATTTGCCATCAACGCGAAGTTCAATGCGACATTCGCAGGAGTAATTCCCTAAGTCTGGGCGATGAATTTATCCGTCCACTTCGGACACTGTTCGCCATTCCTGTGCCCGAGCGCAAATAACAGTCACGACCGCCGGGACGGGATTGGCGGTGGCGAAGTAGTCCGTTTGGGGGCACAACTCCGCCTGCGATCGTTTTGTTCGCAATTCGTAACAGCGTCACAAAGTCGTGTGACGAAAAGAGTTTTGATCAACCCCTTTGTTTTCGACGATGTTTCCGAATTTGTAACAGAAGAATTCCACAATTGACGCCGCGCGGAGTTTCAATTACAAGCTGTTGTTTCTTTTGAAACCACAAAATGGAAGTCTAGGAGCCAGAGATTGACAGAAAGTCTGTACCCGAACAGCTAACTGCATCCGAAATGTCGTTTCGGGCGTCGCTAGTTGGACGTTACTAAGCGTTGTGATCCGCAAAAGGGAGGATTCGATGCGTACCCGTATTTTCTGCAGTTTTCTCCTGTCCCTCGCAGTTGTTCTCACCACGTCAACTTTCTCATTCTCCCAAGGCCAACCTCAGAGCGACCCTCGAGCGGTGAGCTTGGCCACACAGTCAATCACTGCCCTGACAGCCGGGAACGCCATCAGTGACGTGACTCTGAGCGGAAATGTGACTTGGAATGGATCGGACACCGGTACAGCACTTCTGCGGGCGCTGGGTACGGGCGAGAGTCGAATGGACCTCGCACTAACGAGCGGAACGCGCACGGAAATTCGTGATGCCCAGACAGGAGTGCCACTGGGCGGGTGGATCGCCCCGAACAATGCATCCGGTTACTTTGCTTCCCAGAATTGTTTGACCGACGCAGTGTGGTTCTTCCCCGTCCTCGGGTCCTTGGCGGCAGGCCCGAACGTGGTACTTTCCTACGTCGGTCTGGAGACGCGGAATGGGGAGAGCGTCCAGCACATCCAATCTTATGTCTATCAGTCCAACCCCCTTGGATTGACTCCGAGCCCGCATCAACTCAGCACGATGGACTTCTACCTCGACGCAACAACCTTTCTTCCCGCGGCGGTAACGTTTAATGCGCATCCTGATAGCAGCGCAGCTACGAACCTTCTATTCGAAGTTGATTTCTCGAATTATCAGACGATTAGCGGCATGGTCGTACCCATGCGCATTCAGAGATACCAGCAAGGGAATTTGATGGTGGATGTCGTCGTGACCGGGGCCGCGTTCAACACCGGCCTATCTCTCTCGATTTTCACGGTCAACTAGACGCCCGTACGAAGCGCAAAGGAGCAAGACGAACATGAAGCTCTCTTCCAAGCATTTCTTCCTGATCTTGGTCCTATTGACTCG
>Ga0074044_10000060_pt1 | contig 106848 bp, 93 predicted proteins | sample BogForMeECP23OM1_FD_94443 | JGI IMG/M metagenome (GOLD analysis project Ga0074044, IMG submission 94443) | Bog forest soil microbial communities from Calvert Island, British Columbia, Canada - Bog Forest MetaG ECP23OM1 | ecosystem: Environmental > Terrestrial > Soil > Wetlands ...
ATTTCCCCGCGGCAAGTTTTACCAGCGTGTAAGAAATCAACCCCAGGCTCAGTCCGGTCGCAATGCTGAAGGTCAGCGGCGTAGCCAGCAAAGTCACAAACGCCGGGACGGCTTCGGTGAACTCGTTCCACTCCACGCGGCCGATCGACTCAGTCATCAGCGCGCCTACCAGAATCAGTGCCGGAGCGGTCGCGAAGCCGGGAATCGCCGCCGCCAGCGGCGCGCAGAACACGGCCAGCAGAAACAGCGCAGCCGTGAACACATTGGCTAGTCCGGTGCGCGCGCCGACGGCCACTCCGGCCGCGCTCTCGATGTAGCTGGTTACGCTCGAAGTTCCCGTGAGCGACCCGAAAATTGTACCGGTCGCATCGGACACCAGCGCGCGCCCCACACGCGGAATCTTGCCGTCCTTTACGAATCCGCCCTGCTCGCAGACGCCCACCAGCGTGCCCACGTTATCGAACAGGTCGACGAACAAAAATACGAAGATAATTTCGAAGAGACCCAGGTGCAGCGCGCCGCGCAGGTCGAGTTGCAGAAAAGTCGACGAAGGATGGGGCAACGAAAAAATTGCCGCCGGCCACTGGTTCATGCCGCGCAGCATGCCGAGGCCGGCCGTGGCGAGAATTCCAATCAGGATCGCGCCGCTCACCTTGCGTGTCATCAGGACCAGCATGATGCCGAGGCCGATGCACGCCAGCTGCGCTTCATGATTGGCGAAGCTGCCCAGGCTCACGAACGTATCTTTGTTCGCGACGACCAGATTTGCGTTGCGCATTCCTACGAAGGCAATGAACATGCCGATCCCGCCAGCCGTCGAGTGCTTCAGGCAGTTCGGGATCCCGTCGACGATCTGTTCGCGAACCCGGGTGACAGTGAGGATCAGAAACACGACGCCGGAAAAAAAGATCACGCCCAGCGCCGTGCGCCAGGGCACATGCATTCCCAGGCAGACCACGTAAGTGAAGTACGCGTTCAGCGACATGCCGGGCGCAAGGGCAATCGGATAATTCGCGTAAAGCCCCATCACCAGCGTGGCCGCAGCCGCCGAGATGCACGTGGCGAACAGAACGCCGTCGATCGGCATCCCGGTCTTCGCAAGCATTTGTGGATTCACCGCCACGATATAGGCCATGGTGAGGAAGGTGGTTACTCCGCCGAGAAGTTCGCGGCGCACCGTGGTTTGATTTTCGGCAAGATGGAAATAGCGATCGAGCAAGGCCGGTCCTTTGGGCCCGGAAGGAATTGGGCGCTCAACGAAAGCGTACATTCTACGGTATCGGCCTCCGCCGCGCGGGAAAAGCAAACTCTGAATTTGTGATGAGTGCGAGCGGAAAAGCGCCTGCGAAGAGTGCGCCAATGAAGGTGAAGCTTCAAGCTAGCCCCGAAGCGGCGCAAGAATAAAGCCCACGGCGCAAGCCGTGGGATGAGAAGCGGCAGAGGCCCCCCCAGCGGGGCGAAAGAGAGGCAGCGTCCGATGCTATGAGGGCAAAGTCCCGGTATCGCCCGCAGTGCCGATGGCGCCATCCAGCTCCGGAGCCTTGATGTCGGTCAGCGCGCCCGCGTGCCGCAGTTCGGGAAACATCCACGCCCACACACCGATCACGACCAGCGTGCCGATTCCTCCCAGCACAACCGCGGGCACCGTGCCGAACCACTGCGCGGTTACCCCGGATTCGAACTGGCCGAATTCATTCGACGTCCCGATGAAGATCATGTCGACGGCGGTCACACGTCCGCGCATTTCGTCGGGCGTCGCGAGTTGCGTCAGCGTCGCGCGAATGATCACGCTGATCATGTCGCTTGCCCCCAGAAGCAGCAGCGCAATCAGCGAGACCGTCAGGCTGCGCGACAATCCGAAGATGATGGTGAAGATGCCGAAGCCCGCCACCGCCCAGAGCAGCGTCGGCCCCGACCGCCCCCGCAGCGGCCGATGCGCCAGCAGCACGGCCATCAGCGCGGCGCCAACCCCGGGCGCCGTGCGCAAAAGGCCCAATCCCCACGGACCAGTGTGCAGGATTTCGCGGGCGTAGACGGGCAGCAGCGCGACCGCCCCTCCGAGCAGCACGGCGAAAAGATCCAGCGAAATCGCACCGAGAATTAATTTTCTGCTCCAGATAAAGTTCAGCCCGGCGAATACAGTCTTAAACGTCATCGGTTCGCGCGGACGCGCCTTGGCCTCAGGCTTGATGCGGAAGGTCGAAACCGTCGCCCCGACCGAGGTCAGCAGCGCGATCGCGTACACTGCCGACGGGCCGCGGGACGCCGCATAGAGAACTCCGCCCAGTGCCGGCCCCAGAATCGTCGCTGCCTGAAACAAGGTGGCGTTCCACGCCACCGCGTTGGGGAAGTCTTCTCCCGACACCAGTTGCGGCAGAATTGACCGGCTCGCGGTGCCGTTGAATGATCGCACCACGCCGACGAGCAGCATCACTGCGTAAATTGGAGTGATCGAATGCACGCCGCGCAGGGTGAGGCCGAGCAGCCACGCGAAGCACACCGCGTATCCGGCATAGCAAGCCGAAAGCACGTCGCGGCGTTCGAAGCGATCGGAGGCATGGCCCGAGATTGGGAACAGCAGAATCCCCGGCAGAAATTGCGCCAGCCCGATCAATCCCAAATCCAGCGGGCGCTTCGTGATTTCGTAGACTTGCCAGCCCACGGCGACTGCCTGCATCTCGACCGCCGTCACGATCAAGAAACGCGCAATCTGAAACAGCACAAACGCTGGATGATTGAATGCGGCGCGTCCGGCTCTGGCGTCGGCAGTGGCGGGCATGAACTTCTAATGTTACATATTTCGTCCGACGCCGCTCTCGGATTGCGTGGCGAGTCGATTTTCCCGGCGGCGGAATGCGGCTTAGAATAATATTTGGAAGGCGTCCCTCTGGAGGTTCAGAATGCGACCCTACGCAAAATGTTTATTGACGGCGGTGGCTCTCCTGATTTCGCTGCCTCTGTGGGCCCAGCAACTTAACCCTTCGCCTGACTCGGACTTACTGGCCAGGTTTTCCTATGAGAGTTCCCTGGTCAACCGAAGCGACCGAGTTGAACGCGTCTGTTTCGCAGTATCTGACAGCGGAGATTATCGGCTCGTCGAAAGCCTCAGCGGGCCGCCGCACCAGTCGATTCGCCTCCAGGGGAAATTATCCGACGACAAATTCAAGCAGCTGAAGTCGGTGATCCTCGATGCCAGCCTCCGCGCCTTGCCGAAGAGCCATGGCGGATTGATTCGCCAGGAGTCCGAGACCTTTGCGGCACAGATTCCTTCCGGCTGGCAGGGTAGTGCATCGACGCTGCGAGTGCGATGGCTGAATGCCGACGGAGAGAGTCCGTTTCCGGCGCCGGTGGCCAAGGTGGTGAAGTGGCTGAAGGATTTTCAGCCCCAGCTCGGCAAGCAATTCGACTACGCTGAATTTCCGGATGTGTGTCCGTTGGTCGGGTTGCAACTGCTGCAGCCATCCGTGGCGGCGAATCAGAATCCTTAAAAGAAACTTGCCTCGACGATTTTTGTGAAGCGCTGCAGCCTAGCTTTTTCCCGCGGCAGCCGACTGCGCCGAGTAGACTTCCACGCAGTTTCCGCCCTTTTTCTTGGCCAGGCTCAGGCAGATGTCAGCCTCGTGCAGCAATTCGGAGGGCGGACGATCCCGCTTCTCGCTGCTGGCGGTCAATCCCATGCTAATCGTCGCGGTTGCTTTGCCGAATGATGTTTCGATTGGATCTTTCCCTACCCGGGTTCGAATGCTGTCGGCGCGGTGCGCGCCGGAGGTCGGAGTGCATCCCGGAAGAATGATCAAAAATTTTTCGCCGCCGCAGCGTCCCACAATGTCGTAAGGCCTCAGATCCAGTTTCAGTCTGCGGGCAACTTCTTTCAAAACGATGTCCCCGGCCGCGTGCCCCAGGGTTTCGTTGATGCGCTTGAAGTTGTCAAGATCGCCCACGATCACCGTCGAAGGCTTTCCTTCGCGCCCGCCGCGCGCTAACTCCCGATCCAGCGCAGCCAGAATTTCCGACTGGTTTAGAAGTCCGGTCAGAACATCATGGGTCGAGGCGAAGCGCAGCGACTGTTGCAGATCCAGAATCCGCTTGCCGACCATGATGCGCGAACGCAACTCCGCCGGATCGACGGGCTTCAGGAGATAGTCGTCGGCTCCAGCCTCCATCGCCATCAGGCGGTCCTGCTTCTGGCTCTTCGCCGTCAGCATCACCGTATAGATGTAGCTACCCTGGGTGGCCTTTCGAATGCGGCGCAGGATGTCAATGCCGTCCAGTCCAGGCAGCGACCAGCCGAGCAGCGCCAGATCGGCGGAGCCGGACTCCAGCAGCTTGATGGCTTCGGTGCCGCTGCCCACCGCCACGTGATCAAATCCCCATTCGGTAAGATGGGCGGCGAGCTTGCGTCGTTCGATGTAGGAATCTTCGGCCAGCAGGATCTTCATAGCTTTCCCCATGCATGGTCGCAGCCCGACGATCCCTCCACAAGGTTACCAGCGTGCGAACCAAAGGACATGTACGAGCTCGGCGAACGAGGTATGGGCAACCGTGGAAGATTGGCCCTGACCTGAGCTTTCCGAGGGGCGCCGCCTTAGAGATGCGGGATGAAGAGGGTTCTACTGCGGGCGTAAGAACGACAGCGTGCGCAGCCGTGGAAGAGCGGCGCTTCAGCGCCGCGTAAAGCGTCTCCTGATGAATGTGGGCTTCAGCCCCCGCCGGCCTAAGCTACCACCGGAGCGTTGGCGATTCCGGCGGTACCAAACACTCTGCGGTAGCGCTCGACCTCTGCCGGAGGGCCCAGCGCCTTGGCGTAGTTGTCGGAAAGTTTTACCGCCGGCCGGCCTTCGACAGTGGATACTTTGCAGATCAGGCTGATCGGGTCGAAACCTGCGCCGGCATTGGGATTGCACCCGCGAAAATCGTTGGTGAGCAATGTCCCCCAGCCCGCGCTGAAGCGGATGCGGCGTTTCTCGGTCCACTTGGCGGGATCGTGAAAATCGGCGGCGTTTTGAAAATCGGCAGCAGCGATCCCAGGCGCAACCGTTCCGCCAAAATATGCGTGCAGCCCAAGAATCTCGTCGATGTCCAGCGTGTCCGAGGCAATCAGCAATTTCTCCCGAGGATCGCGGCCGCGCGCGCTCAACCATTCAATGTACTCATCGCCTGCGATATAAGGATTCTTGCTGTCGACGCGCTGCCCGGTCCAATCGGCGGCCCAATCGGGCGCGCCGGCTAGAAACTGCGTGGTTCCAAATGTGTCGGGCAGCATGACGTGCAGCGCGACTTCATAGCTCTGCTGCCACAACTCAAGCACGCGATATTGCGACGCCTTCAGCGTCTCATCGTCAGGCGCAAGCGCCGCCATCACCATCGGAATCTCGTGCGCGTTGGTGCCGATCGCCTCCAGGTCATGCTTGTGCGCCAGAAACGCGTTGGACGTTCCGATAAAACCTCGTCCCAGATTCGCCGCCATGGCCACGACTACATATTCCTGCCACAAGAAGCTGTGGCGGCGCCGCGTGCCAAAATCCGCCACGCTAAGCCCCGGAACTCCGCGCAAGCGTTCAATCTTGTTCCAGAGCTTGGTCTTGGCCCGCGCATATAAAATGTCGAGCCCGAACTCGCTCAAAGTCTTGAGCTGCGTCCGCGTTTTCAGCTCGTCAAGAATCGCCAGCGCATACAGTTCCCACATTGTGGTTTCTGCCCACGCGCCTTCGAAGGTGAGATGAATCTGCCCGTCGACCACCGACAGGTGATAGTCCGAGAGGTGGAAGTCGCGCTCCAGCCACTCCAGGAATGCGGGCTCGAAAATTCCGCGGCGCCCGTAGAATGTGTTGCCCGCGAGCCACACTAGTTCCGACATGCGAAAGCGCAGTCCGCGGACGTGCTGCAGCTGCACCTTGAGTTCCTCGATGTTGACGGTCTCGGCGATCCGCACCGCCGGATGCCGGTTGTACAGCGAAAACTCCACACGCGTCTTCGGGAAGTGCTTCCAGATGAACTGCAACATCAGCAGCTTGTAAAAATCCGTATCGAGCAGCGACCGTATGACCGGATCCAGCTCCCAGTTATGGTTGTGCGCGCGTTCGGCGAAGTTAACGATCATGATGGAGAATCTGGCCCGTCTGTGGATTACAAATCCGGAGACGACAGTCTAGCGGATAAGAGCCAAAGAAGGTTAGAGGCGTGGCGAATGCCGAAAGCATGATGGAAGCGATACGAACGCCGGCTGCACCCTGCACGAATGCGGGTCGTACCGCGCACGAACGCCGCCCGCTCCCTGCACGAATGCCGGCGGCACCGTGGAAGAGCGGCGCTTCAGCGCCGCGTACGGAGCCCAATCGATCTTGGGCTTTAGCCCCGAGGCCGCGAAATCAGACCGACTCACCGCTCCGCCGGCGTCAACTGCTGGTAACTCCCCGGCAAATAATGATTCGGATCAAAGTTCGGATCGTTGGTGTGCACGTAAGTCCCGAAGCCGTCGGTCCAATGGTAGTTGTAGTTGGTGTACTGATCGGAGACGGCTCCGTCCTCATCCTTCATATGCTCGGTCCCGCGCATGTTCTGGTCGAAGTCGTCGGCCCGCTTATAGAAATCGTCGTTGGATGACGAACTGAACGACGCCGACGGCGCGCCCGCGCGATTCTGCGCTGCCAGATTCGAGTCGATCTGGTGCATGAACTGATTTTCCTGCGCCGTCAGTTGCTGGCTGCGCTGTCCCGCGGCCTGAACCTCGGCGCGGTTATAAGCCTGCACTCGCTGGTAGTATTCCCCCTGCATGTTCCGTACGTCCGCATATCTCAGCTGCCACGCCGGATTCGGCTCGATCGACGTGGCGATGAATCCGAGCAGCGGGCGTGCCGATTCCAGCTTCCCCGCCTTCGCACCCATGCTGTGCACCATCAGAAGCTGGCGATGATATTCGGTCATCCGCCCCGCGGGAATCGTCTCCACCGGGGGCATGAAGCCGTAAAATTCTTCATCCACCGGGCTGCCGTTGAGCTGATAACTCACCCGCATGCAGATGCCGTCTCCGCGCGGCTCCGGCCGTTTCGGATCGAATACACGCGGAAATGCCCGCGGCAGATCCTTCACTGGCCGATAGCCGAGGATGCGCAGATTCTTTACGTTGTTGCGATTGCGGCCGATGACATAGCGCACCATCGCGGCCGGCAGCGTGATATTCGGGTCGTGAATCCCTCCAATGCCGCCCGGGCCGATGGGAGCGCGATCATGCGCCGCGTCGAGCCACACGAAAAATTCCGCAGGATAAAAATCGATCCAACTCGAGGCGTCAGGTGATTCGATCCGCGCCCAGGTATGCACCGGCATGTAGAAGTCGCCGTAATTCCACACCACGCGGCTGGTCGCCTTCCAGTCCTGAGGGACGGCAAGACGGCTCACCACGAGTCCCTGTTTCTGGTCGAATGGTTCGTACGAACGGAATTTGGTCTTCGCTACCGCGGATTTCGAGTTCGCAGATGACGACTGCGCTCCGGCGCAACCAAGCTGCAACCATGTAAGACAGAGCAGAATAAGAGGGACGATGCGAAATCTCACGGTAGGCTCCTTCATGCCCAGAATGCGGACCGCGCCTTCCGATTCCTGCAGGGCAGTCGCAAACGGCGACATTCTAAGTCAGAACGACGCCATGAAGAAGGCCCAAAAGTGGCAAGCGCTGCGGCTAGTCTGCTTAACCTAGCCAGTGATTGGACGGTGACGCTGGCTACATTCCCGCTAGTCTTTAGCCCCAACGAACTTCGTCTCCAGCCGTTCGTACACTGCCTCTGCACGCCGCAGCGCCGCCTGCACGTTGTCGCAGATATTCTCTTCGCCGATAACCTCGGCAAACTCGGATTGATGAATCAGCTGCGAGGGCTGCTCCCGCGCTCCGCATAAAATTAGCGTCCGTTTGCTCGCATGCAGCTGTTTGGCAACCTCTTCAATCGCGAACATTCCGGTCGCATCGAGCGCCGTCATATTTCGCAGCCGCAGAATCACCACCGGCGGCAGAGTTTGCAGGTTCTCCGTGACCGCGGAGATCTTGTCGGTCGCCCCGAACAGAAACGGCCCATGGATGCGGAAGATGGTGGCGTAATACGGAATGTCCTTATCCTGCAGAATATGCACGCGCCCGTCTTCGACATAATCGTCGGTCACCTGCGAGACCGTCGTCGTCGCAGCCACGCGGCTGATAAAAAGCAGAGCCGCCAGAATCATTCCCGCTTCGACGGCCACCGTAAGGTCGGCAAACACAGTCAGCGCAAACGTTACAAGCCAAATGCTGATGTCGGTTTTCGTCAGCTTGAGCAGTTGCGGAATCTCGCGCCACTCGCCCATGTTGTAGGAGACGATCATCAGAATCCCTGCCAGCGCTGCCATCGGCACGTAACTGACCAGCGGCGCCGCAAACAGCAAAATGCACAGCAGCGTCAGCGCGTGGATCATCCCCGCCACCGGCGACTGCGCCCCGGAACGAATATTGGTCGCGGTCCTGGCGATGGCCCCGGTAGCAGGCAATCCGCCAAACATCGGCGAGAAAATGTTAGCCACACCCTGCCCGATCAGTTCCACGTTCGGATTGTGCCTGTCGCCGCTCATTCGATCGGAAACCACGGCCGACATGAGTGACTCGATCGCGCCCAGCATTGCCACCGTAAAAGCCGGGCCAAGCAATCCGTGAATCAGATCGGTGCGAAACCTCGGAATCTGCAAATGCGGCAGGCCGCTGGGGATTCCTCCGAATCTCGTTCCAATTGTTTCCGTCGGCAACTTGAAGAAATAAACGGCCAAGGTACCCAGCAGCAGAGCGACAATCGGCCCCGGAATTCGCGGCGACAAAGCGCGGCACAGAATCAGTGCAGCCAGTGTGCAAACCGCGAGCGCGGTCGCGACGAACGACAGCGTGTGGAAGCTACCGGCCAGCGCTTCGACGCGCAGCCAGAACACTCCCGGAACTTTGTCGAGATGCAGTCCGAAGAAGTCCTTGACCTGCGTGCTGGCAATGAGCACCGCGATGCCGTTGGTGAATCCGATGACGACTGGCCGCGGAATGAATTTAACGCCCGTGCCGAGCCCGGTGACGCCCATGATGATCAGCAAAATTCCGGCCATCACGGTGCACATGAAAAGGCCGTCGACGCCGTGCGCGGCCACGATCCCTGCCACCACTACCACGAACGCGCCAGTCGGGCCGCCAATCTGCGTCTTTGAACCGCCCAGCGCTGAAATCAGAAAGCCGGTCACGATGGCGCAGTAAATCCCGGCCTGCGGCGTCAGTCCTGAGGCGATCGCGAACGCCATCGCCAGAGGCAGCGCGACCAGCCCCACCGTGACTCCGGCGATCAGATCGAGCAGAAATTTGTGGCGGTCATAGTCGCGCAGACAAAGCACAGACTTCGGAAGCCAATTGTCGCTCAGGAAAATGCGCGCCATTGTCACATTATCGTCCTGATGCCAGGAATCGGATAGCGGCCGTATTGACCAACCCATGAACGAAGGAACATTCCCTGGTTTCGGGCGTTAGCGGTAAGACAGCTTTGCGATGCTGACCTTTCTATCGCACCGGCCATCACATTTTCCTAGCGCACGGGAGGGGAGAAGTCGGTTAGGGCGAGGAAGGTAGAGTCAACTTTTTCGACAAGCTTGCCGTTCGCCTCGGATTTGTCCCGGACACTCTGCCACTCCGGATCGTCCCCGAAAGCCTTCCAGTTAGCGGCCGCCTCTTCGCGGCTGGGATGCTGCAGGATGTAGACAAGCGTGTCGCTTCTCTGTGGCTCGTCCAGCGGCGTCCAGTAAGCGACGCTCTTCATGCCATGCCGGTCGAAGAGTTTTACCGTGTGTTCACGGAATCGAGCCAGCAGATCTCCCAATTTTCCCGGGGCGGCATGATACACGCGGAGTTCAAAAACTTCTGTCGACGTTGCCCTGGGAATGGTGTTGCCTTGTTGAGCGGCGGTCCAAAGCGACGATGGAAGAAGAGTCGCCGCGGGAATCGCCTGGAGAAAGGCTCGTCTTTTCACGGCGGAATTTTAGCAGAACGCAACCATGAGCGCGTGCGACAGGTCAACGCAACAACGCGCCGTGCCTGCCGTCGCGAGCCGCTATAATCCGACTTGGCTGAAAGCTGATAGCTGACGGCTGATAGCTCACTTATGCGCTTCGAGCTCTTTATCGCGAGACGATATCTTCGGGCCAAACGCCGGCAGGCGTTCATCGGCATCATCACCGGCATTTCCGTTGCCGGAGTCGCTGCCGGAGTCGCGTCGCTGGTCGTCGCGCTCGCCATCACCAACGGCTTTCGCCAGGACCTGCAGCAGCGCCTCCTCGGCTCGACCTCGCACATCAGCCTTCAGCGCGTCGCCGACGACGGCATCAAAGACTGGCCCTCGGTCATGGACCGGCTGTCGAAGCAGCCGCACGTCATCGCCGCCGCTCCCGCGATCTTTGAGCAAGTGCTGATCTCACGCGGTCCACGGGCTCGCGGGGCTGTGCTTAAGGGGATGATTCCAAAGTATGAGCGCAAGGTTGGGGATCTGCTGAATTCGGTGAAGGAGGGATCGGCGGGGGAGCTGGATGAACCCGCGTCTTCTACGGGATCGCCTTCCAGCGGATCGCCTTCGGCGAGGGCGGACGACGCGTCCGCCCCTGCACAAGCCTCCGATTCGCTGGCCGCGGTCGAACAACGCGTCAGCGCCATGCCGCCCATCGTCCTCGGGCAGGATATGGCCGACAATCTCGGCGCGACCGTCGGCTCCGTCGTGCTCGTCACCAGTCCGCAGGGGGAGCTTACTCCCTTTGGAATGGTGCCCAAGTACAACCGTTTTCGCGTTGTCGGCATCTTTAACTCCGGCTTTTACGACTACGACTCCAGTTGGGCCTTCGCCCGGCTTTCGGACGCGCAGCGTTTGTTCGGCCTGGGCGACCTGATCTCGGTCATCGAGTTCAAGGTTGACAATATCTACCAGGCCGACGTCATCTCCCGCCAGCTCGAAGAGGCCGCCGGCAAAGGCTTCCTGGCCACCAACTGGATGGAGCAGAACCGCGCCCTGTTCCGCGCCCTGCGTCTGGAGCGGGTCGTCACCTTCATCACCATCGGCCTCATCGTATTCGTGGCCGCGCTGAACATACTGATCGCCCTCATCATGATGGTGATGGAAAAGACGAGGGACATCGCCGTGCTGATGTCGATGGGCACCCGCAAGTCACAGGTGCGGAACGTCTTCATCGCCCAGGGGGTGCTGATCGGCGTGATCGGGACCGTGATCGGATTAGTCGTGGGCTACGCCATCTCCTACGCCGGAGGCCACTACCACGTCATCTCGCTCTCGCCCGAGGTCTATTCCATCGACTACGTCCCCTTCGCCCCGCGGGCGCTGGACGGCCTGTTCGTCGCCCTGGTCGCGGTCGGGATTTCCTTCGTGGCCACGCTCTATCCGTCATGGTCGGCCTCGCGCATCCTGCCGGCCGAGGCGCTACGCTATGAGTGAGACCCTCTTATCCAGGGACTTTGCCACGGATTTGCGCGGATTCCCAAGGATGAACCGAACGCAGGAGCCAAATACCGCCCTCACCGTACTTCCCGCTCTCACGCACTGGGCCCCCTGGAACGAAAGGGGCTTCCCTTGCATCTAATAACCGACGAATCAATGCTTCGGGTCGAAGGCCTGAAGAAAGTTTTCCGGTCCGGCGAATCGGATCTGGTGCTCTTTGAGAATTTATCGTTTACAGTGAAGCGGGGCGAGATGCTCGCGATCGTGGGCGAATCCGGAGCGGGCAAGAGTACCTTGTTGCACATCCTGAGCGCTCTTGATCGGGCTTCGGCAGGTGACGTATACTGCGCCCACTTGCGATTGAACTCCCTATCGCACGACGAAGCTGCGAACTTCCGCAATCGGGAAACCGGCTTCGTGTGGCAGTTCCACTACCTGCTGCCGGAGTTTACGGCGGCGGAAAATGTTGCCATGCCGTTGCTGCTGCGCGGGCAGACATGGCAGCAAGCCGAGCCGGAAGCTTCACGCTGGCTGCGCGAGGTTGGACTGGAGCAGCGTTCACATCACCGCTCCGGCGAGCTTTCGGGCGGGGAGCAGCAGCGGGTGGCTCTGGCCCGAGCGCTCATCACTCGGCCGAAGCTGTTGCTGGCGGATGAGCCTACCGGCGACCTGGACGGGCATACGGCAGAAGCGGTTTTTGATTTGGTCGCGCGATTGCATCGCGAGCACCAACTCACCTCCCTCATTGCTACGCACAATTTGTCATTCGCCCGCCGCTGTCACCGTGTATTACGGTTGCAGCGGGGATGCGTCGAGGAAATTGCGCCGGATTCCCTGCCGGCATGAGGGATTTCGCGCAGGATTTTAAGAGCAGTAGTAAAGAAACGAACATTAGTGATGACAAAGTGCAACGGAATGGCGTGAAGGTTAGCCCGAAGGAGCCATTGTCAGTTCCTTCAGTAACGTGATTAAAGGGTTAGAGAATCGTTTCGGTACTTGGGTTCCAGGCCCTTTGATTGCATAATGTGAGCGTGGGGAGCCGGGGCAGGGTCGGGGAGGCTAGTTCTCCCGGCCGGGAAGGTCAAGGGGGTAGGGCATTATGTTCGAACGCTATACGGAGAAAGCCAGGCGCGTCATCTTCTTTGCCCGCTACGAAGCCAGCCAGTTCGGGTCTCCTTATATTGAGACCGAACACCTGCTTCTCGGGCTTCTGCGCGAAGACAAGGCCCTGACCAATCGTTTCCTGCGCTCCCACGCCTCGGTCGAATCCATTCGCAAGCAGATCGAGGGACACACCACCATCCGCGAGAAGGTTTCGACCTCGGTCGACCTCCCGCTGAGCAATGAATGCAAACGAGTTCTGGCCTACGCCGCTGAAGAAGCGGAGCGTCTTTCGCACCGGCATATCGGGACCGAGCACCTGCTTTTGGGCTTACTCAGGGAAGAGAAGTGCTTCGCCGCCGAAATCTTGCACGAACGCGGCCTGCGCCTTTCCACCATCCGCGAGGAACTTGCCCGCAGCACCCAGGAAAAAGCCCAGCCGCAGCGGCAGCGGGAGTCTTCACTGCTCAGCGAATTTTCCCGCGACCTGACCCAGGCCGCAATGGATACGCAACTCGATCCGCTGGTCGGCCGCGAAGGCGAAGTCGACCGCGTCATTCAGATTCTCTGCCGCCGCACCAAGAACAATCCGGTGCTGATCGGCGAGCCCGGTGTCGGCAAAACCGCCATCGTCGAAGGCCTGGCCCAGCGCATCGCCGATGGCGAGGTTCCGTCGTTCCTAGCCGACAAACGCATTCTCGCTCTCGATCTTTCCCTGATCGTCGCCGGAACCAAATACCGCGGTCAGTTTGAAGAGCGCCTCAAGACCATCATGAAAGAATTGATGGAGTCGCAGAATTCCATCATCTTCATCGACGAACTGCACACGCTCGTCGGTGCCGGATCGGCCGAAGGTTCGCTCGACGCAGCCAACATTCTGAAGCCGGCATTATCTCGCGGCGAAATTCAGTGCATCGGCGCCACCACCCCGGGCGAATATCGCAAGTCAATCGAGAAAGACCGCTCGCTCGAGCGCCGCTTCCAGGCCGTAAAAGTTCCGCCTCCGAACGAGGCCGACGCTATCAAAATTCTGTTCGGCATCAAAGACCGTTACGAGAAGTTTCACGCCGTCACTTACACCGACGACGCCATCAACTTCGCGGTCTCGCACTCGAACCGCTACATTCCCGACCGCTTCCTGCCCGACAAGGCCATCGATCTGGTCGACGAAGCTGGAGCGCGCGTCAAGCTGCGCCAGACTTCGCTGCCCGAAGAGATCACCGAAGTCCAGAAGCGCATCAAATTCATCGTCCACCGCATGGAGAACGCCATCGCGAACCACGAGTTCGAGAAGGCGCGCTTCTACTCCGACGAAGAACGCAAGGAACGCGAGAACCTGCGCGGCCTTCGCGAAAAATACCACCTCGATGAATCCTCCACCGGCGTCGTTGGCCGGGAGGACATCGAGGATGTGGTCTCGCGCTGGACCGGCGTTCCGATTACCTCGATCAAAGAAGAAGAAACGCAGAAACTGCTGCGGATCGAAGAAGAGCTGCACAAGCGCATCATCTCGCAGGACAAATCGATCAGCGCGCTGGCTCGCGCCATCCGTCGCTCGCGCGCCGGCCTGAAGAATCCGAACCGGCCCATCGGCTCGTTCTTGTTCCTGGGCCCGACCGGCGTCGGCAAAACCGAAGTCGCGCGCACTCTGGCGCAGTTCATGTTCGGCACGGAAAAAGCTCTGGTCCGCTTCGATATGTCCGAGTTCATGGAAAAGCATTCAGTCTCGAAGCTGATCGGCTCGCCTCCGGGATACGTCGGCTACGAAGAAGGCGGACAGCTTACCGAACGCGTAAAGCGCGCTCCGTACTCCGTCGTGCTTCTCGACGAAATTGAGAAGGCGCATCCGGATGTCTTCAACATCCTGTTGCAGGTTTTTGAAGACGGCCAGCTCACCGACGGCCTCGGCAACACCGTCGATTTCAAAAACGTCATCCTCATCATGACGTCGAATATCGGCGCACGCCACTTGCAAAAGCGCGAAGGCCTGGGCTTCCAGTCGTCGAAGGAAGACATGATCTCCGATAAAGTCGAAGAACTGGTCAAGGGCGAGGTCAAACGCACCTTCAACCCCGAGTTCCTGAACCGCCTCGACGAAATCATCCTGTTCCTGGCGCTCAGCGAAACCGACCTGATTCAGATCCTCGAACTCATGGTCAATCAGCTCAACGCGAATCTGGCGCAGAAGGCGATCACCGTCACGGTCGCCGATGATGCCAAGAAGTGGATCCTCAACCAGACGCTGACCGACCGCAGCTACGGTGCGCGTCCGCTGCGCCGCGCCTTGCAGAAGTACATTGAAGACCCGCTGTCGGAGGCGCTGATCCAGGGCACCATCACCACGCGCCCCGCCTTCATCGAGGTCTTCCTGGAAGACAATAAACTGTTCTACCGCCCGGTAGACGCCGAAAAAGCCGAAGGCGTGCTGCTGTACTCAAATTAGCTCGTGTAGGGGCGGACGCCCTCGTCCGCCCCGAGGAGCGAAGCTCCGAGTGCGACGGCTAGCAGCGCCAACTACGTAAGGGCTCCCGTGCGCTCCCCATTCCAGGCTCCGCACGCAACCCTGGACGGGGGCGTCCGGGGCTACACGAAATTCCATTGACCTCCCGCCCCTCCTGTGCCAAGATTCGCGGAACCACCCGCTGCGGCTCAGCCCTGAGCCCTCGGGCATTCCGGGGCGTGACCGAGGTGCCGTATGAAGTCCACTCTGTGGTGCGTGACCCTTGCCGTATCCCTTCTTGCTCTCACTCTGACTGCCGCCGCGCGCGAAGTAGTCCTGCCCGCAGGCACGCTCTTACAATGCACGCTGAATGAACCGAATTTTTCTTCGGCCACCGCCGCTGTCGGAGATCCGGTGCTCTGCCATCTTCACGGCGTGGTCGAGTTCGGCCAGCAGGCCTTCCCGCGCGGAAGCTACCTTGTCGGCCACCTCGCTAGCGCAAAAGATCCCGGCCATTTCGTAGGCAAGGGATACCTGCAGTTGCAGTTTGATCGCATCGGACTGCCCACCGGCGACCTGCCGCTCGAGACCAAGGTCATCGCGACCAATGGATACAAAGTCGACAAAGAGGGCAAGATCGACGGCAAAGGCCACGCCAAGCGCGATATCGCGGAGTGGCTCTTTCCTCCGCTCTGGCCCTGGAAGGTAATCATGCTGCCTGCGCGCGGTCCGCGGCCGCAGCTCAAGGGCGAGTCTGCGATCACGCTTCGCCTCATGGACGATGTCGAAATTCCGCAGTTGGCCCAGACACTCGCCCCGGGCTGGCACTTCTTCGCCCGTCCGCAGAGCGAATCCTTCGACAACGCGCAGACGAATACTGCTCGCCCGCAGCTTGCAATGCGCCAGATCACACCTGCCGCGGAAACCTCTCCGCAGCTTTCCTACGCGACCTACTCATCGCGCAATATCGTCTCGCGTGATATTTCTTCGCCCAGCGCCGAGGGCATCGCCAGCCTGCCCGGCATGCCGATCTTCGTGTTGAACACCGGCACCCTGCTCTCCGTCAGCGGATACGGCTATCAGGACAGCCGCATCACCTACACTCTGGCAGCCGGCGGTGGAGGCGTGATCAGTACCGACGAAGTGGACTGGAACGCGACCACCCGCCTCAACGCCCAGCGCGGCGTCCGCGTGACCCTGCACCTAAGCCACGCCAACGCCGGAACCTCCGGTCTCTAAGCGGCTCCATGTAGGGGCGGACGCCCTCGTCCGCCCCGAGGAGCGAAGCTCCGAGTGTGACCTCGCTGGCCCCTGATCCCTGATCGCTGACCCCTGAACCTAAACCACCTCCTCTTGAATCAAACCTAGAACACAATCGCACGTCACACGCGCGACCGGTCAACATTCATTGATTGCATCTCGGAGAAATTCTATGAAGAGGTTCGAAGGGAAAACTGTTGTCATCACCGGCGGAAACAGCGGAATCGGTCTGGCCACCGCCAAGCTGTTCCACGATGAAGGCGCGAACGTAGCCATCTCAGGCCGCGATCAGAAAACGCTGGATGAGGCCGTCAAGTTCATTGGGGCCGGCACCCTCGCCGTGAAGGGCGACGTCGCCAAACTGGCCGACATCGACAAGCTGTTCAGCCAGGTATCCGCAAAGTTTGGAAAAATTGACGTGCTCTTCGCCAACGCCGGCATCGCGAAATTTGCCCCCGCTGCCGAAAGCACCGAGCAGATGTTCGACGAAACTTTCGACATTAACGTGAAGGGCCTTTATTTCACGCTGCAGAAAGCGCTTCCTCTGCTGAATGACAACGCCGGAATCGTGCTGAATTCTTCGGTGGTGAATTCGAAGGGCTACGCCGGAACCAGCGTCTATTCCGCCACGAAAGCGGCCGTCCGTTCACTCGCCCGCACCTTCGCCGCCGAGCTGGTCGACCGCAATATTCGCGTGAACGTAGTCAGCCCCGGCCCGATCTATACGCCTATTCTTGGAAAGTCCGGCATGCCGCAAGCAGGCGTCGACGCATTCGAAGAGGGCGTCAAGGCCCGCGTCCCCATGAAGCGTCTCGGAACTCCGGAGGAAGTCGGCCACGCCGTTCTCTTCCTGGCGAGTCCCGAAGCTTCTTACATCACGGGAGTCGATCTCAACGTGGATGGCGGCTTGGGCCAGCTTTAATCCGCTTGCTCAAGAATTCGTCTCTTTCGCCGTTTTGAAAGGGCGCGGCTTTAAGCCGCGCCGTTAATCTCGCGGATCGATGCGGCTTCAGCCGCTGAGGTACGCCGTCGCCGGGGAATTGAGTTTTTTTCAGCAAACCTTATTGCAGACAGCGATAGCCCCTTTCGCCCACGGGGAAGCCGCGTCCGGTAAAATGATCTTCAGGTGACTTATGCACAAGGTCAACATCGCCGAAAAGTTTTCGAAGATCACCGAATACTGGAAGCCCTACATCGGAGCCGAGCTCAACGGACAGGCAGTCAAGTTCGATAAGCTCAAGGGCGCTTTTGTCTTTCATCATCACGAGAACGAAGACGAGCTGTTCCTGGTGGTGAAAGGCCGCTTCCGCATGGAGTACCGCGACGCCGAGCTTCGCGAACGCCATGAGTGGATCGAAGAAGGTGAATTCATCGTCGTGCCCCGCGGAGTCGAGCATCGCCCGGTGGCTGATGAAGAATGCTGGCTTCTGCTCTTCGAGCCCGCGTCCACGCTGAACACCGGCAACGTCGTCAACGAGCGCACGGTCGCACAGTTGGAGCACGTCTGAACAAAGTTGCCCTGGGCGGGCTGTCGAATCCCCACGTCTCGCAAAAACAGCGAGACATAGGGCCCCCGGCACCCGGCGAAGGATTTTTGGAGACTCTGAGATGGAAGTGACCGTATACTCCGCGCCCTGGTGCCCGGACTGCCGCGAGGCCAAGCGTTTTCTTACGCAACACAACATTCCCTACAAAGAAATCGACATTGAAACCACGCCCGGCGCCGCTGACGAAGTCGTGAAGCGCACCGGCAAGCGCGCCATCCCGCAATTCGTAATCGACGGCGAATGGGTCCAGCCCTACCGCGTCGGCAAAGGATTCCTCTACACAGAGATGGCCAAGCGGTTGGGCATTACCGAACCCTGACCCGGGCCGGTTTGTGTGGGGACGGGTCTCTGACCCGTCCATCGCGAGCGCAGCTCGGCTGCTCTCACAGCCGTCGGTGACTCCAATAGCTCGCCGGCGGGTCGTTGCCCGCCCCGCCCGGGTCAGAGACCCGGACCCACACCCAATTTCCGAAAATTCCAATCTTCGTGGCGACGAATCCGCGGTCTGCCCACGGCCTTCACTCCGGTAGATATCGCCCGTACATTGCCTTCAGTACCGTGGAAAACCCGCGCCAGACGGGCGAAGATGGACAATCCAACTCGTTCGCATCTCAGCCTCGTGCACCGAAGAGACTGAAAGCGAATGACTTGGAGCCAGTTCCGAGAGCGCCGCTTCGACACTCATGGCCGAACCTCCTAATCACGACGTAAGTCACGAAGTAGGTTCCGAGTCCCAGAAATTTCCGCCGCCTGCGGCCGATCGTCCGGCCCTCGAAAACGGCCATTCTCCTGCCCTTCACTCCGAGGCTGCGCATGACGCTAACCCGGTCTGCGATTACTGGCAGCAGATGGTGCAGGGAGTACTGGGAATCGTGCTGCTGCTGGGAGCAACCGCTCTGGTGCACTACTACGCTCCGCGGGCGGCTGAGGCCGTGCCGCCGGACGACCTGCAGAAGCAGGTTCACGAACTCACAACCCAGATCGCGCAACTCAAGCAGGACCAGGCCATGCCGGCCGCGGCGCTCAACCGTTATCGCAACTCCATCGGCTACATCTATGGCGTGTATCAGGTCGGTTTTCCCAACCAGCGTCCCGCGGTGCGGGCGCGCGTTTCGGGCACCGGATTTCTCATCGGCGAAGGCCTGCTCGCCACCAACCGTCACGTAGCCGAGCCCTGGTACGGAGATGCGGAAGCCGAAGGGCTGATCCGTCGTGGCGCCTCGCCGATGATTGAGAGCCTCGTAGTTTTTTTCCCCGGCTCGCCGACGCCCGTCACTCTATCGCCGGCCGCAACCTCGAAGACTTCCGACCTCGCCGTTCTGCGCGCTGAAAATCTCGACGTAGTTCGCGGCCTGCCCATCCTGCCTCTTGCGAAAATTGTCAGTTCTCCCGGAGAACTCGTCACTGTGATCGGCTATCCCATGGGCATCGCGGGGATGGTCGCGAAGTCGCCCTCCAACATCTACGACCGCATGGCCTACCGCCATAACGACATCAGCGCCGCCAGCGAACTGGCCGCGCTCTCGCTGATTCGCCCCTCGGCCACCTGGGGACATCTCGGCGACGTAGTCGGCGACAAACTCATCTACGACGCTCCCACCGCCCACGGCGGCAGCGGAGGCCCCGTTTTCAACGCCAGGGGTGAAGTGATCGGCGTGAACTCCGCCTACATGGACGGCTTCACCGGCGGCACGCTCGGCGTCTCAGTAGACTGCCTGCGCCCCCTCCTGCAGGAAGCGCAAAAGCCCCGGTGAGACCTTAAATCAGCGCTCGAATCCTCTCTTTCATACCACTTGCAGGGCCGCCGCTTCGTTCCGGTTCCGATGGGGTTTCACCACAATCTCCACATCCTGATCGAGCGCCACCAGGAAGCGCAACAGGCGTTCCACGGAGAACTGGCGAAAGTCGCCGCGCAGCATCTTCGAGACATCGGGCTGGCGGACTCCAAACAAATCAGCCGCCTCCACCTGCTTGAGCCCCCGCTTCTTCAGGATCGAGTCAATCTTGAATACAAGCTGCGCCTTCACTAAGTGCTCCTCCGCATTTGGTACGCCGATGTCCTTGAACACATTGCCGCTCCCGGTTTCGTATCGCTTTTTGTTGCTCATTGATTTCCCCCTCGGACAATTTGTTCGGCCTCACGAAGCCTTTGCTGGATCAACTCGATATCCCTACGCGGTGTTTCCCGTCCGATTTTCGACTTCTTCTGGAAAGCGTGAAGGACACAAACTGCTCCGGCATACCTCAACGTGTACACCGCCCGGAACGTGTCACCACGGTAGTCCGTGATCACTTCCAGAACGCCTGCTCCGCCAAAACCGCGCAGGACCTTCGCGTCCTGATGCTTGCCGCCGCGTTGCGCGACGTATAGCGCATATCCCACGTGGTCCTGTACTAACGCCGGGAACTCACGAAGATCTCTGAGACTCGTGCCAACCCACGTCACCGGCTTGAGCAGCGAGGTATAAGCCATGGCGGCCTCATTATAGTGATATAACCATATGTAGTCAATAAGAACCCATGGCAACGGGAGCACTTCCATCCCGACCGGAAGAGAATATCCACGAGGCCGCGAACGGAACTTGCCGTATAGGCGCCAGGACATGATGCTGAATGGCTCTCGAACATTCCCGCCTATAATGTCCCCATTATGTCGGCTCTCTTCCGTGACCTCCGCTTCGGCGCACGCACGCTGATCAAGACTCCCGGATTCACCCTCGCCGCGATCTTCACGCTCGCCCTGGGAATCGGCGCGAACACCGGCATCTTCACCGTGACCAACGCGCTGCTGCTGCGCCCGTTCCCTTACCGCGAGCCGGACCAACTCGTGAGCATCGGAGCGCAGGACAAGACGAAGAATGGTCCCAGCACGCTGCTGCGCTACGAACAGCTGCGCGACCACAACGAAACATTCGAGTCCGTGGCTGCCTGGACCACCGACAACCTCAATCTGACCGGCCACGGCGAGGCCGTGCAACTGCAGGTAGCGCGCGTGTCGCCCAATTTTTTCCCCATGCTCGGCGTCCACCCGCAACTGGGACGCTCCTTTACCGACGAAGAAGGCCGTCCCGAAGGCCAGCACGTCGTCCTGCTCAGCGATGCCATGTGGCGCAGCCGCTTCGGCGCCGCCGGCGACATCGTGGGCCAAACCGTCAATCTCGATAACACGCCGCACACCATCGTCGGTGTGCTACCCGCCAAGGTCGAGTACCCGTTCATCGGCCCGGTGGATCTCTGGACGCCCCGTTACTTCGAGTTTTCGCTCCTGACCCCGCAGCAGCTGCGCGCTGGTGTTGGTTATCTCGACTACGTGGCACGACTGCGTCCCGGAGTCACGCTGCAACGCGCCGATGCCGATCTCGCCGTGCTCAACCAGCAATATCGCGAGCAAAATCCCGCCGCGCCCGACGCCCATCCTGACATGGTCATGATCGCGGAGCCGCTGCGCGATCTGGTCGTCGCCGACCTGCGAGGCAGAGTATTGCTGCTCTCCGGAGCCGTCGCGCTGGTCCTGCTGATCGCCTGCGCCAACGTGGCCAGCCTGCTGCTTTCACGGTCACTCGCCCGCCGCAGAGAGATCGCCGTGCGTACCGCTCTCGGAGCCAGCCGCAGCATCGTGGTGCGTCAACTTCTCACCGAGAGTGTTCTGCTCGCGCTGGTTGCGGGAGTGCTCGGCGTGGGCGTGAGCTGGCTTGCGACTCGCGCGCTCCTCACCTGGGGAGCCGATCAGCTTCCGCCCGGAGTTCCCATCGGCCTCGACGTGCGTGTGCTGCTCTTCACCCTGATCATCTCGCTGCTCACCGGAATCATTTTCGGGATGTTCCCGGCCTTCCAGCTTTCGCGTGTCGACCTCAACAGGACGCTGCGCGATGAGGGCCGCGGCGCTTCCGCCGGCCACTCCCGCCTGCGACTCAATAGTCTTCTCGTTGTCGGCCAGGTCGCGCTCTCGCTGCTTCTGCTGATCGGCGCAGGGCTGCTGCTGCGCAGCTTCGGACGCCTGCTGCAGGTAGATCCCGGTTTCGACTCACGCAACGTCCTCACCATGGGTATCTCGTTGCCATCGGTGAAATATTCGAAGCCGCAACAGCAAATTGATTTCTTCGACGAAGTGATTCGCCGGGTGTCGGCCCTGCCCGGGGTCCGCAATGCCGCCATGTCGGCGGCGCTGCCGCTGAGCTTCATCCGGCTCACTCCAGTCCTGGCCGAAGGTCAACCGGACGTGCCTCTGGGACAGCGGCCGTTCGTCGACATCGAGGCCATCAGCCCGCAGTGGTTCCAGACCATGCGCGTTCCTCTGCGCGGTGGCCGCGAGTTCACCGCCGCCGACAACGCCACCTCACCCAAAGTTGTCATCGTCAACGAAATCTTCGCCCGCCGCTTCTGGCCCAATAAGGGTGAGAATCCCGTGGGCAAACACGTCGTCGTGGGCCGCTGGCCGCAGCCCGCCGAGGTGATCGGCGTCGTGGCCGACGTTCGGAACAAAGGCCTCGCCCAGCCCACGCAGGCGCAGCTCTATCTCGCCTTCCCGCAAATTCCCTGGGGCAACATGCATCTGCTGGTGCGGACGGCCGTCGCTCCGGCGAGCATGTCGCAAGCCGTGCGCGCGCAAATTTCCGCGGTGGATCCGGACCAGCCGGTGAACGACATCGAGACAGTCGAGGAACTCGTCGACAGCTCGCGCGCCGAGCCCCGCTTCACCATGCTGCTGCTCGGCGGTTTCTCTGTCCTGGCGCTGGCCCTGGCGGTGATCGGGATTTACGGCGCGCTGGCGTATTCCGTAGCGCAGCGCCGGCAGGAGTTGGGAATCCGTCTAGCGCTAGGGGCCGAGCGCTCCGACCTTCTGCTCATGGTAGTGCGTCAGGGATTCATCGTGGCCGTCGCAGGCGTTGTCATCGGCCTGATCGCCGCCCTGCTGCTGACGAGGTTGATGTCGACCCTGCTCTACGAAGTAAGTGCACGCGACCTGGCGACATTCGCGATCACGCCGCTCGTGATCGTAGTCATCGCCCTGCTAGCGAGCTACCTGCCCGCGCGCCGCGCCACAAAAGTCGATCCCATGGAAGCCCTGCGAGGAAACTGAAGAAGAAAGAAAAGGATTTCCTTCGTGATCCTTAGTGCCCTTAGTGGTTGATGCTCTTGATCTTCAGCCTTAACCGAACCCGCCGCCCTACCAGTTCACCTTCATAGCAAACTGGAACTGCCGCGGATCATACGCCGCCGTAGCCTGACCCGCGTTCGTAAACAACGGACTCACCGCCGAAACATTCATCTTATTGGCGATGTTGAACATGTCGGCGATCAGATCCACATTGAACCGCTCTCCCAGCAAAATGCGCTTCGAAATCCGCATGTCGTCGAAGACCGTCCAGGGCTGCACCCCGGTATTGCGCCCCAGGTTGCCATCGAGTTGCAGCAGCGTCGGCACAACTCCTGTCGCCACGAAGCCGTTGATGCACGGTTCCTGGAAGCCGCCGCTCGGCGAAAATTTCGATTGAAAGACCGCGCCGCACGCGGGATTGACCGTCGTGTTCGGCCGTCCCGTCAGAGAAGAAAGCTGCAGGTTGTCGTCGCTGCCCGTGATGATGTTGAACGGACGTCCTGACGCCACTTCGAGAAGCGGCGCGAAGGTCCAGCCGCTGAGGATCTTTCCGCCAATGCTATTGCCAACCTTGCCCGTCTGGTAGACGCCGCTGAATACCAGACGATGACGCTGGTCGAACAGTGACGTCGACCGATCATTCTCCGGATAGTAGCTGTCTTGCGGTGTGAGCGTCGACTGCAGATCGGTCGAGTCGTCAATCGCATGCGAATAGGTATACGAAGCGAGAAATTCGTAGTGGCTGGTGAAGCGCTTCCGCAAGTTGGCGCTGAAGCCGTGGTAGTTCGAGCTGCCGTTGGAGTAGTTAGCGTCCATGTCGCCGAAAGGTACGCAGCCGCTGAAAGTTGCCGGATTACAGTTCGCGTTGAATCCAGGAATGGTAGCCACTAAAGCTGCGGCCTGGGCAATGCAGCCAAGCGGATCGCCGATCGAAGCGTACGCTCCGATAATCGACGGATTCAATCCGCCTGGCCGGAAAAAGTTCATCAGCGAGGCGTCGACATATGGGTAAGGTCCATACAAATTTCCGTTTTGGGGGCCGTTGCAGCCGCTGACGGTGAACGGGCTCGCCGGAGTAGCTGTGTTCGAAGCAAGCGCGTCGTAGTACGCCGCCTCGAAGTTCCCCACCATCAGATCTCCGCGAATCGTATTGGCGTTGATGGGCCGGTTCAGATGGCGTCCGCCGTTGAAGTTGTAGGCTAGGCTGAGCGCGAAGCCGTCCCCGAGATCGCGCTCCACGGTAACGTTCGCCTGCTGCGCGTAGGCATAAACGAAATTCTTCGACTGCGGGTAGCCGAAGGGCTGAAAGCCGAGCGGCAAAAAGGTCGACGGATTCAGGTAATTCTGATTCAGAAATTCCGACTGCGGAAAATTCAGCGCCTGAAACTGCTGCTGATTCGGAAGGTATCCCAGATTCGCGTTCACCTGCGGAATCGCCGACGCAGTGCACCCGGCCCCTCCCAGGGTCCCCTGGAAAATTGGGATCGCATTCAGGTTGGCCGGATTACCGTTGCCGTTGCAGGTTGCTGTCCCCGCGAAAGCCAGCTGTCCGCTCGACGAACCGTCGGAAGCATCGCCGAGAAAATACAGGCCAAGCAGCGGGTGATCGTAGAACATGCCGTAGGACATGCGGACCACAGTCTTGCCATTTCCCGCCGGATCCCACGCCAGGCCAATGCGCGGCTGAACGTTGTTCTTGTCGGTTCGAATGCCCTTCTGCAAACCGAGCAAGTTATACGCCGGCAACGCGAGCCCTTGCGGCGGTGTGAATTTCGGCGGAATTTCCACGTCATAGCGCACGCCATAATTCAGAGTGACCTTCGGGCTGGCGCGCCAGGAATCCTGCCAGAACACCCCGATCGGAATGTTGTGGAACGAATCGCTTGGACTGCCGATGCCCTGAATGAAGTCTCCCGGAAGCCCTGCGCCATAAGCCTGCACCGCTGAGAGATCGGGGAACGGAGGGAGTCCCGTGGGATTCGTGAATCCAAGGTCGGACGCGCTGAACGTACCGAAATCGTAGACCCCGCCGTAGTTCACGGTAAAAATCGCCGTCAGCGGAAGATAGTTGAAATCAGCGCCGAACTTTGTATCGTGACGGCCAATCGTCCAGGAAAAATTGTCGGTGAACTGGTAGCGCTGCTCAACCCGCTGAATGTAGGAATACGGCTCGCGTCCGAAATAAGCGTAGCCGGGAATATTCACCGCCGGATCCGAACCTCCCGGTATCTGCGTATTGTAGAAATACGAGAGCCCGCGGCGCGCGTATTGAAAACGGAATTCATTGACGCGATTAGTACCGAATGCCCACGTGTCTTGCGCCGTTCCTGCGACGTCGCGGAATGTCTGCTGCGAGGTGCGCGAGTATGCGTTCTGCCCGAAGGGTTGGTCCTGACCACCCACTTCAATTCCGGTGACCGTGCTGGGGCTCACATTTCCGCGGAGCATGAGCCGGTTATTCGCGGTCACGTTGTGGTCGATGCGCAGCGAGTACACGCTCGTCCCTTCAAAGACGGGAAAATTTCCTTCCTGCGACGACAGCGTCTGGTAAGACGCGGGAACGAAACATCCCGGAGGAGCGCAACTCGTGGGGAAGCCCGCCAGTCCTGGATAACCGCCAGTCAGCCCAACCGGCCAAGAGCCATTCACCGCCATCCCTGAAGACGCGCCCACCAGGCCCAGATACTGCGCTACCTCCCCCGCGTAGGCTGGATTAGCCAAAGCCGCGTCAACCGCGGGGTTGCCGAGGAAGCTGATCTGATCCGGAGTGAGTTGCAGATTCACGCTACCGGCGGGCGCTCCGAAAAATGCCGACGCGTCGAAGGGCGCAAGTCCAAAATTGCCCTGCCCGATTGAGGAGAATCCAGTTTCATGCCGCCGCGTGATTTCGTAGGCGAAGTAAAAATAAGTTTTATCCTTCTTGATCGGCCCGCCGAACGCTGCCCCGCCCTGCACCCGCGTATACGCGGGATTCGGAACCGTGCTGAACGGATTCACTGCCTGAAAATTCCGGTTGCGCAGATATCCGAACACGTCGCCGTGAAAGGCATTCGATCCCGATCGCGTGATGATGTTGACCACGCCGCCGGAGGCGCGGCCATACTCGGCCGCATAACTGTTGGTGATGATCTGAAATTCCTGCACCGCTTCCTGCGACACGGTCGAGCGCACGCCGTTCACCGAGTTGTCGGTCGCGTCGGCGCCATCCACATTGACCAGGTTCGACCGCGCCCTTTGTCCGCTCATGTTCAGCCCCGAGGTGGGCGCCGCGCCAGTGTTCGGCGCGTTATCGCGCACCACTTGTGAATCGGTCAGCGTGAAATTGATATAGTTGCGGCCGTTGATCGGCAGATTATCGATGCGTCGCTGCCCGATCGTGTCCGTGGTCGAAGTCCGTGAAGTCTCCACCAATGCCGCCTGCGCGCTCACCTCCACGACCTCCTTGCCGGTGGCGACTGAAAGCGTGACGGGAAGCTCCACTTGTCCGCCGACTGTGATGGCGAGGTCGGTGTTCAAGACCCCGGTGAATCCGGGGGCATCAATCGTGACCGAGTAGGTCCCAGGCGGCAGAAGGCGGACGCTATAACCCCCCTGCTCGTCGCTCGTGGCAGTCCTCTCCAGTCCCTTCTCCACGTTCCGCACGTTGACCTTCGCATTGGCCACGAGATTGCCTTTGGGATCTTTCACCGTGACGTGCAGATCGCCGGTGGCTGCGCCGCCCTGGGCAAACAGGAAGGCCGAGAACAGCAACACGAAGCTGGAGACGCACACAGCGCGCAAAGTGCGGATCATAAGGTTCTCCCTTTGAACTCGCGAAGGCGAGCGATGGTGGGAATGACTTCTGCGGCAGATTGCCGATTTACTCACGAACGGTGTGTACCGATTTGATGCCCGCAGGTTTTTATAACAGAACCGCCTCCGAAAACAAGTCAGGAATCGGAAGCAGGTCGTTCCCAAGTAACCCCTGCAAAGTGTTTGGAAATGCGCGGCTGGCGCCTGGACAGTTGGCGAAACACTCGGGATCTGTTTTGAAAGGGCGGCTTCCAGCCGCGCCGCAAGTCGCCCAAAGTCGATCGCGGCTCTACAGGCTACGGAAAAACTCGATCGGCGAAAGAAACAGGAAGGGCACGAGTTTACTCCCGCCGTTAAGACATTGAAAGGGTTCCGCGCCCAGGGAATGTGGTTTTCACAACCCAGCGGTTCAAATGGAGGCAATGCGCACAGGCTCTGCGGGATTCTGCAGACGGCCGAGCAGCATGGCGGTCCCGCTTAGGTCGCGGTACCCCTCGAGAATCGGCGCGGCCGCTAAACCGGAATTCGGCCAGGCTAGAGCGATGTAAATGCGAACCAACGCGACCGCTGCGTTCTTCTGCAACTGCACCGACTGGTCGACCAACCGAGTCGCGGCTTCCACCGTGTGGCGGTCGTCCGAACTCTGAGAGCTCTGGCCGATGCGCACCAGAATCCCCGCATTTCGTCGTGCGGCCCACACGTAGGCAGCGGCGGCGAGCAGACGCGCCCTGCGCACGTCGCGGAATTCCCTCGAAGGCAGGCGCCTCCGCAGGTGATCGTCTTCGGCGGGATTGACCAGATTGCGAAACGCCTCAATATCCACGGGCTGAATGCGGGCCTCAAGCCCGGAGCCTTCGGGGAGCTGCAGGTTGCGCGACACCACAATCCGGAGAACGATAACCAGCGCCAGCGCGGCGAAGACAATCAGAACAACAGCGAGAGTCATTGTAAGAGGCGCTCCAGTTCGCGGTTCCACTCGTTGAGATGATCTTCAACGGCTGGTCCTGTCGGCGGATCCGCCGGCGGATCCGCCGGCGGCCGTGGCGGACGACGGTCATTTTTCGACCGCGGCCTTTCGGGAACGAGCAAGAAGTAGTACCAGATCAAAACGGAGACGTGATACGTGGCCATATTGATCATGTCGAGCACGTTTCGCTGGGTCGGCGGCAATAAATTGTTGGCTGCAACGGCCCAGGTCGCGAGCTGCACACATGCAGAAATGGCGAGACCGAGGGAAATGCCAAGTAGAGGGCGAGCTATTCTGATCCTAAAATAAGCCGAAAAAAGAAAGATAAAAAGGAGCAATCCAGTCTCAACCAGGTAAATCGCTTGCTCCACGCGATGAGCGCCCTTGATGATGCCAAACTGACTACTAGCCGCGGCAAAAGCGCCCGCCAGGGCAGCTGCCAGAATCAGCGATGCCCCAATGCCCCGAATTGCCAGTTTGCCCAGCCTGGCGATGGAGGCATAAGCGTCAAAAACATCCTCAAAAATCTTCGCGACCAGCGCGAATTTCACAAGCCCCTCTACCAGCGACGCGCCCCAGAAAATCCGCCACCAGGTTTCTGCCGTAAGCGACGGTATTAGGTCACAAACATACAGAGTTAGCTCTTCGACTGCGCTTACAACCGCAAAAGCGACGAAGTAGGGATAGCGGCGATGAAGGCCGCGGCGCTTGAGGAGGTATGCAAGAACCAGAAGGAGGACGCTGGGAGCGACCCAGAGGTAATGCCAAAGGAATGAGTGCGCCTGCAGCATCGCGGTTGACTAATATATCGCGATCGGCTGCAGGCGGCAACCCTTGAGCGTTTCTTGTTCTGTTTTCGTAAGATCCGCAAGATTTCTGTCAGACCCGCGGATCTTTGGTGCACAATCTGGGTTTGAGGTTACGGCTTGCACAGGGTCGAGCCACAGCCCGTTGTGCCGGTGCCGCCATCGGCCCGTACGGCGGTTGGAATGACCAGGGTGCTCAGGAAGAGTGCTGCGGCGGCGAGGACCAAGAGGGAACGTTTCACGGTTGTTTTCTCCTTGTGACTGCGAATTGGACCGTGATATTTTCATGCCGCTGATCGAAGCTGCAAAGCGTTTGCAAATCCTTGAGCGTTCGGAATTCGTAACAGCATGACGCTGAAATCTGCACTGCAAGATCTGAGGGAAACTACTCTGGCGGCCGTCTCCGGCCTGCTCGGCAAGCTCGCCTATCTTGCCTCTCTGCGTGGATCCCATGGCCGTTACGAGCATTGGGGGTTGCAGGCCGTCTACGGGCCGGAGTCTTCCGAGCGCGCACTGAAGACGGCTCACGCCGAAGTGATGACCGGCATTTTGCGCACGCCGCTGGCGTCACTGGAGAAAGATCTGGAGCAATCGAGCCGGGAGAGTGGATTTACTGCGCGGGCTTATGTGCAGAGTTTGAACGATCGTTTCGCGGACTTGCTGCCGGGCGAGCGCAAGGATTCACCCGCCGCCAGTCATCTCAATTCAGTGCTGGTGGCGCTTTCGAGCCTGGAGAAGAATCGAGCGCGTGCCACTCGGTCAACTTCATAGCCACGCCCACGACTTGTCCCAAAACTTCCGCATCCTGAGGATGGCGCAGGATCCGCACCGGCACAGGTGATAGAGGATGAGGCTGCAGAATAATTTCTTCACGCCGCATGCTGCACCAGCAACATGTGTGGCCGTCGCGGGTTTCCACAAAATAAATGGGACGCTCATATTCCGAGCGCCAGGAGCCCTCCACCACCTTGGTCTTCGCTTCGTCGACCTGTATGAAACTCCCCGGTGGAAGGATCGGGTACATGGTGAAATCCTGCGTGCCCACGTAGCCGTAGGTGAAGGCGCTGTTGGCGAATTGAGCGAGGTAGGCAAAAGGAACTAATCCCCACTGCTCGACCATGCGCCCCAGATTAGTGGTCCGTCGCTCGTCGAACGATGGGTCCATGCGCACCGGCACCTGCACGTTGGAGAGTCCGTTCAGAGCGTCGGAGACATGCGACTTCGGAGGTGAAACCATTCCAAGATCGGCCGCCGTATTGTTCATGTCGACGCCGTACCAGGCCAGCAGTTCTCTCAGATCTCGGCGGTAAATCACCGACAGAGTGTAAAGCCGGTAAATGCTGGGTAAAATGCCCTTCGTCTCAATGTCGGACAATCGGCTGGGAGGAATCGAGAACTCTTCGTTGCGATACTTCTCGGCCACGCGCGCGCTGGAGTTTTCCACGTCGCGCATAGTGAGACCAAGTTTTTCGCGCAGAGTACGAAGGCTTTTTCCAGCGGGCAGCATCGTGCGCGCCTCCCAGGGTCGGTCCACAAATCATACCAAAGGCGGACCGGGTTATAATCGCTAATCCCAAATTTCTCATTGCGAGAAATGTGTTACAAAATCCGAACACGCTGTATTCCTTGCCCCGCAAGGAAAGTTGTTGACCTGCATCGTCGAATAGCCGTAATCACGCGCGGCAGTACCTGCGTCAAAATCCCGACATTTGTTCGGATTTCGTAACAAGCCACCCCTGAAACTCCGTTTCCTGTCTAAACTGACAAAAAAGCCCCAATCCCTAAGATTGCTAGCCCTCCCTCACAGCCCCGAAGGGGCGAAATGATAAAGCCCGGGACGGCTGGGCGCTAAGCCGCGAAGCGGCGCAAGAATAAAGCCCACGGCGCAAGCCGTGGGTACGAAAGCGGAGCGGGAACAAGCCCCGAAGGGGCGAAAGACGGGCCGCAACCGGCAACGCACCACCTCAATCGGTAACGACTCTATCCTCAAACACCGGGGGGTGACATTTGTCACGCCAACCGCGTGATGGATGGCACTGGTGCGCCGCCCGCCGCTCCGCGATCATGAAATCACCGGCAGAGAAAAGCAGAACTTCCCGCCGGGAGATAAGAGACGGTAACTCGCGCGGAGGAACACCATGATCGAGGCCCCTATGATCGCAACCGCAACAATCGGGAACGAACCGCGGAATCCCAATCCGGCCACGATCGTCGCCAGCCTCGAGAGCGTGAACAAGAACTACGGATCGGTTCGCGCCCTGCGCAACGTCAACTTCGGCGTGCGCGCCGGCGAGGTCGTCGCTCTGCTCGGTCCGAACGGCGCCGGCAAGACCACTGCCGTTAAACTCCTGCTCGGATTATTGCAACCGAACAGTGGCAAAGCGCGAGTCTTCGGCGGCGACCCGGTGAATCCCGAAACCCGCATGCGAACCGGCGCCATGCTGCAGGTTGGCCGCGTTCCGGAAACTCTCCGCGTCCGCGAACACATCGACCTGTTCTCGACCTACTACCAGAGGCGGTTGCCACTGGCCGAAGTCCTTGCCGCAGCTGGCCTCGAGAAGCTGCGCGACCGCAAATTCGGCGAACTCTCCGGAGGTCAGAAACAGCGCGTGCTCTTCGCGCTGGCGATTTGCGGCGATCCCGATCTGCTCTTCCTCGACGAACCCACGGTCGGTCTCGACGTCGAAGCTCGCCGCATGTTGTGGGACGAAATTCGCAGGATGGTCGACCGCGGCAAGACCGTGCTGCTCACCACTCACTACCTGCAGGAAGCCGATGCCCTGGCCGATCGCGTCGCGGTTATCAATCAAGGCGAAATTATTGCCCAGGGAACGCCCTCTGAGATCAAGGCGAAGACCAGCGGCAAGCGGATTCGCTGCATTACGACTCTCGACATTCAGACCCTGCGGCGGATCGCGGGCGTGAGAGAAGTAAAAGAAGATCGCGAAGCGGTCGAGATTACCGCCGGCGAAGCCGAACCGGTCCTTCGTGAACTGCTGGCGCGCGACGCCAGACTGTCAGGTCTTGAGGTCAACGGCGCTGGCCTGGAGGAAGCATTCATTGCTCTGACCCAGGACAGCAACCGTAACGGAAACAATTCCAACTGAAGCAGACGTGCCGAAGGAGATTCCCATGAGCACCGCAGCCCTGACATTAAGCAACTCGCGCATCGAGCGTTCCCCGCAACACACCGTCACGATCTATCTGAAGGAAGTGAAGTACGAGTTTCTAAAGAACCTTCGTCTACGCATGTACACCGCGTCGGTGCTCAGCTTCCCGATCATGTTCTATGTCCTGTTCGGCTTGGTGCTCAACTCGAAGGAGGCCATCGCGGGCACGCCGGTTCCGATCTATCTTCTTGCAACCTACGGCACATTTGGCGTAATGGGAGCATCGCTGTTCGGCACCGCGGCGGGCCTCGCCTCAGACCGTGGCCTGGGATGGCTTCAGGTAAAGCGCGCCAGTCCCATGCCGCCATTTGCTTACTTTGTTGCCAAGGTAGTCGTCAGCATGGCGTTCAGCGCGATCATCGTGCTCGCGCTGTTCGCGCTCGGTGTCGGCTTTGGCCATGTGCGCATCAACAACCTCGAGCAATTGGGGAAAGCCGCGCAACTGCTGGGAACGCTTGTGGCCGGCTCGCTTCCGTTCTCGACCATGGGCCTCGCGCTCGGATATTTCACCGGCCCGAACTCGGCCCCCGCGACCATCAACCTGATTTATTTGCCGATGTCATTCTGCAGCGGACTGTGGGTTCCGTTTCAGTTCCTGCCGTCGGCCGTGAGACATATCGCGCTGGCTCTGCCGCCTTACCATCTCTCACAACTCGCGCTAGGCATCGTGGGCGCGGGTTCGCATGAATCGGCCGCCACGCACTGGGAGCTTCTGCTCGCCTTCACCATGATCTGCCTCGGCGTAGCGCGAATCGGCTTCCAGCGCGATCAGGAAAAAATGTATGGCTAAACGATGATGGCGATCTGGATCAGCATAGGGATGAGAGCAGTCCACGCAGCACCAGAGCCCGCAGGGCGGAATTCATTAGCCCGCGACGTAAGTCCCGGGTGGGAATGGAAAAGATGGAACGAGTCCCGGAGGGACGACACCGGGCTCCGATCGGGAGTTTCTTATGAGCGCAAATTCGAAAAAATCCATAACGTCAACCACCGTCCTGATCCTCCTCGGCCTGGTAGCTCTCTTCGCCGGCGCGAAATGGCTCGGACTGCTGATCCCCGCCGCCATTCTGGTATGGTACGCGGCCGGTCCGGCTCTGCGCAGTGGCCGGAATTGACGCAAGGGGTGACAATAGAGATATGCCGCTCGTAGCGTTTGACCGCGAGATCGACTGCAGAACCGGCAGTTGGTGGAAGCTGAAGCCGTGGCACACAATCTTCAAGGATAAAGACCACGGATGGAGTCCACTCCTCTGGGTCGTGTATCTGGGCTTCTTCTTCATCGACCCCGTCGCACATCACGCCAGCTTGCGGCTGTGGCTGCTGGATGGTCTGGGCACCGTTATTTTTCTCGTCTTGTACTTCGGGTTGTTCTTCCTGGAGAATCCGAGAGCCCTCGTACACGTTGCCGGCATGGTGTTGCTTGCAGTGTTGTACGAGCCCATCAATGGGGGAGCCTCCACGTTCTTCATCTTCGCCGCGGCGATGCTCCCATTCTGCGTGCAAACGCAAAAAGCCGCTGTCATCGGCCTGGCCACGGTAGCGGCTATCGGTGCGGTCGAAGGATTGCTGCTGCATGTCGATAACTGGACGCTCTTCTTCATTGCGCTTTTTCCGGCGTTCATCGGCGCGGGAAATACATTTTTCGCCGAACGCAATCGCATGAACCGGAGGCTGCGCAAGGCCAACGAAGAGATCGAGCATCTCGCCAAGGTCGCCGAGCGCGAGCGCATCGCGCGCGATCTGCACGACGTCCTCGGACACACGCTTTCAGTAATCACGCTGAAGTCCGAACTCGCGGGCAAACTGATCGAGCGTGATCCGCAGCGCGCCGGAAAAGAAATTCGCGAGGTCGAACAGATTTCGCGCCAGGCGCTCTCCGACGTGCGCGACGCGATCCGCGGATACCGCTCCCAGGGACTCGCCGCCGAACTCGCGCAAGCCAAGGCTACGCTCGAAACCGCCGGCCTCACCGTGCAATGCGACGCCGCCACCACCGTAAAAATTCCCGCCATGCAGGAGAGCGTTCTTTCGCTGGCCGTGCGCGAAGCCGTCACCAACGTAGTGCGTCACGCGCAGGCTCACTCCTGCCGCATGCGTCTCGACCAGCAGAACGGCAACTGCCGCCTCGAAATTCAGGACGACGGCCTCGGCAGCTCCAACGGTGAAGGCAACGGCCTGCGCGGCATGCGCGAGCGCGTCGAAATGCTTGGAGGCACGCTGCAGCGCAACACCGAATCCGGCACCACGCTGACCATCACGCTGCCGCTGAGGCCAATCGCAATTCAGTCCACTGCCCAGGCCGCCGAAAACGAAGGCCGCCGCAATTGAATCCCTCCGCCAAAGACGGACGTAAAACCATCCGCGTAGTTCTCGCCGAAGATCAGGGGATGGTTCTCGGCGCGCTCGCCGCCCTGCTCGATATCGAAGGCGATATCTCCGTGGTGTCGCAGGCGCGCAACGGTAAAGAGGCGCTCGATGCCGTACTCCAGCACAAACCCGACGTCTTCATCACCGACATTGAAATGCCGCACCTCAGCGGCCTCGACGTCGCCGCGGAATTAAAACGCCGCAAGACCGGCACACGCGTCGTCATCGTCACCACCTTCGCTCGCGCCGGATATTTACGCCGCGCCCTCGAAGCCGGAGCCTCCGGCTATCTGCTGAAAGACATGCGCGCCGAAGAACTCGCCGACGCTGTGCGCCGCGTGCATCAGGGATTGCGCGTCATCCACCCCGAACTCGCCACCGAAGCCTGGGGTGAAATGGACCCGCTCACCGACCGCGAACGCCAGGTCCTGCGCCGCGCCGGCGAAGGCATGGCCAGCGGCGACATCGCCGTCGAACTTGGATTATCCGACGGCACAGTCCGCAACTATCTTTCCGAAGCCATCAGCAAACTAGGCGCCGGCAACCGTATAGAAGCCGCCAGAATCGCCAGAACCAAAGGCTGGCTGTAACATTGCGCCATTGATGGGCTGATTGCTGCTGCTATCGGCGTGGTAATATTCTGCGTCTTTCCCGAAATTCCCTCCTTGGAGGTTCGCCGATGCACAAGGGCCAACTCATGCAGGTCGACGTCCTTACGTAGTTGGGCCACCCCCTTTGCAGATCCTCCAGCTGTCGTCGTGCCGGCTGGGCCGTTCCCTGATCGGCGGGGGTCTTCGACTGCGCGTCCACATCCGCGAGGAACCCTAGATTCGAAATCAGAAGGCAGAGGGTGAATAGCTGCTCAAAGGACAGCTAGAGCTCGCCGAATATGCGATCGGCGGCAAGCAGGCTAGGCTCGATTCAATATCTCTGGACCTGACCCAGAGGGCGTATCAGAGGTTGGACACGGACAACGGTTTTTTCTTAGTCAGCGTGGAAGAGGCGGCTCCGTACCTGAGCGGCTACAAAATTCACTTGACAATTGGAAACCCGTCGAACGCTACCTACAGGAACTACAAGCTCAAGATAAAGTGGAGCAAGCAATACGACTGGGCCAAGTACACACAGGCTTCTTACGATGAGTGGAATAAGGCCATTCAGGAGAAGGAAATATCCTACCCAGAATCGCTCGAGCCGGGCACGTGGAATGGGGTGGACGTGATCCTAGCGCCGGTAACGGCGGACCAACTCGGATACATGACTCTTTCTATGGAGGCTAGCACCGTAAGTCTGCATAGCCGTTAATAGCCTGGGTCCCTGCTTCCTTATTTTCCCTGGCGGAGTAGAATCGGCTGTGTCCAACTTTCGCCTCACCACACTCATCCTGATTTTCCTGGTCTCCTTTTGTTCCCTCGCTCTCGCGGACGATGTATCGCCCGATCTGCCCAAGAAGGCCGCCGAACGCTCTCAGATCACGTTGCGCGGTTCGCATCCCTTCGTTCTCAAGGCAAAGGTGTCGGAGGTTACGAATCCCTCAAATGCGAATTACCAGGCGGAGATCGAAGAGTACTGGGTCGCACCCGACAAGTGGCGGCGGGTAGTGAAGGCGTCCGGCTTCTCGGAAACGATCACCGTGAACGGCACCAAGACCAGCGATGAGCTCACCGGCGGCGACTATTCTCCCAACTGGCTTCGCAACATCGTCGAGGCCATCTTCGATCCGGGAGCCGAGATAAAGGGCCTCGACCTGTCGCTTTCAAAGGACAACCCTGTCCTCGGCGGATCAAGAGTTTGCCGCCGTTTCAATTTCATGGCCGGCGTCCCACCCGTCAGCAACAAAGTGTTTTCAAGTTTCTGCTTCGACGACGGGTTGATCGATTCCATTGCCAAGCCCGGCTATCAAGTCACTTACAAGAATTACAAAAATTTTGCCGGCAAACACGTGGCCCGCACGATCAGCGAAAACATCGAATCATGCACCGTGGTGGAAGCGACCATCGAAGATCTCACGGAACTAAACGCTCCCGACGACTCCATGTTTGTAGTGCAGGCGCCGAGCGCTCTGGTGCAGACCATCCGAGCCGACGAGCCCACCCTGCGCAGCCTGGCCCTGAACGCTCCCGAGATCGTATGGCCCGCGGTCCGCAGCGGGGCGAACTCGGGCACGCTCAGCCTCTACGTCTGTGTCGACAGAACCGGCCACGTTCGCGAGATATATGAACTCAACTCCAGCAATCCCGGCCTGAGCGACGCCGCGCGCGATCAGGTCATGAAGTGGCAGTTCAAGCCCGCCTCCACGCACGGAGCCCCGGTGCAGGTGGAAGCTATCTTGACCTTCGCCTTCAAGGCGTCGAGCGCCAGCAAGTAAAAAGCGGTTTAATTATTCACTGCGCTGCGTGCTTCTGATGATATAAACCACCGCATGGATGAGATCCGCCTTCGTCCTGACGGCGCGCTCAGCCCCGCGCCCCAGACTCCGGCTTTCCGTGTGAACCCGGCGTTTACATTGATTCCGGCTGCCGGTCTGATCGGAGCCATGGCCGCCATCTCTCGCTACCGGCCCGTTGACCAGAGGGCCTTCCTCGCGCTCACCCTGGTCGCCTTCTTCGCGATTATCATCCTGATCGCGCACGTTCGGCAGAAAGCCAGGCGCGGCGAAGACGTCAGTTCGTTCTTTCCCCTGACTTACTGGCTTGCTCTCGCGCCAGCCCTTCTCGCTCTCGCCTTTTGGATCAACGGTGCGCTCGATCACTCCGCGCCCGAACTGCATCGACAGGTCGTGACCCGCAAGACCGTCAGCCATGGCAGGCACGGAACGGGTTATTACATCGAATTCACTTCGTGGCGTCCGCAGCGGACCACCGAAAAGATGAGCATTCCTTACCAGCAGTACCAGCAACTGCAGGTCGACGATGCGATTATTGTCGATCTGCACCGAGGCGCTCTGGCCATTCCGTGGATCGGCGGAGTGCGCAAGGCAGATTGATTTTCGCGCCCTGGTCACGGAGCATTTCGATCGATGCCCGCGTCTTGCTTCTTCACCGTTTTATAAGCCCAGGCCATGCGTGGAGTGTTGTGCGCGATGCCGAAGTGGCCCTCGGGATTGAGCACGATAATTCCGCCGTGTCCGTTGACGCGCTGCTGCAGATAATTCATCGCCTCCTGCGCCGCCCACTCGGGCAGATTGCCGGCCTGAATGCGGTCGGCCGTCCACTTGGCCAGCACCAGCTTCATGATCGGCTCCCCCCATCCCGTGGTCGAAGCCGCCGCGCTGAGATTGTCGGCGTAGCACCCGCATCCAATGAGCGACGAATCGCCCAGCCGACCGGGAGCCTTGTTCAGCGTGCCTCCGGTCGAGGTCGCGGCGGCGATGTTGCCATCGCGGTCCAGCGCGATCGCGCCCACGGTGTCGTGCGAAATGGTCGGATCATCAACGGCAGGCGCGAACAAATCACTTCCAGGCGGGTGCCCCATTTCTGGCGCGTTCTTTACGCCAGAAGTGGGGAATCTTCCAGCGGGGAATTTTTCCTGATACTCGCGCAGCCGCTCAACCTCGCGCGGAATAATCAGGTCTTCATTCTTGCAAAGTTCGATACCGTGCTCGGCGGCGAATTTTTCCGCGCCCTCGGCCACAAAATACACATGCGGACTCTCACTCAAAATCTTCCGCGCCGCCCGCACCGGATTGCGCAGCCGCTCCACACATCCCACGCCGCCGGCGCGCAGCGTGGCTCCATCCATGATGAGCGCGTCGAGTTGCACGCGACCGTCGCGATTCAGAAAGCTGCCCCGCCCGGCATCGAAAGTCTCGTCATCTTCCATGATGACGACGGCTTCCTCGACCGCATCCAGCGCAGCGCCGCCGCGCTCCAGCACGCGCCATCCCGCAGCCAGCGCGTGGTTCACGCCGCGCAGATGGGCGTCGACCATGTCGTCGGGCATGGCCCACGCGCCGCCGTGGACTACTAGAACGGGATCAGCAGGCAAGAGTTGTCCCCAAAATCAGCGATGCGACGAAATAGGATAGCAGGTGCATGATGCTAACATTGTGCCGCGTCAAAGGATCTTTTCCCGCGAGGAGAGTGTTGTGTTGAAAGACCCCGCTGCTTCCCGCCCCGGCGCCAGTTCTCTCACCACGTTTCAAATAGTGCGCTGGCTCTGGATTGCCATGAGCCTCGTCTACTCGGTTGTCTACCTCAAGACGGCCATGTTGGCGGGCCAGTTCCCGCGCGGACTTCTGTTTGCGTCATTTCCAGTACTGCAGGCGGTTCTGATTTCCGCTTACGTCGCAAGCAGAGGCTTTCGCAGCCGGGCAGAAGCCACGATCGGCGGTGCCGCAGCGGCCTTGGCCTTTGCCGGGATCGCCGAAGATGCGTATGTTTTGACCGAGGGATTCTTCGGCGATGCTCGTTGGGCTTGGGATTACGGAGTGCTTTTACCAGGGTACGTGTGGACCGTCTTGATCGTGGCGGGACTTACCGCGGGAATAGCACTCGGAACCTTGCGATGGCAAGTGTTGCAAGCGGAAAATCGTGCGCCCACCACGCAGGCTCCGGATTGGTGGAGCACCTACGTTCGCTCGGCGGCTCTCTGGATTGCGCTTCAGGCCGTCTGTTTCTGGCTATTCGAGCTTCGGCGTCGCTTGTTCCCGCCCGACAGTACGCACGCTTTTTTCAGCATCGGCGGCTCGTTTGTTATCGCCACGATTCCCGTGGTTCTGAAGGCGCGTAACCGGAGCCGGCGGCGGCTGCTCGTACTCTATTCGGGGATTCTGGGGCTGGTGATCGTGGCGAGCTTCATCCTGCTGGTGGTTTACACGATGGTTGCGCAAATGCCGGGCGGAATCTTTCTCTGGGCCCTGTTTCCCTTCTCTTTGGTTTTGGTTTGGATATATTGTTTCCCGTGGGTCCCCCTCTACCTCTGGTCAACACCAGTTACGCTTTCGCCGACGGCACCGTCGCCTGAAATCATCGCGTGGCCAGCGCTCTCTGCGATCGTCGCGGTCTCGGCAGCCGCTCTGCTGGCCGCCTTACCTGCCGGATTGTTTGCCACTTCACCTTCCTCGCTGGGGTTGCACGGGGCAGGTTGCGTGATGACTGTCTCTGCTCAACCATCCGAGTATTGGTTCTGGAAAGGCTACAAAGGAATCTCCTCTGAGGTTCTCAATGCAGACCCGATCATCTTTCGTCCCGCGGTGAACCCTTCCTTTTGTATCGTGATTCCCCATCAAAAGTTGGACGATCATGACGCCATTCAGGAAGGCTATGTGCTGGCGGCACGTTCATGGTTTTGGCTCATCGATCCCGAGCAGTGGGACAGCGAGAGAACTAACGAGATCCGGGCTAACCTGGCCCACCTCATTGGTCATGATTTTTCGTCGTATGAAGAGTTGAGCACATGGTGGGGAGAGAACAACCAGTATCTGACCTGGTCTGCCGAAGATCGGTTGCTCGAAATACAGAAGACAGATTGGCAAGTCGCGCATCCCAACGCGTGGACTCTGCCTCCAAAGTTGAGCGTGGTCGAGCGGCTCCGCCGCGACGGGCCACGCTGGCTTGACGACCCTGCAAGCCAGTTCACCCCGCCCGGCCCTCCCGAGCTTTTGTTTGGATCCGCAGTAATCGATCCGGAGGCGCGCCTGCGCGGTTTGAAGCTTTACGTGGCCGACGGCGTCGATGTTCTCCTGGGAGCGAGACAGCGCCGCATTCACGACTATCTGGTCAGCTTGACCGGAAAAGACTATGCGACCTCGGAAGAATGGATGCAGGCTCTCAATCAGCCTCGGGGAAACGATCCCCGCTTCCCCGCCTGGCAAAATGCGACGGCTATGGTGATGGATCTATGTCTTGAGGATCACGGTTCGGTTCACTGCCCGGGACAGACGTTGAGGACTTTGAAGCTGCTGACCGGCAATACCTTCGATTCGCCTCAGCAGTGGGGGCGGTGGTGGCACGATCATCGAGCAAACATCGCGCTGTCCGAAGACGGGCGAACGCTGGTGACGAAGAAGTAGCCGTTTTCGCTGGGCTACGCGGCTTGGTGCGGTGAGACCGCTACGGGCGGGTCCTGGGTGCGGGTCCAGGTGTAGCGCATGCGGTGAATGACCGTGATTGTACTCAGCACCGCGATCACCCAGAGCACAGGCGCCATGCGGTTGAACAATGCTCCGAGGATTACCAGCACGAGGCGTTCGGGGCGCTCCATGAATCCGACGCGGCAGGAGCCGATCAGGCTTTCGGCGCGGGCGCGGGTGTAGCTGACCATGATGGCGCTGACCATGACGAAGGCGGTCAGCACTACGTAGAAGAAGCGGCCGCCGCGGGCGTAGAAGATTACAAGTCCAAGGAATTGGCTGGCGTCGCTGTAACGGTCGACTACTGAATCGAAGAACGCTCCGAAGCGGGTGACGCGGTTGGTGGCGCGGGCGACCTGTCCGTCGACCAGATCGAAGAAGCCGGAGAAGATGATGACCAGCCCGGCGTAAATGAACAGCCGCTTCTGGTTGCCGGCGGCGGCTGAAGCGAAAAGGATCGCGGCCCAGGTGTTGACCAGCAGTCCCATGAACGTCAGCACGTTGGGATTGATGCGCGACAGGGCCAGCCAACGCACGATGGTATCGAGCAGCACGCCGCAGGCACGGCCGAAGGCGCTTGTCCATGAGATGGACGATGAGGGCGACGTCGGCGATGATGCAGAGGACGAAGCCGAGGCCCTGGACGACGATGAAGTCGCGGGGGAGGCGGACATCAGGCTCCCGCCTCTTTCGGCGATTTGGGTAGCTCGGCCTGCAATTCGTCGTGAACGGTCCTGAGGGCGAGGATTTCCATTTCGCGCTTGCCGTTGGGCGAGTCGACGATCACTTCGTCCCCGACCTTCTTATTGAGCAGGGCGCGGCCGATAGGCGAAGTGGTCGAAATCTTTCCCGTCGCCACGTCCGATTCTTCGCTCATCACCAGCTTGTATTCCATCTCTTCATTCTTGGTGCTGTCGAAAATCTTGACCGTCGATCCCAGTCCCACTTTGTCGTGCGGAATGTTGTTCATGTTGACCATCGACAGGTCGGCGAGGCGCTTGCCGAGCTGGCGCACGCGCGCTTTGACGAACTCCTGGCGCTGCTTGGCCATGTGGTACTCGGCGTTCTCGCTGAGGTCGCCGAGAGCGGCGGCCTTCTTGATCTCTTTGGGAAGTTCGTGGATCAGCTCGTGCTCGAGCGCGTTGATCTCTTCCTGCAGTTTTCGTTTGATGATCTCGGTCATTCAATAACTCACAGCCTTTGATTATAAACCCCGCGCGGCTGGGTTGGCTGGATACCGGGGCTTGGGCGGTGAGTCCGTTCCGGGAGCGACTCGTATCAGGGCATCGCTTCAGCGGTGCCGCCAAGCCTCTCCAAATCCGAACGGCTTAAGCCGCTGGGGCTTGCTGGTTGCGGCGCATCGGCTAAAGCCGAGCAAGTGCCTCGCTACGGACGACATGCCTGAAGGCATGTCCTGATACGAACCTTCCTCTGAACTGCACCACTACCGGCGACGGATAGGCGCGGTGTGCGGTAGCACGGGGCTATAATTGCGCGCACATGACTTTGACCTCTGGCGCGAAACTCGGGCCTTATGAAATCCAGTCTCCGCTGGGCGCCGGCGGCATGGGCGAGGTGTACCGCGCTCTCGATACCCGCCTCGATCGTATTGTAGCCATCAAGATTCTCGCCTCTCATCTTTCTTCGTCGCCGGAACTGAAGCAGCGCATGGAGCGCGAGGCGCGGGCGATTTCTTCGATGAACCATCCGAATATCTGCCACCTCTACGATATCGGATCGCAGAACGGCACCGATTATCTGGTGATGGAGTTTCTCGAGGGCGAGACCCTGGCCGAGAGACTGAAGAAAGGCGCGCTGCCGCTCAATGAAATCCTCCGCATCGGAATTGCCATTGCCGAGGCTCTGGCGGTGGCGCACCGGCAGGGGATTGTCCACCGTGACCTGAAGCCGGGAAACGTCATGCTGACGCCGGGCGGCGCGAAGCTGATGGACTTCGGGCTGGCCAAGCCGCTGGGCACGCAGACCGCATCGAGCGCGTCAGGAGCAGCACCGACATTTACGGCCATGCCCACGGTGAGCGATGCAAGTCCGCTGAGCCCGCTGACCACGGCGGGCAGCATCATCGGGACGATTCAGTACATGTCACCGGAGCAGATTGAAGGTAAGGAAGCGGATGCCCGCTCCGACATTTTTGCTTTCGGCAGCGTGCTCTATGAGATGGTCACGGGGAAGCGGCCGTTTGCGGGCAAGAGTCAGATCTCGCTGGCGTCGTCAATCCTCGAGTCAGAGCCGGAGCCGATCAGCGCGCTCAAGCCTCTCATTTCGCCGGCTCTCGAACATGTTGTGACCACCTGCCTGCAGAAGAATCCCGAGGATCGTTTTCAAACCGCGCACGACATCAAGCTGGAGCTGCAATGGATTGCGACGGAGCGTCCCGCCGCCGCGGCAGCGGCAGCACCTGTAGAGCCGCCTACCTCGCGCGGTCGCGAGCGTGTCGGATGGGCTGCGGCGGTCGTGGCAGCGCTCGTTCTGGGCGGGATCGCTGGAATCCTTCTCTACCGGACACCCCCGTCCACGCGCGTCCTCCGCACCGTAATCAACCCGCCGGAGAAGACCACGCTGAATCTGACCGGGGACGCTGCCGGGCCGCCGGTGCTGTCGCCGGACGGCACATCGATGGTGTTTACGGCGGCCGGCGCCGACGGAAAGACCTCGCTTTGGGTGCGCGCCATGAACGCGCTCGATGCGCGCGAAATCCCCGACACGAATAGCGCGATATTTCCTTTCTGGTCGCCCGACAGCCGCTCGCTCGGTTTTTTTGCCGACGCTAAACTGAAGACGATTGATCTCAGCGGAGGGTCGGCGCAGGTAGTTGCCGACGCTTCGTTGTCCCGCGGGGGTGCATGGGGAGCGGATGGAGTGATTATCTTTTCTCCGACCCCGGCCGCCCCCATTTTGCGTGTAAGTGCTACGGGAGGTGCTCCGACACCGATCACAAAGATCGATCCCGCTCTGCACACCTCGCATCGCTGGCCGTTCATCCTGCCCGACGGAAAGCATTTTCTCTATACAGCGATTCATCACGATCCTTCGCTGGCTGCGAACAACGCGGTCTATTACGCGTCGCTCAATGGCCGCGAAAACCGGCTGTTGATGCGCTCGCAATCGAACGCCGTGTATTCCAGCGGGTTTCTTTTATTTGCGCGCGGCGATCAACTGATGGCGCAGCGCTTCGATCCCGCGTCAGGAACGCTGAGTGGCGACGTGCAAAGTCTGGCGCGCGGAGTGGAGAACGACGTCAGCACCTGGCACATGGATGCCTCGGCCTCCGAAGACGGCTTGCTGATTTTCGGCAGCGGCGCCCTCGGCGATCTGCAGCTGGTGTGGCTGGATCGCGACTCGAAACAGATCAGCGTCATTGCCGACAAAGTGGCCAACCTGCAATATGCGGCGATCTCCCCGCAAGGAGATCGCCTCGCGCTGCAGATCGACAGCGGACAGAACGATATCTGGGTGCTCGATCTGGCGCGTGGAGTCCGCACCCGGCTCACTTTCGGTCCGGTGGCGAATACCTATCCGGTCTGGTCGCCCGATGGCAAATGGATCGCCTACATTTCATCGCGCAACGGGGGCTTCAATCTTTATCGCAAGCGCTCCGACGGCAGCGGTGCGGAAGACCTTCTGCTGGCCGATCCGCTGGTGAACCGAGTCGATGATTGGTCGCACGACGGCAAGTATCTGCTCTATTCGCGTCTGCCTGCGGGAAATCCGGCCGAGTTGTGGGTGCTGCCGCTGGAAGGAGAGCGGAAACCGCATCTCATATTGTCGCAGGGAAGCAACGCGCTTAGCGGCGACGGACGGCTTTCCCCGGACGGCCGGTGGCTGGCCTACGATTCGAACGAATCGGGAGTGATCGAATCGTTTGTGATGGCCTTCGGCGGCGGGCAGGGCAAGTGGCAAGTCTCGGCCAACGGGGGCATGCTGCCAGAGTGGAGCGCAGACGGCAAGCAGCTCTACTATATGGATCCGACGTTTGAGCTGCGGTCCGTCCCGGTAAAGGAAGTCGACGGTGCGTTGCAGTTCGGCGCCGCGCAACTGGTCTTCAGCGGCTGGAATTCACCGCGAGTGTTCTACGATGTCTCCCCCGACAACAAGAGAATCCTCCTCGCCCGCGTGGCGCAACAGGTCGGCCAGTCGATCACGGTCGTGACCAACTTCACCGCGGACTTGAAGAAGTAATGGGCTTGAGGAATGGCCGGGTAGCTAATCCTTCGCGCACTTCGCGCACTTGGCGAACGGTGGGTACTAACCAGATTTTTCAGGCCTGGAATTCAGAGGCTTCTGGGAAGCGCAGCTTGCACTTGGCGAGGGTGAGGGTGAGGAGTTCCTCGACTTTGGCTTCTTCGCAGTTGCGGGCCATGGCGAGTTCGCTGACCAGCAGGTAGCGGGCGCGCTCCAGCATCTTTTTCTCGCGGAAGGAGAGCGGCTTAGCGGCGTGCAGGGCGATCAGGCTCTTCAGGACTCCGGCGACTTCGAGCAGCGACCCGGTGCGCATTTTGTCAGAATTCTCTTTGAAACGGTCTTTCCAGTCGCCGTTGCCGCCATTCTCGCCAACTGAAAGGTAATCCAGCACTTTCTGGATCTCGCCATTGCGGACGACTCGCCGCAGGCCCACGCTGCCTGCATTCTGGCAAGGGACCATCACCTTGAGGCTGCTGGCCTTGATGTTGAGCAGATAGAACCTCTCGATGGTCGCACCGATTGACCGGCTGCCGACCTGCTCGATCACACCGACCCCGTGATTGGGGTAGACGACCTTGTCGCCGATGTGGAAATTCAAGTCTGTACCGCCCATATGGACCACCAGGAAGGTTTCAGGACGTGGGGAAGAAGTGTCTAACTACTCTGGCTATGTTACTCCTGCCGGAAGGCGAAGGCAAGGAGGGAGGAATCGAGCGGGGTACGGTGGTAAACGATTGAATAAAAAGACGTTATTCGAGTTCTGGACCGGGCGATGTGACATTGCCGCCTGCCCGAGGGCGAGGAACGGGCCGGATCGGGAATCCGGCGCATATAATCGGGCCGTGGATTCCAACCCTAAAGACACGGTTTCGGACGAGACGGGGTATATTCGCTCCCAAAATGGCAACGCGCCCAAGCCTCCGGCCGGACGAGTTCTTGGGCTCGACGTGGGAGCCAGAAGAATCGGCGTGGCGGTTTCCGATCCCCTCGGGATTACGGCGCAGGGATTGGAGACGCTGCAGCGGCAGAACAAGCGCAAAGACCTCGAACAGCTCCGGCGTGTGATTCGGGAATACAAGGTGAAGGAAATCGTAGTGGGCCTGCCGCTGCGAATGAGCGGGGCTGAGGGCACGCAGGCGGAAAAGATGCAGGTTTTCGCCGAAGAACTGCGGCGGCACTTCAAGTTGCCGGTCCACCTGTTCGACGAGCGGCTGACCTCGGCCGAGGCTAATCGCCTGCTGCGTGAGACCGATCTATCGATCGAGAAACGCGGGAAGGCTGTGGATCGAATGGCGGCGGTGCTGATTTTGCAGGGATGGATGGAGCGGTGGCCGGGGCGCTAGATACAGTGAAGTAGTGGCCTTATCGACAAACCTTCTGGAGGTTGGGGCGCCGTTGGCGTAAGGTGCCAAGGCATGATCTACGCTGTCTTCAATGACGCTGCAATCGTCCTCGTGCTCTTGCTGCTGGTCTTGGTGTTCGCGTATGGCCCCGTTGCAAGGACGCCGTTGGCGGGCGCAATCCGTGTGTTCGCCGCCTTCTTTGTGACCCTGCTCGGTCTAGGTTTTACCTTCGGCGCCGCTGGCACTCAGAATCAAGTCCCGATTGGATCTTTGTTGGCAGCCTTTGGACTGACTTACTTCTGGGTCAAGTTGCGTAAAGAGGGATGAAGTCCTTGGTCCAACCGAATGGTTCGCGCGCCGGGATCGAGCGCGGTTTGCGAACGGAAACAGCCTTGCTTTTGTTCTAGAGCACCTACGACACTGCCATCGAACGAGCGTGGATTTTTCAGATCTTCAGGAAAATCCTTTTACGATCCAAGAGCCAGATCGGGAGCAGGCACAACAAGACGATGGCCAGCGAGAATAGCAGCGAGGCGAAGCCTGGACTTCCCAGCGGAGCGAAGAAACGATCGAAGATGTATTCATGCGCGCTGATGTCCACGCCGTTTCTTCGTACTCCGAAAGCGTAGAGCAGAACTTCGCAGAGCCAGGCAACGATGTAGGCAGTGATCGCATTCCGGCCGAAAATGAGAAACGGTTTGGTCCAGATTTTGTCGGAAGAAGCCCAGCGCTTGATATCGGCAGCCCAGTAACAGAGAGACAGGCAAACCAGGGCGAGTCCAGCGGTGAAGAGCACGTAGGAACTGGTCCAGAGGTTCTTGTTGATGGGGAACCAGACTGCCCAGGTTCTGCCTAGGATCAGGCCAACCACACCGAAGAGCAGCATTCCGCGTACCTTGCTTTGGGGTGTGCGGTCGGAGCGCAACCACTCGCCGGTAAAGATTCCGAGGAGCGCGGTCGCAATCGCCGGCAGTGTGCTGAGCAATCCTTCCGGGTCGCGAGTCTTGTCCCAGAGAGTGGTGAGGAACCTGCGATCGAGATAGGCCGCGAGATTCGCGTTCGGATCGAGAAACGGGATGTCCCTGCCCGGAACTCCGAAACCCGGCACGGGAACGAAACGCATCAGGATCCAATACCCGATGAGCAGGACCGCAGCGATTACGGCCCGCGTTCGAGGCCGCGCATAGAGAAACAGAACGGACGCTGCGATGTAGCAGACTCCGATGCGCTGCAGCACTCCCGGAATGCGCAGCCCGGGAAACCTTGACGAACCGGCCAGGACCAGGCTGTAGTTCATCGCCAGACCAATGGCAAAGATAATGGCTCCGCGACGGAAGGCATGGAGCAGGAGCAGCGTTCTTGAATCGCCTCGTGCGAGTCGCGACTTGTCGAGCCGGGATTGGAAGGAGAAGACCATCGACACACCGACGATGAAGAGGAAGAACGGGAAGACGAGGTCGGTGGGAGTCCAGCCGTTCCACCGGGCATGCTCCAGCTGCCAGTAAGGGTGATCGCCTCCGGGATTGTTCACCAGGATCATCGCAGCAATGGTGACGCCGCGAAACAGATCGAGAGAGGTCAGGCGAATGCGGGTGGCGGAGGAGGCGAGTGCCGGCGCGGGTGCAGCCTGGGTTAAAGCCATGGTCGGCGCGGCTCGCAAATAGCCTCCACAGTTGCAGGATGCGGTTGACTAAAATCGGGATGATCTAGAGGTGGGATTGTACTAGATGCTCTTTCCAGTCCACCCGGCAGAGGCCGTTTGACGAGTCCCGTAGGGATTCTTGATGATAGCCCGCCAGTTCTACTGGCGGGAGTCTCCGCGGCCGAGTAGAGCCGCGCCCCGGCGGGGCGCCTGATCCATTATCTGCGAAACCGTGAGTGGCCTCACCGTTTCAGGCATCGCTACGGGATGCAATTCCGCGAATGTCCGACGACCCGGCGTTGAAACGCGGGGCTACTATCAGACGTCCCTTCGGGACGAGTCTGCAGACTCTACCGGATGCCGGACCCCGAGACCGGGACGCCGAGACTCGGACCGCGAGACTCGGATGCCGAGACCCGTACGGCGAGGCTTCGAAAGCCGTTTACTTTCCGCGCATGGCCCGCCGATACGCCTCTACGTTCTTGTCGTGCTCCTCAATCGTGCGGGCGAAGCGGTGATGGCCCTGGGCGTCGGCTACGAAATAGTAGTAATCGCTTTGCGCCGGATGCATGGCGGCTTCGAGGGAGCTGCGTCCGGGATTGGCGATTGGTCCCGGCGGCAGGCCTGCATTTCGATACGTGTTATACGGCGAAGGGAACGACATGTCGGCATGATGCAGCGCGCCCTGGTAGGTGCCGGCGAGAAGTTCGGCGTAGATGATGCTGGGGTCGGCATCGAGCGCGACTTTTTTCTCGAGCCGGTTGTAGTAGACGCTCGCGACCAGCGGGCGTTCCTCGGCCACCGATGTTTCTTTCTCCACGATCGATGCCATGATGACGGTGCGCTCGATTGGTGTGAGACCATCCGGGACACCCGGGCTAACCTCACCGTCAGCACAGCCGTTGGAGGCCTTCGGCTCGGCTGGCTGGCCTATCATCAGGGTCGCCCTGCGGTCTAATTCAATTCGTCCCGCCTCCAACCGAAACGTGCATACCATGACACCCGCTATCTCTCTCATGGTCATCATCCGTGTGAATTGATACGTGTCGGGGAAGAGATAGCCTTCCAGGGATTTTGCGTGAGGGGCCAGGTCGGCGATCATGTTCGTGTCGTTCTGCGCGACTTTCAAAAAGTCGTCGGCGGGACCGAGGCCGGCGGCCTCGATGGCGCGGGCGATGTCGAACATGGTGAAGCCTTCGGGTACGACGACGGTGTGGAAGTAAACGTCGCCGCGCCCGAGGCGCTTGTGAACGTCGATTACGTTTGCGGGCTTGTCGAAGAGATATTCTCCAGCCTTGAGCGAGTGCTTGTGGCGCAGGTAGTGCCAGAGGATGAAAGCTTCTTCGCTGCGAATGACGCCGGCACGCTTGAGTTCGGCGGCGATGCGGTGCGAGGAGTAGCCGGGGCGCAGCAGGACGAAGGTCTGCCCCGAGGGCTCGACGGGCGTGAGCACGGCCCAGGCGAACCATCCCGCGGCGCCGAAGGCAGCGAGCAGAATCAGCCAGAGAATCTTGCGCACAGTAGTGACAGTTTAGACGATGGCGGAATGGGGGATTAGCTAACGATGGTGTGGTTGACTTTGGTTTGGGATGAATTCGGTGGGGGACGGAGCAGGGATGGTGGCTGGGCGGACCCTTCGACTCCGCTCAGGGCAAGCTGCGTCCGCCCTTACGTGGATCGTGGTGATTTCAAGGCGCGTACCCCGGTCCGGGGGGTGGCTGGGTCAGTACACTTGGAAAAGTGTCCCTTACAGCTTTTGCAACCTTTCGGGCGGGGTATACTCCAATAGGTAGAGGCATTCTCCTATTCATGAGGCGTAGTGCGCTCGTTTGGCCCTTATTCCTGTTGCTCGTCGTGCTGCCCACGGCTGGCTGCATGTTCCGCACCCGTCCCGTCGAAGAGAAGTACTCGACCGCCCCGCTGAAGGACGCTACCCAGCGCGGCCTGATTGACATCATCAATCAGCAAGCCCAGGCCGTCCATTCCATCAAGGCCACCGTCGATATCGATACCTCAGTCGGCGGGATCAAGAAGGGCCACGTCACCGACTACAAGGAAATACGCGGCTACGTGCTGGCGCGCCAGCCCGCGTCGCTGCACATGACCGGGCTGATGCCGATCGTGCGGACGACGGCCTTCGACATGGTGAGCGACGGCGAGCGCTTCAGGCTGTGGATTCCGTCGAAGAACCGCTTCGTCGTCGGCCTGAACCAGATGGCGACACCCGACAGCGATCAGCCGATGGAGAACATCCGGCCGCAGAACATTTACGATGCGCTGCTGATTCCGGCCATCGATCCGCAGGACGAAATCGCGGTGATGGAGAACGGATACGAGACCCTGCACGACGCCAAGGGGCATCCGATTTTGCAGGGAGACTACGAGCTGGTCGTGATTCGCAAGACCGACAACGGCTGGGTACTTTCCCGCAAAATTATCTTCGGGCGCACCGACCTCAAGCCGCACCGGCAGTATATCTACGACGAAAACTCCAAGGTCTCCACCGAAGCTCGCTATGCCGAATACAAGGACTACGATGGCTTGAGCTTTCCGTCGCGCATCGAGATCACGCGGCCGCAAGAGGAATACGACATCACGCTGAACCTGCTGAAGCTGGACATCAACCAGCCGCTAACCGACGAGCAGTTCACGCTGGAGCAGCCGGCTGGCGCAGAAGTGGTGCACCTGGACCGACCGCAGTCGACGCTGGTTGCGCCGGTGGGCATGAAGCGGCAGTAGTTCGCGGTGTCCCGTTCTCATTTCTAGAAGCCATTTCATAAATTGTTTTGGGAGGGCACGACTTGAGTCGTGCCGCCCGGGACCAACCAAAGACGCGGGCTTTAGCCTCCGAACTTCTAGTATTCTCAATCCATGATGAACAAAATGGTGGTCGCCAACCTGGTGCACCGGCCCATCCGATCGCTGATCAGCATTATTGCGATTGCGCTGGAGGTCACGCTGATCCTGCTGATCGTGGGGCTCTGCTATGGCCTGATGAACGATTCCAAGAATCGAAGCGCAGGGGTTGGCTTCGATGTGATCGTGCAGCCGCCGGGATCGTCGTTTCTGGCGGGAATCAGCGGAGCGCCAGTTTCAATGAAGGTCGCCGACGTGTTGCGGACCATGCCGCATGTGAAAGCGGTGAGCCCGATTATCTGGCAGATCAACAGCAGCGGCGGGCTGGAAGTGATTGACGGGATCGACATCGCGAACTTCGAAGCCCTGGGCGGACCGTTTCGCTACGTCAAAGGCGGACCGTTTCAAGGCGCCGACGACATGCTGATCGACGACTTTATTGCGCAGCAAAAGCACGTAAAAGTCGGGGATACGATGTCGATTCTGAATCACCCGTTTCGCATTTGCGGAATTATTGAGAACGGGCGCGGGGCGCGAAAATTTGTACCCATGTCGACCCTGCAGGATTTGATTGGGGCCAACGGCAAGGCTTCTGTCTTTTACTTGAAGCTGGATGATCCGGCGAATACGGATGCGGTGGTCGATGCGGTGAAGAAACAGCCCGGGATGGAAAATTACATCGTACGGTCGATGGCGGACTATCTCAGCATGATGACGCCGAGTAATCTGCCGGGGTTCCGGCCGTTTATTGCGGTGGTGATCGGGGTGAGCGTCATCATCGGGTTCCTCGTCATCTTTCAGGCGATCTATGCGGCGGTGATGGAGCGAACGCGCGAAATCGGGATTCTGAAATCGATGGGGGCATCCAAGTTCTACATCGTGAATCTGGTTCTGCGCGAAACGCTACTGCTCGCCGTTGGCGGGATTATTGTGGGTGTGTTGTTCAGTCTGGCCGCGCGGATCGGGATTCAGCATCGCTGGCCGCTGGTGCATATCGATAAGAGTAATGAGTGGATGATTGGTGCGGCGATCGTCGCGATTGTGGGAGCGACTCTGGGAGCATTGTATCCCGCGTATAAGGCGGCGCAGAAAGATCCGATTGATGCGTTGGCTTATGAGTAGGGAGTAGCTTCTAGCTTCTAGCTGCTAGCTGAGGCCCTCCAGTGTGGGTGAAAACCGGTGCCGTCCCTGCGGGACTCGCGCACTCTCCGCGCTCTCCCCGGCACTTACGTGCCGGGCTAATGAATGCCGCCGCTTTCGCGGCTGGATTTTAGTGGCTTCTGTTTCCACCGCTCTCCCAAAAATCTCGTTCTCACGCACACTCTTCTGATCTTCGCTGCTCTCACTTTTCAATCTTTATTTTTCGATCTTCAGCATGCATAGCCCGACAAATAACACAGGCGCCGGCGAGTTCATCGCGGGCGCCTGTTATCGGCTGCTCTGAAAATCCGAGAGCGGGGTAAGAGACTAAGCTCCGAGATACTGGACGTGGACATACGTTCCCAGGCGCACGTTGTAGGCGAGGTACCAGCCTACGTGGTCGGGGTCTTCGTAGATCACTACGTTGTCGCTGTCCCAGAGCCAGTCGTTGCAGAAGCCGAGGTCAAAGGATGCGACGCTGAAATAGAAGCCGCCGAACCAGAAGCGTCCCGGACCGCCTCCGGCCAGGTGCCAGACGTGGCCGCGGCCGAAGCCGCCGGTAAAGTGGCCGTGCTCCCAGGGGTGGTCGAGATGAAAGCGGGCTTCACTGACGCCGTAGTCGTGACCGACCCATTCGCCGTTGTGGTGGACGTGCGGCGCCTCGGGATGGCCTGGTTCATCGCGGGCGGGCGCCTGGCGCGGCGTGCCATGAGAGGGTGGCGGGCCGTGTTTGGGAATGTATCCGCCGCCCACGGCATGGCCGCCGCCATGTTGCGCGACAGCGGGGAGTGAAAGTAGGACTGACAGAGCCAGAAATCCGATGATTGTGCGCATTTGTGACCTCCGACTTGTACGTTCTAAAGCCTGCAGCTGCATATGAAAACCCCACAGACGGGTGCAGGTTTCGCGATGTGGAAAATAGGGCTGGCCTTTTCCGCCGTGCGTTCAGGGGACGAGATTCGGAAGTAACACGGCGTTGACAATTCTTCGTAGACTACGCTATCGTAAAGACTTTGGTAGTCGTGTGGTTGCCCGCCTGATGGTCTTGGCGTCCTCGCCGGGGAATCAACGAGCGGTCTTCTTATCGCAGTTTTTTCAATCTGGGAGAGTTTCAATGTCAACCTATTTCCCCAAAGAGGGGGAAATCGTGCGCAAGTGGTTCGTCGTGGATGCGGATGGTCAGACGCTCGGGCGTCTGGCTTCGCAGGTGGCGCGCATCCTGATGGGTAAAGAAAATCCGCAGTACACGCCGTTTCTCGATACTGGCGATCACGTGATCGTGGTCAACGCGGAGAAGATCAAAACGACCGGCTTCAAGGCGGAGTCGAAGGTATACCAGCATTACACCGGGTATCCCGGTGGATTGCGGACCGAAGAGTTCAAGAAGCGCATGGTGCGCAGGCCCGAGGCGGTGATCGAAGCCGCGGTGAAGCGCATGCTGCCGAAGAACAAGCTGGCGGCGCACATGTTGTCGAAGCTCAATGTGTACAAGGGCGACAAGCATCCGCACCAGGCGCAGAAGCCGCAGGATTTGAAGCTGGAAGTGCGCGAGCACAAGCCGCGCAAGGTGGCAGTTTCCTAACGGTTGCATCGTTAGGTTCGGGTTTCGTAGGGTCCCTCGCGGGCTCTTCGAGTCCGCTCAGGATTACATCGAGTCGAATTAGGCGCAGCTTCTGGTTCAGCTAGAAGCTAGCAGCTAGGAGCTAGAAGCTAAATGGCTGAGTTAGTTCAATACTACGGAACGGGACGCCGCAAGACGGCGATTGCCCGCGTTTATTTGCGTCCAGGCAGCGGTGATTTCAAGGTAAACGGACGCGCGTTTGAAGAGTATTTCGTGACTCCGGCGCAGCGTTCGGCGGCGAAGGCTCCGCTGGCGTCTTCGGAGACGGGGGCTACATTCAACGTCATCGCCAATGTTCTGGGCGGCGGCGTGCGCGGCCAGGCCGACGCCGTGAAACTGGGAATTGCCCGCGCCCTGATGCAGTTCAATGCCGAACTGCGCAAGAAACTGAAGGCTGAGGGCATGGTCAGCCGCGATTCGCGCGGCAAAGAGCGCAAGAAGTACGGGCAGAAGGGCGCGCGCAAGCGCTTCCAGTTCAGCAAGCGGTAGGTTGCTGGAAAGACGCGATTTGCGCTGGCGAGGAGAAGCAGGTTCCTCGGCTTCGCTCGGAATGACAAGTTTTCTTGGTTGTTGATTTAGCTGAGAGCTGACGGCTGAAAGCTGACAGCTTGTTTTTAGGTGTTCAATTCTTCCCGTGCCTCGCGTGCGGGGCGGGAATGGCAATCCGGAGCGGCAAACTGGCGCGAAGGATGCAGACTAACAAGGAGGTTCATTGGCTACTATCACCATGAAGGAGTTGCTCGAAGCGGGCGTCCACTTCGGGCACCAGACCAAGCGCTGGAACCCTAAGATGAAGGAATACATCTTCGGTGAGCGCAACGGAATCTACATCATCGACTTGCAGAAGACGCTGAAGATGTTCAAAGAGGCGTCGAAATTCGTGCAGGATCTGGCATCCGACGGCAAGATTGTGCTCTTCGTGGGCACCAAGCGCCAGGCGCAGGATGCGATCGCTGAAGAGGCCACCAAGTGCGGCGGCTTCTACATCAACCAGCGCTGGCTGGGCGGACTGCTCACCAACTGGGTCACGGTGCAGAAGTCGGTGAAGCGGCTGAAGGAACTCGACGAGATGGCCACCGATGGCCGCTACGAGTTGCTGCCGAAGAAAGAAGTCATCAAGCTCGAGCGCGAGCGCAAGCATCTGCAGGCGAACCTGGCCGGCATCAAGAACATGAACCGGCTGCCGGACGCGATCTTCGTAATCGATTCGAACAAGGAGCAGATCGCGGTTCGCGAGGCCCGCAAGCTGGGCATTCCCGTGGTCGCCGTGGTCGATACGAATTGCGATCCGAGCGAAGTGGATTACGTGATCCCCGGCAACGACGACGCGCTGCGGGCGATTCGGCTGTTTACCTCGAAGATTTCGGAGTCGATCGCCGAAGGCGCGCAGTTGATGACCGACAAGCAGGTTGCCGACATGCAGGCCGCGAGTGACGCGGCGCAGGCGGCCGCGGCCAGTGCGGGTGAGTATCATCCGGAAGAAGCTGGCGCGGTTGATCCTTCCGAAGACATCAGCATGGAAGATGTGCTGGGCGCGGGAACGCACAAGAAACCGGTTGCCAACGAAGAGGCTGACTTGCCCGCGGTGGAGAGCCAGACGGTTTAAGAGCGGTCGTTGGTCATCGGTCGTTGGTCGTTCGCGAACCCAAAACCAGCGTTAGAAATTGGACCCGCGCGGGTCGTCTGGCGCGGGTCAAAGTTTGTAGGAGCAACATCTAATTTATGGGAACTACTACAGTGAATATTTCCGCGCAACAAGTGAAAGATCTCCGGGAGAAGACCGGAGCTCCGATGATGGATTGCAAGCAGGCCTTGACCGAAGCCAAGGGCGACACGGAGCAGGCGGTTGTGATTCTCCGCAAAAAAGGCGTTTCGGTGGCGGCCAAGAAGGCGACGCGCGTGACCAGCGAAGGATCGGTAGCGCAGTACATTCACGCCGGCGGCAAGATTGGTGTGCTCGTCGAAGTGAACTGCGAGAGCGATTTCGTGGCGCGCACCGAAGACTTCAAGGAACTGGTGCACGATATCGCCATGCACATTGCGGCCAGCGATCCGAAATATGTCCGCAAGGAAGACGTCACCCCGGCGGACTTCGCGCGCGAGAAAGAAATTTTTCTCGCCCAGGCCATCGCCAGCGGCAAGCCCGCGAACATTGCGGAGAAGATGGTCAATGGTAAGATGGAAAAATTCTATGAAGAGGTTTGCCTGCTGGAGCAGCCCTTCATCAAGGACCAGACCATCTCGATCTCGCAGCTGATCGCGGCCAAGATCGGCAAGCTGGGTGAGAACATTGCGGTGCGCCGCTTCGCGCGCTTCAAAGTGGGCGATGCGGGCGAGACCATCGCTGTGACGAAACCTACAGAGCCTAAGGCTGAGTAGCTTTTCAGGCGCCCTACGGGGCGCCTTTTTTGTGGCCTTCACCACCTTAAGTCGAAGCAGAACTGGCAACCAGCCACTGGAAACTGGCAACTGATCCTATGACCACGACCCCTGCCTTCAAACGAGTTCTGCTCAAGCTTTCCGGTGAGGCGCTGGCTGCAAACCAGGGCTTTGGCGTCGAGACCGCGCGCATCCACGAGGTCGCGGCGGAATTGGCCGACGTCCACAAATTGGGCGTGCAGCTGGCCATCGTGGTCGGCGGCGGGAATTTTTTCCGCGGCGTGGCCGACCAGGCCAAAGACATGGACCGCGTCTCCGCCGATCACATGGGCATGCTGGCGACCGTCATTAACGCGCTGGCGCTCCAGGACGCACTCGAAAAACAGAAGGTCTATACGCGGGTGCAGACGGCGATTGAGATGAACCAGGTGGCCGAGCCGTTCATTCGACGGCGCGCGATCCGCCATCTGGAAAAAGGCCGCGTCGTGATTTTTGCCGGCGGCACAGGCAACCCTTATTTTTCGACCGATACAGCCGCGTCGCTGCGCGCCATGGAAATCAAGGCGGATGTGATTCTGAAAGCCACGAAAGTCGATGGCATCTACGACGCCGATCCCATGAAGGTTGACGGCGCCAAGAAGTTTAACCAGCTTACCTACATGGACGTGCTGAAGCTGGGGCTGAAAGTGATGGACTCGACTGCCATCAGCCTGTGCAAGGACAACGATCTGCCGATCGTTGTTTTCAATCTGAATCAGCACGGCAACATCCGGCGCGTAGTGCTGGGCGAGAAAATCGGATCGATGGTGTGCGCGTAGAGGACTGCAGAAGTGAGAAGTCAGAATGCAGAAGTAAAACCGGCTCCGATGGGCTTTTCAATTCTGCAATCTGACTTCTTCCTTCTGCATTCGGGCTATTTGCGGGTTTATAATTTCGCGTTTGTACTGATTCGGGGTTAACCACTATGGCGCAAGCGACGATGGCCGCGATTCCGGGCCTGAAAGAAACCTACGTCCAACTGAAGACGCGGATGGAAAAGGCGGTCGAGGATTTCCGCAAGGCGATGGCGGCGACGCGCACCGGGCGCGCTTCGGTGCACATGCTCGACGGAGTGAGCGTGGACTACTACGGCTCGCAGATGCCTCTGAATCAGATCGCGCAGGTGCACGCGCCTGAGGCGCAGTTGATCACGGTGCAGCCCTTCGATCCTTCGTCGCTGCCTGCGATTGAGAAAGCAATTCGCGGCGGCGATCTCGGCCTGAACCCGATGAACGACGGCAAGATGATCCGCGTGCCGGTTCCGGCGCTCACGCAAGAGCGCCGGCAGGATATGGTGAAACACCTGCACAAAGCGCTCGAAGAGCACCGCACCGCCATCCGCAACATTCGCCGCGACGGCAACGACGCTATCAAGAAAGCGATGAAGGACAAGAAGATCACCGAAGACGATGAGAAGCGCTCGCTCGAAGAGATCCAGAAACTGACCGACGACGAGATAAAGAAGATGGAAGAGATGAGCAAGAGCAAAGAGAAGGAAGTGCTGGAACTGAAGTGAGCCGGCCGAGTTGTCCCACGGTTCCCGCAGTCGTGCCCCTGGCAATCGCAGTTCAGGCAATCGCAGTTCAGGAAATCAATGTTCAGGCCATCCCTGTTCCGTCAGTCCGGCCGCTCCCGTTTTGAGATTCCCCTCCACTGAAGTACATGGCCGAGCGGCGATTTCTTTTCGAGTCCATTTTCTAAGTCATTCAAAACAAAGACGTAACGAGCAGACGGGCGTGCGCGATTCCCGGCAGTAACCCTGACCATGGTTACGCGACATTGCCGAAGTACGCGTGTTTTCATTTCCGTACGAGGAAATTCGCTCCCCCGACAATCCTTCACCCTGGAGTTGATATGAAACGCCTTTTTGCACTGACCGCCGCCGCCCTGCTCGCGACCGTGGTGCTCGTTGGTTGCGGGTCGAATTCATCGACGACTACTACGCCGCCGCAATCGCAATCCGGCAGCGTGTTTGTGACCGGAGAAGATGCGCCGCTGTCGTCGGTGGTGAGCTTTCAGCTGACGCTGAACTCGATCACTCTGAACGGCCAGAACAATACGCCGCAAGTGGTGAACTCAACCCCCGTGGATTTTGCGCGGCTGGTCGGGCTGCGTTCGCCGCTGTCGTTTAATTCCGTGCCTGCCGACACCTACGCCAGCGCCACCATCACAGTTTCGAATCCGGTGATCGGCTACGTCGACTTGACGCAGAATCCGCCGGCGTTGAACACGATCAACGGAACGCTCCCGTCGTCCCCCTACACCGTCACCGTGAACTTTCCCACGCCGATGGTGGTGGGCAGCAACCGTCTGGCCGGGCTGAAGCTCGATATGGATATCCGGCAGTCGCTTGCGGTCGATGGCAACGGGCAGGTGACCGGCGCGGTGAATCCGGTTTTCTACATCAAGGCGACGCACGCCAGCGATCCTGACGCGCAGATCACCGATCTGCTCGGAGGCCTGGTCTCGGTGAACGCCGTAGGTAATTCGTTCGTGCTGCAAGGGCCCTACGGGCATCAGCTCACGATCGACGTGAATAACTCCACCAACTTCAACAGCGGCTGGAGCATTAACAACCTGGCCACACCGGCGTTCGTGGCGGTGCAGGGATCATTCCAGGCCGACGGCACTCTGCTCGCAAGCGGCGTGGAAGTTGTAACCACCTCGCAATCGTTCCTCTCGGGACGCGTGTTGCAGGTGGTGAACAACGGCTCCGGTCAGGCGCAACAGGTGACGATGTGGGTGGGCGAAACCGGCGCTGACCTGGTCAGCGACGTCGATACGATTCAGACCATCAACATCAGCGATGTCAGCACCTATGACGTCTGCTTCCTCAACGGTCCGGTGACGAACGCCGTGTTCAACGACACCAGCATCGTCGTGGGGCAGCGGATCTTCGTCGGCGGCAGCTACTCCAACAGCGTCTTTACGCCGGAGATGATCTCACTGCGGCTGCAGGGCGTGTATGGAATGTACGTACCGTCGAGCGTGGCGATCACCAACGACAACGCCGGAAGCTTCCTGCTCACCAACAATGGCCTGGTTGGCTACGCGGCGGGCGGACCGGTCACGGTGAACACCTTCAACCTGACGGTCTTTTATGACCTGAACGGACTCAGCCAGCTCAGCACCGACACCACCGCGATTCCGCTGGTGACGCGCGGCCTGCTGCTCAAGGATCCGGTCAGCGGGAATCCTGAGATGTACGCTGGATTCGTGGCTGATCCTCCGCAGGCTAATTAGTTCGGGAGGGTAATTCTGCAGTTGAGGGCGGCCGCGAGGCCGCCCTTATTTTTTCCCGCTGAAACGGTGAAGGCTTGTGCTCCCGGTCGAAATCAGGAGTTCTGAGTTAAGAGAGCTAAGATCGGGACAACGATGTTTCCGTGGCTTCTGAGTCAGGCGACGGGTTGCGCATCAGCCGGTCGTGGATGCGCGAACACGCCGCAGCCATCATCCACACGGTCGCCAGGATCATGGACAAATACATCCAGGCGATCGAAGGATGCGCCTGCACCCCCTGCTGAATTTCTGCAACTGTTCTCGGCATGGGAACGATGAACCTTCGATATTGGTCGGCCAGATACATGGCCGGCATCCCGGCGCCGAAGCCCACCACCGCAACACCGAGAGGGACGAGTGCTGCCCTGCGGCGTTCACGGGTCAACAGGGAAGCCAGCACGATGCAAAGGCTCAGGCCTGTGCAAGCCGTGAGGATTCCGCGCTGCGGCCCGTAGCGTACGACCGGAATCGTGACGAGAGTCAAGGCAAGCGCAAGCTGGGCCACACGATCCCGCAATCCGTAGCGGATCGTCGTATACACCGCGACGAACCATAGGATGTAGAGGAGCGTCCAGAACAGATTCATCCACGGAAGCTGGCCCGACACGAGCGCACCGGTGCCCATGGACTCCGTCACCTGCAATCCGGCGCAGGCCCAGGCGCCAAACATGAAGGCCGCAACAGAGGCAAGCTGTCGGCGCCAGGCCAGCGCGAGCGCGACCCGCGCCAGCGATAGCCAGAACCACAGCGGCCCCTTCTGTGATTGCAGCTCCAGCAAGTCGCCGACGATTGAGGCGGCGCGCTTCCGGGTTGTGAAGCGGGCAACGATCCACTCTGCAACGGAGGCGTTATGCATTGGCTTCTCCCAGCAGATCCAACCCATCGAGTAATTTCTGATAGGCTCGCTGCGTTTTGACCAGCGCGGCATGGCCTGACCTGGTCAGCGCGAAATACCGTTTGGAGCGCCCGCCACGCTGCGGCGTCGCGTCACCGAGCCAGGAGCGCACGATCCCCTTGTCCTCCATGCGATCCAGGGTTGTATAGAGCGCCCCGGGAGCCGGCTCACGTCCCGTGCACGCGGCAATCTCGGAGCGGATGGTCACACCATAAGCGCTCTCGCCGAGGCGCAGGATTGCCAGCAGGACGACTTGTTCAAATTCGCCGAGGGTGGCTGGACGGGTCATTACTGCTACAATGTAGTTTATTGTCACCGGGTGTGTCAATGGCGATACCTCCGAGCCCTGAGCCCGAAAAAAGATATAATCCGTGGTCACCGATTGAGCCCCTGCGAGTCCAAACCATAAAGGTTTTTCCGGAGATTCCGATAATGCTTCCTGATCGTTTCTCGGCGGTTGCCCGGCTGTGCGTGAGTGTTTTTTCCGTTTCATTGTTCTTGCCTGCCATGGTCTTGCATAGTTTTTCGCAGAGCGATTCGCTTCACGTCTGGGTGGGCAAACTGGATCGTCCCGCCGCGGAGCAATGGGTGGGCGGGCACCTCGCCCAGGAACAGAAATATGTCGATGAACTGCTGGCCGTGAAAGGCTCGCGCACCATCGAGAACACGCTGCGTCCCTTCGACAACGCTCAGAACGAGCTGGGAATCGCGGGCTCTGAGGCCGGGCTGATGTATTCGGTGGCTCCGCAGAAGGACGTGCGGGATGCGGGCCAGGCCCTCACGCAGCAGATCCAGCAGGTCTATGTCGCCCTCTACCTGAATCCGGATGTCTATCGCGCGCTGGCCGCGATTGACATATCAGGCGCCGATCCGGCCACGCGCCATTATGTGGAGCGCACGCTGCTCGAGTACCGGCTGGCGGGCGTGGACAAGGATGCCGCTACGCGCGCCCAGGTCAAGAAGCTGCAGGACCACATCACGGAGGCGTCGCTCAACTTTGGCCGCAACGTGCAGGAAAATCCCAACCACTTCGTCGTGAAAGACAAGTCCGAGTTAGCCGGTGTGCCTGCGGACTTCATCGCGGCGCACCCGCCCGCGGCTGACGGATCGATCACGCTGAGCACGGACGAGACTGATTTCACTCCGGTGATGACCTACGCCAGCAGCGAGGATCTGCGGAAGCGGATGTACCTGGCGTATTACACGCGAGCTTATCCGGCGAATAAAGACATTCTGCTCGACGTGCTCAAGACGCGGGATGGACTCGCAAAGCTGCTGGGATACACGAGTTATGCCGACCTTGCGACCGCCGACCAGATGATGGGCTCGGCGGATAACATGAAGAAGTTTTTGAACGACGTGGATGTCGCCTCGCGCCCGGCATCGCACCGCGAGTACGAAATGCTGCTTGCGTTCGCCCGCCAGAAGCAGCCGGGGCTTGCCGCCATTCCGGCCTACGCACGCTTTTACTGGTCTGACCAGTACGCCCGCGCGACGTTTAACTTCGATTCTCAATCCGTGCGGCCGTATTTCACCTACGACCGGGTGCAGCAGGGAGTTCTCGACACAGCGGCGAAACTTTTTCATGTCGAATTCAAACCGGCGCCAGATGTGGCGGTCTGGGATCCCGCGGTCTCGGCCTGGAGCGTTCTGGACGGCGGCAAACTGGTCGGGCGAATTTACCTGGACATGCATCCGCGTGACGGCAAGGACAAATGGTTCAGTTCGGCTCCGGTCGTGCCCGGCATCAAGGATCGCCAGTTGCCGGAAGGTGTGCTCATCTGCAACTTTGCGGGAGGCAAGCCGGGCGATCCTGGGCTCATGCAGTATGCCGATGTCGTGACTTTCTTCCACGAGTTCGGGCACCTGATGCACAACATTCTGGGCGGGCAGCAGGAGTGGAGCGGCATCACCGGCTTTTCGACGGAGACTGATTTCGTTGAGGCGCCTTCGCAGATGCTGGAGGAATTCTTCCGCGATCCTGGCATCCTGCGCTCGTTTGCTAAGCACTACCAGACCAGCGAGGTGCTTCCTCTCGACCTGATTAACCGCATGAATCAGGCGAGCGCTTTCGGCCGCGCCTCGTGGGTGCAGGGTCAGCTTTTCTACTCGACGTTCTCGCTCGATCTGCATGACCGCCCGCCCGACACGATCGATCTCGACGCTATTCTGCGCGCCGACTACACGCGCTTTTATCCGTATCCGTTCGTAGACGGTAACCGCTTCTATGCGGCCTTTACACACCTGATGGGGTACACCTCGAACTACTACACCTACGTGCTCGACAAAGTGATTGCGGTGGACTTCTTCAGCCAGTTCGACAAGAACAATCTGCTGGAGGGACCGGCAGCCATGCGCTATCGCAAAGCGGTTCTGGAGCCGGGTGGGTCGAAGCCGGGGACTGAACTGGTCCGCGGCTTCCTCGGGCGGCCGCAGAATCTGGACGCGTTCAAGGTCTGGATGGATCAGGAGTTTCGCGGTGGAACGCAATAACTCGACCACAGAGGGCACAGGGGACACAGGTAAACCAGGCGTTTCTTCTGTTTCCTCAGTGGTTGAGGACTCTTGACCCCTCATCGCACCGAAAGCACCGTATAATCGAGCGAGTCGAGAATGAGGCAGCGGAGCTTTGTTCGGCATGGACAGTCGGAGGCGGCTGTCCCCACAATGGTCTGGGGGTTCAACGAACGGGGGAAATCCTGCTCAAGGCGCGAGTTGATGGGAAAGTTCAGCCCGGAGTGGTCTCGGCCAGCCTGAATTCGGCTAGAATGATTCCCGGCTTCCGAAGTATCAATTCTCTAACTTCAGAAAAACTTACCGACATGGGCAACTCGGCTACGTTTTATTCCGTCTTGGTTGAGGTAGAGTTATCCAAACCAAAAGTCAGTGGCTAGTGGTCGGCGGAAAGAGTCCGTGCTCGGGATTTTTTTCTGCCACGCTCCTCGAACCAGCACTGCCGGCAACCGAAGGACAGGACACGAGAGTTGCGGTTTGGAAGCATTCCATTGCTCTACCTGTATAATGACAGTTTTCTTACATTCCAGAGGCTGAGGTCGTAGCGATTCCTTTTCGCTTTCATCCGGAGAATCTTTTTGTGCCCAAGCGCGCACGCGCTTCCCGCACCTTGTCATCGCCATCTCCTTTATTTCAATGGGCTTGGACGAGAATGGGAGTTCGTAGGCTGGGCCGGCGTGGCATGCTGGCCGCAATTGTGCTGGCCACACTTCTGCTCGGCAACGCAAGCCTGGTCTGGGCGCAGACCGATGTCATCGCTGAAATCGACGTCACCGGAAACCGCCGCATCCCTGTGGACACCATCAAGGCGCACATCTTCACCAAGCGGGGCGACATTTACGACGCATCCGCGCTGGAGCGCGACTTCAACTCGGTGTGGAATACCGGCTACTTCGAAGACATCAAGGTTGTGCGCGAGCAGGTTCCCAACAAGGGCTGGCGGCTGATCTTCCAGGTGAAAGAGAAGCCCACCATCCGCACTATCGATTACCTGGGCCTCAGTTCGGTCTCCACCAGCGACGTGCTCGACCGCTGGAAGCAGGATAAAGTCAGCCTCAGCATCGATAGCCAGTACGACCCTACCCGCATCAAGAAGGCGGAAGTTTCCATCAAGAACCTGCTCTCCGAACACGGCCGCCAGTTCGCGACCATCCGGACCGAAGTGCGGCAGGTTCCGCCGGCCGCGGTCGGCATCACGTTTGTGGTGAAAGAAGGTCCGAAGGTTAAGGTCGGCAAGATCAAGTTCGAAGGCAACACTCACCTCAAGGCGCGGGTTCTGCGGAACGCGATGAAGAACCTGAAGCCGGTCGGCATTCCGCATTCGATTTTCCTGGAAAGCATTTTTGCCAAGACCTACGACGCGACCAAGCTCGAAGAAGATACCGAGCGGGTGCGGGCCGAGTACCAGAACCGCGGCTATTTCAAAGTGAGCGTCAGCGACCCCAAAACGGAGATCCACGACACGGGAAACACCGGATTTCACATCCCGCTGATTCAGGCTGGCAGGGGGAAGGCCGTCGATATCACGATGCCCATCGACGAAGGTGAGCAGTACCGGCTGGGCAAGATCACTTTCAAGGGCAACAAAGCGATCACCAACACGGTCGCCCTGCGCAACCTTTTCCCGCTTAAGGATGGAGATCTTTTCAGCCGCGAGAAAATCGCGAAGGGTATCGAGCAGTTGCATAAAGCCTACGGCGAGTATGGCTACATCAACTTCACGCCCGTGCCCAATACGAGCTTCGACGACGACAAGAAGCTGGCGTATCTGGAAATCGACATCGACGAGGGCAAGCAGTTCTTCGTGCGGCGCATCGAGTTTTCGGGCAACACGACGACGCGCGACAAGGTCATCCGCCGTGAGTTGGCGCTGGAGGAAGGCGGAGTTTACAACTCGCGGCTGTGGGAGATGAGCCTGCTGCGCCTGAACCAGCTTTCATATTTCGACCAGCTCAAGCCCGACGACCCGAACGTCACTGACAAAAAACTCGACGAGAAGAACGGGTACGTGGACCTGACCCTGCACGTGCATGAACATGGCAAGAACAGCATTGGGCTGAACGGCGGCGTCAGCGGGCTGGAGGGAGCGTTCATCGGACTGAACTACTCCACCAACAACTTCCTGGGGCGCGGCGAGACGCTGCAGGTGCAGATCAGCCTGGGGAACCTGGCGCGCAGCGTACTGCTCGGCTATACCCAGCCCTACATGTTCGACCGCCCGCTGCAGTTCGGGTTCACTGTCTTCGGCAACAAGTACAATTTCAACCAGGCCCGCCAGCTTTCGATCTTCCGCGGGCAGAGCCTGAACCTGCCCAGCGCCGTGCTGCAGAACCTGCAGAACTACTCGCAGCAGAGCGTGGGCTTCACGACGTCGTTGAGTTATCCTCTGCGGCGGTCGTTCAAGCGTTTGGGTATTACCTATTCGCTCGATCGCTCGACGCTGCTGCCGTTGAGCACTGCGTCCAAGACTCTGTTCGATTTCATCGCCTTCCGCGGAATTTCGGGGCCGAACGCGGTGGATGGCATCATTACCAGCAAGATTTTCCCGAACTTCTCGTTCAATACCCTCGACAGCGGAATCTCGCCGCACAGCGGCCACCAGATGACTGCGGGCATGGAGTTGGCTGGCATCGGCGGCACAGTGCGGTCGGTACGGCCGGTGATTTCTTATAAGCAGTTCATTCCGATGCAGCACCGGCGCAATACGATTGGATTCAACGTACAGGGATCGTACATCAGCGGCTACGGCGGGCTGGTGGCGCCGCCCTTTCAACGCTCCTTCATGGGCGGAGAGTACGACATTCGCGGCTTCGACGTTCGCTCGATTTCGCCGGTCGCGTTCCTGCCCAGCGCAAACCAGATCACGCTGACCAATCCTGACGGGACGCCGGTGCTGAAGAATCCGCTGAATCCCCGGCAAGGCAACTGGACGGTTCCGATTCCCGTCGATCAGATCGTATTTCCCGGGGGCGATTTCAGTGTTTCCACGAATCTGGAATATCGCATCACGATCGCCGGCCCGGTGGCCATTGTGCCATTCGTAGACAGCGGCATTGATGCGATCGTGCGGCGTTCGCAATTGCAGATCGCCGACGCGCAATACCAGGGCGTGATCAGTACTTATTTCGGTTGTCCGGCGCTGGATGCGGGCTACAACTGTACCGGCAATGCGCGCCTAAACCCGTCGCCGTCAAATCTTCTGGAGGTTCTGGAGTCGACCAACTTTCATCCGCGCATGTCGACCGGACTGGAACTGCAGACGTTCCTGCCCGTGGTTAACGCGCCGTTCCGCATCTACTGGGCATACAACCCGGTGCGGCTCGACAACCAGGCTACGCCGCCGATTCCGATCACGCGCGGCATGTTCCCGCCGGGCGCCGCGGGCGATTACACGTACCACCTGGCTGTGAATACCTACGCGCCTAGCTTCCTGTTGCGCGAACCGCGGAAGACTTTCCGCTTCACCGTGGCCACGACGTTCTAGGAAACGGGCAGTGCCAAGAGCATGAATCACGAAGGGCACGAAGTATGACGAAGGAACCCGAGAAAGAAGAAGAATTCCTTCGTGAACCTTCGTGTCCTTTGTGGTTGATGGTTTTGGGTAGTGGTGCAATTTGCCTTGCGCACCAGGCCGGTTAAGCAGGAGATCCTTCGCTACGCCTGAAAACCGGCTACGCTCAGGATGACCGAGCCGTGAGGAAAGCTAAGCTGTTTACCACTACTTGAAGCTGAGCTGGTTTGACGGGGGTGGGTGAGGCCTCTATAATGCTGATGATCCACGCCATCGAGCGAATCATGAGGGGTGGACGACACGCCCGCAGGCTCGGCGTGTGACGCTGGCAATCTAGTGCGCCTTTTCCGACGGCGGCCGTTACCGCGGCGGGGACCTCATTCAGTGCGGCCCAGCGTTACGGAAGCAGAGATCTGAGACCGAGAGCGTAGTTCATTCCCGGAAGCATGTTCAGACAACATGTTCCAAGGAGTACAACCGATCCAATGACAAGCAAGTTCTTGCGACTTTTCCTGGCGAGTGCGGTGATCCTGACGATTTCCGCATTGGCCCAAACCAGCAGCGCCGCCACACCGTCCAGCCCCGCCGCCGCAGCGGCTCCGACCGGTACGAGCACCGGCACCAAGGTCGGGACCATCAACATTCAAGATGCCATTTTCGGCTGCAACGAAGGCCGACGCGACCTCGACACACTGCAGAAGAAATTCGAGCCCAAGCAAAGCGATCTGAAAACCCAGAACGACGAGCTTGAGGCGCTGAAGAAGCAGCTCACTACTCAGGGGCCGAGTCTGAACGAAGAAGCTGCAGCGAATCTGAAGAAGCAGATCGAGAGCAAGCAGAAGTTGTTCGACCGCTCCGTGCAGGACGCGCAGGAAGACTTCGGCAACCAGCAGCAGGAGATCGCCGGCCGCATCCTGCAGAAGATGGCGCCGATGATCGTGAAGTACTCTCAGGAGAATGGCTTCGGCATCATCGTGGACACTTCCAAGCCGTGGCCGCAGAGCCCAGTGCTGTGGTGGGGCGAATCTGTCGACATCACCAAGACTGTAGTCGAGGCCTACAATGTGCAGTCTGGCGTGGCCGCACCCGCTGCTCCTTCTGGCGCTGCGAAACCGGCTGCTCCGAAGCCGTCGACTGGTACTGCTCCGAAGCCAGCGCCGGCAACTCCAGCTCCTACGACTCCGAAGAACTAATACTGAGCTAGCGACACCTCAGGTGTCCGAAAAGTTCCAGCAGGCCGCGTGCAAACGCGGCCTTTTTTATTTTGCTTTGCGCTGACGGCGTGAGGGTTCGCGGTGTCCATAGCAGCAAACAGATTCCACGCGGGAGGACACCATGTTTCCGAATATGTTTGCCGACAGCATTCTCGAAACTTCCTGGGCGCAGCGCTCGCGCCGCAGCTGGACCACGCTGACTTCGTTTGGACTACAGGCAGTTGTCATCGGACTGCTGCTGCTGGTGCCGCTTCTGACCACGGTGGGGCTGCCCTCGGCGCGCACGGTTTCAACGCCGATTAGCGCGGGACGGCCCGATCCAGGGCCGGCGCGGCAACCGCACAGCTCGCCCGGCAACGCGGTGCATGTGATTCCGGTGACGTCGACGATTATGATGCCTACTCAGATACCGTCGACAATTCACAATGGCGACGACCCAGCGCCGCAGCCTCCGGGCGAAGGATGCACGGGCGTTTGCGGGCCGGTTGGCCTTCCCGGTGTGGGCATCGGTCCCGGGATTCCATCGATTATCCCCGGAACGCAGCCGATCCTGCCAACTCTGCGCGCGCAACCCACACACACGTTTCGCACTTCGAGCATGCTGGAGGGCAGCCTGATCAGGCGGGTAGAGCCGGCGTATCCACAGCTGGCGAAAACTGCCCGGATTCAGGGGCCGGTCGTTCTGTTCGCTGTGATCAGCAAGGCGGGCACGATCGAAAATCTGAGACTGCTTTCCGGCCATCCCATGCTGGCGCCGGCCGCGATCGATGCCGTCAAACAATGGAGATATCGCCCATACATTCTGAACAACGAACCGATCGAAGTGGAGACGCAAATCACCGTGAACTTCATTCTGGGGAACTAGAACGCCGTTGTCGGGTGCCCGATATCTCGCATTCTTTGCGAGATGTGGGGCTTTTGATCCCCGACGGAAGGCGGGAGTAGCCCCAGCGTAACCTCGGCGCGGCGGGCGCTCCCGCTATAATCGCGAAAGTGGCGACCACAGCAGAAAGCCAGATCCGCGTGGCAACCCGGCCGACGTGGGCCGAAGTGTCGGTAACCGCGCTGCGGCAGAATTTTCGCACCGTACAGAAACATGTTGGCGCGAACGTAACCGTGTGCGCGGTGGTGAAGGCCGATGCCTACGGCCACGGCGCGGTCGAGTGCTCGCGCGCGCTCGAAGCCGAAGGCGCGCGATGGCTGGGCGTGACCTCGCTCGACGAGGCGATCCCGCTGCGCGAGAGCGGCATTCGCGCCAACGTTCTTCTGATGACCGGTTTCTGGCGTGGAGAAGAGAGCGAGATTATCCGCCTGCGGCTCACGCCGACGGTGTGGGAACCCTGGCACATTGAAACGCTGGAAGCGGCCGCGGCCGCGCTGGGCGTGGCGAAGCATCCCGTGCACCTGAAAGTCGATACTGGCATGGGGCGGCTCGGTGTGAGCCTGGATCAGCTTCCCGCCGTGTTGAGAGCGCTGCAATCGGCCAAGCATCTTACGCTGGAAGGATTTTCCACGCACCTGGCTTCTTCAGAAATCATGGATGCGCCATCGGTGGCCGAGCAGGAGCGCAACTTCGACGACGCCCGCCGCATGGTGCGGGAAGCCGGTTTCGAACCAACCTTCGTGCACATGGCGAATACGGGCGCCGTCATCTCGCGACGGGAGACCTGGAACACGATGGTGCGGCCGGGGGTCGCACTGTACGGCTATTACCTGCCGTTCCAGCGCGCAGGCCGCGAAGTCAGCGGAGGAACGCTGCGCCTGCCGGTGAAACCTGTTCTCACGTGGAAGACTCGCATTCTGTCGTTGCGCGATTTCGCGGCGAATCAACCGCTCGGTTACGGTGCGACCTATGTGACGAAAGCTCCCGCGCATGTTGCGGTGCTGCCCGTGGGCTATGCGGACGGATACAATCGCCAGCTTTCGAATCGCGGACGCGTGATCGTGCGCGAGCACTATGCGCCGATCGTCGGCCGCATCTCAATGGATCTGACGCTGGTGGATGTGACCGGCATTCCTGGGATTGCGGTGGGGGATGAGGTTATCCTGCTCGGCGCTTCGGAGGGCCTGAGCGTCGACGCGCTCGAGCATGCGGAACTGGCCAACAGCACTCCATACGAAATTCTCTGCAATATTTCGAAGCGCGTGCCGAGAAGATATGTAAGCTAGGCGCAGCATCTGACCCCGGGACCTCGGACGTCAGACCTCAGGCCCTAGACCTCAGACTCTGGAGGTCTGGCTTCGACTTAATTGGGCGCTGGCGCGGCGATTCGCTGAGGTCCGAGGTCGGACGTCTGACGCCTGCTCTTTCCTCGCCTCCATGTACTTGCGCAAGACGGCGTTGATCGTGGACTGATAGCCGCGGCCATGCTTGCGAAAAAACGTGAGCACGTCGGGATCGAGGCGAAGGGTAATCTGCTTCTTCGGGCCCGGCCAGAGGATTGCATTCGCGAAAAAATCCGCCCCCATTTTTGGAATGTCCGAATAATCGATATCCTCGTCGCGCATCGAATCAATGCGTTTCCAGTCCGTTCTGGATCGCCTTTTCGCATTCTTCACGTTCTTCATGGTTTGCCTTTCTGAGCGAAATGATGCGGATGGTGTCATTCGGATGCTCCGCGAATACCACAAAGGCCGCACGCCCTCGAATCATCCCAATGCCTATCCACCGCTTCTCGCCATAGTCCTCACGGGTGTCCGGACGAACGAGGAGAACGCCGCTGAACATCTCCTCCGCTTCGGCGAAGTGAAACCCGTGCTTCCGGACATTAGCCCGATTCTTGGCCTCGACCCACTCAAAAAATCATCGTAACTCCAAATGTAACTACAACCAAGAAACTTGGTACGCCCCTCCATGGAATATCGCGCGGGCAGGCTTTTTATCGGTGACGGATGTCACCAAGCCATCAAGAATTCTGAGATTTCCCGGATCGAATCCGTTCGAGGGTGAAATCTGCAGCGCCAACCGTCGATTGCGGCACTTCCGTGATTGCCCTCTGATCGGGGCGCCAATGGTTGTTACACTTAAAGGTTGACCATGCCTTCCCGCTATGCACAGTGGATGTACGACTGGGAGCACCGGCTCACCTCGGTGGACAACAACCGCGTGGTGCGTCCGCTGGAGTGGGGCGTGGAGTGGACGCGCGACTGGCCCTGCCGCAACGGCTTTCGCGCCGGCCAGACGCCGGCTGTGGCGCTCGACGATCCCGAAAAATATATTCTGGATTACAACCGCCGCATCGTCGCGGCCAGCGACGAATTTTACTCATACCAACAGCCTACGGACTTCCGTCTGGAGCGCCGTGAAGTGCAGGTGTTTTCCACGCGCGAAGTGCCCGATCCGAAACTCGAAGCCAAGGTAAAGGGAACGTTCGGAGAGTTCCTGCGATTTACTTCGCCCGTGACTACGCCGTATCCCGAAAATAATCTGGTGAATGCCCGCTGGTTTCCGGCCCGAGGACGGCGCGCGATTATTCTTCTGCCGCACTGGAATGCCGACGCGATCGCCTACACCAGCCTGTGCCGCGTGCTCAACATGCTGGGCATCGCGGTGCTGCGGCTGACCATGCCGTATCACGACATTCGCATGCCGGCGGAAATCAGCCGCGCCGATTATGCCGTCTCCGCCAACATTGGACGTACTCTCGACGCGGTGCGCCAGGGCGTGGTCGATATTCGAAGCTGTCTCGACTGGCTCGAGCAGCAGGGCTACACGCAACTCGGCATCGTGGGAACAAGTCTCGGGTCGTGCTATGCGTTCATTGCCGCGGCGCACGAGCCGCGGGTCAAAGTGGCTGCCTTCAATCACGCATCGACCTACGTTGCAGACGTGGTCTGGCATGGGCAGTCCACGCGCCACATTCGGCAAGGAATCGAGCGGCAGATCGATCTGGAGCGCCTGCGGGCAGCCTGGCTCGCCGTGAGCCCCATGGCGTACTTCAGTCAATTCTCGCGCTGGCCGCGCAAGTCGCTGATCGTCTACGCAAAATACGATCTCACGTTTCTGCCTGAACTTTCACGGCAGGTTGTTGAGGAGTTCGAGCGGCGTGGACTCGACCATAAAGTTGCCGTGCTGCCTTGCGGTCATTACACGATGGGAGAGGCGCCCTACAACTACTTGGATGGCTGGCAACTGGCGTCATTCCTGCGAACGGCCTTCTGAAGAGGTACTCATTTTGGCCATGCTTTGAAAGGGCGCGGCTTTCAGCCGCGCCATAGATCTGGTCGAACCCAGCCGGCTTTAGCCGCTGAGGTTCGCCTCGAAGGCAAACGCTCAAAGCTGCCGCCAGTTAAAATGTGAAACATGCACGTCGCCAGTCCAGAGACCATCATCGAGCGCCGCCAGGGCGAGTACGTCGTCAGCACCGATCCGGCCCGCCTTTATCTGGATGCGATCCACGGCTTTCTGACGAATTGCTACTGGGCGAAGGGGATTCCGCGGGACGTGGTGGCGCGGTCGATCGAGCATTCCCTGTGCTTTGGAGTTTATGATGGGAGCGGCGCGCAGTCGGGCTGGCCCGCGTAGTCAGCGATTTTGCCACGGTTGCGTATCTCGGCGATGTGTTCGTGCTGGACGCGCATCGCGGGCACGGGTTGAGCAAGCTGCTGATGGAGTGCGTGACGCAGCATCCTGCGCTGCAGAATTTGCGGCGCTGGATTCTGCTGACCCGCGACGCGCATGGACTATATGCGAAGTTTGGCTTCACTTCGGTGAAGTCGCCGGAGCGCTACATGGAATTGCATGACCCCGCAGTCTATGGGAGGTAGCTGCCATGAACAGGACTATGATTTTATGCTTGCTCTGCAGTGGCATCTTCTGCGCCTTAGCGTTAGCGCAAACGAGCGCTCCGCCTGCGCTGACGGACGCCAAATCCGCTGAATTAGATGCCGCGATCAACACCGTCAGGAACCTTGCAGTGCATCGACTGGACCACAAGCTCCCAAGAGTCACACTCGCAGATTGGCTTCAGGCACAGGCGGGCCCGGATGTGAGGATGAACTGGGCATTCCGATACGATCCGGAGGCGGGGAGTACGGGCTGGGAGGGACCTCCTGATATGGTAGAAGCCGACATGGCGCTGAACGATGGCCAGTCGGTCGTGGTGGAAATTGCGGTCGCACACTGCAACCGACAAGTCGAGGGTTGCCACAGACGCGTTCCGTTCGTTTTCCTCATCAACGTGATAACCGGCAGGGACGCGACAACCGGAAGGTTGGTGAGTTCCGAACTCGATCGCCTCAGCGATCTCCCGCGTTTCCTTCAGAGACTAAGGGGAGCGAGCAACGAGGATAAGAATGATTAAGGACAAACGCATGTATCTTCCTCTGCACGAAGCCGATCCGCAGCTTGCTGCTGCAATCGACAACGAAACTCGCCGCCAGCATGAGGGCTTGGAATTAATTGCCTCCGAAAACTTCGTCAGCGAAGCCGTCCTCGAAGCGGCCGGCTCTGTCTTCACGAACAAGTATGCCGAGGGATACCCCGGCAAGCGCTATTACGGGGGCTGCGAGTTTGCCGACGTGGTCGAGAACCTGGCGCGCGATCGCGCCAAGCAGCTTTTTGGTGCAGAACATGCGAATGTCCAGCCCCACGCCGGATCGCAGGCCAACATGGAGGCTTACGCCGCCATTCTGCAACCGGGTGACATTATCCTCGGACTGAATCTCGCGCACGGCGGTCATCTCACGCACGGTCATCACCTGAATTTTTCCGGCAAGACCTACAAGATCATTCCTTACGGCGTCACCAAAGAAACTGAGACGATCGACTACGACGCCCTCGAAAAAATCGCAGAGCAAGAACGCCCTAAGTTGATCATCGGTGGAGGCAGCGCGTACCCACGTACCATCGACTTCGGACGCATGCGCCAGATCGCCGACAAAGTCGGCGCGCTCTATCTAGTCGACATGGCGCACTTCGCCGGACTTGTGGCGGGTGGCGCGCATCCCTCGCCCGTGCCGCATGCGCACATCGTCACTTCGACAACGCATAAAACCTTGCGCGGCCCGCGGTCGGGAATGATTCTTTCCAAGGCCGAGTTCGCGCAGGCCATCGACAAAGTTGTCTTTCCGGGCATGCAGGGCGGACCGCTGGTTCACATCATGGCGGCAAAGGCGGTGTGCTTTAGTGAAGCGATGCAGCCAGAGTTTCGCGACTACGCGCGGCAAGTTGTGGCGAACGCGAAAGTGCTGGCGCAGACGCTTGCTGACGAGGGATTCCGCATTATCTCCGGCGGAACCGATACGCATCTCATGCTGGTCGACGTTTTCTCGAAGGGCATGCTGGGCAGCGAGGCGGAAAAAGCTTTGGGCGAAGCCGGCATCACCGTCAACAAGAACGCGATTCCGTTTGACACGAACCCTCCGATGAAGCCCAGCGGCATCCGCGTCGGAACTCCGGCTTTGACTACGCGCGGCATGAAAGAAGCCGAGATGCGGCAAGTCGGCCGCTGGATTGCCGAAGCGCTGTTGCAGCGCAGCGACGCGGCTGTTTTGGCGAAGATCCGAAAACAGGTGCTCGACCTGTGCGAAGCCTTCCCGCTCTATGCGGCGCGCAGAGAGAAGGCGCAGGCCGAGGTGCGAGCGTGATTCCGCTGGGGTCACCGGCGCTCTCTGTGTTTAAATGCCATCGGTGAAGATCGCCATCGACATCCGGCGGATGACCGAGTTCGGCGTAGGCACCTACATCCGCAACGTGGTTCGTATGCTGGGCCGGCTCGACCACGAAAACGAATATTTCCTCATCGGCACGCCCGCCAAAGTTGAGGAGATTGGAAGTCTGCCGCCCAACTTCCTCTCCGTCCCGCTTACCTCACCGGAGCGCTCGGTGCAGGGTTATCGCGAATTTCGCACAGCGCTGCAGAGTCTGCATTGCGACCTGGTGCATATTCCCAATCTTTTTTCAGTTCCCCGCGCGCTGCCTTGCCCATATGTGATGACGGTGCACGACATGCTCGACCACATGTCGCGGCCCTTGCAGCGCGGCAGCGTCTGGCGGTCGATTCACTTTCAGCTGACCCGGCGCGTGCTGCGCGGCGCAAAGCGCATTTTCGCGGTTTCGAATTTTACGAAGATTGAAATCGAAAAGCTCTTCGAAATCCCTGCCGACCGAATCGAAGTGGTCTACAACGCCATCGACGAGCGCTTCTTGCGCGGCCACGCCAGTGTGGCTGACCGCGAATTGATCGCCCAACGCTATCAGGTAACGTATCCGTTTCTGCTCTACGCCGGACGCGTCAGCCCCCACAAAAACGTCGTGCGTATGATCGAGGCGTTTTCGGCTCTCAAGGGAGAGCTGGAGAAAGACGGCGCTTTCCCCGATCTCAAGCTGATCATTATTGGGGACGATCTCTCCGGCAATCCGGACCTGCGGCGCACCGTGGTCCGCAGCGGCGTGCAGAATGATGTGCGCTTTCTGGGATTCATCCCGATCGAAGTGCTGCGGATTTTTTACGACGAGGCGAAGATATTTGTTTTCCCGTCGTTGTACGAAGGCTTCGGCCTACCTCCGCTGGAGGCGATGGCGCACGGAACGCCGGTGGTGACGTCGGCGGTTTCGTCATTGCCCGAGGTTGTGGGCAAAGCGGCAGTTCTGGTGAATCCCGAAAACGTTTTTGAAATCATGCGCGCCCTGCACCGCGTGCTCACCGATCAGGCGTTGCGCGACCGAATGAAAGAACGCGGCTACCAGCAGGCGGCAAAGTTTTCCTGGGAAGTATCGGTGCGGCGGATTCTCGATGCCTACCGCCGCGTCGCCGGCAGCGGGCCGGCACAGATAGACCGACAGCAGGCCGATCGCGGGCAATCGGCGCGAATGTCTTCTTAGGATTGCTTCCCCGAGCGGCGCTCTTCAGCGCTACGTCAACAGTGGCTGGCCAGGCGAGGAGATGGCGAGCTTGTGAAGTTTGGCCGTGAGGCGGGTGCGATCGGCGTCAGTCTTGGCGGCGGCGAGGCGTTTGCGCAACTGATGGATCTTTTCCTTGCGGGTACGGCGCCGGCGAATCTCGGGCCGGCGGCTGGGTGCGGACATGCGGAACTCCTCAGTCTGAATTTTGTGGAAGTGCGGCAGCTAGTCGAAAGGTCAAATCCAGCGGCTCACGACCATTATAGTTGGCGCGAGAGCAGCACCGCAAACGAGGCTGCTTTCGCGGCGAGGCCGCCCCTCAGGCTGGCAGCATTCCTCGATAGATTGCCATGCCGACGACTGAGTCGACTCCGATCGCGTCGAGCGCCGCGACTTCCTCCAAACTGCGAATGCCGCCGGCCGCGATCAGCCGGTGCGAGGTGGCCGTGCGCAACTCGCGAATAATGTCGAGCGGAATACCTTGCAGCAATCCCTCGGTATCGATGTGCGTGTAGAGAAACGCGTCACAGAAGGAGTCGAGGGCCTGCATCATTTCGCGGGCGGTGATGCCGGTCGTTTCCTGCCATCCCTTGATCGCAACGTAACCGCCGCGGCAATCGGCAGCGAAGACCAGTTTTTCGGGACCCAGTTCGATGGCGGCTTCGCGCGCAAAGGCCGCGTTGATCGCGCCCTCCGAAATCAATGACGATCCCAGAATCACGCGGCGCGCTCCCAGGTTCAACGTGGCCTGTGCCGCGTCGATCGAGCGGATTCCCCCGCCAACTTGGCAAGGCAGTTGGCTGGCCAGTTCGCGCACCAGATCGCGGTTGTCGCCCCGGCCCATGGCGGCGTCGAGATCGATGAGCTGCACCAGCGGATACTTCGAGAAGCGTTCGACCCATTCCTTGAAATTATCGAACTCAAGGGCTTTGCGGCTGCCCTGCACGAGTTGCACGATTTTTCCGCCCATCAGATCGATTGATGGAATCAGCACGGCCACCTCACTGGAATCTGTTGCGCGGCAAGTTCTTTCTTGAGGTCGGCGAGGTGGCTGAATCCGTAGTGAAAAATTGAAGCGGCGAGCGCGGCGTCGGCGTGGCCGTCACGAAAGACCTCGGCAAAGTGCTGGGCGCCGCCGGCGCCGCCGGAAGCGATCACCGGAATTCGGACTGAATCAGCCACCGCGCGCGTCAAGTCGCAGTCGAAGCCCGAGCCGGTGCCGTCACGGTCCATCGAGGTCAGCAGAATTTCGCCCGCGCCGCGCGACTCGGCCTCGCGCGCCCACTCGATTGCGTCGTGCCCCGACGTGGTTCGCCCGCCGTGTGTGAAGGCCTCCCAGTGCGGCGTGCCGTTACAGCGTTTGGCGTCGATCGCGACCACAACCGCCTGCGAACCAAAGCGTTCGGCGATCTGCGTGATCAGAGTTGGATTGGCGAGCGCGGCAGAGTTGATACTGATTTTGTCTGCGCCGGCGGAAAAAACCGCCGCCGCATCTTCAAGAGTGCGAATGCCGCCCCCAACGGTGAAAGGAATGAACAGCTGAGCCGCCGCCCGGCGGACGGTATCGAGCACCGTGGCGCGACGCTGGTGAGCGGCAGAAATATCGAGAAGCACAATCTCGTCCGCGCCCGACGCGGCATGGGCCTTCGCCAGTTCTGCCGGATCGCCCGCGTCGCGCAGGCTCAAAAACTGCACGCCTTTCACGACCCGGCCGCCGTCGACGTCGAGGCAAGCGATGATGCGTTTGGTCAGCATGTTCAGAGTGCGCAGAAATTACTCAGCATTTTCAATCCGGTTTCTCCGGATTTTTCCGGATGAAACTGAACTCCGAAGATATGATCGCGTTCCACCGCCGCCGAAAACCGGCCGCCATATTCGCAGCATGCGGTCGTGGTCTCGGCAACCGGCGCACGAAACGAATGCGTAAAGTAGACGAACGACGACGCTGGCACGCCTCGGAAAAGCCGCGACGACGGGCTGATCTGCAAGTCGTTCCATCCCACATGCGGAGACTTTACGCTCTCAGGAAAGCGCTCGCACTCGCCGCGAAACAGGCCCAGGCCGGGCGTTTCGGGCGATTCCTGGCTGCGCTCGAACATCCACTGCATGCCCACACAGATTCCGAGGAACGGAACGCGGCGAGCGATCGCATTTGCAATCGCATCGCGTAGACCGGAGCGGCCGAGCGCTTCGGTCGAGGCGAAATGTCCCACGCCAGGCAGGACGATCTTCTCAGCCTCTGCAACCTGTGCCGGATCGGCGGTAATCGCGCAGTTGCAACCGAGGTGGTCGAGCGCCTTCTTTACCGAAGTCAGATTGCCCGCGCCGTAGTCGACGATCGCGATCATTACAGAACTCCCTTCGTGCTCGGCAGCAGGCCAATCATCTGCCGGTCGCGCCAGCAAGCGGCGCGTAGGGCGCGCGCGAAAGCTTTGAAGAGCGCTTCAATCTTGTGGTGGCTCGACCGTCCGTACAGCACGCGCGCATGGACGTTGGCGCGAGCTCCGCGGGCAAAGCCCTCGAAAAAGTCCTCGACGAGTTCGGATTGCAAGTCGCCCACGAGCCGTGTGCGGACCTTTGTGTCGATCACGCACGCGGTGCGTCCGCAAAAATCAACCGCGGCCATGCCCATGGTTTCATCCATCGGCATCAGGAAATATCCGGCGCGCAGAATACCGCGCTTGCTGCCGAGGGCCTTATCGAACGCCTGCCCGAGGACGATGCCCACGTCTTCGACGGTGTGGTGTTGATCGACGTCGAGATCGCCGCGAGCCTTGAGCTTGAGGTCGAAGCATCCGTGGTGCGCGAAGAGTTCGAGCATGTGGTCGAAGAATCGGATGCCGGTCGAGACCTGGTAGCGTCCGCGGCCTTCGATGGTGAGCGAGAGCTGAATCTGCGTCTCTTTGCTGACACGATGAATGCTGCCTTTTCTCATGGCCGGGATGCTCCAGAGTTCTGTCGTTGCGCGATTCCGAGTTCGTCGAAAGCTTCCTGCAGCGCCGCGAGCAGGCGATCGGCATGCGCGCGCGGGCCGAGCGTGATGCGTACGCAGCCCTCACAGCCCGGATCGCTGGAGCGGTCGCGAATCAGAATGCCACGCCGCCGCATGTGCTCAACGAATCCGGCCGAGTCACTTGCGGTTGTGCATACGCGCATCAGCACGAAGTTGGCCTGACTGGGCCAGAACTGTATGCCGTTCGTTTCGAGAGCGCTCTCCAGGCGGGCGCGGGATTCGAGAACTTCACTCACATATTCCTGAATGAAAGTGCGGTCGGAAAGCGCGGGGGGAAGGCACGCCAGGGTCACAGCGTTCACATTGTAGGGAGAGCACGCGAGGCGCACCGACTCCATCTGTCCGGGATCGCCGACTAACAGTCCGGCGCGCAGTCCGGCGAGACCGTACGCCTTCGAGAATGTGCGTGCAACGAACAAGTTCGGCAGGTCATTGCGCCGGTCTATCAAGGTCTGACCGTAGAATTCGAAGTAAGCCTCGTCTATCAGTACGGCGGCTTCTGGCGCGGAGCGCACGATCTGCAGCAATTCTGCTTGCAGTGCAACCGTCCCGGTGGGATTGTTCGGGTTCGCGATCGCGATCAGCCGCGTCTTCGATGTGATGCGCTCGCGCAAGTTCGCCGCAGGAAAGCGAAAATCTTTGCCCGCGGCGACGGTTGTGACTTGCGCGCCTGCGGCCATCATGTAAATGCGGTACATCGAATACGTCGGAACCACGATCACTGCTTCGTCGCCGGGCTCAAGATAGGTTTGGCAGAGCAGGTGAATCGCTTCGTCGACGCCGTTCGTCAGCAGAACTTCCGGAGCGGTGACGCCGAGGAAGTCCGCGACTTTCGCTTCCACCGCGGCGCGTTCGGGATAGCGCGCCAAGTCCTCGGGCCCCAATTGTCGCAAGCGTTCGAGTACTCGCGGCGAACATCCGGCGGTGTTTTCATTGAAATCGAAACGCAGGCCATCGCGCCCCGCTAGAGGCGGATGGTAAGCAGGCAGCGTTCGGACAGACGATCGCGGGTTGAGCGTTTTCATTTGTTCGCCTCCTTCCTGCGCCTCGCGATCTCACGCACGCGGACAGATTCGGCATGCGCGCGCAAGCCCTCGGCCTCGGCAAGACACTCGACCGTGGACGCGATGCGCCGCAACCCGGCAGCGGAAAGTTCCTGCACAGTGATCAGTTTCACAAAATCGAGCACGCTGAGGCCTCCGCGAAATCGCGCTTGGCCTGCCGTCGGCAGTACGTGGTTGGGGCCGGAAGCGTAGTCGCCGGCGGCCTGCGGCGAGTAATCGCCGACGAAAACGGAGCCGGCGTTGTGGATAAATGGGACGTCGCTGCGAGAGACGCTGATGTGTTCTGGCGCGAGGCGATTCGCCCATTCCCGCGCCTGCGTGGGCGACGCGGCGATCAAGATCGCTCCCTGCCGGCGCAGCGATTCCAGAGCGGTCGCGTTGCCTTGCGCCATGCGCTCCACGCTCTGCGCCACGAGTTGAGCCAGCTGGCGTGAGGTCGTGATGAAAACCGCGAGCGCTTCGGGATCGTGTTCGGCCTGCGCAACCAGGTCAGCGGCGATGAATTCAGGGGTGCCTGAGTCGCTCATCACTACAGCTTCGGTCGGCCCCGCGAGAAAATCAATGGCGCAGTCGAACGACACCAACTTCTTCGCGGCGGTTACGTAGGAGTTTCCCGGCCCGACAATTTTATCTACGCGCGGAATACTTTTCGTTCCATAGGCCAGCGCTGCGATCGCCTGGGCTCCGCCTAGGCGATAAAACTCGCGTACGCCCAGCATTCCGGCCGCGGCGAGAATTTCCTGCGACGGATTCGGGGAGGCCACACGGATGTTCTCCACTCCCGCGACCTGCGCGGGAATTACCGTCATCAGCAAAGTCGAAACCAGCGGATGACGTCCGCCCGGCACGTAACAACCGACAGACTCCAGCGGCCGCACGAGTTGGCCGAGGGAAATCCCGGCGCGATTCCGGGTCCACGCCTTGGGCTTCTGCCACTGGCAGAAACGGCGAATATTTGCAGCGGCCTCGCGCAAAGACTTTCGCAGCGGCGGATCGATCGACCGCGTTACTTCACGAATTTCCTCTTCAGAAACTCGCAGCGACTGATTCGCGCGCAGACCATCCCATCGCTCGGCATATAGGCGCAGCGCCCGATCTCCACCGCGGCGAACGTCGTTCACGATGCGGCGGACACGCGACTCCAGCTTCGTAGACTTCGTGCCGCGTTCGGCGAGGTGTTCGACCGTCGCCGCCGCCTCGCGGCCGGAGATGATTTTCATCCCCATTACGCTCACAGAACCACCTTGTTCAGCGGATATTCGACGATGCCCTCGGCCTGCGCCTGCTTAAGCCGCGGGATCACCTCCCACGCGGCAGCCTCATCGATCACCGTGTTGACCGCGAGCCAGTCTTCGTCACTGAGGTGAGAAATGGTCGGCTTCTGCAGCGCCGGCAACACGGACAGCACGCCGGCCAGATTCTCCTTACGCACGTTCAGCATCAGGCCGACGCGGTCCTGCGCCTCCATCGCTCCGCGCAGCATGAGCGCGAGGTTGTCGATTTTGCGGCGCTTCTGGCCGTCGGCGTACGAAGATTTATTGGCGATAAGCTGCGTGTTCGATTCGAGCACTGTCTCCAGGATGCGGAGCCGGTTCGCCTTGAGCGAGCTGCCGGTTTCGGTCACTTCGACGATTGCATCGGCCAACATGGGTGGCTTGACCTCGGTCGCGCCCCAGGAGAACTCCACTTTCACTTCGACGCCCTTCTTGCGAAAATAATCGCGCGTGACATTCACAAGTTCCGTAGCGATGATGCGCTGGGAAAGATCTTCGGCGCGACGGAAGGGAGAATCCTCAGGCGCGGCCAGCACCCAGCGCACCTTGCCGCGGCTCTGCTTGGCGTAGATCAGGTCGGTGACGGTGACTACTTCAAGGCCGCTTTCAATCACCCAGTCGAGTCCAGTAAGGCCGGCATCGATCGCGCCGTGCTCCACGTAGCGCGCCATCTCCTGCGCGCGAATCAGCATGCAATCGATTTCAGGATCCGCGGTCGTGGCGTAATAGGAGCGGCCATTGGTGTACGCCGGGAGACCGGCCCGCTTGAATAATTGCAGGGTCGCTTCCTGCAGGCTGCCTTTCGGGATGCCGATGCGCAGTTTCATCGCGTCTCCTCTGCGGGCGACACCGCCATGCTCGCGTCCATGACAATGGCCTCAGTGAAGCACGAACGCGTGCCGCGGTGGCAGACTACGCCTGCTCCCTCGACGACGACGCGTAGCAGCAGAGTGTCGCGATCGCAGTCGGTGAGCGCGGAGACCACGCGCAGGCGATTGCCAGAACTCTCGCCTTTGGTCCAGAGTTGGTTGCGAGTGCGGCTGTAGAAGGTGACGTAGCCCTTTTGCAGGGTGCGGTCGAAGGCTTCGCGATTCATGAAGCCGACCATCAGAACTTCTGCTCCGTCGCCTGCGTCCTGCACCACCGCGGGGATGAGCCCGCCCGTCTTTTCGAAATCAATTTCTGCCGTCATTTGCCTGATTCCTTTGCCGTCGAGATTTCCGCGTCTTACCGAACCCACAAACTGTCACCAGCGATTCCCGAAGAAAGAAAAAGCCCGCTGAGCGATTTCGCGTCAGCGGGCAAAAAACTCTAGGAGTGCCGTCTAAATCTACTGATGCACCCCCGCCGCCGCGCGCTGCGCGTGATGATGATGGTGGCGGTGATGCAGATGAGACGACATGATCTAAATAACACTACGGGCAGAGATCAGTTTCGGTCAATAGGGTGAATTATCGACAGCCGATCAATTATTTGCATCGGACCAATCTGATTTCCTGATACCACTGCAGAGCACGCGTCAAGCCTTACGGATTGACGGTTTCAGAGCCGTTGGCCGTTCCTCCATTTGCCGTCGCCGAGATGCTCACTGTGGTTTGCGCGCTCACTGCATTCGTAGCGAGACTGAAAACCACGGTCTGGTGCCCAGGGGACACGACGACTGAGGAAGGCATGGACGCCACGGCACTGGCTCCGGCGGTCACCGCCAGATTCACCGTGGTGTTGGCAAGCGCAACCTGCTGCATGATTACGCGCACCGAAGTTGTGCCCCCACCCACAACCGGATCCGTCACGAACTGGATCGTGACCGGCACGGGGGCGTCCACCGTGAGCGTACCGCTCGCGCTTCCTGAGCTGGTGGACGCGGAAATCTGCACCGGGGTAGTGGTGAAAACGGGCGCCGTGGTGATCGGGAACGTGGCGCTGGTCGCGTTTGCCGGCACGGTGACAGTGGCCGGTATACTCGCTATAGCGCTGCCGCCGCTCAGCACGTTCAGATTCACCGTAGTGGCGGTGCTGACCGCGCCGGCGACTGTAACCTGGCCCGTGGTTTGGTCACCGCCCAGCAGGGGATTCGCGGAAAATGAAACCGAACTAGGATCCGCTGAATTTGTATTTGGGACCACAGTAAAGGTGCCCAGCTGCGTATCGGGGCCCACCGTGGCCGACAGCGTAACCTGCGTCGGACTGGCGACCGGTGCGGTCACGATCTGATAACTGACATAAGTGCCGCCCGCCGCCACGTGAACCGTAGCCGGCATGGATGCAATAGCGCTCCCGCCGCTGACGACCGCGAGACTAACCGCGGTCGAGCTGATCGCCGTGCCCACCATGGTGACCTTCCCCACAGCGATGTTGCCTCCAATCGTGGAAGATGGAGAGATCGTAAAACTGGAGACCGTTGGTGGAACGACCGTCAGAGGAGCCGTGACCGTTTGCCCGTTGTAGCTGGCCGTAAGCGTCGCGGAGGTCGGAGTTGATACCGAAGATGTCGTCACCGTCGTTGTAGCCGTATGCGCACCTGCCGGAATGGTGACGGTGGCGGGGGTCGTTGCCGGACCGCTACTGGAAAGATTGACTGTTACTCCGCCCGCAGGCGCTACGCCGGTGAGATAGATGGTGGCCGAGGGCGACCCGGCGACGGATGGGGCTGCGCCCGTCAGCGGAAGCGTTGAACTCGGCGGCGGCGGACTGACAATATAGTTGAACAGAACCGGAGTTGAATTCACCCCGGTCGCGTCGAGGATGTACAGTCCGGTGTTCTGATCGCTGACCAGAATCTCATTCTGCCCCAGGTAAGGATAGACGCCCCAGTCGCCATCGTAGGTGCCCAGCGTGATCGCTCCCGGCCACGTGTCATAGCTGCCGATCAGGACCGGGTTGGCTACGTTGGTAATGTCGAAGACCATCAATCCGGCGTCGTACCAGGAGTTGTAAAGGATGTTCCCGACCACTGCGGGATTGTGCGGGCTCACCGATTCCATGCCGAATTCGGGCATGGTTATCGTCGAAACCAACGTGGCGCCGGCAGGATTGCTAACGTTGTAAATGCGGACGTCGCCGCCGTCGGCATCGAGTTCGCGCGAGCCCACCAGATACTGTCCGCTGGGCGTGAGCGACGAGCTGTGCGATTCATTTCCCGAGAGGATGGTTCCCATCAACTGCGGCGGCTCCGTCGCGATATTGGTTACATCCCAGATATCGGTGTGCCCGCCCCAGCCGGAGGTGTAGAGCCTGTCGCCATAAATCGAAGACGCGCGCACCGAGTTGGGGTCGGTAGTGAGCCAGGTCCACATCAGAACCGGCGCGGCCGGGTTGCTGATGTTCCAGACCTGCATGTAGGGATCGACCAGGAAGTGCGGAACGTAGAGATAGTCGCCGTCCACTAGCACCGTATGCACGCCGTCCCACCCGCCGATCGCGGAAGTAATGCGGGTGATCAGCTGCGGATCATAAGGGTTCGACAAATTGACGATATGAATTCCGCCGATCGTATTGCTGGCGAAGTACCCAATGCCGTTCTGTACCTCGACGTCTTCCATCTGGTTATCGCAATTAGTGCCGCAGACTGGCTGGTTGACGTGGTAGACGTATTTGGCCGCGATGACCGGCGCGTCGGGGTTAGTGATGTCGAAAATAAGCACGCCGTTGGAGTCGTAAGAGCCAACGTAAGCGTATGTTTTGCCCTCCCAGACGTTTCCCCAGACGTTGGCGTAACGATGAGTCGCCGGATCGGGATCTGCATTGGCACGAAGGACTACGTTGATACCCTGGGCTGAAGCCGCTACGGCCAGCAAGCTGGTGACGAGGAACAACGCGAAACTCACTCTGAATACGACTCTGGCCTTCACGGTGTAAAATCCTCCATTTTTCAAGACGCTATGGTTTTGACTGCTCTGATCGTTTTTCGCCTATCGTCTTTCGCCCATCGTCCGGGCCTGGTGCAGGCGTGGTACAGGCGTGATCGTGGTACAGGGTAGGAGTACAGGAATGATCGGCATGGTCATACATTGGACACACAGCGGGAGAACCAGCCAAGGGGAGAAAGTTCGGCCGCACCGAGCGATTCGTCAGCGCGTTCTGGACAGGTTCAACTCGCCCGCCAGTCAGCTATTGTAGTCCGGAAGCACGAAAATCTCACCGGGATTCTTTCTTGGACCCCAATGTTTCTTTCCGAGCTGAAGTTGCAGATTCTTGCAACAAATCTAAAGTTCGAGCGGCCTCAGATGCCGGCGTACCAGGAATAGCCCGCTTCTGGAGACGCGGAGCCCAGACCTTTACCGAAACCCTTCAGATTGTCGGTGACCGTCATATGGGTGATGAATTTCACACTCTTGTACCCGAGCTGGCGGGGCACTCGCAGCCGAAGCGGGCCGCCATTGCCCACCGGCAGTGAGTCGCCGTTCATCCCATAGGCGAGAAAAGTCTGGGGGTGCAATGCATCGGCCATGTCGATGCTCTCCCACCAGAAGGGCTCTATCGAGAAATAGACGACGTATCTGGCCTGCGGAAGGACTCCCACGGCATCCAGAACATGGGACAAAGGCACACCGATCCACTCGGCGATATACGACCAGCCCTCCTCACACTGCACCATGGTGATCTGGCTGCGAGAGGGGTAGCTCTTGAGCTGGTCCAGTGAAAACGCGGCCGGCCGCGCGACCATGCCGTCGATGGAGAGCCGCCAATCGGCGAAGCCTCCAGCCTGAAGGCGCTTGAACTGGTCCGGCAGAGGCCCGAGTTCGTTGGGGAATGGGGGCTTCGAGATCTGGCTCCGGGAGAACTCGCGCGCGAACGAATGCCGCGTCAGCAGCCGCTGGGAAGCGTAGGTCAGGGTTTCGCCGAGGCCGTAGAGTCCGCCGTGATCGGGCGGGACCAGTCCATGCTTTTGCGCCAGGCGCGCGGCCACGCCCAGGCCCGCTACGCCGGCCGCGGCTGCGATTCCGGTTGTGATCAGTTTGCGGCGTGAGAGGTCGCGAGATGACGGTTCACTCATGGGCGCTCCATATCTGTACCTGCGGGAGTTGTGGCGGTGCGAGTTGTACCGGCGCGAGGTTCAGCGGCGCGGCCCGTGATCATCGCCCGCATGCGGCTCCAGAATCCCGCAACAAAAATCATAACGACGTGGACCAGCAGGAAGAGCACGAGAGCCAAAGAGACGAAAAAGTGGAGCGTGCGCGCCGATTGCTGGCCGCCAAGCAAGTTGACGGCCGCCGGAACCGCGGAAACAAAGGCGGGAGACATCGCCAGGCCAGTCCAGATCACGAACGGGAAAAGAACAAAGATCACGAACAGATAGCTGATCCGTTGGAGCAAGTTATATGACCACGCCTCAGCTTCACTCGGGCGTTTGAACCGCAAGTGGCTGCTGCACTCCGCCGCGAACGCCGGCCACGACAGATCGGTACCGGGCGGAAGCAGGTTCTTCCGGAAATGCCCTGAGACGAACCCGAAGATTACATAGAGCAAGCCGGTGAACAACAATACCCAGGCAGTTTGAAAGTGAAGATAACGGCTCCAGCCGTTCTGGTCGGGCAGCACATATCCGTAGCCGGTTGGCACCAGATTCCTGGAGGCGGGGATCGGCAGTTTGAACAACGTTGGAGTGAGATTGTTGCCCGTTTCGCCCCAATAGAAGCGCGGGTGAGAAATCACAATTTCGATTCCGCTGATCAGGAGGGCAAAAAAGCAAAGCGTAGTGATCCAATGCGTGACGCGGACCAGGGCAGAGTGCCGCGAAGACACCGTCTTAGCTGGAATGGCCGTGGAGACGGTGGCTGGGGTGGTCGAGGCGGCGCTCGGTACGCAAGCGGAGTCGCTCACGCCGGAAATGGTACCACGGGGGCCGAACGAACGGGGGGCGCGACTTCCGCGTCATGCCCCTCCGCTCACTCTCAGAATCGAAACATTGCTCCGGTTAAGATGCGAAAGTTGAAATGCTGTCCGGGATGGGCGAAGTATCCCGGTTCGGAGTTGTTGTTCCGCAGATAGTCAAATTGGATCAGACGAGCTCCAAAGTGGCGGGTGAACCAAAGGTCGGTGCCACCGCCGATGGTCATCGCGAACGTGGTGTCAGACGAGTTAAATGACGGAAAGCCCGGCTGCGTTTCTGCAATCTTGTAGGTCAGTTCTCCGAACAGGGCGTGCGCATAGAAAGTGGCTCTTTGGATATTCAGACTGACGCGGGGACCGCCTAAATATGTCCGGATCGTTTGCTTTTCCTCATAATCACAATTACCGCAGCCATATGTTGGCCCCCACAGACCGCCGAAATCTCCCTCAATTTCTGCGTGGCGCATCAGTTTGACAGAAACCGAAGTGTCCAAACCGTTGAAACTGGACAAGGCCCAAGGGCCCGAATATGCCGGGTAATAGAAGTAGCCAATGTATGAGTACCCACCGAAGATCTGCACGCGATCTTGCGCGTTCGCGACTGTCAATGCCGGAAGGAACGAGAAAAACAGCAGGAGCGCGATTCTAACTCTCACTCTGCGATCTCCTTTGAGAAGGACTTCGGGTGCGGGACGAAGGGCCGGGGGTTCTAATAAGTTGTTGGCAGCCGGACCTGTAAGCCGAATTTTGTCCGCGGGATTGCTCCCGCTGGACGGCCATTCCTCTGGGCCGCGCATTACTGCGCGGCTCTAGCGACCTACCCGGAGGTTTGACGCACCGAGCCGGCACGTGTCCGCAGCCGAAACCGCGAACTTCCTCCCTATTTGGTCTTGCTCCGTGTGGGGTTTGCCCTGCCCGCGCCATTACTGTCGCGGCGGTGCGCTCTTACCGCACCTTTTCACCCTTACCTCATTGCTGAGGCGGTATGTTTTCTGTGGCACTTTCCGTCGAGCGGACTTGAATCCACCCTCCCGGACGTTATCCGGCACACTGCTCCGCGGAGTTCGGACTTTCCTCTCCCGCCTCCCGCCGTTTCCGGCGAAGAAGCGAAAGCGGCCGTCCGGTCCGGCTGCCTACGGAATGATTATACGGGACGGCATCCAGAACCCCGGACGGGGGGCTGGAGGAGCTACATCGCGTCGAGGCCACATGAATCGTGCCGGCCACGGCCGCAAACTGATGCGGGGCCGGCGAATCCGCTGTAGACTTATAGCCGGTTCGATCCAAGGGGCCAAGGTCTGAGGTCCAAGGTCCAAGGTCCAAGGTGGAAGGTCTGAGGTCCGCGCCCGACCCATGAACATCGCCGAAGCCATTCGCATCGCGTTTCAGTCTTTGTGGGCGAACAAGCTGCGCTCCGTGCTCTCCACGCTGGCGATTGTGATTGGCGTGGCCGCCGTCATCGCCGTGGTGACCTTCGTGGCTGGAATCGACGGCTACGTTGCGGGAAAAATCTTCAACCTCGGTGCCGATGTCTTCATCATGTCGAAGATCTCTCCGGTCGAGACCGACATCGAACATTTCCTCCTGGCCGAAAAACGCAAAGACCTGAATCTCGAGGACTACGAGGCCGTATTGCAGGCCTGCCCGCACTGCGAGTACGTGGGCGCCGCGGTGCGCAACAGCACCGGACACGTGAAGTACGCCGAGCAATCCATCAGCGACACCACGGTGCAGGGGATCACGCCCTCGATGGCGCCGATCTACGACACCGACCTGAGCGCGGGCCGCATGCTGAACGAGACGGACCTGGAGAGCAAATCGTCCGTCGCTGTGGTGGGAACGGATATCACCGAGCATCTCATGCCCGGCGTCGACCCGATGGGGCGCGAGATTCGCCTCGACGGCTGGACTTACCGCATCATCGGTGTGGGCAAGAAAAAGGGTCAGACGCTGGGGCAGAGCCTCGACAACTACGTGATGATTCCGATCACGGCCTATCTCAAGCAGTATGGTGAGCACAAAGACAGCGTGCGGATTTCCGGGAAGGCCACTGCGGCGGGAGCGTCGCTCAATGAAGCCGTCGATGAGGCGCGCGTGGCGCTGCGCGCTCACCGCCACGACCGTCCCGGAGAAGAAGACAGTTTCGACATTGAGACCAACGCCAGCCTGCTCGGCATCTGGAAAGATTTCAGCAACACGTTCTTCATGGCCACGATCGGTGTGGCCTGCATCGCGCTGGTGGTGGGCGGGATCGTCATCATGAACATCATGCTGGTGGCGGTGACCGAGCGCACCCGCGAAATCGGTATCCGCAAGGCGCTGGGCGCGCGCCGCGACGATGTTCTGGTGCAGTTCCTGATTGAGTCGGTGACGCTGTCGCTGGTGGGCGGAGCGCTCGGGGTCATCGTTGGCGCAAGCTTCGCATTGCTGGTGACCGCGCTGATCGGCATGCCTTCGGCGATCAAATTGTGGGCCGTCGCCGCGGGATTGCTGGTCGCCGCGAGTGTGGGAGTATTTTTTGGCGTGTATCCGGCGCGCAAGGCGGCCAAGCTGGATCCGATCGTGGCGCTGCGATTTGAGATGTAGAGGAACTTAGTAATTGTGTAATTGAGTAATTTGAAAACCTGCGCTCGGGCTTTTCAATTACTAAATTAGCCAATTACTAAATCTTTTTTTCTATGCGTAAAAGTGAGTTCGGCGAAATCGTTCGCATGGCGTCGGACACGATCCGCGGCAACAAGCTGCGCTCGTCGTTGACTGTGCTGGGCATTGTGATCGGCGTTGCCGTGGTCATCAGCGTGTCGTCGATCGGCCGCGGACTGAACGACAACGTGCAGGACATTGTCACCAGCATCGGCTCGAACGTTATTTTTGCCTTCCACATCGAACCGTTTACCTTCGGCCGTCCGACCGAAGAGATGCGCACTCGCAAAGAGTTGACGTACGACGATGCGTTGGCTATCGGCGAGTTGCCGCACGTCAAAGCCGTCACCGCGGCCATCCGTTATTTCCGCCCGGAGCTTGGCATCGGAAGTTTCGCGGTGAAATATCAGGACAAGAAAGCCAAGAACACAATCCTCGAGGGGGACCAGCCTTCCGCCAAGGATGTTTTCGATTTGCAGATCGCGTCCGGACGCTGGTTCGGCGACGTGGATGAAGATCACCGCTCCGCGGTCGTGCTGCTGGGCTGGGACACGGCCGACGAATTGTTCGGCACCACGAATCCTCTCGGCAAAGAGGTGAACATCGAGGGCCAGTTGTTTACCGTCATTGGCGTGGCCAAGCAGGTCAAGTCGGTCTTCGGCGGCGGCAAGAATCCGGAAGACAACAAGATCTACATGCCGCTCAGCACGTTGCGCAAGCTGCACCCGGAGCTGAAGCAGCACTGGATCAGCATCAAGGCTACATCGCACGAAGACGTGCCCAAGACCATCGACGAGGTGCGACAACTGCTGCGGCGCCGGCGCAAGGTGGCCTTCAACAAGCCGGACAATTTCGCGGTTTTCACGGCCGATTCGATCTCGGATGTCTGGAATCAGCTCACCGGAATGCTTTTCGTCGGAATGTTCGCGATTTCAAGCGTGGGCCTGATCGTAGGCGGCGTGGGCGTGATGAACATCATGCTGGTCAGCGTGACCGAGCGCACGCGCGAGATCGGAGTACGCAAAGCGATCGGCGCGAAGAAGCGCGACATCCTGCTGCAGTTCACTCTGGAAGCCGTCATTCTGACTGCGATCGGCGGCGCCATCGGCATTCTCGCGGGAGCGGTCGTGGTGTGGATCATCCCGGCGATCTGGCCCTCGCTGCCGGCCCGCATGTCGGCTTTCTGGACAGGCTTCGGCTTCGCCTCTTCCGCGGGCGTGGGACTCATCTTCGGCATCTATCCGGCGTGGAAGGCGGCGAATCTCGACCCGATCGAGTCGCTGCGGTACGAATAATCTGGCCTGCGCTCGCGCATGATGCACTCCATTGTCAGGATTATTCAGGTTGTCGCGATCTGCGGCTGCGTCTCCAGCTGCGTCTATTATTTTCTTTGCCTGTGGAGCGCGGCGGCCTTTCTTCGCGAGCGGACTCGCGGGAAAAAAACAGCGGGCCCCCCTGCCAGCGCCGCGCAAACGCTGCCTCCGGTTTCGATTCTCAAGCCGCTGAAAGGCATCGACCCGGAAATTTACGAGAGCTTCCGGAGTCACTGCCTGCAGGATTATCCCGAGTACGAAATTATTTTCGGAGATAGCGATCCGGCTGACCCTGCGGTCGCAAGCGTAGAGCAACTGCAGCGCGAATTCCCCGATCGCGTGATCCGGCTGGTTGTCTGCCCTGAAAAACTGGGAGCGAACGTGAAGGTCAGCAACCTCGCGCAGATGCTGCCTTCGGCTCGCTACGAATTTGTCATCGTCAACGACAGCGATATTCGCGTGGAACGCGATTATCTGCGACGCGTTACCGAGCCGCTCGGCGACCCGCGCGTGGGTATGGTTACGTGTTTGTATCGGGGGTCAGCCGCGCCTACCCTGGGTTCGCGCCTGGAATCGCTCGGCATCAGCACAGACTTTTGCGCGGGCGTGCTGGTCGCGCGGCAACTTGAGGGAGGTCTGCATTTTGGACTGGGCTCGACCCTCGCCTTCCGCCGCGCGGATCTGGAACGAATTGGCGGCTTCAAGCCGATCGTCGATTTTCTTGCCGACGACTATGAACTCGGACGGCGCATCGCTGGCCTTGGCCTTCAAGTGCAGCTCTCGGATGTCATCGTCGACACGCATCTTCCCGCCTACGACTTTCTCGGATTCTGGTCTCACCAACTGCGCTGGGCTCGCGGCGTGCGCGATGCGCGTTCCGGAGGTTATGTTGGCGTCGTTTCCACGTTCGGATTGATGTGGGCGCTCCTCTGTATTGCGGCATCGTGGCCGGCGCCGTGGTCGTGGACTGTGTTCGGCGCTGTTGTGCTGTTGCGGGTAGTTGTCGCGTTGGCCGTCGGTGGCTCGGTGTTGCGAGACCGGCAACTGCTGAAGAATCTGTGGCTGCTGCCGGTGCGTGATTTGACCGCGGTTGCCGTTTGGATCGCCAGCTTCTCAGGGCACACCGTGACCTGGCGCGGCGACCGATTCGAGTTGAAGCAGGGGCGGCTGATTCGAATTGAACGCTAAGGACACGACCGGGATTGCCACAACTTCACAGGTTGCTGAAAAACTCGGGGCCGATTTTGATTTTGGGTGGCGCAGCGGTTTACCGCTGCGATAACGAGTCTATCTTCAATCGCGGCTTCAGCCGGAGAGGTCACACTGCTTTGTCTGTTGAAGAGCTCATTTTCTCGGAGACCGCGTACCTCAGCGGCTAAAGCCGGCTTCGATTGGGCGAGGTTTACGGGGCGGCTTAAAGCCGCGCCCTTTCAAAACCCGCCCGCAGGCCGCTGAAGCGCCTCGATTTTTCCTCCGCGGCCGAAGCGATACATTTCTCCGCGCCAACAAAACTTCCGGCTCGTGTAACTCAATATCCACGCCACGAAGCCGAAAAAATCCCGCGCTGGATAAAGCCAGCAGCCCCAAACTGCCCGCCGGTCGCGGGCCACAGCCCATCCCACCACCAGAGATTGAATCATCCGGTTCAGGAAGGCGAGCGCGAACAGGCCGATCCCCAACCCCCACTGGCCGAGCGCCGCGCCGCTGATCAATCCCAGGATTCCGAACGGCATGGCGTAGGTCAGGCCGGTCCCGGCATGGCCGGCGGGGCGCGAATAGCGCGTACTCTTCATCCAGCGCAGTTGGTCGCCGAGGGTGCGCAAGGGCGAGCGCGATGTCAGAACATTCTCGACAATGTGGTGCGAAAGAATCACCTTGAATCCCTTGGCCCAGATGCGGTTGCCAAGTTCGAAGTCATCGGAATAATAGTCGGCGACCGCGGCGATGCCGCCGATCGCGCCGATCGCGTCGCGTCGCACCGCCATCGCGGGGCCAAGCGCGAAACGCATTCCTTCCATCATGTCGGCGACCATCACTCCCGACGACATTTCTACCGAGAGGCCGAGCGCTTCAAGCCGCGACCAGAAATCCCTCGCAGGAACGCCGCGATACATGCAGGTCACGAGGCCAGCCTTCGATTCGAGCAGAGGCGGAATCGTCTGGCGTAGAAAATCAGGTGCAACCCTGACGTCGCTGTCGCTGATGATGAAGAACCCGTTCGACGTAACCGCGATCATTTTGTCGAGTGAAAAGACTTTGGCGTTGGGCCAGGCCGGCGGCCCGGAGACGATCATCCGGCTCGGAATTTGCGGGTAACGCGCGCGGATTTCTTCGGCAACCCGCGCCGCGGGATCGGCGGCGTCGCGCACGCCGAAAATCACTTCGTACACGGGATAGTCCTGCTGAAAAAAGCTCTCGAGGTTTGCAGCCAGCTGTTCTTCCGCTCCGTGCACCGGTTTCAGAATCGTGACCGGCGGCAGCATAGACGCCGGCGTCGCACTGGCAGCGGCCTCGGCCGCGCGCGCTCCCCGGCGATAACGCGCCGTCGCAACCAGGGTCAGCGCCAGGTAGATGGTGGAAGTGAACGCACCGGCCAGCGCCAGTAGAAGGAGCGCACCCCAAACCAGATGGACTCCGTGAACGGTAAGAACGCCGAGGATCATTCGGGAGGCAAAATTAGAAACATGATTATAACTTCCGCGGAGCTTGCCGGCTCACGGCTGGCGGTTGGTGAAGATCGTTTTCCCGCCGCTGCGCGCCAGCAGGAAATGCGGCATCCCTGCCAGCTCTTTGGGGTCATCCTGGTCGGTCCAGAGAAAAACACGGGCCGTTCCCCCCCAGAGTTTCGCGAATGACTCTGGCGTTTCGAAGACATGGGGCGCGTCCGGGAATTTCTCGCCATACCATAGATTGCCGCTCGGCTCATGCAGCACCCGCAGCGGAATGTGAGTATAAAAATTCAGAGTCGAAGCCTGATGATATTCGCCGTCCACAACGATGAGATCGCCCGGCGCGTACTCCTTCTGAATCGCGACCGCGAGATCATGGGAAGAAAGAATCGGCGAGAAACGGGCAAACGAAACGTGAACGCAGGTTAGCAGGCCGACCATCATCAACGCCAGAACCGCATTTCCCCAGACCGGACGGCCGCGCCGCCGCATCCACCAGTTGAGCACGGTTCCAAACAGCAGCGAGAGCGAGGCGCCGAGCAACGGGCCGCGGAACATGGCCAACGCCTGCGGCGTGAAGTCGAGCACATGGCCCAGGGAAAAATCGTAGTCCTGCGGATTTTTCTTCAGAAGATCGGCCAGATCGACTCCAGGCGCCGGCTGCGGTGTGTGCGCCAGAAGCACAAGGCCGACTGCCGCAGCGAGAATTCCCACGATCATCAACACCAGCGAAGAGACGCGTCCAGCGCGGCGGATCGACTGGGAAGTGGCCGACCCGGGAGCATCGGCCGCAGACTCCCGCGCCAGCCAACCTCCAGTCAGCAACGCGATGCCAGGCAGAGCCGGAATGGTGTAATACTCCTGCCGCGTCGAGAAGCTGAAGAAAAGAAGGATCACCAGCGCCCAGAGAAAAAATAGGAGATTCGCTCGCTCGCGGCGGCCCATTTCGTTTCGGTTCACGAATGAAGACGAGCGCAGCACGCGCCAGCGCCAGGGCACATCGCGCAGCGCTTGCGGAAGAAAGAAAGCCCACGGCACGAGCCACAACACAAGAAGAAGCCAGAACAGAAAGAGCGGAACCGTGTCATATCCCGGCGGCACGCGCTTGTTCAGAAAGCGCATGATGTGTTCGTTCACGAAATAAAACCAGAGGAATCCGCGGGCTTGTCCCTGCGCCGGGTTGCGGATGGCGGCGAGAATGTGCCACGGCGCAGCCAGAATCAGAAACACAACCGAGCTGGAGACAATTCGCAGCCGGGCCAGATGACGCAGATTACCGGTAAGCAACAAATAAAGAAAAATTGTGCCGATGGGGAAGACCAGGCCGATCAGGCCTTTGGTAAGCACATTCAATGCACAGACAGCGGCAAATCCCCAGCAGGTCAGGCGCGAGGGCCGTTCTTCTTCGAGTGAGCGCAGAAAGAAGAAATACGAAAGCGCCAGCCACACTCCCACCAGCACGTCGGGAATCAGAAAGCGCGTGAAAATGTAAGGGCCGATCGAGGTGACGAGGGCAAGGCCGGAATAGAATCCGCTGCGCTCGCCGAGAGCGTAGCTGCCAAGGCCGTAGGTCGCGAGCACCAGCGCGAGAACTCCTAGCATCAGCGGCAGGCGAGTGCTCCAGTCGCTGATCTCGAATACTTCGTAGCTTGTCGCGAGTCCCCAGTACATCAGCGGCGCTTTTTCAAGATAGCGCAGGCCGTTGGTGTACATCGTGACCCAGTCGTGGCGCAGCAGCATCTCGCGCGCGGCTTCTGCGTGAATCGTGTCCACATCATCGAGCAGCGGCGGAGTGAACATGCCTGCGACGTAAATCGCCAGCCAAAGAGCTGTGAGAATGAGGAGGGACGAGAGATGAATCCGGGTTACGGGATGAGTCTGGGGGGATGCCGGAGGATTCATTCGGTGTACGCACAACGATTATAGGGCGGGTGAAGAGGCGGATCAATCCAGCGTCTCACTGCACGCTGCTGGTGGGAATTGGTTGCAGTTCGCGGCTCAGAGCTTCGCGCACTTTGCCGGAAAGTTCCTTCAGCGTGAACGGCTTCTGCAGGAAATTGGTTTCGAGGCCAAACACTTTGTGGTCGAGAACGGTCTTTCCCGCGTAGCCGGAGACGAACAGCAGCTTCATTTCGGGGCGCACGTTGACCAGTTCCCGGGCCAACTGCCCGCCGCTCATGTTGGGCATCACAACATCGGTCACCATCAGGTCGATGATCGCGCCATGGCTTTTCGCCACCGTGAGGGCATCGAGGCCGTCGCGCGCCTCCAGCACCGTGTAGCCCTGCAGGTTAAGGAACTCTGCCGTAGCCCGACGGACCGCATGTTCGTCCTCCACCAGCAGAATGGTCTCAGTCCCTCGTGGAAGATTTTCCGATCTCACGATTTCGTTCTCAGCAGAGGCGCGGCTGTGTCCGGCGACGCAGGGCAGATAGATTTTGAAGACCGTCCCGCGGCGAAGCTCGCTGTAGACCCAGACATAGCCCTTGTTCTGCTTGACGATTCCGTACACCGTAGCCAGGCCCAGCCCTGTTCCCTCTCCCGGCGCCTTGGTGGTGTAGAACGGCTCGAAGATATGAGTCAGATCTTCGGACGGAATACCGGCGCCGTCGTCGCTAACCGTGATCAGCGCGTAACGGCCCATCGGGATGGCGGCGGGTTTGTGGTGAATGTAGGCCCCGTCGAGGGTTACGCTGGCAGTCTCGATGCGCAGATTTCCGCCTTGCGGCATCGCGTCGCGTGCGTTGGCGGCCAGGTTCATCAGAATCTGCTCGATCTGCACCGGGTCAACCCGCACCTGGCCTAATCCTTCGCCGGGCAGGAAGCGGCAGGCCACATCCTCGCCGATCAGGCGGGGCAGGGTTCGGGCAATATCGCCGATTACCTGATTGATGTCGGTCACGCGCAGCGCCTGCGGCTGCTTGCGGCTGAACGCCAGCAACTGGCGCGTCAACTTGGCCGCCCGCCGCGCCGCCAGCAGGATCTCCTGTACCTTGGCTTCGAGCGGGCTGCCCTGGGGCACAACATCGAGCGCGAGCTCCGAGTAGCTGGTGATGATGGTCAGCAGATTGTTGAAGTCGTGGGCCACGCCGCCGGCGAGGCGCCCGACCGCGTCCATCTTCTGCGCCTGCAGAAGCTGCGCCTCGAGGCGCAGACGATCGGTGAGGTCGCGCCCGTTGGAAATGAAGTGTGTGATCTTGCCGGCAGCATCGCGTACGGGCGAGATGCTTTCCTCCACGTAGTACAGCTCGCCGTTCTTCTTCTTGTTCACCAGGATGCCGCGATAATTGTTTCCCGCGAGAATCGTCTTCCACATCTCCTGATAGAAGTCCGGCCCCTGCTCGCCGGATTTGAGGATGCGCGGCGTCTTGCCGCCGACTTCCGCGTGGCTGTAACCCGACAACTCCTCAAACGCGGGATTGACGTATTCGATGATCCCTTCGCGATTGGTGATGATCACGGTGTCGGCCGATTGCTCGACCGCCCGGGATAATTTGCGCAACGACTCCTGGGTCGCTTGTTGTTCCTGCCGCAGCGAGTGCAGCGCCAGCGTGCTGCGGATCGTACGCACTAGGTTGACCCCATCCAGCTGCGAAAGCTCCAGGCAATCCCACGCCCCGGCCTTGATGATTTCGGCTACGGTCTGCTCGTCCGCGTTCTCGGTCAGCACAATGAAGAGGGCGGCAGGGTTTACACCGTTCAGAACCTGACCGAGGAGCTGTACCGTCGGCCCGTCTCCTGTCTCGTGCTCGAATAACACCAGGCCGTAGTCTTTGCGTTGCAGCATCGGCGTGGCCTCTTCCAGCGAGTGGGCGTGGTCGAGTTCTACCGCCACGGTGTGGCCCGCCCGCCCCAGGATCTCGCGGACCAGAAAAAAGTCCTCTTCCTTGGCGCCCACTAACAGGACGCGCAAAGAGGCGGGCAGCGGGCCGGATTTTGCGGCCGTCAACGCTTGGGCGAATGCCATTCTTTGTTAACATCGGAATGACAGGAAGGTTACGTCGCCTCGGCGGGCGGGAGTTACTGGGTAAGCCCTGCCGGTGCTCCCATTTGCGGACGAGTGCTGGTTCGGGACACTGATCCGAGCAGTTTCATCCAATTTCCAATTTTATCTCCCGGCTGCCGGCCAACTCGACGCAAACGCCACGAATCGGAAGATAATAACGGGATAACAATTCTGGATGTTGACGATGACTTGGACGAAAATTTCATGCGGAATATCGCCAGGCGGCGTTTCGCGGGGCGGCGTTTCGCAAAATGAAACCCGGGCGCATTCCTGGAGCCGTCGGTTTGCGACGTGGATTCTTCCCATGTTGGCGGCAGTAGCTTCGCTTTCTCAGCTTGGCGCACAAACGTCCGACCAAACCGTCGGGCCGGAGTTTACTTTTCAAGTTTCCACAGCCCAGGCCTGGACCGATACCGGGCTCGACCTGCAGACCGGAGATGTGCTGGAAATCTCAGCGAGCGCCGCTTCATCGGTGGCTTCCGCTCGCCCTTGCAATCCTGCCGGGGTCAATGCGGGAACGGCTCAAAGCTCGGGATTGCCCCTGCCCACCGCGCCCGCGGGCGCTCTCATCGCCCGGCTTCACGTGCAGGGTGCGGCTCCAATTCTGGTAGGCGCGAGCATGGAGTTGCGCATCGCGGAACCGTCGCATCTTTTTCTAGGAATCAACATGAATAGTTCCGCGCCTTGCCAGGGAAGTCTTTCCGTCAAGGTGAATAAGACTTCCGCAAGCGCGTCGGACGAAAGTCAAACAGGCCGCAAAGCGCAACTCCGCTCGCAGCTCAAGACAGCGGCGCAGATCTTTATGGCTGGCCAATTCGGCGGCGGCAATTCGGAGTCCGCCGCGAACGGCTCCTCCAACGCAACATCCACCGGCGCAAGTGGAACTACGTCCGCTGTGCCCGTGCTTAAGCTCTCCGACGCTCCCCTCAACGGCGACCTGCGCAAGAAAATCGACAGCCTGCCGCGCCGGGTCAACGATCAGTTCCAGAATCTCGGCGACATGGTGAACTTTGTGATCGTCGGAGATGAGAAAGTCCTGCAGGCCGCACTCGATGCCGCTACCTGGCATGTGGCCGACACCAACAACGAGCGTGCGGTTCTCGCTGCCGTCGAGGATACCTACGACAGCAAGGATTATCTTGCGATGCCCATGAGCACGTTATATCTGTTCGGGCGCAAGCAGGATTTCGGCTACGAGATGGCGGAGCCGATCGCCATGGTTGCCAGCCGCCATCACTTCCGCATCTGGAAGGCTCCGTTTACCTGGAAGGAACAGGAAGTGTGGGTGGGCGCCGGAACGCACGATATCGGATTTGCCAAGGACAAGCGCAATGGGAGTGTGACCCACAAGATTGATCCCGCAGTGGACGGCGAGCGCGACAACATTGGCAACAGCCTGCAGAAGGCCGACAAAACAAAAACACTGACCTACTATTTACCACCGAACCCGATCCGGGACGCCAGGAACGCCACCGGCGACGGATATCACTCCGACGGAAGGCTGCTGGTCATCCTATTGCAGTGATCTCTCTGCTGCGGTCGTTGGCATAACGTTACAACACAACAATTTGCGTCGAAGAACTTTACCTTCGAAAACACGATTCACAGCGTGGCCTGTTAACCAATTAGCAATTGCTTCGTCTAAGGACGCAGGTACTGAAGCGGCTGGGCTGTCACGCATTTAAGGTTCCACGATTCCTCTGGAAAATCGTTTTCGCAGCGATTTGTGAGGAACTCGGTCTGGGGAAGATCGCTGGTGAAGATCGCTCCAGAAAGATGCATCGAAGAAGATGCAGGAAACTACGAACTACGAACCACGGAACGATGGAACCGCGAGACAGCGCACAGCGTACACACTTGTAAGCGGGGTTCTGCCCCCTGCGGCAGTTGTGCCCTGAGCCGGTTCGAAGACAACAGCGCAGTTGCGGCTACCGGTAGTAGAAACGCCATTTCGTCTCTGGCGCCGGCCGGTGTCGCGCGGCAATAACGCAGAACGCACGTCCAATCTATGGAGTATCCAATGGAAAACGGGCAGAACGGGAACGGCTGGTCCAGGCCAGCCGAGCGGCATGACATCGGCCACGTGCAGGAAGTTGTTCGGTCGGCGCAGGAAGAGCTGCATACTCTATTGCGGCAGCGCGCCGACATTATGAAGCGCATCGGGACGGTCAAGCAGACGATCGCCGGCCTGGCCAACCTGTTTGGCGACGAAGTTCTCAACGAAGAACTTTTGCAACTGGTCGACCGCAAGAGCAGCGGCCGCCAGCCCGGCTTCACCAAAGCCTGCCGCATGATTCTGATGGAAGCGGGCCGCGCCATGAGCGCTCGCGACATCTGCGATTATTTTCAGCAGAAGATGCCGTCGCTGCTGGCCCACCACAAAGACCCAATGGCGTCGGTCACGACAGTGCTAAACCGGCTTGTGGATTACGGCGAAGCACAGGCCGTGGCCGCGAGCAATGGCAGGCGCGCCTGGCTATGGGTTGCGGAATCGAGATCGGAGCCGATCTCGAACCAGGCAGTAATGGCGTCGGTAACGTAGCGGCGTCCCCGAAAGTTCATGTGGCGACAGCCGCCATCGGCTGTCGCTATCCGTGAAGCCGGGGAAATTCCGTTTCTTACTTCTGCTCCTCCTTCAGCTCTTCGCGCGCAGTGTCATCCTACCCCGGAGGCAGCAGCATTCCTTTTTCCAGATGACGAGTCACGTGCGCATACGAAGCCGCGTGCGGATCGTGCGTCACCATCACGATCGTCTTGTGGAAATCCTCATTGAGGCGCTTCAGAATCTCGAGCACATCGGTCGCGGAATGACTGTCCAGATCGCCGGTCGGTTCGTCGGCCAGTAGCAAAGTCGGATCGCTGACGATGGCCCGCGCGATCGCGACGCGCTGCTCCTGCCCGCCAGAAAGCTGCTTGGGCAGGTGGTGGATGCGATCTTCCAGCCCGACCAGTTTGAGCGCCGTCACCACGTGATCGCGGCGCTGCTGCGAGGTTAATTTCGTCAGCAGCAACGGCAACTCGACGTTCTCGAACGCGGTGAGCACGGGGATCAGATTGAAGGTCTGAAAAACGTAGCCGATGTGCTCGTTGCGCCAGTGTGCGATCTGCGAGTCATTGAAGCGGAAAATATCCTGCCCCTGCACCAGCAGTTCGCCGCCGGTGGGCCGGTCGATGGCCGCGATCATATTCAGCAGCGTAGTCTTGCCCGAGCCCGATGGTCCCATCAAGGCGAGAAATTCGCCCTTCGCGATGTCGATCGATACGTCGTCGAGAGCCTTCACCTCGAACGCGTCCCGCTTGAAGACTTTGCTGACGCCGCGCACCTGCACGACTTTCGTGGCTGTGGCAACGTTGGTTTCTGCGACTGTGCTCATGATTGCCCTTTCTTCTTAAACTTGACCACTTCGTTCTTAGGCTTGCCCTTTGATTTTAATTTTGTCGCCGTCTTTCAATGTCGCTGGCCCAGCGGTGATCACAGGCTCGCCTCCGACCAGGCCGTCGACCAGCGCGCCGTCGGCTCGCTGGCTGGTGATATGAACTTCGCGCGCGACGGCTTTGCCGTTGAAGGCGATCAGCACGATTTTCTTGCCGTCGCGATCACGGATCGCGGTTGTGGGGACGAATACGCCCGCTGGCTGCTGGGCGGTCTTGGGCGCCTCGTTGGCTAGAAATTTTACAGTCGCGTTCTCTTCCGGCCTCAACTGAACGTCCGGATACTTGCCCGGATTCTGCACCTGCACCTTCACCTGCACGGTCGCCTTCTGGCGGTTGGCTTCGGGAGAAATCTGCGCCATGAGGCCGTCGTACTGCTTGTCGGGATACGCGTCGGTGGTGACGACTGCTTTCTGCGTTGGACTGAGCCGGGCAAAGTCGGCCTGCGCGATGTCGAGTTCGACCTGAAGATCGTTCAGGTCGGCGAGCGACACGACCGAGCCCTGCGGACCACCCGCCGCCGCGCTGGCAAACTGCGCCGTGATCAGCTCACCCTTTTCCGCGGTGCGGTCGAGAATCGTGCCGGTCACAGGAGCGCGGATCACGGTCGCATCGAGCTGCGACTTCGCGTAGTCCATCTGCCCCTGCGCCTGCGCCAGCGCGCCCAGGGCGCGCGCAATTTCTTCCTGCCGCGGCCCGATCTTGGCCATCTCGAAGGCCTTCTGCAGCGAATTCACGCGCTCCTGATCGGCTTCGAACTTTCCGGTCGTGTCGTCGAGCAGCTGCTTTGAAACCACACCTGCCGCGGCCAGCTCCTTCGTGCGGTCGAGGGTCAACTTGTCGTTGGCGAGCGTCGCGCGGGCTTCGTCCAGATTATGCTGTGCCTGCTGGATCTCCTCCGGCCGCGACCCGTGCTGCAACTCTTCCAGGTATGCGCGCGCGTTGTCGACTGCGCCTTTGGCCTGGTCATACGACGCGCGGAATTCCTGATCCTCCAGTCGCACCAGCACCTGGCCTTCTTTTACTTTGTCGCCCTTCTCCACACCGATCCACGACAAGCGGCCTGTGACTTTTGAATTCACGTTGATGGTGTGGTGCGCCACGATGTAGCCGGTGGCGGAGAGCACGGTCGAACCAACATCGCTGCTGCCGCTGCTCTCGACCGAGGCGCGCACCACTTCCACTTCGGGCACGTCGGAGGAAAACATGCGGTACGCCAGCGTCACCAGCCCGAGCAGCACCACGACCGCGATCCCGCCGAGGATGTAGCGCCGCGCCCACGCCGGAGGCTCTCCTGCGCTGTCACCGCGCTGGCTGCGGTCGATGCGCAGGCTCTGCAAGTCTTCGTGTTTGGTATCAATCGCCATAAGAATCAGTCGCCATAAAAGTGATTACGTCTCATGCTCTCGCAAAGTTTCAGTACTCGCTAACCGCGGCGCCGTTTGTTCGCCCGCCCCTAACTCCGCAGCGCATTCAGAATATTCTGCCGCGCCGCGTGCCATGCCGGAGCCAGCCCGCCGAGCAATCCCATGGTCAGCGCAAACAGCATCGCATACAGCGCGACCTGCCAGGTGATGCGCAACGCGAACACGACTTCGCTGAAAGTTACGGCATTCGATGTGCCCGTCTCCATGCCGTTAAACGGCAGCATCAAGAGAATTCCTACCGTTGCTCCGAGCAAAGCGAGAAGCAAAGACTCCAGCACGAACGAAGTAAGAATCGCCGGCCGCGAGAAGCCGATCACGCGCAAAGTCGCGATCTCGCGCCCGCGATATGCCACGGCCGCGTACATCGTGTTCATGGCCGCGAAGATCGAGCCGACCGCCATAATGATGGCCACAACCGTCCCGATAACCTTAATCGGCGTGCCCGAGCTCGTCTGCTTGGCGTAGTAATCGGTTTCGAGCACGCCCTCAAGCTTCAGCCGCTGGTCGTCACTGACACGATTCTTCAACGCTTCGGCCGCGATGGGATCGGTCGCGTGCAAATACGCCGAAGAGTAGCCGCCCTGCCGGTCGAAGTCAGAGGCCATCTGATTCACATCGCCCCACACTTCCGATTCGTAGGCCGATCCGCCCGCGTCGAAGACTCCCACAACTTTCCATGATCCTTTGCCGAACTCCATGGTGTCGCCGATATTCGCGTGCGAAAAGCGTTTCCGGACCGAATCGCTGACCACGACTTCGCGCTGTCCAGTCTGAAACCAGCGTCCGTCAACCAGTTTCACGCCCGGATGATTTTCCGGCCCCGGCAGCGTACGCATTTCGAGACCGTCGGGCATCATGCCGCGCACCGTCACGTTGACCTCGCCCGTGCCGTCTTTGCGCGGCAGCACGATCACCACCACCCACTCGCCCGAGGTCATCGGCTCACCGTGACTGTCTTTGGCGATGCCCGGCAGCGTCTTCAGCGTGGGGTAAAGCGACGCGTCGAATCCCCCGGAAAGCTCCGCCTCCGATCCCTTACGCAGCACGAGCACGTTCAGCGGATTGCCGCTGCTGACAAAGGCGCGGTTCAGGCCTGCGATCAGCGCCATCAGAAAAATCGCAGTCGTGACCGTGAGCGCAATGCCCAGAGCCGTCATGACCGTGAGCCCTTTGCGGAGAATCAAATTGCGTATGTTGTAACTGATCGGTATTGCCATAAGGAACTCTCAAGTCCAACTTCGAAACTCAACCAATATGCCGCAACCCGTCGACAATGTTCATGCGCGAGGCGTTGTGCGCCGGCAGATATCCGCTCACCAGCCCCAGGATCAGGGCCGCCAGCAGCGACAGCCCGGCTGCCGGCGCATTGACTTTCATGGAGAGCGGAACTCCCAGCGCGATGAAGCCGCGTGTCAAAAACCAGATCACCGGAATCGCCCCCAGAATTCCCAGCGCTCCGCCTGCGACGGACAGGGCCACCGACTCGCCCACGAACATGGAGAGCACGCGCCTGCGAGTGAAGCCCAGCGTTTTGAGCACGGCGACTTCGCGGGTGCGTCCGCGAACCGACATCGCCATGGTGTTGGCCGAAACCAGCATGATGGTGAACACAACCGCGCCGCAAATGCCCAGGATGAATGCTTTTATATTGCCCAGCGAGGCGATGAACCCCAGCTGGAACGCTTTTTCGCTCTCTGTTTTCGTCTGCAGCGGCGAGTTCCGGAACATGCTGTCGATCTCGCTGGACACGCGCGCAACGTCATCCGCCGAGCCGATCTGGGTCGAGTACCAGCCCGCCTGCCCTTTGAACCAGGGCGCAGCTTCCTCCAGATACTTGGCGTTGAAGTAGAGAGCGTTCTGAGGCGGATCGCGATGGTAGATGCCGCGAATGGTCAATTCCGGATTCACCTCGAAGATCGTCCCCAATAAAGTAATTCGGTCGCCGATCTTCCAGTGGTATTTGTTGGCCAGCGTCACATCCACTATCGCGCCGGCGCGATCCTGCTGCCAGGCCTTCAGTTGATCCGGCGGGATGATCTTATCGGAAGCGACTTTGAGGTACTCATCCGGGTCGGTGGCTAGCTGGGCGAAGAAGTGCTCCGGACGGTCATCAATATAGCGTCCCCCAAACCAAGTGAGCGGCGCCACTGCCGTGACCCCTTGAATGCTGCGAATCTTGTCGCGATAGAAAGCGGGCAAAAAAAATGCCAGAGAGACGCGGTCGCGCGTGATCACGCGCCGGGACGCTTCGGGCGCAACCTGGTCGATATAAAACGAGCGCCAGATGCAGATCATCAACGTAAGCAACAGCAGCGAAACGCTGATGCTGATCAGCGTCAGCAGACTGCGCCGCTTGTTGCGAAACGTATTGCGCACCACGAAACTGCCTAACGTCATAATCTGGTCCAAATGTGACGGCGGCGCTACAACTCAACCGATATGCCGGAGTCCGTTCACAATGTTTATCTGTGACGCGGTGTAGGAGGGCAGGGCTGCGCTTAGCAATCCCACCACCCCGGAGGTCAAAATTGCGATTCCCCAAATTTCCGGCGTCATTCGCAACGGGAAAAATGTGAGTTGCATCAGGTGCCCAAAGCCGAAAATGAGCAGCCCTCCCAGGCTCGCCCCCACGAACCCTCCGACCAGGGCGAGCGCCACCGCCTCGCTCACAAACAAACCCAACACGCCGCGCTTGGTGAAGCCGAGAGTCTTCAGAACGGCCACTTCCCGCGTCCGTTCGCGAATCGACATCGCGATCGTATTGGCGGAAACCAGCAGCGTCGTGAACACGACCGCTGAGCAAATGATCAGGATGAACGCCTTCACGTTACCCAGCATGGCCACGAACTCCAGCCCGAAGGCTTTCTCGCTTTCGGCTTTGGTGGGCTGCGGCGAGTTGCGGAACATGTCATCAATCGCGCTGGCTACTTTGCTCACGTCCGCCGGCGTCGCTGCCAGAATGCTGAACGTGCCCGCCTGTCCTTTGAAAAACGGAACCGCTTCTTCCACATACTTGGTGTTGTAGTACACCGACTTGTTGTCGGGATTGGAGTGAAAAATGCCGCGGACGTTCAGCTCGAGAGTCACCGGGTAAATGTCCCCGACGATTACAATGCGGTCCCCCAACTTCCAGCCGTATTTCGTTGCCAAAGTATCGTCGACGATCACGCCCTGCCGGTCGCGCTGCCAGGCCTTGAATTGATCGTCGGGCAATTGCACATCCCGAAAAACCTTGAAGAACTCGTCAGGATCGGTGCCGAAGCGCGCGAAAAAATTCTCCGGCTTCGCATCTTTGTAAACGCCGCCAAACCATGAGACCGGCACTACTGCAAGCACTCCGGGTATGGCGCGAATCTTCTCCCGGTAGAAGCCGGGTAGCGAAAACGTGAGCGACACCCGGTGCCGCACCACCAGTCTCTGCGCCGATTCGGCGCTGCCATCGTTGAGAGCGAAGGCGTGCCAAATCGTCATCATGAACGTAAGCAGAAGCAAAGAGACTGCGATGCTCAACACCGTGAGCGTGCTGCGGCGCTTGTTGCGGAATGCGTTCTTGGTGACGAACCGGGTTAGCGTCATAAGTGGACTCCAGAGGGAACCGCGGACCGGAAACAAAAGACAGGAACGCCCCAAGTCTTCGAGGAACGAGGCCCCAAGGATAGTCGAAGTTGCCTCCGGCGGACAACCGGTCCGAGTTCGATCTGTCGGAGATTGATCGGTCTGGTTGCTTCCATCTGCAAGACTCTACCTCGGAACCAACACCTCGATCTTGGCTCGCTCCCGCCGCGTTCACAAGTGGAGATCGTCACCACACCCTTATGACAAATGTCACACGAAGACGTCTCCTACCCAGCACAACCGACGGCGCAAGCATAAAGTTACGGCAGACTCTCGCCGGCCGGAAGACGGAAATATCGTTAGTATGGATCGCGAGTACGGATTGCGAGTACTGCCGCGGTGTCGACGACGGCACATTCGAGGGACTCGATGAGCGTTCGACCAATCACGAAGCCGCCCGGCCTTGTTGATTACATTCTGTCTAGGATTGTTTTGTTGATGCTCGCGGTCGGCTCCTTTAGCGCCATCGCAGCCGCACAGACCGCGAGCGATTCGGCCTCCCCGACTCCCCTCACTGCCGAGCAGGATCATCAGCGCCTCATGGATCTCCTGCATATGCACGCCCTGCGGCGAGGTGCCGATGGCGATCCCAAGTCTGCCTACCCCGCGAATTATGACGAGTCGAAAGCTGGCACTGATCTGAAGTTGCCGGATCCGCTGCTTCTAGACAATGGAAAGAAAGTAACGACCGCGAAGATGTGGTGGCGCAAACGCCGCCCCGAAATCGTGGAAGAATTCGACCGCGAAATCTACGGCCGCGCTCCCGCAAAAACTCCGCCGGTGCATTGGGAGGTGACCAGCACCACGAAAGAAACGATCGGAACCACCGCCGTCATCACCAAAAAACTGGCCGGGCATGTCGACAATTCGGCGTACCCCACGGTGACCGTAAACATCGATCTGACGCTGACAACTCCGGCCGATGCGACAGGCCCCGTTCCGGTGATGATGGAACTGGGACTGAGTGCGGGCGTGCTGGCCGCGATCGCGAAACGCTTTCCCGACTTAATGGCCGGAGGAGCGAAGTGGCGCGAACTGGTTCTGGCGCGGGGCTGGGGTTATGCGGAGTACATTCCCACGAGCGTGCAGCCCGACAACGGCGCAGGCTTGACGCAGGGAATTATCGGCCTGGTGAATCGCGGCCAGCCCCGCCGTGTCGACGATTGGGGAGCACTGCGGGCGTGGGCCTGGGGCGCAAGCCGCGTGCTCGATTATTTCGAGACCGACAAATCGGTCGATGCGAAGCAGGTCGGAATCGAAGGTCACTCGCGTTACGGCAAGGCTTCGCTGGTTGCGATGGCCGATGATCCGCGCTTTGCCATCGCCTATATCAGTTCTTCAGGCGAAGCGGGCGCGAAGCTGTTCCGCCGCAACTTCGGCGAGCAGATCGGCAACATCGCCGGAACCGGCGAGTATCACTGGATGGCCGGCAACTTCCTGAAATATGACGGACCGCTCACCGAAAACGACTTGCCCGTCGATGCTCATGAATTGATTGCGCTGTGCGCGCCGCGTCCGGTCTTCATTGGCGCGGGCACTACGGACAAGGGCGACGGCTGGGTCGACGCCAAAGGAATGTTCTTAGCCGCAGTCGCGGCTGGCCCCGTCTACAAACTATTAGGGAAAAAAGATCTTGGGACCAGCGAATTTCCGCCGATCGAGACCGCCCCCATCGACGGCGATCTCGGCTTCCGCCAGCACAGTGGCGGCCATACGCCCGCGCCCAACTGGCCCACGTTCTTGATGTTTGCGAGCCGATATGTGAAGGCCCCGACGTTCGGGTCGTCTGGGCGCTGAGGTTTCGATCGTTGAGGTGCTTCGCGTGTTGAAGTGCTTGCACGAACATCGTCGCCTGCAGTCCCGTGGAAGAGCGGCGCTTCAGCGCCGCGTCGGGCGTGGGAAATAGGAGCGGCTTTAGCCGCCGTGGGGGCGGCAAGTCTTAAACGATTCACAGGGGCTAAAGCCCGGAGCTCA
>Ga0074044_10000061_pt1 | contig 105446 bp, 86 predicted proteins | sample BogForMeECP23OM1_FD_94443 | JGI IMG/M metagenome (GOLD analysis project Ga0074044, IMG submission 94443) | Bog forest soil microbial communities from Calvert Island, British Columbia, Canada - Bog Forest MetaG ECP23OM1 | ecosystem: Environmental > Terrestrial > Soil > Wetlands ...
CCCTGCGGGCTGCGCAGGGCTGCGCTCCAGGCCAGGCCAACGAACCAACAACCAAAACAAAATCTTAGAAAGGGGACACTTCTAACGAGGTAAGCAAGGGGACATATCTAAAGAGCTTTGACAGAAACTTTGCGATCGAATTGACGCCGCAGACTCCCACCCCGTATATTCAAAGATTACCTTGCAACATCAAAGGCGCGCCTTGCGCCGATGCGTTGGAAGACGAGGAGAACCCTGCGGGATGCCCCGAGAGATCGCCAAAGCGTACGAACCGAAGCAGATTGAGCCGCGCTGGGCGGAATTCTGGGTGAAGGAAGCGCTCTTCACCGCCAATCCACAGGCACCCGGGCCAGTTTTCTCCATCGTCATCCCGCCCCCGAACGTGACCGGCTCGCTGCACATCGGCCACATGCTGGACCACACGGAAATTGACATTTTGACCCGCTGGCACCGCATGCGCGGCTACAACACGCTGTACCTTCCGGGAACGGACCACGCAGGAATCTCGACGCAGCGCGTGGTGGTCCGGCAACTGACGCATCAAGGGATTCATTACCGCGACCTGGGCCGCGAGGAGTTCATCCGGCGCGTGTGGCAGTGGAAGGAAGAGAGCGGCGGCACCATCCAGCGGCAGATGAAGCAGATCGGGGAATCGTGCGACTGGTCGCGGGAAAAGTTCACACTGTCGCCGGAATTATCGCGCGTGGTGCGGGAAGTTTTTGTGCGCCTGTACGAAGAAAGACTCATCTATCGCGACAAGCGCATGGTCAACTGGTGCCCCGGCTGCCGCACCGTCTTGAGCGACCTGGAAGTGATCCACGAAGAGAAGCAGGGGCACCTCTGGTACATCAAGTATCCCGTGGCGGGATCGCAGGAATTCCTGATTGTGGCCACCACAAGGCCGGAGACGATGCTAGGGGATACGGCCGTGGCCGTCCATCCCGATGATGAACGCTACAACCACCTGATCGGCAAAACCGTGCTGCTGCCGCTGATGAATCGCGACATTCCCGTTATTGGCGATGAGATGGTGGACCGCGAATTCGGCACTGGCGCGGTGAAGATCACCCCCGCCCACGACCCGAACGATTTCGAGGCTGGCAAGCGCCACAACCTCCCGCAGATCGACGTCATGACCGATGACGCACACATGAACGAAAACGCCGGGCAATATGCGGGGCTGGAGCGCTTTGCGGCGCGCAAGAAGATTGTCGAGGATCTACAAGCACAGGGGCTCCTAGAGAAAATTACCGACCATATCAACGCCATCGGTCACTGCGAGCGCAGCCGCACCATCGTGGAGCCGCGAGTTTCCACGCAGTGGTTCTGCAGCATGAAGCCGCTGGCGGAGCCGGCCATCGTAGCAGTCGAGCGCGGGGAGATCCAAGTCACTCCGCACAATCGCCGCGAGGAATATTTAAACTGGATGCGCAACATCCGCGATTGGACACTCTCGCGGCAATTGTGGTGGGGCCACCGCATTCCCGCGTGGTATTGCCAGGACTGCAAAGAAGTCATCGTCGCCCGGCAGGAACCCGCGAAGTGCCCCAAGTGCGGCTCGACAAGGCTGGAGCAGGATCCGGATGTGCTGGATACGTGGTTCAGCTCCGCCCTGTGGCCCTTCTCGACGCTGGGTTGGCCGGAGAACACGCCCGATTTTCAGAAATATTATCCGACAAGCGTGCTGATCACCGCTTACGACATCCTGTTTTTCTGGGTGGCGCGGATGATCATGATGGGGTTGCACTTCACGGGGCAAGTGCCTTTCCGCGCGGTGTACTTGCATTCGCTGGTGCGCACCGCCAGCGGCGAGAAAATGTCTAAATCAAAGGGCACGGGCCTCGATCCCGCGGCGCTGAATGAACAGTACGGCACCGATGCCATGCGCTTTTGCCTGGCATCCATGGCAGCTCCGGGCACGGACATTGTGCTCTCGGAAGACCGCTTGCTGGGCGCGCGCTCGTTTGCCAACAAAATCTGGAATGCGGCGCGCTTCCTGTTCGTAAATCTTGATAAGTTCGAGCAAAGTGGAACTTCGCTCGAGGAATTGGCCGCGGCGGAAGTGCGCGCGCAGGCGCCCCACGCCTTTGCCGGGCAAGTGCCGCTGGTGGATCTCTGGCTGTTTGCGCGCCTGGCAGCAACCGTGGAAACGGTGAACGCCGCGCTGGCGGAATACCGCTTCCATGAGGCCGCGCAGAGCGTGTACCAATTCTTCTGGGGAGATTTCTGCGACTGGTACATCGAGTGGGTGAAGCCGGAACTGCAGCATGCCGACCGCGCCCGCGCAACCGTCGCATGGAAGAATCTCTTCGCGGGTTTTGATGCGGCGCTGCGGCTCCTGCACCCGTTCATGCCGTTTCTGACCGAGGAGCTATGGCATCAGTTGCCGCAGAAAGCGGAGTCTAGGTCCATCGCGCTGGATCACTATCCGGAAGCGCGTCCAGCGTGGAAAAATGAGCAGGGCCTGCGCGAATACAGCTTGGTGCAAGAGGTGATCCAGGGTTTGCGCACCGTGCGCGCGGAAATGAAGCTCGACCCCAAGAAAAAAGTGGCGGCGGAGTTTTCCAGCGCCGATGCCACGGTGCGCAGAATCGTGGAGGCCAATAGCGACGGCATCGTGCGGCTGGGATTGCTCACGGATTTGCGCGTGACCGCGGAGAAGCTGCGCGAAGGCAGCGGCGGAATGCGCTCCACGGCCCAGTTTGATCTGCAAATTCCCTACCCAGCCGAAACGACCGATGCAGGCACGGAAATAGCGCGGCTGAAGAAAGAAATGGAAGGTCTGCAGAAGGCCATCGCGTCCAAGGAAAACCAACTCGGGAATGTGACATTCCGGAGTCGCGCCCCGCAAAATGTCATTCACCAAATGGAGCAAGGGCTCGCGGGCCAGCGCATCGAATTGCAGAAAATCAGCGACCGCCTGAAGCAGTTGCGTGAATCGTAGGGGTCCAGCACGCTGGACCCCAGTCATCAAGGTCCTCGCGTATTGGAAGTATTCCCGGTTTGTTTGGAAGTCGCTAAGTTCGGGAATTAATGCTCTTGCCAAGATGGGGCGCAGCAGTGCTGCGCCCCTACAGGCACGCTCAATGAACTGGAATCCACCCTGCATCACCAACTTGCTTGCGCGAATTTTGGCGAAGGCGGCGCTCACCCATTCGGCTCCGGCAGCCGATGTAAGTCTGCTTGTGGACAGCATCCAAGAAAAGTAAGCTAGGGCAACAGAAGCACAGGACTGGGGCCTGATGCCGCAAGCCACTGCTTTACCAGGAACAACCGACCGTCGCATCGCAGCGCTGCTGACGCTGCTCGCGGAAAACGCCACTATTGTCATCAGCGGCGCGCGCATCGCGCGGGAAATTGGCGTATCGCGTTCCACCGTGTGGCGCTGGGTGCAACGCCTGCGCGAGCTAGGTGTACGTGTGAAAGGGCAGCATGCCAACGGCTACTTCCTGGAAGAAGTTCCCGATATCCTGACGCCCGATTTGCTGCGCAAACGGATGAAGGGAAGCTTGTTCGGCAAGCACCTTTATCACTTCTTCAAGACGGATTCGACCAATCGTATGGCCATGGAACTGGGCTACGCCGGCGAACCGGAAGGCGCCGTGGTGCTGGCGGAAGAACAGACCGCCGGGAGAGGCCGCGCGGGGCGCAGTTGGCATTCCGAGCGCGGCACGGGGATCTACGCCACGCTGCTGCTCCGGCCCCAGCTTTCGCCGGTGCTGGCGCCCCTGCTCACCATGTTGGCGGGGTTGTCCTCGCGCGCCGCGATTCAGGCGCAAACAGGATTAACTGCCGAGTTGAAATGGCCGAATGACCTGCTCCTGAACGGCGCAAAAATGGGCGGCATCCTTACAGAGATGCATGCGGAACCAACTCTGGTGCGCTTTGTGGTGATTGGCCTGGGCATCAACGTAAATCAGCAGAAATTTCCGCCAGACATTGCGGGGCTGGCCACTTCCCTGCGCAAGGAAACCGGCAAAACCCATTCACGGCTGGAGTTGCTGGTGCGGTTGCTCACGCAATTCGAGACCGATTACAATCGTTTCCTCCTCGAAGGGCCGTCGTATGTTGTGGAGCGTTTCCAACGGGAATCGGATTTTGCTCAGGGCAAGCGCGTGAAAGTGGAATCCGGAAGGGAAACTTATTTCGGCAAAACCGATGGCCTGAGTCCCGAGGGATTGTTGTGCGTGATGAAAGACGACGGGCAAGCGGTGACCGTGATCGCAGGCGATGTGACCGAGGTTCGGTAGATGCTTCTTACCATCGATATTGGCAACACCAACACGGTGCTGGGCGTCTTTCGCGGCGAAGAGCTGATCGCCAACTGGCGGCTGACCACGGCGCGCGCACAGACCGTGGACGAATACGGCGTGCTGACCCGCAACCTCTTCAGCCTGGCCGGGCTCAACCAGGAAATGATCACTGGGGTGATGATCAGTTCGGTCGTGCCGCCGATGAATTGGACGCTGGCGGAGATGTCGCGCGTCTATCTCGGCAAAAAGGCGCTGTTCGTGGAACCCGGCGTGAAGACGGGCATGGCCGTGCTGGTGGACAATCCGATGGAAGTGGGCGCGGACCGTATCGTCAATGGCGTGGCCGCATTTCATAAGTTTGGCGGGCCGTGTATCGTCGTGGATTTCGGCACCGCCATCACCTTCGATGTGATTTCGGCGAAGTGCGAATACGTTGGCGGGGTGATTGCGCCCGGGCTCGGAATTTCGTCGGAGGCGCTTTTTACCCGGGCGGCGCGCCTGCCGCGCGTGGAGATCAAGGATCCTGGCAAGGTGATTGGCACAAATACCGTGACGCACATGCAGGCCGGTTTGTATTACGGCTGGGTGGACTTGGTGGATGGCATGCTCACGCGCATCAAGGCAGAGTTGAAGGCGGACGCGGCCGTGGTGGCCACGGGTGGCCAGGCGCGGCTGGTGGCGCGCGGCTCGAAGCACATCCAGCATGTCGAGGAGTTTTTGACGCTGACGGGCTTGCGCCTGATCTGGGAGAAGAACCAGCACCCTGAGGGACATGGGCACCACGCGGAGCCGCCGGTCGCCGCCTCGCAGCCGGCATCGAAAAAGGCGCAGCGCTAGAGACGGCCCGCTCTTGGGTCTACTCTTGTGGCACAGTCACTCCTGACTGTGCTCTTGGGTTTGCTGTTGTAGGGGTCGATCCCGCGGGGCGGGATCGACCCTATCTCGGCAAGGTGTATACGTTTTTTGTCATTCCGAGCGAAGCGAGGGATCTGCTTTTCGCTAAAGCCATGGAAAAAGCAGATTCCTCTTCCCGTTCAAAGAGCGAACGGGATTCGGAATGACATTTTCTTGGATTATTCAGCACCGCGTTAACACAGTACGCCTGAAAACAGCAGCGCATCATGGACAACTGGAACTACTTCAACTACTTCACCGAAATCGAGGAATACTTCTGGAAGAAGCGCGGCGCGCACCTACTGGTCTCTCCGCTGGATTGGGCCATCGTGGAGACGTGGCAAAAAGCAGGAGTGCCGCTGAAAGCTGCGCTCAAGGGGATTGACCGCGCGTTTGAGGCCTACCAGCGCTCGCGGCGCGGCGCGGGAAAGCCGCTGAAGAGCCTGGCCTATTGCACCGACGCCGTTCTGGATGCCGCGGAAGAAGCACAGGAAGCGGCGGCCGGCGCGCAGCCCGCGAACGACACAAAAGCAGCGGAGCCCTTTGCGCGCGGCGAACTGCTCCAGTACTTGAAAAACAACGCAGCGCGTCTGGGAAAAGCGGCGGAACGCTGCGCGAAGACGCAACCCGCCGTCGCCGCTGTCCTGCTGCGCGTGGCGGAATCCCTGGCCGAATCGCTCACACTCCTTGACGTGCCGGGGACCTTGGACCTCGAGGATTTTGAACGGCGCATGACCATTCTGGACGACAAAGTCCATGCAACCTTGCTCAGCAACGCCAGCGAAGACTTGATGCTCAAGATCCGCAGGGAAGTCGATTCGCAATTGTCGGCCTACCGGAGGAAAATGAAAGCCGCGCAGTTGGCCCTGGTGGAGAAGCAGTATCTGCAGAAGCGACTGCTGGACGAATATCAACTGCCGAGGCTGAGCTTGTACTATTTTTCGTGAGCGGATGGCGACGGGTGCTTTCGTCAACGCCCCAGATGACAAGCCGAGCCCACGGGCCAAAACGCAATACTACAAGACTCCCCATCTCCCCTGAGGACTCGGGGATGGGTTGTCCCAGCGGACACTTGAACCTGCAAGGCGTAAGATAGGATTGGATACTTATGGCGGATGAGTTACTATTATCGATTGAGAAGCTCGTGTACGGGGGTGACGGCCTGGCCCACGCCGAAGGCAACACCGTGTTCGTCCCTTACGTGCTCCCCGGCGAACATGTGCGCGCCGCAGTGCGCACGAAAAAGAGAAAGCTGGTCCACGCGAAGCTGCTCGAGGTCACCAAGGCGGCACCGGCACGCATCGCACCTGAATGCCCGCATTTCGGCGTGTGCGGCGGCTGCCATTACCAGCACATCGCATTTGCCGAGCAGGGACGCCTGAAGGCCGAGATTCTCCGTGAGACGCTCGCGCGCCTGGGCGGCGTGACCTGGACGGGAGAAATCCACGCGCATACAGCCGAGCCTTACGGCTACCGCAATCGCGCGCAATGGGCGTTTCGCGACGCCTTGCCGCGCGCCTTCGGCTATTTTCTACCCGAAAGCGCGCACATTGCCCCGATCGACCGCTGTCCGGTGCTCTCGCCGGGCCTGGCGAAAACCTTTGGGCAATTGCAGGAGCTGGCCCGCTCCAATTCCCTGCCCCCGGGAATCCTGGAGATTGAAGCGTTTGTGGATTCAGAGGACGCCAAGCTGGCTCTCAACGTCGCCTTCGAGCGGTTTTCCAAGCCCGCCAAGGACCTGATCGCCGACTTCAGGACCGCACTGCCACAACTCGACAGCTTGCTGCTTCTGGATCAGAGCAAGAACCGCTTCGAACTTTCCGGTCCGGGCTACTTGACGCACAAAGCCGGAGGCTTTTCCTTTCGCGTCAGCCACCTTTCGTTTTTCCAGGTCAACCGCTTTCTCATTGAAGATCTGTTGAAGAGCGTGTTGGAAGGGGCGAAGGGCGGCTACGCGCTCGACCTCTACGCGGGCGTGGGCTTTTTCACGTTACCGCTGGCGAAATCATTCGCGCGCGTGGTGAGCGTGGATGCCAATCTCTCGGCAACACGCGATCTGCGTTTAAACGCGGAAGCCGCGGGCCTGCAAGTTGTCTCCCACAACGAGCACGCGGAAGACTTTCTCAAAAAGGAACAGGAACAGCCCGACTTTGTGGTGCTGGATCCGCCGCGCGTCGGATTGGGCGCCGAAGTGGCGGCGCGGTTGGCGAATCTCGGCGCGCCGGAGATTGCCTATCTCTCCTGCGATCCTTCGACCCTCGCGCGCGACCTCGCGGTGCTGACCGCTACGGAGCGACGCCCGGCCACCGACATTACACCGGCGCACCGCTATGAGATCTCGCAAGTCCATCTGTTCGATCTGTTTCCGCAAACGTTTCACATCGAAACTCTCGTGAGGTTGCGAAGAGTCACATGAAGCTTCCGGCCGTAGCACTTGCCGCTTCCTTTTCCGGCGGCATTTTGCTCGGCCTGCAGGCAGTTGTGGCGCGGCATGCCACCTCAAAACATTTCCTGGTGGTCCTCATAGTTTTCCTGCTCGTCAGCTTGTTTGCCGCAATACTGCTCGCGCGGCGCGAAAAGCTGTGGCCGGCCGCATCCTGCTCCCTCGCGGCGTGGGTAGTTCTTGGAGTCTTTGCTGCCTGCATTGCCGAACAGCCCTCGTCTCCCGAACATATATTGAGCCGCATGGCCGCCGGGCAAATCAGCAGCAAGGTTCCACTGCGCTACGTGGGCCGATTGCGGAATGAAGTTTCGCGCCTCCCCTGGGGCTATGGCCTGGAGATGAACCTCGACCGCGTGGAATCGGCGGCCGGAGCGCTCCCGCTGCGCGGCGGCATGCGCCTTGGATTCACGCCGAAAGATGGGGAACCTGGCCTGCCGGAACTCCACGCCGGAGATGAGATCGCGGTGCTCACGGCGGCACGGCTGCCGCTTGTATATAAGGATGCGGGCGCGTTCGACCGGCGCGAATTCCTGGCGCAGCAAAACATCCACGTGCAGGCAACGCTTCGCGCAAGCACACTCCTCCAGAAAATCGGGGCACCCACGCCTTCGCTGGAGACGCGCCTGGCGCGCTGGCGCGGCACACTTCGCGACGAGCTGGACGCTCTCTTCCCTGCTTCGCCGGACGTCGCCGGAATTCTGCGCGCGATGCTTCTAGGAGACCGCGCGTTCATCGACCGGACGGAATCGCTGGACTTCCAGAAGACCGGCGTCTTCCACGTGCTCGTCGTGGCCGGGCTGCACGTTGGCGCGCTGGCCTTTTTCCTGTTTTGGCTGACGCGGCGCTTGCGGCTTCCACACTCGCTCGCGACGCTGGTCATCCTTCTGGCTCTCTTTGCCTACATTGCGATTGTCGAGCAGCGCCCGCCCGTGCTGCGCGCGGGGCTGATGACCGGCATCGTCGTACTCGGAACATTCTTCTACCGGCGCTTGGAGCTGCTGAACTCCGCGGCGTTGGCCGCGCTCATTCTGTTGGTGGCGAAGCCGAAAGCCGCGGTGGATACGAGCTTCCAGCTTTCTTTTCTCGCGATCGGGTGCATCGCAGGGATTGCCCTGCCCTGGATGCAAAGCCACATACAGCCATTTGTCCATGCGCTGAAGAGCTGGCGCGATGTGACGCGCGATGCGGCTAACACGCCGGAGCAAGTGCAATACCGCCTGGACCTGCGAGACGCTGCGCGTGTCTTGACTGCAGGACTTTCCGAGCGCACAGCGATGTGGCTGCAAAATACCGGGGTGACCGCGTTGCGCTGGACATTCCGTCTTGTGGAACTTTTCGTGCTTTCCCTGGTGCTGCAATTCGGCATGCTGCCGCTCATGGCGCGGGATTTCCATCGCATCACGCTGCTCGGGCCGCTGGCCAACCTGCTGGTCGTCCCGCTGACCGGGTTGATCGTTCCGTTGGGCTTCTGCAGTCTGGCACTGGCGCTGGTGTGGCGGGGATTGGGACGCGTGCTGGCCATGCCGCTGGCCTGGCTTGTCCATTTGCAGGGCGGAATCGTGCATCTCTTTGCGCGCATCCCGCGCGGCAGCTATCGCATTCCCGGCCCGCCCACGTGGGTAACTATTCTATTTTTTGCGGCCGTCCTCGCACTGGCAGCGGGTCTGCGTTTTCAGCGAGCCAGGCGGCTGCGATTCTTCGCGGCTGCTGCCGCCCTTTTCGCAGCGGTTTTGATTGCCAGCTATCCCTTCCGCCCGTCGGTTGTGCCGAATGCGCTGGAGATGACCGTGCTGGACGTCGCGCAAGGCGATTCGATACTGGTCATTTCTCCTAAAGGCAGCACTCTGCTGATTGACGGCGGCGGAACTTTTCAGGGATTCCAGGGCCGCGAAGAGCATCTTGGCCCTGATCCCGGCGAGGACGCGGTATCCCCGTACCTGTGGTCCCGCGGCATTCAAAAACTGGACGCGGTGGCGCTGACGCACGCCCACCAGGACCACATCGGCGGCCTCACGGCCATCCTGCAGAATTTCCAAGTCGGCCAGTTGTGGCTGGGGCGTGAAACGGCCGCGCCGGCCTTCGCGCGCTTGAAAGAAGAAGCCGCGCTCCTGCACGTACCCATCGAACACGAACTGCGCGGTCAGCACTTTGTCTGGGACGCCGTGCAGGTGGATTTTCTGTGGCCGGAAATTCCGCCGGAAGAAGTTGCGCCGCTGGCGAAAAACAACGATTCGCTCGTGGTCCGGCTGCGCTACCTCGATCGAACGATCCTGCTGCCGGGCGACGCGGAGAAGCAGGCGGAAGCCGCAATGCTTGCGGAAAACGATGCCGCGGCTTTGCACGCGGATGTGTTGAAAGTCGGGCATCACGGGAGCAAGAACTCCACCATGCCGGATTTCCTCGCCGCCGTATCGCCGCAGATCAGCGTGATCTCGGCGGGAGAAGAGAACCCTTACGGGCACCCACACCCGGAACTGATACAGCGGCTGGAGGAGAGTGGAACGCGGCTGCTGCGCACCGATCGCGACGGCGCGGTCCGCGTGCTCACTGACGGGCACTCCTTGCGATTGAGTTGTTTCGTAGCCTGCCCGGAACCCGCCGCGCCATCACAGACCGCGCCAGCGCCAGATCACCGCCAGCAGAATTAGGAAAAGAAGAAGCCCAACCGGCGCCTCGTATTCGTGGTTTCGTTTGTATTGCGCCCAGGAAAAAGCGCCCCTGGCCGCGCCGGGCAGGGATCTCGGCGTGAACCTTGGGAAAAACAGCGGCACCGCCGCCGCGTACTCATCGAACGCCACCCCATGCTTTCCGCGAAGCTCTATCGCTTCCCGGCGCATCACGAAAGCGTAGACCACCGCGAAGTACACAAGGATCACCGCCGCCGCGAGCCACGAACGCATCGCCACCGCCGCTCCCACCGCCAGAATGCTGCTCCCGAAATAGAGCGGGTTGCGCGTGAGCGCGTAAGGGCCTGTCGTGGTCAGGACCTCCTGCTTATGCAAATAACCGGCGGAATAAGCGCGAATGGCCAGCCCAATCACTCCCACCGCAGCGCCAAGAAGAATAGAATGCGGGGTCGGCCGCGCCAAAAGCAAGACCACCACCGCGAGGAGATAACCAAGGCGCACGCGCCAGCGGGAGAAAAATTCGCGCGCCGTCATGCGTTCTGGCCCAGGGACTTCCGCACGGCGTCGAAAACTTCTTCCACAGAAAGTGCGAGCAAGGACGCATCCGGCGCGTCGCCACGGCCGTAGCTCGTGTGTGCATCAGGACTGCGCAGAACGATTTGCTGCAGCGGGTAAGGGCCGTTGCGCGCAGGGTCGGTCGGACCAAACAGCGCGACGCCGCGCGCGCCGAGGGCGATGCCCAGATGCAGAGGCCCCGTGTCCGCGCCAACGATGCATTGCGCCCCGCGCAAAAGCGCCATCAATGGTCCCATCTCTCCATCATAGGCGAGTGGACGCGCGTCGCCACTGGCAGCCTGGACGGCCGCCACGAGTGATTCTTCTCCGGGGCCATAATTAATGACGCACGGGATCCCCAGCTCGCCGCGAATTCTCTGGCAAAGCGCGCCGAATCGCTCGGCAGGCCAGCACTTGGAACGCCACCCGCCACCGGGACTCAGCACGATGTAATGCGTTGCCCCTTGTTCCTGCAGTTGCTTGCGCACCAGCTCACAGTCGGCCTCCGCAAGTTCCAGAGTCACTTCGCCGACAGCCTTAGCGGCGCCTGTGCGCAACGTAAGCTCGCCATTCTGATCGGCAATGTGCGTGGTCCGGCAGGTCACGCGATCCGTATAGAGGGCTGGAACGCCGAATTCGCGGATGGTCGCCGCAGAAAAGCCAATGCGCCTGGCAACGCCGCCGAGAAAAGGCAGCGTGGCGGACTTCCAGAGTCCTTGATAGTCAATCGCCGCCGTCCAATTGCGGCCGCGAATTTTCTGAAGAACTCGGCGGACGTAGCCCAGATCGCGCGAGTCCACCGGCCAGATTTCCGTGGCCAGCCGGCTGCTGGCGACGAGTTCCACCCATCGCGGGTGTGTGAGCCAGATAATCCCTGCCGAGGGAAACGATTCGCGCAACCCGGCCACGGCGGGGAATGTGTGCACAATATCGCCGAGCGAACCCAGACGGACAACGAGGAAGCGTTGCTCAGCCATGCGGCGCCTTGCGGATAGATTCGAGCAACCCGCGCGTGGAGTGGTCCTTGGGGTCGCCGACAATCGCGACGCGTATGCCCAGACGATCGGCCACGGCGCGCTCCGGAACGCTTTCCAGGGTGTAATCCGTGCCCTTCGCGTGAACATCGGGGCGCAACTCTTCCAGCAACTTCTCGACGTTCAGCTCCTCGAAGAGAACGACGTAATCCACATCGCGCAAGGCAGCCACGAGTTCGGCGCGCGCATGTTCATCCAGGATGGGCCGCCCGGGGCCTTTCAGCCGGCTGGCGCTGGAATCCGAGTTTACCCCCACGACCAGGATATCCCCTTGCTCTCGTGCGCCGGAAAGATAGCGCACGTGGCCGACGTGCAGCGTGTCAAAGCAGCCATTGGCAAACACAATGCGCTTGCCATGGCGCTTGGCGCCGGCGAGGAGAAGCTGCAGCTCCTCGCGCGACTTAATTTTCGATGCGGCTTTACGCATGCTTTTCCTGCCGGCGTATTGTCTCGCCGTGCTTCCTTGCTCCGCAATGTTGCGCGCAGCTAATGTCGCGTCCCGAGAATAATGTAAAGATGTCCGGAGTCTTCAGGGGCTAAAGCCCAATTCATTCTACGGGCTTTATGCCAGAGCCCTTCGAAGCTCAGGGTAAACTGAAGCCCTGACCCCCTAAAGAGAAATGCATCGATCTTACGGGACACTGCACTAAGCCCCTGATCCCGTTACCGCTGCCCGGCGAATGGCCTCCAGAAGCTCTTCGCGGGAAACCGTGGCCGTGCCGCGTTTCATCACCACCAGGCTGCCGGCAATATTCGCGATGTGCGCAGCCTCCAGAGCCGAAGCGCCGCCGGCCAATCCCAGGGTATACGCCGCAAGCACGGTGTCGCCCGCGCCGGTAACGTCCACTGCCTGATTGCTTCCGTGAACCGCAATGTGCAGGGGCTTCTCTCCGGGCTGGAAAAGGGCCATGCCATCGCGCCCGCGTGTCACCAGCAGCGATTTCAGTTTCAAGCCTTCGCGCGTGGATTCGCCGCAGCGCTCCAGTTCCTTCAGATTGCTCCCAATCGCAGTATGATGCAAAGCTTCCATCTCCGCCTCGTTGGGAGTCGCCGCCGTAATTCCCGCGTTCTTGTATCTGTTCAGTTGGTAGCGGGAATCGAGCGTCACGGGAAGCTCCCGCTTCGCGCGGCTGGTGGCGCCGCGGACTTCCTCGGGAGTGGCTACGCCGAAACCATAATCCGATACGGCCAAGGCATCGGCGCCGCGAAGTTTTGCCGCAAGCAATTGCGCTAATTTTTTGCGCGGCGCTTCGCCCAGCGGTTTCCCCGGCTCGTAATCCACGCGAAGAACCTGCTGCCCAACCGTGTGCGCCCAGCCCGCCAGGAATCGCGTTTTAGTGGGCGTAGTCCAGCCCTTCACGCGGACTATGCCGGAGACGTCCACTTTCTTCTCCCGGAAGGCGGCGACCAGGCAGTCGCCGGCGGCGTCATCTCCAACGGCGGTGATTGGCGAAACTTTTGCGCCAAACGCCGCAAAGTTGTTTGCTGCGTTGGCTCCGCCGCCCGGCACAATCTGCGTCTCGCGATGCTTCAGGATCAGCACAGGGGCTTCACGCGAGACGCGCGTGATGTCCCCGAATTGAAACGCGTCCGCCACAAAATCGCCGAGTACCACGACTTTCTTCCCGGCGAAGCGCTCCACGATTTCCTCGAGCGCCAAGAGATCCACGGGCGGAGAAGAACTCACGATCTTTTTTGCGTGCTTCATTATTCCTGCTCCAGAATCCAGTCCACCGCACCCGGCAAATCTTCCGCGATATAGTCAGGCTGTCTCGGCCATTCCTGACGGTGCCACGTCCACTCGCCCAGTCCGTAACCGCTGCGCACGAGTATGGCATGCGCGCCGGCCAAAAAGGCCATCTCCATATCGCTGTAACCGTCGCCAACCACATACGAGCCGATCGCCTGCAGACCCAAATCGCGTTCCGCCCGCTGCATCATCCCGATATTCGGCTTGCGGCAGTCGCAGCCGTCCGCGGAGCTATGCGGGCAAAAGTAAACGCCGTCCAAGTGCGCGCCCTCCTTGGCCAGCGCCGATTTCATCAATTCATTCACTTCCAACACCAGCGATTCCGGGAAATAGCCGCGCGCGACTCCCGATTGATTGCTGACCACCACCACGGCCAGACCCGTTTCATTCAGACGCCGAATGGCCGCAGGCGCAAAGGGAAACATACGAAATCGCGCGGCATGGTTCAAGTAACCCACTTCCTCGGCAATGGTTCCGTCGCGATCGAGAAAAACGGCTCGGCGGCGTGGCGTCTGTTCAGGCAGGACCCACCTCCAAGTTAGCCAGCCAGGGTTTTACGGCGGCTGCTACCATCTCTGGGGTGATGCTTGTCATGCAGCGATGGTCGGTGGGGCAGCGCCGCAGGAAACATGGGCTACAGTACGGTCTATCCTGCACGATGCTGGAACGCGGCGTGACGGGCGCGGTGCCAAACGGATCGGTTGGACCAAAGACAGCAACCACCGGCAATCCCACGGCAGCGGCGACGTGCATCGCCCCGGAATCATTGCCCAGGAACAATTGGCATTGCGAGAGCAGCGCAGGCAATTCGCCGATTGTGGTTTTCCCGGTCAGATCAATGGGTTTTTTCTTCATGCCTGCGATGATCGCATTGGAAACACTGGCTTCCGCCGACGTGCCGAACAGGATCACATCGCCATCCGTTTCCGCCTGAAAGCGATTGGCCCATTCTGCGAAGCACTCGGGCGGCCAGCACTTTGCCGAACCATAGGACGCGCCCGCGCCAATGGCGAAGCGAACGGCATGTGGCCGCACTCCTGCTTCGCGCAAAGTTTCAGCGGCTTTCACGCGCCGCGCCTCGGGAACGAGCAGCGCGATATGCGCGTCGTCCTGCAACTGCTCGATCCAGCCGACGCGGCGCAGCAATTCCAGATAATAGAACTTCTCGTGCGCGGGGATCTCGCCGGGTTTGGGCACCGCGATGGCTCTTGTGAGCAGCAGACGCCGGCCGTCACGCGCGTAGCCGATACGCTCCGGAATTCCGGCTCGCCAGGCCAGCCACGCGGCGTCAAAGGCATTCTGCAAGAGCAGGGCAACGTCGAATTTCCACGCGCGCAACTCCGACTCGAGGGCAGCGCGTCCCCTCCAGCCACGTTGTGCTCCTTTGGGGTCATAGGCGATCAAATCGTCGCAGATGGACTGGTCGCGGTAAATTTCCGCCACATACGGCCGCGCCACGATGCTGATGCGCGAATCGGGAAACTTCTTGCGAACAGCGCGAATCGCAGGCAGCGCCAGGATGGCGTCGCCGACCCAATTCGTCGCGCGAATCATAATGTTCATGCCGCTGCACACCTGCTGCCTGAAAAAACTTTACGAGCCCCGCGATAGCGGTTCAATGGTTTCCGTTGCCATTGAGAAAAATCCCTAAATGTCATTCCGAGTCCCGTTCGGTTTTGGAACGGGGCGAGGAACCTGCTTTTCCCCTCAGCCTTTACGAAAAGCAGATCCCTCGCTCCGCTCGGGATGACAATTACTCCCTTTCACAAGAACCGCTAAACGATCCGGAACTCTCCACGCCTTCCCGGACAAATCAGCTCAACCTCCGGGAGGCTGTCTTGGCCACGATTTGCGCCTGAATTGCTTCCCATAATACCGTCTCCTGGGAAATCTCCAGATCAATCACCGCCACGAAGATGGGCATCTCCCCGAACTGCGCCTTCCCAAGGTTTTGCGCGTCTTTTTCCGTCGTGACAAAAGCGCGCGCGCCCGCTGCCCGTGCCGCTTGCGCGAGCGCCTCCACCTCGCCGGCTTTATAACGATGGTGATCGGGAAAAGCCTTAGTGCCAGCGACCGGGATCTGCCAGTTCTGCAAATCCAGAAAGAACGCGTGCGGATTGCCGATCCCGCAAAACGCGAAGAACGGTCCCCCTCCGATTTCGGCCCGCGTCAGCACTGGCACGCCGCCGCCAAGTCTGCGGAAGCCCAGCAATCGCGTCGCCGCCGCAAAAACCGGATAGCCCTGCATTTTGCCGATGGCCGCGCTGGCCCCCGCTGATGTTTCTGTGCGCGTAAAAATAAGCAAACTCGCGCGGCTCATCCCGGAAACGGGCTCGCGCAAGCGGCCGGCCGGCAAAAGCATTTCCCTGCCCAGAGACTGCGCGGCATCCATCAACAGCAGATTCACGTCGCGCGCAAGCTGCACATGCTGGTAGCCATCGTCGAGCAAAAACACATCCACCCCTTGTTGTTCCAAGCGGCGGCCCTGTTCGTAGCGATTCGCGCCAACGCCGAACAAAACGCGATCCTGCAAACGATACTTCATCAATGCAATCTCATCGCTCGTCTCGCCGCTTCCCTTGTAGCCGCGGCTCAAAATCGCCACGCGCTTGCCTGCCGCCAGAAATCGTTCCGCCAGCCAAATAACCATGGGCGTCTTGCCCGTTCCCCCAACGGTCAAATTGCCCACGCTGATCACGGGCGTGCGCAAACGTTTCGTCTCGAAAGCGCCCCGGGCGTACAGCCACAATCTTAGCCGCACCGCGATTCCGTACACCAACGACAATGGCCAGAGCAGCCATCGCAGGATTGGCGGCAGGTTCATCGTGCCGCGCCACCGAGTTGCCGGGAAATCTCAGCCAACGCGCGCTCCAGGGCGCCGCGGCTCGTTTCCACCAACCGCCGCGCCGTCTCCCCCATTTTCTGCATTTTCTCGGGACTCTTCAGCAAGTGGATCCACTCGACGCCGGCATCCTCGGGGCTGGTCACCTGAATCGCGGCGCCAGCTTCGACAAACCGCGCAGCGATGGCCGCGAAATTTTCCATGGAAGGCCCGAAGACCGGCACTTTGCCAAACGCCGCGGGCTCCAGAATGTTGTGGCCGCCGGAAGGCACCAGCGATCCGCCGACGAACACGCCGTCGGCAAGGCGATACAACGACGCCAGTTCGCCAATGCTATCGAGCAACAGCACCGTCGTGTCTGCCGTGAATCCCTTGCCGTTGTTGCTCGACGGCGCGACGGCTCCCGCCACGGCCAGTTCGGAGCGGCGCACAAACGTGTGATGCGCTTCCTCGATGAATTCAGCGGCAGCGGCAAAGCGCTCCGGTTTGCGCGGCGCCAGCACCAGCAGCGCCTTGGGGTAGTCTCCCTGCACCACGCCAAAAGCGATCAGCGCCAGCGGCTCCTCGTTGGCCACCACGCTCCCCGCGACAATCACCGGCCAGCGACCCTGCTCCTTGCACTCCTTCTCCAGCCAGGTGGAAAGCGGCGTGGCCGCGGGCAATTCCTGATCGTACTTCAAATTTCCGCTGACTTTTACGCGATCCGCTGGAGCGCCAAGCGCGCGCAGGCGTTCCGCGTCATTCCCCGTCTGCATCAGGAACATCGCGGCATTGGAGAGAGCCGAAGCCAGCAACGGCCTAAGGTAAAACCCGAAGATCCCGAGCCACCTCTGGAAGCGCGCAAAAGAACGGTCGGAAATGCGCCCGCTAGTGAAAATCACGGGAACCTTGCGTCGCCCTGCTTCTCGCAGAAAATTGGGCCAGATTTCTGTTTCCAGTACGACAACGATCGCCGGCTTTACAGCATCCATGACCTTGCGCACGCAGAACTCCCAATCAAACGGAAAATAAACCACAGCATCCGCAAACGGCATGCGCTCGCGCGCCACTTGCTGTCCCGTGGTAGTCGTCGTGGAAATGACCAGCGGCCGCTGCGGATAGGCTTCTCTCAGCCTCTTGGCCAGCGCCACACCCGCCAGCGCTTCGCCCACGGAAACCGCGTGAATCCAGATGGCGCCGGGGCGATCCGCAGGGAGCCGCGCGACGCCGGGGACAGAAAACCCCAGCCTCTCGCCCAGATTCGAGAGATACTTGCCATGGCGCAGGCCCTGAATCAGCCAATAGGGCGCGGTGATGATGGCGGCCAAGCCCGTTAAGACGCTATACAAGAAATACACGCGATCTGGCTCCGGTGTGTCTCGGATGTGCGACGGCCCGCTACTCCGCAAGCAGGGCAACCCTGCTTCTCCCCAAAGAATCGAAGGCCACAGGATGCAAACAGTTTATTATATCTTCATGCGAAAACTCTCTCCTTCCATTCTCCTGCCCCTCTTGACGGTCTTCCTCGCCCCGGCTCTTGCGGGACAACAAGCCGCACCCGTGCGTGCCGCTATCCAAGACTCCCATGAGGGCATGACCATTGGAGTCGATCCCTGGACGCAAGCATCACAGTACAAGGAGAAGTTCCCAAAGAAGTCCCCGTTCTCAAGAGGAATCGTCGCCCTGCGCGTTTCTTTCCGCAATGACTCCGATGAAGGCATCAAGATCGACTTGCCGCACATCCGCCTGCTCCTGCAAATGAACGAAGACGAGCGCCAGGAACTCGAGCCGCTGACCGCCGATGAAGTAGCGGACACGGTTCTCTTGAAGAACAATGGCAAGGATCCCACGGCGAAGCGCATCCCTTTGCCGATTCCCATTGGGGGCGCCAAGCCTGGAAGGGACAAGAATTGGATCGACTTCCGGGATGATTGCCAGAACGCCGCGGTGCCCTCTTCCGTGGTGGCGGCGCACGGCACCGTCGAAGGACTGCTCTATTTCGATTTGCGCGGCGAGGTGGAGTTGCTGCAATCGGCCCGCCTGTACGTGCCCAATCTCACCACCATGGGCACGAAGCAGCCCCTCTCCTATTTCGATATTCCCCTCGGCGCTTCCGCCGGCAATTGAGTTTGCCCGGCTTTCTCACGTAGGGGTCGAGCACTGCTCGACCCCATCTCGGTAAACCGCATACCATGGAGAACTTTCGGCAGCATCCTGATTTGGCAAGTCGTTCACGGTGATTCGCGGTAGGATGGGACCACCATGAGCCTCAAAGTTGAAAAAGGTACGCGCCACACAAAAATCGTAGGAATTTTCGGAGAATACGTTGTCTGTAATTGGCTCTCCCGCTCTGGGTTCGAGGCTTCTGTTATAGACCACACCGGAATGGACATCATCGCCTACGACCCCAAAACAAGATGCCGCTTAGGCATAACGGTAAAGTCTCGAACCAGAGGCTCAGGGACAGAAACTGCCAGCGTCAACATATTCAGGAACAAGCACCGGGACCGCGAAAAGCTAAAGAAGGCATGTAAAACCTTTGGTTGTGATCCGTGGATAGCCGTCTATGTTGAGTGCAAAAAACACGCGGAGTTGTATCTGATCAGCCTGGTTCACTATGACAGTACGTACAGGAGCAAGAAAAAGCGCGTCGTTGACGCCTGGGGTATGAGCCCGAAATCCACGAAGGAGTATGATTCAGACCCGAAAGTGGCCTGCATTCACTCGACCTTCACGCACAAAAGGTGGCCTCCCCACGATAAAAATCGGACTTAGAACACTACCGAACCTTTCCCCCATTTGCCGCGACTCCAACCCTCAGCTACCATGATTGGGCTGACAATTTTCCGTTTCCCCAGGACCCATGCAGACTTTTCTCGAGCAACTCAATCCGGAGCAGCGCCTTGCCGCGGAAACCACGGAAGGGCCCGTGCTGATTCTTGCCGGCGCGGGCACGGGCAAAACGCGCGCCATCACCTTCCGCATGGCCAACCTCATCGCCAAGGGCGTTCCCGCCGAATCGATTCTTGCGGTCACGTTCACAAACAAGGCCGCCGAAGAGATGCAAACCCGCGTCACCAATTTGCTCTTGCGGGCGGGCGTTCCTCCGGAGCGCCCGTGGATTTCCACCTTCCATTCGCTCTGCGCCAGGCTGCTCCGCCGGGAAGCGGCCGCGGCGGGACTCCCCAAGGACTTCGCTATCTATGACGATGATGACCAGCTCGCCGCCGTGAAGCTGGCCATAGGCAAGCTGCACATCGAAGACGAGGCGCTTGCGCCGCGCAATGTGCTTGCCCGTATCAGCTACGCCAAGAATCAGGCGCAAACGCCGGAGCAGATGCGCGCCCAGGCGTATGACGCCGACACCCGCAAAGTGGCGGACATTTTCGCCGCTTACGAGGCGCTCCTGAAGCAAAGCAACGCCCTCGATTTCGACGACCTGCTATTGCGCGCGGCGCGGCTGCTCCGGGAAGCTCCGCAGGTACGCCAACGCTGGCAGAATCGCTTCCAGTATCTGCACGTGGACGAATATCAAGATACAAATCGCGTGCAGTACGACCTGCTGCGACTCCTGACCAACGAACGCCAGAATGTTTGCGTGGTGGGCGACGAGGACCAGTCCATCTACCGCTGGCGCGGCGCCGATGTCTCCATATTGCTCAGTTTTGCGCGGGATTTTACTGGCGCAAAGGTCGTGCGCCTGGAACGCAATTACCGCTCCACGCAGAAAATCCTGGATGCCGCCGCAGCCGTGGTCGCCAATAATCCCGACCGCCTGGGGAAAACGCTCACCGCGGTAAAAGACCCGGGCGACAATCTCCGTTATTTCGAGGCTCGCGACGCCCAGGCCGAGGCCGAATTCGTCGCGGAGGAACTCGAGCATATTCTTGCTCACGACCCGGACCAGACCTGCGCCGTCGAGTACCGCACCAACTTTCAGTCGCGCTCCTTTGAAGAGGTGTTTCGGCGCCGCGGGTTGCGCTACAAGCTGGTGGGCGGATTCAGCTTCTACAATCGCGCGGAAATAAAGGATGCGCTCGCGTATGTGCGCCTGGCGCTGCATCCCGAGGACGAAATCTCCCTCCTGCGCGTTTTGAATGTGCCCGCGCGCGGCATCGGCAAGACCACAGTGGACACCCTGCGTGACATCACGCAGCGGGAGAACCTTTCCTTCTGGGATGCCATGGAATCGCTGATCATCAGTCCCAATGCCAGCCGCTCCGTGACGCCGCTGCGCGTTTTCCGCGAGCTGGTCTTGCGCTTAAGGGAAGCGTTTTCGGCGAAGGAACCCGCGGAATTTCTCCGCTACGTCCTTGAGGAAACCGGTTATATGAGCGCGCTGAAGGATCGCAACACGCCGGAAGACGTGGCGCGTGCCGAAAATCTGGAAGAGTTGGTGCGCGCGGTGGCGGAGAGCATCGAGGCCGGCGAATCCTTCACCGAATTCCTAGACGCCGCCGCGCTGGTCAGCGATGCCGATTCTTACGAGGACAAGCCCGGCGTAACACTCATCACGCTGCACAGCACCAAGGGGTTGGAGTTCGACCATGTTTTTCTGACCGGCCTGGAAGATGGCATCTGCCCGCACAGCCGCTCCATCAGCGAAGAAAAAGGCATCGAGGAGGAACGCCGGCTGGTTTACGTGGGCATGACCCGCGCGCGAAAATCATTGACGCTGACCCGCGCGCTCTACCGCCGCATTTTCGGCAACGAACAGCAAATGCGGGCTTCCCTGCCCTCGCGCTTCCTGGGAGAAATTCCCAGCGAACTGGTGGATACCGTGCGGGGTTCGATGGCCGAAATCGGAGAATCCCGCCGCTACGAGCCCGATCCCGAGTATTCCTATTCCTCCGAGGAGTTCCTCCGCCGCGCTCGCGGAACGCCCGCGCCGAAGGAGCGCGCAACACAGCGGCGTGCCGCGTCCACGAATACGTTCCGCCGCCCGGCCATCATGCGCGGCGGAAAGGCCGACCCGCTCCTGGGCCAGAAGGTGCGCCATCCGGAGTACGGCGTGGGGACCGTCGTCGGCGTGGAAGGCGAAGACGACGATCGCCGCATCTCCGTGAGTTTCCCCGGCCGCGGCACAAAAAAATTCATCGAACGCTTCGCGCACTTGCAGCAGGTGTAATTACATGGCCACCAGCCCGGACCTAGGCACGACGGACGCTGCGAGCACCACCGTCCGCAAAATCCAGACGCGCATTCTCCCCTTCATTTTTCTGCTGTATATCGTCGCGTTTCTGGACCGCGTGAATATCGGCTTCGCGGCCTTGACCATGAACAAGGAGCTGGGCATCAGCGCCGAGCAATTTGGTCTGCTTGCCGGCATTTTCTTTTTCGGCTATTTCCTGTTTGGAGTGCCCAGCAACGTGCTCCTTCACAAGCGGGGTGCGCGCGCGTGGATCGCGTGGATTCTGGTGAGTTGGGGAATCGTCTCCGCGTGCACCGGCTTCGTCCAGCACGCCACGCAGATCTACGCGGTGCGATTCCTGCTGGGGCTGGCGGAGGCGGGCTTTTTCCCGGGTATGATCCTTTACTTGTCCTACTGGTTCCGCCAGCGCGAACGCGCCCAGGCCGTAGCCTTTTTCATGACTGGCCTGCCGATTTCCAGCATTGTGGGGGCCCCCTTTTCTGGCCTCATTCTCGATCATATTCACTGGTTCGGCGTCAGCAGTTGGCGCTGGCTGCTCGTCCTGGAAGCCATGCCCGCGATTGTGCTTGGCATCCTGGCCTATCGCCTGCTGCCGAATGGTCCGGCAGACGCGCGCTTCCTGACGCCAGCCGAGAAAGACTGGCTCGCCGCTGAACTCGCCCAGGAAGAGAAAGTAGCAGGAGCGTATGGCCATGCTTCCGCATGGAGAGCGTTGAGCATGGGGCGCGTTTGGCACCTGGCGATCATCTATTTCACGATCATCATCGGTTTGTACGCGATGAGCTTCTGGCTGCCTCAGGTCGTGAAAGGATTGTCCATGGTGTACTCGAACACAACGGTGGGGCTCCTGGTGACAATCCCGCACATTTGCGGCCTCATCGCCATGCTGGTGCTCTCCCGCCATTCGGATCGCACGCAAGAGCGCCGCTGGCATGCCGCCATTCCCGCCCTTCTCGGAGGCGCCGCCCTTCTCATCGTGGGAAGAATCACTTCACCCGTTCTGTCCATCGCGCTCTTGGCCTTGATGGCCATCGGCGTTGACAGCTTCTTTGGGCCGTTCTGGTCCTTGCCCGGCAAATTCTTGACGGGCGTTGCCGCGGCTTCGGGAATTGCCCTCATCAACTCGGTGGGAAACCTCGGCGGCTTTGTGGGGCCCTACGTCATCGGCGCCGTGAGCAAACGGACGGGAAGCACCTCCGGCGGCCTGGCGTTTGTGGGCGTTTCGATGATTGTCTCGGCCATGCTGGTCCTGCTGCTGAAAGATGAGCACGGCCCACAAATTCTCTGAACTCCAGTTGGTTCTACTGGGCGTCGCAGATTATAGTGACGCATTCCGAGCATAGGGAAGACACCCAAGGAGAGCAGGTTGTCATTCCGAGCGCGGGTTTGGCGCGAGGAATCTGCTGTATCTTGACTTCAGGCAAAAGCAGATCCCTCGCTGCGCTCGGGATGACAATACGAGTTTTGTCTCTATATTCCGCGAAGCTCAGTAGTTGCCCGCGGGCCGCGCCGCCTTCCCAATCTTGATCGGCGTCAGTCCCAATCTCCGCCGCGCCTCATCCAACATGCTCGCCGTACGCGTGGCCCCGCAGCGCGAAGCGCCGAGCGCCCGCACCGCCAGCAGCGCATCCAAATCGCGCACGCCGCCCGCCGCCTTCACCTGCACGTGCGCTGGAGAATGTTTCCGCATCAGGATAAGGTCCGCGTGGGTCGCGCCGCCCGAGCCATAACCCGTGGAAGTCTTCACCCAATCGGCCCGCAGCTCCCCGCAAATCTCGCACAAACGAATCTTGTGTGCGTCCTGCAAATAACAATTCTCGAAGATCACCTTCACCTTGGCCCCGGCCGCGTGCGCTATGTCAATGACGGCCTTGATGTCGCCACGCACGTACCCCCAATCGCCGCTCAAAACCTTGCTGATGTTGACGACCATATCCAGTTCCTCGCCGCCGTCCGCGATGGCCTGGCGCGCCTCGGCTGCCTTGATCGCGGTGGTATTCACGCCATGCGGAAAGCAGATGGTCGTGCCGGCCTTCACGCTGCTTCCGCGCAGCAATTCCGCGCAGCGTTTCAGATAAAACGGCATCGTGCACACGCTGGCAGTATCGTAAGCCAGCGCCACCTCGCATCCGGCTTCCAGATCGTCGCGCGTAAGCGTCGGATTCAACAGCGAATGATCGATCATTTTCGCCACGTCGCTGTACGTATAGTCCATCGCAAGTGCCTCCTAATTCCGTTGCTGCACCAGAATGGCGGCGAGCGTACATCGGACAATCGTTCCTCGCCGCTCGATTGTATGGAAAAAATCCGTCACGTCGCGAGCCAGGCAGAAGTATGGCACGCGCGACAATGTTGTCAAACGCCCTGAAACACGAAAGAGACCGCTGGAAAGTCGCTCAATGGGAGGCTGATAACCCTAATGAGTCCGTGTCCGGCCAGCACGTCACACGTCCAAGTGAAGTAGGTGACTGCAATCTCAACATTCCAGAACTCTGTTTCCGAAAAGTTTCCGACTACACAGGAGTTGCCGCTGGTTTAGGGATCAGGAGTGCTGTGGATGAGAATTGCTTCACAGTCTTGCCAACAAGCGAGACTGATGTACTATGGTGCCCGTCTCCGCGGCGGAAGAGGAAGTTCTGGCCCGAGTGTTATTCCTGTACCGAAAGGTCGAATCGCGCCATACGGGAGGAGCCCCATGTTTTCACTAGCAAAACGGATTGGCCTGACTATTTTCGTCCTCATAGTTTGTGGCGCGCTGAGCGCGGCGCAGACTGTTTCCACGGCTGAAGCCCGGCGCAAGGCCCTCAACGATCTCCTTGCCGAACAATGGGAATATCGTCTCCGAACCAGTCCGTTGTTTGCCTCCTTTCTCGGGGACAAACGATGGAACGACAAACTCGACGACCTCTCCCAAGAGGCCATTGACAAGGATCTTCAGGAGACACAGAAATTCCTCACTCGCTTCGAGGCTATCGACACTTCCGGTTTCCCCGAGCAGGAAGCTCTCAACAAAACTCTGATGGTTCGTGACCTCAAGATGCAATTGGAAGGCGCCCGCTTTAAACCCTGGGAAATGCCGGTGGACCAAATGAGCGGCATCCAAGTGTGGTTACCCGATCTCGTCACCGTGCTCTCTTTCCAGTCGGTCAAAGACTATGACGACTACATTTCCCGCCTCCGCCAAATTCCTCGGGCCCTGGATCAGACCACTGTCCAGATGCGCAAGGGCCTGGATGACAAATTGATGCCGCCTCGTTTCCTGCTGGAGAAAGTCGTGGAGCAATGCAAGACTCTCGCCTCCCAGGCCCCGGAACAGTCTCCTTTCGCCCAGCCCTTTTCCAATTTTCCCAAAGACATCTCCGCTTCCGATCAGAAGCGCCTGCGCGAAGCCGGTCTTGCCGCAGTTAAGGAATCCGTTTTACCCGCCTATGGCCGATTCACTGCGTTCGTCCGTGATGAATACCTTCCGAAGGGCCGCGTCGAACCCGGCATCTGGTCTCTTCCTGACGGCGCAGACCGCTATCGCTTCGAAATCCGCCGCATCACCACCACCGACATGACCACGGATCAGATTCACGCTCTCGGCCTCAAACAGGTTGACGAGATCGAGACAGAAATGCTCGCTCTCGCGCACAAGCTCGGTTTCAACGACCTTGCAAGCCTTAACGGCTACATCAAGAACGAGCGTCGTTTCTATGCCACTTCCGGCCAGCAATTGCTGGACTTGTACACGACCTTTGTGCACGGCATGGAGCCCGAACTTCCCAAACTCTTTGGCCGTCTTCCCAAGAACAAGCTCGCTGTTATTCCAATGGAAGCTTCGCGTTCCAAGAATGCTGTCGCGGCTGACTATACCGATGGCACGGCAGACGGTTCGCGCCCAGGACATATCAACGTTAATGAATGGGATCCCGAGCACCGGCTCTTGCTGAATGTCGAGGCGATTGCCTACCACGAGGGAATCCCCGGGCACCATCTGCAGCTTTCCCTAGCGCAGGAGCTGGCGGATCTGCCTCAATTCCGGAGATATGAAGATTACACCGCCTTTGTCGAGGGCTGGGCTCTGTACTCAGAGCGCCTCGGCAAAGAGGTGGGCCGCTATCAGGATCCTTACAGCGACTACGGGCGGCTGGAAAACGAGATGTGGCGCGCCATCCGGCTGGTTGTAGATACCGGCCTGCACGAAAAGCGCTGGTCCCGCGATCAGATGCTGGCCTACTTTCATCGGTACACGGCGATGGATGAACTCAGTGTTCAGACCGAAGTTGACCGCTACATCGCCTGGCCCGGACAGGCTCTCGCTTACAAACTCGGGCAGCTCGAAATCCTCAAGCTTCGCCAATACGCCAAAGATCAGCTCGGCACGAAGTTCGACATTCGCGCCTTCCATGATGAACTCCTCGGCGGCGGCACACTCCCGCTGGATGTCCTCGATCAGCGAACCCGCGAATGGGTCGACAAACAAAAGTCAGCATCCGCTCTTCCTTCGACTAGCAACGACGACACCAGCGCACACGCCCGCTAAGCGTAATCCTCCTGAGATTCCCGGTGTCGGTGATTCCTCACGGTCTAATCGAAGTCTTACCGGGACGCTGACTCGCTTTTACTTTCCAAATCCAGAAACTTCTGTCCGGTTGCGCCTCTCCTCATATCGCGATACATTGAAACGCTATCATTCCTTATCCCGTATCCGGCTGAGTCCAAGTGGCCCACGCTCTCGGATGCGAACGGAGAGCCCGCTTGGCTTCACATCTCTTCCGATGTAAGAGCATCGACCAGCTTCTGTCTGACTCCGAAAATGCCGAAATCAAACTAAAGAAATCCCTAGGCTGGCTCAGTTTGACTTCGCTGGGAATCGGCGCGGTCATCGGCTCCGGCATTTTCACCGTGATTGGCACGGCCATCGCCGGACAGAAAATGCAAGTCTCTTCCGTACTGAACGCACCCCTGCTGCAATACCTGATTTACCATTCCACGTCTTACGGCCGTCCCGGCGCCGGCCCGGCCATCGCGCTATCGTTCATCCTCGTGGCCATCGTGTGCGGTTTCGCTTCCGTCTGCTATGCCGAACTCGCCGCCATGATTCCCATCGCCGGCAGCGCCTACACCTACACCTACGCCACCATGGGCGAACTGGTCGCTTGGATTATCGGCTGGGACCTCATCCTCGAATATGCCGTCAGCAACATGGCCGTGAGCGTCGGCTTCTCCGCCCATGTCGTGGATCTCCTCGACTGGTTCGGCTGGCATCCCAATCCTGAATGGATTTCGCCTGCCTATCTCCCCACTGGCTTGCAAGACCTGCAGGGAAACACCATTTACGGTCCCGGCTGGCATTTTGGATTCAACTGGCCAGCCTTCATCATCGTGATGCTGCTTACGGTGATCCTGGTCCGCGGCATCAAGGAATCCGCCGAAACCAACAACATCATGGTCTTCCTGAAGCTCGTAGCCATCATGGTCTTCATCAGCTTCGCGGCGCGCTTCATTCACCCCGCCAACTGGCATCCCTTCGCGCCCAATGGCTGGTCGGGTATCCTCACCGGAGGCTCCATCGTCTTCTTCACTTACATCGGCTTCGATTCCGTTTCTACCGCCGCCGAGGAGTGCAAGAATCCGCAGCGCGACCTGCCGCGCGGCATCATCGCCACCTTGGTGATCTGCACGGTGCTGTACGTCGCCGTGGTGGTCGTGCTCACGGGACTCGTGCACTGGCAAACGCTGCTTGACGACGCCGCTCCCGTCGTCAATACCATGAAGAAGCTGCACTTCGGCAATGTGCGCCTGATCGTCTTGATCGGCGCGCTCATGGGCATGATCTCTTCCCTGCTGGTCTTCCAACTGGGCCAGGCGCGCGTGTGGTTCGCGATGTCGCGCGACGGCCTTTTGCCGCGTATTTTTGGCCGCGTCCATCCGAAATATCGCACGCCGGACTTCTCCACCTGGCTCGCGGGCTTCTTCGTCGGAATCCCCGCGGGGCTTCTCGATATCGGCACGCTCGCGGACCTGTCGAACATCGGCACGCTGTTTGCCTTCGCCCTCGTAGGCGCTGGGGTGCTCATCCTTCGTTATCGTGAACCGGACCGTAAGCGGGCCTTCCGCGCGCCGGGCGGGCCGCTGGCTCCCATCATCACGATTCTCACGTGCCTTCTGCTGATGGCTGGGTTGCCCATCATGAATTGGCTGCGTTTCTTTACCTGGCTCATCATCGGCCTGGTGATTTACTATTTCTATGGCCGCAGGAAGAGTACGCTTAGGATGGCTAACGCCAAGTGAGGGCATTCCGGAAATGTTGCGTTGCGCTGATTCCCGGTTTCGAGGTGCCGCGAGATTCCTCTTATTCGCCGCGGGCCTCGCCATGCTCCTCCCTGTTCACGCAGCGGCCTGGGGAGATAACGCCCAGCGGCTGATCATCAATCACGCCGTCGATTCTTTGCCCTACGACCTGCGCTCCTTCTTTGAAGCCAACCGTTCCTACCTGGTGCAGCACGTCAATGACCCGCTGAGTCTGATTGATCAGCATCCCAGCGAGCGCAGCAACTATTTCATCGAACTCGACAAATACGGCAAATTCCCGTTCGACAAACTGCCGCGGGATTACAAAACCGCGGTCGCCCTTTACGGCAAGTCCAAAATTGACTCCACGGGCCTGCTGCCCTGGCAGATTGGCGTGTATAGCCAGAAGCTCACCGAAGATCTGAAGAATGGCAGGTGGGAAAACGCCAAGTTGGATGCGGCCTTCCTGGCGCACTTCGTCGCCGAAGCCAATGACCCGTTCAATACTACCGAAAACTATGACGGGCACACCACCGGTCAGAATGGGGTCAATCTACGATTCAACACTGTCCTGATTGACCGTTTCGGCTCCTTTTTCCCGGTCAGCCCCCACGACGCTTCCTTCATCAGCGATCCCACCGATCACGCCTTCGATTCCTGCCTTTCCGCGCATAGCCAGGTGGAATCGCTGCTCCTTGCGGACCGCGCCGCAAAGCGCGGGCAATCTTCCTACACCGACGAATACTACGACCGCTTTTACAATCTCGCGGCGGGATCGCTGATCAAGCAATTGTCCGATGCCTCCACCGACGTTGGCTCCTATTGGCTGACCGCGTGGATCAATGCAGGCAAGCCCCAGTTGCCCCACTGAACGGCTTTCCCTCCCGCAAAAAAGCGATAATTCATTTCATCGCGGCACCCCCGACCACTCCCAAGCATTTTCACTCTTTCACCCTTAAACCTCTTTCCCGCCGGCCTGGGCAAAATTCGCGCCCTACCAACGATCGTCATCCCGACCGGAGCGGCCCGACTTTCTTCGCACTTTACCCAACATTGTCATCCCGACCGAAGCGGCGCGACTTTTTCTTCCGCGCCGCATTCTGGCGCGTCGGGTCGCGCAGTGGAGGGATCTGCTTCTCGCTTGGCTGCTGGCGAACAGCAGATCCCTCGCTTCGCTCGGGATGACAACGAGTTGGATATTCACCCTGATGTCTATGGCCACGCAAATCGCCAAGACCCTGCTAAAATTTCAAAGTGCAACGCTCCTCCTTGCCCTCGCGCATCGCTTCCCTTCCCAAAGCGGAATTGCATCTTCACCTGGAAGGCTCGATCCGCCCTTCCGTAGCGTGCGCCCTCGCGGCCCGGCACGGTTTCGCAGTGACGGAAGACGAAGTACGCCGCCGCTACGACTACACGAATTTCGCCGAGTTCATCGAAGCCTTCAAATGGGTCACCTCTTTCCTGCGCGGGCCCCGCGACTTTGCCTTGCTGGCCGCCGATCTGGCCGAGCAACTCCTCGAGCAGCATGTCGTTTATGCGGAGGTCACGCTCTCCGTCGGCATCATGCTCCTGCGTAAGCAGGATCCGGAGGCCAACTTCGAGGCGATTCTCGCGGCCACGGAGCCCTTCGAGAAGCGCGGTTTACGCTTCAACTGGATTTTCGATGCGGTGCGGCAATTCGGCCCGGAGCCGGCGTTGGAGGTCGTGGAAGCGGCGCGGCGGTGTGCTTCGCCTCGCATTGTGGCCTTCGGGATTGGCGGCGACGAATTGAGCGTGCCCACGCGCGAGTTCCGGCATGCCTATTTGCGCGCCAGAAGTTCCGGCCTGCACCGATTGATCCACGCGGGCGAAATCGGCGGCCCGGAGAAAATTCGTGAAGCCGTGGAAATTCTCGGCGTCGAGCGCATCGGCCACGGCATTGCCACCATCCACGATCCAGCGCTAATGGACCTGCTCGCGGAACGCCGCATCCCCTTGGAGGTTTGCCCCACCAGCAATCTGCGCACCGGGGCGCTCGCACTGCAATTGCACAACCCGCACGCGACGATGCAGCAGCACCCTTTGCCGCAGCTCCTCCGCCATGGCATTCCGGTGGTGCTCTCCACCGACGATCCTGCAATGTTTCACGCCTCGCTCCTCGGCGAATATGAAGCTGCCGCGCAAATGGGCCTCAACGAGGCTGAACTCGTCAGCCTGCATCGCGCCGCCGTGGAACATTCCTTCCTCCCCGACGAACCCCGCCGCGCCCATCTCGCCAGCCTCCCGCGAAAATAACCCCGCCGCTAGTTCCGCCCGTCAGGCCAGCGTGAACGCGCGCAGCGGAATTGCTATACTAACGCCATGAAAGCTCACGTCTGGGTTATGCCGAAACGCACTGTTCTGGACCCGCAGGGTCAAACCATTCAACACGCTCTTTCCAGCCTGGGTTACGCGCAGGTTTCCGACGTGCGCCAGGGAAAATTCTTCGTTCTCAATTTGGATGGCTGGAGCCGCGACGAAGCGCAGAAGCAGCTCGAGCGCATTTCCAAGGAAGTGCTCGCCAATCCGGTCATCGAGGAATACCGCTTCGAGATCGTGGATTAGCGCGGAGAATCGTGAGAGCCGCTGGATGAGAATCGCAATATCGCAGGAAAAGCCTATGCCAAGCACAATTGCTGATTGCCCGACCGGGTCGCCCGCCTGCGGCGGGTCTTGCGCCCCTACACAGAAAATCCACGCCCGCCGCGGCGCACTTCCCATTTGCTCGCTCTTACTCTTGCTCGCGCTTCTCGCCGCAGGCTGCCAGAAGTCATTCATGCAGGTGGACGACCCGCAGCTCAAGCCCATTCAGCAAATGATCGAGACCCAGTTGCCCAAGGGTTCCACAACCGAGCGCGTCACAACATTCCTCTCCGTGCGCGGCTACGAGATGCAACCCCCCGAAAAACCGGGCACCGTGGTCACCATCATCCGCCATATTGATACGCAGACGGTGCGGCCCGTCACTGCGCGGGTAACCTTCCATTTCGACGCCAATGGCAAGCTCGACGTCGTGGAGATGACGCGGATCCCCAATCGGCCTATCGAGTAACTACTTCTGAGGGTTCCCCGCCCTTTTCGCGCTGGTGCAACATTTCGCATGTTACCCTGAGAATACTTCCTCAAGGAGAACTCCAGCATGTGCGGCATTGTCGGTTATATCGGCCCCAAAAAGGTTGTTCCCGTCATCATCGAGGGCCTGCGCAAACTTGAATATCGCGGCTACGACTCTGCCGGAATCGCGGTGGTCAACGCCGCCGGCAAAATGGACATTCGCCGCGCCCCGGGCAAGCTGCGCAACCTCGAGGAGGCCATCCAGAAAGCCCCGCTCGACGGCACCTACGGCATCGGCCACACGCGCTGGGCCACGCATGGGCGTCCCACGGAAGAGAATGCTCACCCGCACCGCGACTGCACCGGGCAATACGTCGTGGTGCACAACGGCATCATCGAGAACTACCTGGAGCTGAAGGAAAAACTGCAAAAGCAAGGCCACAAGTTCGTCACCGAAACGGACACGGAAATCGTGGCGCATCTCGTCGAGGAATATGCCAAGGAATTTCCCTTCGAGGAAGCCGTGCGCCGCACCTTGAAAGATCTCCGCGGCATCTACTCGCTGGTGTTTCTCTCTGCGAAGGATCCGCAGAAGCTGATCGCCGCGCGCATCGGCCCGCCCTCGGTGATCGGCTTGGGCGATGGCGAATACTTTGTCGCCAGCGATATCCCTGCGCTTCTGGAGCACACCCGGGAGATTTTCTTTCTGGCTGATGGCGACATCGCCATTCTTTCGCGCGACGGCGTGCGCGTCACCGATCTTGACGGCAAGCCTGTCAGCCGCCCCTCTCATCACGTCGCCTGGGACCCCATCATGGCGGAAAAGGGCGGCTACAAGCATTTCATGCAGAAGGAGATTTTCGAGCAGCCCCGCGCCGTCCGCGACACCATCCTGAACCGCATTTCCCAGGACACCGGCAAGGTCTTCCTGGACGAGATGCAGATCACCGACCAGCAGTTCCGCGGCTTTGAGAAAGTGCGCATCGTCGCTTGCGGCACAAGCTGGCATGCGGCACTGGCCGGCAAGTTCATGATCGAGAAACTCGCGCGCATCCCGGTGGAAGTGGATTACGGCAGCGAGTTCCGCTATCGCGATCCCATCCTCGATTCCAAAACCCTGACGGTGTGCATCAGCCAGTCCGGCGAAACCGCGGACACGCTGGCCGCGCAGCGCGAGGCCAAGCAAAAAGGCTCGCCAACACTGGCGATTTGCAACGTGATGGGTTCCATGGTCACGCGCGAAGCTGCCGGCACAATCCTGACGCACGCGGGACCCGAAATTGGCGTTGCCTCGACGAAGGCCTTTACCTCGCAACTCGCTTCGCTGGTTCTGCTGGCTTCCTACCTGGGGCAGCTTCGCGGAAAGCTTTCGCCGGAAGCCGCGCGCCATTTGATGCTGGAATTCACGCGCATCCCCCACAAGATCGAAACGATCCTCCAGGCGGACGAAACCGGCTTCTACGAGAATCTGGCGCGCCAGTTCTTCCGCCATACGGACTTCCTGTATCTCGGGCGCGGCATTCATTACCCCATCGCGCTCGAAGGCGCGCTGAAGCTCAAGGAAATTTCCTACATCCATGCCGAAGGCTACCCCTCCGGTGAGATGAAGCACGGCCCCAACGCGCTGATTGATGAAAATCTGCCGGTCGTGGTGCTGGCCACGCGCGACGATTCCGATCCCGCTTCCCTCACCTTGTACGAGAAGAGCGTCTCCAACATCAAAGAGGTGAAGGCGCGCGACGGCATCGTCATCTCGGTGGTGACCGAAGGCGATCATCTCGCGCGCGAAGCCTCCGATCACATCATCGAACTCCCTCCGGCTCCGGAATTATTGGCGACGATGCTGGAAATTATGCCGCTGCAGTTGCTCGCCTATCACATCGCCATTCGCCGCGGCTGCGACGTCGATCAACCCCGCAACCTGGCAAAATCCGTCACCGTCGAGTAGCCACTCCCGTGTAGGGATCGCCTTCTGCCTGCCCGCCGATAGGAGGGAGGCGGTCCGCTCCTGAATTTCTTTTTCGTTACGCCACCCATCCTATGAACTTGAGGGTGCCCCATCCTTCGCGCCTTTTGCGAAGGATGGGCTCTTACGATCGGATGCCTCGATTCCTCTTCTCTCTTCTTCTTGGGGGTGCCCCACACGCTGGGTCCGCGCGTGTGATTTGGATTTGCTCTTTCTCTTCGTAGGGGCCAACCCTGTTTACCCTGACCCGCGAGTAGCTGGAGCGCCGGTTCCTCACCCGTAGTACCTGAAGTGTTCCCAGAAGACAGGCCAGGGCTGACGCAAGTTGCGGCAGACAAACAGGTCGGCATAACCATCAATCGTGACATTGTTGATGCCATATCGATTCGTCACTTGGCCAACCAACTCGCAGGACTCGAAATTCCGCTCCACAAAATCGCGGTGCTCGCCCAGCACGATCAGCGTCTGCGGCGGCGGATCGCCGTAACCGCGCAGCCAGTTGGAGTTCATCCCGCTGATGGCGCTGGGCAGACCATACGCGGGGCCATAGAGGTTGACGGCGCCGGTCTCGCCTTCGTCACCCGCCAGAACGCCCAACCTGGCCCGGTCCTGCGCGGGCAATGAGTCGCGAATCTTGGCCACCGTTTCCACCAACTCCGGCCAGCCGATCTGCATATTGAAATTGCCGCCGTTCATGTTGTCCGCGACACGCCACCAAGCGGAGTTCAGGGGAGCAATGGGAAGCGTCACCGCGGCGGTGGTTAGTCCGGCGACTGCCAGTGTTCTCCAGGTGATTCGTCGCACGATCAAAGCGGAACGTGCGCTGAGCGAACTCAGCCACTGCTCGCCCCAGACCGCTCCTGCCGCAAGGAGCATGGGGTAAGCCGGGGCCAGGTAGTAGTCGCGCCCTCTTGCGATGAACAACGCCAAGAGCGGAATAACATACATCCAACCCAGCATGCGGTAGCGCTTGCCGTCCGGCACTGCGAACAAGTACCACAGCCCTGCGCACCACAGCGGCACTGTGACAGGGTTGGCGCATTTCCAGAGCTGATTCGGCAGAAAGTAATCCGTCCAGCCCCAGCCAATGTCGCGTGCGTGAACACTCTTCAGCCACTCGAGTGAAATAAGATGATGATGGATCTGCCAGACGATATTGGGCAGCATGATTAGTAAGGCCACAGCCGCCCCGCACCACAACCATGGACTCTTCAGGTATCGCCGGGCAGGCGTCAGAAGCACCCCTCCTACAACCCCCGCCAACAAAAACGCCATCGCATATTTGGTCATCATGCCTAAACCGATCGCCGCACCGACAGCGACCCACCATCGCGGGTCATCCGACCTAAGCAGCCGGATTACGAAGTAGGCCAACACCACCCACCACAGATAATCGAACGATGTGTAACCCAAGAACCACCCAGCAACCAGCGAGGGGCCTGCGATGGCTACCGCCAAAGCAGCCAGGAGTTGCGCCCTGCGCTTGCCGCCGAGTTCGCGGGCGGCGAGACCCGTGAGGAGCAGCACGAGTCCTTGCGACAGCGCAGCGAAAAACCGGAAACCTCGAAGCGAAGTGCCAAATAGTTCCAATTCCACGCGGCCAAGGAACGGCGTCATCGGAGGGTACACCACGTAACCCCATTCCAGGTGGCGTGCGTTGTTCAATGTCAGCAACTCGTCGCGGTGGAATCCATACTGGCCGTTGGTCAGTGTGTGCAGGAGAATTACGGCGAGCGCCAACACGACCAAAATGCCAAAATCGCTCGCCGTGATGCGCTGCCATGTGCGCGATATCTGCATGCTTTCCTCTCCGCCGTGCTCAATGAGCAGGTAAAGACCTACAATCCGAGGGCGAACAACCGTGAAAACCCAGTGTATGGAGTGAGCGGGACAACCTCAAAATCGGTCAGCCCTTCTTTGACCAATGGCAATGTTCCAAGAATCTGCTGCGCTTCCTCCCGACTCCCGCACTCGAGAATCAATACGGCCCTTCGCGCGTCTCCCCGGAAGTATATTTCGCGAATAACACCGGCTTGGCACAGTTCCCAAACTTTGGCCGCTTCGGCCTTGAGATGAGGGCGGAAGTCGTCCTCTGTGGCATTCACTACTTCATTCTCCAAGGCCAGAACCTTCATGAGCTATCCTCCCGTCAGCGAGGACTGGCCGGATTCACTGCAGTGCATAGATGTTGCCGTCGGTGCTCCCGACGTACACCACATCACCGACAACCACGGGTGAAGACAGAATCGTGCCCATGGTGAAAAGCTTTCCGACGGCGATGACCATGTCGTCATAGAAAAGATTCGGAGATGGGAAAATCGCCTCGAACTTGATGCTACCGTCTGCGTTGGTAAGGGCCGCGGCATTCTGTTTCGCACCGTCGGTCTCAAAAACCCAGGCGGGCTTTTGCGTCTTCAGGTCAATCGCCGTGAGCTTTCCGCCGAAATTGCCCACGTACAACATGCCGTTGGCGATGGCCATCGACGAAAATACCGGAGTGCCCGTTGGCAGCTGAAACACGGGAGCGCCCGTGCTGGCATCCAGCGCGTGCAAAATTCCAGGGATGGAGGTCCCGAAGTACACCTTCCCTTCGTGCACTACAGGGGAATTGTTGACCCACGAACCGTCATTCGCGAAGCTCCATTTCTGTTTACCTGTCGTGGCATCTACTGCGTAGACATTCGCGTCGCGGCATCCGAAATACACAACACCGTTCACAATGGCAGGCGATGACTGTATGCCGACGTGATTGTGGATGTCCGGATCATCACCGGTCTTGAGGCGCCACTTTTCTTTTCCGCTCGCTGCATCAAGCGCATAGAGGTAGGAGTCCCAGCTCCCGATATAAAGCGTTCCTTCGGCAATGGCAGGCGACGAGTGCACCACGTCTCCGGTCTGGAATTTCCACTTGAGGGCGCCGGAATTCGCGTCAAGAGCATAGACATTTCCGTCGCCGCTGCCAAAGTACACGACGCCGTTCCATACGGCTGGCGAAGACAAATAGAAGTCCCAAGGATCCGGCATGGTCTCGGCCGCCGGCTCCAAATGATGGAGGTGCTTGCCTGCATAGCGCTTCTCGCCACCGGTCTGAAACTTCCACTTCAGTTGGCCAGTAGCGGCGTCCACAGCGTAGAAGTTGCTGTCGTAACTTTCAAAATAGATGATGCCCGATGCGACGGCGGGGGATGAGGTCACCCAGCTCTTGGTGGCGAATTTCCATTTCAGACTGCCAGAAGCCGCATTGAGGGCATAGAGGTTACCGTCAGTGCTGCCGACGTAAGCGACTTCCCCCACAACCGCCGGTGAGGAGATCACGCGGCCACCGGTATGAAACTTCCACTTGATTCCCTTCAACTGCGCGACACCAGAGGCTTTGTAGACACCGGTGTGCTGCAAGTCCCCGCGGAACATCGGCGCGTCCTGCGCCGCCGCAGAAGAGCAAATACCGAGTGCGGCGAACAGGAAGATATGGGAAGAAAGTCGCTTCATGGTGAGTGTCTCCTTAGTTTTGGGTGCTGTAGTTTCCTGGTTGAAGAGAGATGGCACCAAACTTGTTAGCGTACCGGTTCCGAACCCGTGTGCAAGGAAGGCGGTCACACAATCGAGTGAGTGTCGAACATTACGCAATACGGCGCTTTCGAAGTGCTGGAGGCACGCACGCTCCGTGATGGCCCACTACCGCCCCGGATCAAGCAGTTGGTCTTGCGCAAATTGAGGTCTAGAATAACCTCATGCGGCTCCGCCTCTTTCTTCCGCTCGCATTCGTTTTCTTTTTCGCACCTCCCAATCTGTTAAACGCGCAAACGGCCACTCTCAAGGAGATCCACACCGACGGCCTGAAAAAACTCACAGAAGCGCAAGCCATTTCGCTTTCCGGGCTGGCCACGGGCGCGCAAGTCGGCCGCAAGGAACTCCAGGATGCCGCGGACGCGCTGGTGAAGTCTGGCCTGTTCGCCAAGGTCACCTACAACTACACCACCCACAACGATGACCTCACGCTGACCTTTCACCTCGACGAAAATCCGCGCCTCCCGGTGTCCTACGACAATTTCCCGTGGTTTGCGGACTCGGAACTCGACGACGCCCTGCGCAAAGATCTGCCCTTCTACGACGGTACGCTGCCCGAAGGCGGCGCCGTCGTCGAGCAAGCCGCCAACTCCCTACAGGCGTACCTCGCGGCGCACGGCTCAAACGTGCAGATCGCACATGACGTGCTGCTCAGCCCGCTGACCGATGGATCGTTTCACCAATTTCGCGTGCAGGGTCTCGCGCCGCAGATTGCCAGTATGGAATTTAGCGATGCGCACATGAAAGATTCCCTGGCGGTGCAGCAGCATCTTCCTGAAATTCTCGGCAAACCTTATTCCCGCCTGGCCATCGATATCTTCCTGGCCGAGGCGATTCTCCCCGTCTATCAGGAGGACGGCTACTTGCGCGCGAAAATTGGCCCCGCGGAAGTGCGCCTCTCCGGGAATCCCAACCAGAAATTGCCGGAGCAAATCCCGGTGTACATGCCATGCCAGCCGGGGCCCGTCTATCACTGGAACGGCGTCGCGTGGAGCGGCAATCAGGTGCTTTCCACGATCACGCTCACGACCACGCTGGGACTGAAGCCCGGTGATGTGGCCAACGGCATGGACATTGAAACGGGATGGGACCATATCCGCGAAGAGTACGGGCAGCGCGGCTATCTGGAAGCCAAGTTGACGCCCACGCCCACCTACGACGACCAGGCGCACGCAGTTTCCTACGCCGTTTCCATCACGGAAGGCCCGGCGTTCCATTTCAACCAGATGATCATCACGGGGATGTCGCTCGCGGGCGAGCGCATGATCCGGGAAGCCTGGCCCACGAAGCCCGGCGATGTCTTCGACAAAAAAACCTTCGAGCAATTTCTGAATCGCCTGGAAATTCACCGCGACACCATTTTCAAGGATCTGCCCTTGCACTACGACACCGTGGGCCACTGGCTGCAGACCGATCCGGCGCACGCCACGGTGGATGTCCTTCTCGATTTCAAATAAGCTGAGGCCCCCCGAAAGGAATGCTCGCAATTCCCCTTCGAAGCATCTTTAAGGGGTTTTCGGGTGTGCACGGATTCACAGGCTGCGGCAAAACACCGAAAAGCTTTACTTCAGGGGCTGAAGCCCACTTGTTTGGGAACCTTACGCCGGGGCTGAAGCCCCGGCCTCCTAAAGAAAGGACTTTCCCCGCATGCTGCGGCGCACTTCCGTTGGCGCTATACTCATCTGTGCGATGAAGACCCTGGTGCACATTCATAACGAAGAGCCTTCGACGCACGCGGCTGGCGAGAAGGAGCAGCTCCTCTTCTCCAAGCTGGCCAACCTCCCTTCCCTGATCGTTGCGCTCTCCGGCGGCGCGGACTCCGCCTATCTCGCCTGGGCCGCGCATCATGTGCTGGCGGAACGCGCCCTGAGCGTGACCGCCCTTTCCGCGAGCTATTCCGCCTACGACCGAGAACAACTGGATAAATTCCTGCAAACCACCGGCGTGCGCCACGAATTCATCGAAACCCACGAACTGGAAAATCCCGCCTATCGCGCCAACGCCTCCGATCGCTGCTATTTCTGCAAGGACGAACTCTTCTCCGCCCTAGACCGGATCGCTACGAACCGTCGTTTCGCCGCCATCGCCTACGGGGTCAACGCCGACGATACCTCTGATTTCCGCCCCGGGCATCGCGCGGCCCACGAGCACCACATCCTCACGCCCCTTCTGGAAGCGCAACTCCGCAAGTCTGAGATTCGCTTCCTGTCCCAGCGCGCGGGCCTGCCCACCTGGGACCGCCCCGCCTCCGCCTGCCTCTCCTCACGCCTGCCCTACGGCACGGAAGTGACCGCCGAGCGCCTTTCGCTGGTCGAGCGCGGCGAAGCAGCCCTCCGCGAATTGGGCTTCCGGCAATTCCGCGTCCGTCTCCACGACAACCTGGCGCGCATCGAACTCGCGCCTGCCGAACTTCCCCGCGCGCTCTCGCCCGATATGGCCGCTGCCATTGCTAATGCCTTGAAAGCTGCGGGGTTCACCTACGTGGCCCTGGATCTGGAAGGCTACCGCCAGGGTTCCCTGAACGAAACTCTGGCGAAATCCCCGGGAACATAAAATTCCGGCTTTGCGTACATTATTGGTAGGAGGGCCTGGAAACTCAGGCTGAAGTGAACATGCGTACCCACAAACTGGTCTTGCGCGGCATCATCCTTTTCGCCGCGGCAATCTCTCTCTTCACCCTGCAAGCTTCCGCCACGGACAACACCTTTGACCGATCCTTCACCGTATCCGGCCCGGTCCGCCTCGAACTCAGCAACGGCTCCGGCAACGTGGCCATTCGCGGTACCGGGGACGGCAAGGTCCACGTCCACGGCAGAGTCACCAAGGGTTGGACCCTCTGGGGTAACTCCGAAACGAATGTTCAAGAAGCGGTCAGCAATCCGCCGCTGGAACAGCGCGGCAACACCATTCTTATCGGCAAAGAAACCTCCTGGCTGAAGTATGTCGCCATTGACTACCAGATTGAAGTTCCGCGCGACACCGAAATTGACGCCAGCGTGGCCTCCGGCGGCGTCACCATCGATCAGGTGCGCGGCCCCGTGAAGTGCTCCTCGGCCTCCGGCTATGTGCATGTCTATCGCGTGGAGCGCGAAACGCAGCTCTCCGCGGCCAGCGGTTCCATCGAGGTTTCCGGGCTTGGCGGCGTCTTGCGCGTCTCCACAGCTTCGGGAAGCGTGAACATCTCCGACGTCAAGGGCGACATCCAGGCCACCGCGGTTTCCGGCTCCATCCACGTCGCTAATCCCGGCGGCCGTGTGGAAGCCTCGAATGTCAGCGGCTCTATAAACGTCACCGGGGCCAACAACGACGTGCGCGCCCACGTGATTTCCGGACCAATTGAAGTGACGGGAAATCCCAGCAGCAATCGCTATTGGGATCTGAAGACCGTTTCGGGTTCCGTGGAGATCCGCGTGCCCCCCAACTCCTCTTTCCTGCTTTCCGCCGATGCCACCTCGGGTGATATTCGCACCAATCTCCCGGTCATGATCGAAGAGCAGAGCAAGCACGCCATTCGCGCCCATGTGGGCAATTCCACGGGCCGCGTCGAAGTGCACACGGTTTCCGGCGGCATCAACGTGCAAAGCGGCTCCTGAGACATCCCAAAACCCGCGAATGCGCGCCCACGATTTCCTGCAAGAGCGCCCACGACCGGGTACAATGCTGCTGTGCTCCCGTTTCCCCCAACCCACGCGAGCCGCCTGGCGTTTTTTTTGACGCTGTTTCTCTCCTTCCCCGCGCTCGCTCAGGAATCTTCTTCATCCGTCCCCGCCGCGCCGCCCTCCAAAGCCGCCGCAAGAAAGGCCGTGGCGCAGGATGCTGCCACCGAAAATGCGGACCTGCAGAAAGCCATCAACGACGCCGGCAACGACCGCGCCGCGATGGTCCGCAATTTGGACGCCTTCCTGAAAAAATATCCGGAATCCAGCCAGCGCCCGCAAATCTATCGCGCGATCGTGGAATCCAGCCTGCAGTTGCGCGATTTTCCGCGCGCCACGGAATACGCCGAACGCATTGTGGCCCTGAACCCGGAAGACACCTCCATGATGGTCCTCTCCATTCAGTTGCTCGATCGCTATGGCGGCGCGGATGGCTGGCGGCGCGCCGTTTCCTATTGCACGCGCGTGGTGGACCGCTTGCAGCATGCTTCACTGGCGGACAAACCCGCGCGCGTTTCCGCCGAGGAGTGGCAGAACAACCAGAAGCGCGACATCTCTTCGCTGCTGGTAGTGCGCGGCCGCCTCGAGCAGAAGCTCAACGATCTTTCCGCCGCGCAAAGAGACTTTGCCGCCAGTTACGCGGCTCACCCCAATAGCGCTGCCGCCGAGTGCCTCGGCGAAATTGCGGAACTCCAGAAGGACCTGAACGATGCGCTGCGGCAGTATGCGCGCGCCTTCTCGCTCGACGATCGCGCCGAAGGCGTCTCTTCGCAGAAAGAGTTGCGCAAGAAAATCGGCAACGTCTGGCGGCTGGCGCATGGCTCGGAAGATGGGCTGGGCGCTTATCTTTTGCAGGCGTTCGACGAGACCGCGGCGGCCTTCATTCCTCCCAAGCCCATTCCCAATAAGGGCTTGAAGGAGCCGTACGAATTCACGCTGCGCAAGGCCCCCGAGGGCACGCCCTTCCCTCTTGCGGACACCAAAGGCAAGGTCGTGGTGCTGAATTTCTGGGCCACCTGGTGCGGTCCTTGCCGCGAACTGGAGCCGCACTTTGAAAAGGTAGCGGCGCATTTCTCCGGGGACAAAGATGTTCTGTTTTATGGGCTGAATTGCGACGAAGACGAATCGCTCGTCGCGCCCTATCTGGCGGAAGAGCGGCCTAAGACCACCATCCTGTTTGCGGATGGCATGGATCTCCTGCTCAGCGTCAATGCGTTTCCCACCACGGTCATCCTTGACCGCGCCGGAAAAGTAGCCTACCGCTCCGATGGCTTCGACCCCGGCGACATCGAAAAGGTCCTCACCGACGCCATCACCCGCGTGGTCCACCCCTCGGAAACTCCTGCGCCAGCCACAGCCTCCGCCCGCCCGTAGTTCAGAGTTGCTTCCCGTTTTTGCAGGGGCCGCCTTTTGACAGAGCGGAACCGCCCTTTGCCCAAGGCGCAAAGGGTAGGCCACCCGCCATTGAACGAGGGCGCATATGGGTTGACTCTGGCGATGGACCTAGTGTATTTGAACTGCGCTCCCATCGCCGGGCGCTAGGGAAGGAAGTCTTCGATCAGGATGGCCGATTCGATGCGAAGCAGGTCATCTGCGAGGGAGAGAGACACAAAATGGCAAAGACGGATTACAAGCTCACTCAGGTGAGTGTCGTGATGCTGGGAGTTCAGGATGTCGCGCGGGCGCTGGGCTTCTACCGCGACAAACTGGGCCTGGAGGTCCAGCGTCAGATCCCTGGGTTCGCTTTCCTGAACGCTGGCGGGATCACCTTGTGCCTCAGCGAGCCCGCAGTCAAAGCGCGTGGGCAGCTTGCCGGCGCGGGCGAGGTCGTCTTCTCTGTGCAGGACGTAGGTGCCGCCCATGAGGCGCTAAAAGGAAAGGGAGTCCAGTTCACTCACGAACCGCGAAGCATCACGCCCACCGCGCGGGTCGCCAACTTCGATGACCCTGACGGAAATCACCTCTCCATCTATGGGCCTTGATTGAGCGGCATCAAGGACTTCCCGAAGCGCCCGCGCGGGCAGGCGAAGTTCAGCCAATCGCGATGAGCTACTTCTGAGGCAGAAGCGGTTGGGCCCGCAGAGTCTCGACGTAGGCGGCGAGGTTCTGAATGCGGATCTCCGTCACACCGGGCGGGTCAGCGTTCATGGATTTCAGGAGAGGTTCCCAGGTGGGCATGTAGCCCTATCCCTTGGGCGTATGGGGCTGGGCTCAGGCGAGAACTGAGACTTGCAATGAAGTCTGGTCGGGGAGAGCCATCTGTAATCGTATTGACCCTATGAACACCGATGGGCGAGCGATGTTCTCAAAGAGGAAATTCCAGATTAATCTTATAGAGAACTGCGCCAAGTAGCCGAAAATTGAAAGGAGTGTCCGCGCCCAATATGTTGCGAACCATCGTTGTCCTCGGATTCGCCGGTCTAATCCTGTGCGCAGGCCCCGCCCTTGCCCAAGATTCAGGGGCCCTATACACCCAAAAGTGTGCGAATTGTCATGCCAAGGACGGAAGCGGACACACGGGCGTGACATCGAAACTGGATATTCCCGACCTTCGATCGAAGCGGATTGTGGAAATGAGTGATACCGACATCTACAATTCGATCGCTCACGGCACGCAGCACAAGGAGTATCCTCACGCATTCCTGCACATCGGGATGACGGAAGAACAGATCCAAGGACTGGTAAAGTACATACGCGTCCTCCAGCGTAGCAGCCAACAAAACACGCCGCGAGGGACGAAGCCCTGACGTAGGATGACAGAGGGGGAAAAGCGCCCGCCTCCCTTCTATGGCGGGCAGGTAGAAAGTGGCCATTGCGATCCCAGGAATCAAATTCACGGTTGGCCACTACAAGAAGCTCAGTCCTCAGAGGCTTCCGCCAGAGATAGGCGGACGCAAAAAGCGCGAAAGCCCATTCAAAGCGTAAGACCTTAATGTCGGACCCTTTGAGGCTCAGGGCAGGCAGGGTAAGACTGAGGCTCCGGCCCGCTAGTATTGCCAGGCTTGTCAGGAGAGCTTGCGGCTGTGAGGATATTTCCCTGCGGCGATGGCGGCGGCAAGGATGGTGTTCACGTGGATTTGCACGGTGTCTTCGATGCGGCGGGCGTAGCCACCGGCGAGCGTGGTCACCACCGGAACCTGGTGCCGCCGGGCTTCCTCGAACACGCTGCGATCGCGCGTTTGCAAACCATTTATCGTCAGGCGCAGGCCGCCTAGCTGATCTTCCTTGTACGGGTCAGCGCCTCCGACATAGAAGAGCATTTGCGGGCGAAACTTCTCCAACCCTTCGCGAACCGCGGGCAGCAGCGCTTCCAGATATGCGTCATCGCCGACGCCATCGTCCAGGTTCAAATCCACGGTGGACGGGGGCTTGTGCCCGGGGTAGAGGTTCCACTGATGGATGGAGAGCGTGAATACGGAAGAGTCATGAGCGAAGATCGCGGCGGTGCCATTGCCTTGATGCACGTCGGTGTCAACGACCATGGCTTTGCGGATCGTGCCGTCGGCCTGCAGCTTGCGGATGGCCACGGCCACATCATGGATCGCGCAGAAGCCTTCGCCATGACCCGGGTAGGCGTGATGGAAGCCGCCGCCGATGTTGCAGCCGAAGCCATCGAGAGAGGCGACCTGTGCGGCAAGGATCGTGCCACCCGCGGCCAGCCAGAAGGCGTTGACGAGTTCCGGCGAGTACGGCACTTCGAGGATCATCACATCATTTTGCGTAAGTGTGCCGGTCTTGAGCTTGTTGACCCAGTCGGCCGTGTGCACGCGCAGGACGTCCGCGTCGGCGGCGGGCTCCGGGCGAAGGAAGTTATCGGGGGTAGCTATGCCGTCCTCCAGCAATCTTTCAGCGACCAGGCGATATTTCTGCGAGGGAAAGACGTGTGCGCCCAGATTGAGATCGTAGAGTTCGTGGTAGATGAGCTTGAAGGGCAGCATGAACGATCACTTTGGAGAGCGGTTTTTCCCGAGTCTATTAAGAAAAGCAGATCCCTCGCACTGCTCGGGATGACAAAGCTGTTTATACCTCGCCGAGATGGGGTCGATCCCGCCTCGCGGGATCGACCTCCTACACGGAATCAATTTTCGCGTTCGAGGATGAAATCGGGAAGCGTGAGCAGCGCGCGGGCATATTCGGAGTCGCCATGGCCATTGAGGCAGGCTTTGGCGCGGCCCGCGTAAACGAGGGCCAGGCTGCGCGCACGGTCCAAAGCGCCGGAATCGCGCACCAAGGCGACAAGTTTCTCCGGCTGCACGGAATGGAATTCCTTTTCTTCGAGTACACGAGCGACTAGCTCGCGCGCTTCGCTGTGGCCATTTTCCATGGCGTAGATCAGCGGCAGCGTGACTTTGCCTTCTTTCAGATCGCTGAGCACCGGCTTGCCAAGTTGCTCGCTGGAAGCGGTGAAGTCCAGAAGGTCGTCCACAAGTTGGAAAGCCAAGCCGGCATTGCGCCCGTATTCCGCGAGGGCTTCTTCGTGCTTGTTGCCCAGGCCGCCCAGCACGCCGCCGAGCCGCGCGCAGCCGCTGAAGAGGCAGGCGGTCTTGCAGGTGGCCAGCTTCAGGGCATCTTCCTCGGTCACATCCATGCGGCCGATCTTGGCGAGCTGCAGGAGTTCGCCTTCGACCATTTTCTGGGTGAGGTCAATCAGGATATCGAGCACATGGAAATTGCGTTCTTCGAGGGCCATCTGGAACGACTGCATGTAAAGCCAATCGCCGGCAAGGACGCTGCGATGATTACCCCATCGGGAATTCGCGGAAGGGCGGCCACGGCGCGTGTCGGCGCTGTCAATCACGTCGTCATGGATGAGCGTGGCGCTGTGGAGGAGTTCGACGACGGCCGCCAGGCGGATGGCGCTGCGCGTTTCGCCGTGGCGTCCGTTGGCGTACCCGTGACAAAGCAGGAGCAGCGCGGGGCGCAAACGCTTTCCGCCGCCGCCCAGCAAATAGCTGGTGATTTCCGAAACCGGCTGGAACGCCGCGGCACTCTGGCGAGACAATTCCTGCTCGACCTTGACGAGGTCGACGCGCACCAATTCAAAAATCTCTTTGGCCGTGAGAACTGCGATGACTTGCCTCCTGCACCCGCTGCCCTGATTCAGCGGGACACCGCAGGCGGGGCCGTCCCCGACCGGGTGAGTGGAAAGAATCGCCGGAAATTTTCCGTGGTGGTTCGGGCGACTTCCTCTAGCGGTAAGTCTCTCACATTCGCAAGGACCTGCGCCACCTCTGCCACGTACGCGGGCTCGTTGCGCTTGCCGCGGCGGGATTGCGGCGCGAGGTATGGAGAGTCCGTTTCGATCAGAATGTTCTGCAGCGGCAAAGCCTTCGCAACGTCGCGCAGATTCTGCATTTTTGGATAAGTCAAATTACCAGTAAACGAAATCATGAAGCCGAGGTCGAGGCCGCGTCGCGCATCTTCCAGCGTGCTGGTGAAGCAGTGAAGGACGCCGCCGAGGCCAGTGGGCTTCCAGACTTCTTCGAGGAGGCGGAGGCAATCGTTCCAGGCATCACGGCAGTGGATGATGATGGGCAACTTGGCCGCGCGCGCGAGTTCCATTTGCTGGCGGAAGACGCGCTCCTGGACGTCGCGCGGGGAGTGATCGTAAAAGTAGTCCAGGCCGATTTCGCCCCAGGCGACGACTTTGGGATGCTGGGCAAGTTTGGCGAGAGTTTCGAGATGCGCGGGCGTGACTTCCTTGGCTTCGTGGGGATGGATGCCGACCGTGGTGTAGATCCAATTGTGGGCTTCCACATAGGGCAACGCGGCATCGAGTTTTTCCGGGCCGAGACCGGTGCCGATGGCGAGAATGGTGGATACACCGGCGGCGCGGGCGCGTTCGAGCATGGCTTCGCGATCATCCGCGAATTGCGGGAAGTCGATGTGGGCGTGGGAGTCGATGAGGTCTAGGGGCATAATCCGTGGACGGTTGTACGTTATCAGATATCAGTTATCAGATATCAGGAATCGAATGCTAGCGACCAGCGACCGGCGATCAGGAACCGTTGGGTTGGCGCGAACGGTTGGAAACCTATTCTTCAGGGGCTGAAGCCCATTACTTCTGAGGACTTTGCGACGGGGCTGAAGCCCCGGCCTCCTAAAGAAAAGGACTCTTCAGCAACCTTTGAAGCGGTGCCTTCCCCAGAAGCATCCCTGAGATAAGTCATGGCCTTTGCTCTTTTGGTTGCTGATAACTGATATCTGATATCCGTAAGCGACACCTCAGGCTGACAATTTTCCTACTTCAGTCGCGAGCCTACTTCAACGTCTTCGAGGAAGCCGGCGAGGACGGGGCGGCCTTCGGAGCCGACGGATGCGGCGACGACCATGCCATTGGATTCGACGCCGCGGAGTTTGCGCGGGGCGAGATTGACGACCACAGCGACTTTGCGACCGATCAGGGCTTCCGGCTCGTAGTATTGGGCGATGCCGGCGCAAATCTGGCGGATTTCCGTGCCGATGTCCACGGTCAGCTTCAGGAGCTTGTCTGCGCCGACAATGCGCTCGGCGGTCTTGATTTGGCCGACGCGCATCTCGACTTTGGCGAACTCCTCGATGCCGATTTTTTCGGGCACTGCGGGCACTACGGCCGCCGCGGCTGGTGTGGCTGGCGCAGCGGGCGCACTCGCGGGTTTCGGCGCGGCCGATGCGGCATTTTGTTCTTCGATTGACATGGATTCGATCCTCTCGATTGCTTCGTTGTGGTCAACCCTCGGAAAAAGAGGGTCGCCAACCTTTACACTCTCGCCACCCTTGAGCCCCCCCCAGTTCAATTCGTCCATCCGTTCATTCAGGACGGAGCCAGAAAGGCCGAGCTTCTCCCATAGTCTCTGCGTAGCATTTGGGATGGCCGGATGAGCCAAAACGCTAATTACTCGGAGCGCTTCTGCTGCTTCGTAAAGCACTTCCGCCAATCGGTCCTTGTTTAATGGGTCCTTGGCAAGATCCCATGGCTTCTCCATGGTTAAATAGTTATCCACCATGGAGATGAATTGCCAAAGTTCCTGGAGTACCGCAGAAAATCGAAACGAATCGTAGTGGCCCACGATGGGCTTTCCGGCCGTATCCCATGACGACACGGAGAGCAGTCCCGTCTTTACAGCTCGCATTGGCAAGCGCAAGGGCAACGAGTCATCCTCAAGTTGGCCTTGACGCGGCGACGGAATCCTTCCGTCGAAGTAGTTCTGGATCATCGTAAGTACCCGGCTGGCGAGATTGCCGAGGCCGTTGGCGAGGTCGCTGTTGTAGCGGGTGACGAGTGAGTCGTAGCTGAAGTTGCCGTCCTGGCCGAAAACGACTTCGCGCAGCATGAAGTAACGGAGCGCGTCCATTCCCAGCATATTGGCGATGGGGCGCGGCAAGACCACATTGCCCTTGGACTTGCTCATTTTGGCGGCGTCCATCAGGAACCAGCCGTGCGCCCAAACCTGCTTCGGCAGGGGCAGCATCGCGGCCATCAGGAACGCGGGCCAATAGACGGCGTGGAAGCGGATGATGTCCTTGCCGACGAAATGTACATCGGCGGGCCACATTCCGCGCTTCTCGTAGTCCGGGCCGCCGACGGCGCTGAGGTAAGCGGTCAGCGCGTCGAACCAGACGTAAAAGACGTGCGGCTCTTCGCCGGGCACGGGGATGCCCCAGCGGATGGTCGTGCGGGTGATGCTGAGATCCTTCAGGCCGCCCTCGACAAACGTCACGATTTCGTTCTTGCGGCTTTCCGGCTGAATGAAATCGGGATTCTTGCGATAAAAATCGAGCAGCGGCTTTTGGAAAGCGGAGAGCTTGAAGAAGGAATTTTCTTCGGTGAGCGTTTCGAGCGGGCGGCCACAGTCCGGGCAATTTTCGCCGGGCTTGGCGTCGTTCACGAAAGCGTTGTCGTAGATGCAATACTGGCCGGTGTAATGGCCTTTGTAGACGTAGCCGTTCTCCTTGCAGAGCTTGAAGAGCCATTGCACGGTGCGCACATGTTCCAGGTCGGTGGTGCGCACGAATTCGTCCGCGGTGAGGCCGAGCTCGTCCCACAGGGCGCGCCACGCCTCGGCCATGTTGGCGACGAACTCCGATTCGGGGATGCCGGCTTTTTTGGCGGCGCGCTCGACGTTGACGCCGTGCTCGTCGGTGCCGGTGGTCATCACGACATCGTAGCCGCGCATGCGCTTGTAGCGGCGGACGGTGTCGCACACCACGGTGGTATACGTGTGGCCGATATGCGGCAAACCGTTCGTGTAGTAGATCGGCGTGGTGAGATAGAATTTTTCCTTGCGTTCGGGCATTGGTGTCTTTAGGAACTATCTCATAAATCCTTCGTTATCACGCCTTGCCTACCTCAGGGGTCAAAAGTCCTCAAGTTCAGTGACAATTCCTCACGCCTAATGAGGCTGCGAATAAACCCCAGAAAAGCTTTCTTCAGGGGCTAAAGCCCATTGCTCGTCGGAACTTTACGCCGGGGCTGAAGCCCCGGCCTCCTAAAGAGAAACCCAAGAGTGGACCGACAACTTTGCGATCTTGCCCAGATGGGGCGCAGCATGCTGCGCCCCTACGGGTGCAACCCAAGGGCGGCCCGCCTTCCTCCTGCGGCGGGCAGAAAAGGGATCGTACAAAACCCGAGAGAACCCAAGAACGGTCCGCCTCGGAAGGCGGACCCTGCACGTCCAAGAAAAACCCAAGAACCGGTCTAAAGACCGGCCACTACAAAACCCCTACTTCTGGGCTTGCCGCCAGGCGTGCATGGCTTCCTGCATCACGCGCTGCAGGGGCACCGCTTTCTCCTCTGCCAGTTTACGGCAATCCTCGTATTCGGGCGAAACCTGGACCACCTGACCGTGGATGCGAGCGACTTTCATCCGGACTTCGCCATAGCGGGTGGCAACCGTTTCCCATTCGCGAGGCAGGACGCGCCGCTGGGTGGTGTAACTGCGTACGCCGAGCGTGGTCGTCTCCGCAAAAAGGAGTTCCTGAAATTTGCTCTCGTCCACGGGCTTGCAGAGGACAGTGAGCAGCGTACCGGGGCGATTTTTCTTCATTTGCACGGCGGTCGTGAACACGTCCAGCGCGCCGGCAGCCAGGGCGCGCTCGAGGAAATAGCCATACACCTGGGGATTCAAGTCGTCGAGATTGGTTTCGATGACGCGAATCTCTTCGCTGTACTCGCCTGCGAGTTTTTCCGCGGACTCGCCGACCATCAGGCGAAGCACGTTGGGCTGGCCTTCAAGATCGGCCGTGCCCGCGCCATAGCCGATCGCGGAAACGGTCATGGGAGGTTGCGGACCGAAGGTATCGCACAGCGTAACGACAATTGCTGAGCCGGTCGGCGTGGCGAGTTCTTGCTGCACTCCAGTCGAATAGGTGGGCTTGCCGAGGAGCAGGCGGGTGGTGGCCGGGGCGGGCACGGGAAGAACACCGTGAGCCATTTTCGCGGTGCCGCCGCCAACATTCAGCGGCGAGCAGGCAAAGCGTTCAATTCCAAGAAAATGAAAGCCGATGCAAGCGCCGACAATGTCCACGATGGCATCCACGGCGCCCACTTCATGGAAATGGATTTTCTCGATGGGCACATCGTGGACCGCCGCTTCGGCTTCGCCGAGCTTGCGAAAAATGGCGATGGCGTGCTCGCGCACGGGATTGGCGAGCCTGGACTTTTGCAGGATGCTTTCGATGGTGGAGAGCGAACGGTGCGTGCGCGTTTCTTGTATGTCCACGCGGACGTATGTGGCGGCCATGCCGTTCTTCCATACCTTTTCCGCGCGGATTTCCCATCCGGGGACGGCGAGGCCGTTGAGTTCTTCGCGCAGGTGTTCCAGCGGCACGCCCGCATGGACGAGGGCGCCCAGGGTCATGTCCCCGCTGATTCCGCTAAAGCAGTCAAAATAGGCGAGTTTCATTGCGATTCTGATATCCCGCCTGTTGATACTAGCTGTTGGTGTTCCTCAGCGTCAAACGCGGGCGGCTGAGGTGCGTGGTCGGAAAAGCAGGTCCCTCGGTGCGCTCGGGATGACAACTGTGGTTAGGCGTTGCCGGGATGGGGTCTAGCTGGAACCATGCAGAGGTGGCGGCCGCCACATCCTCCTAAGAAAGATAGTTTCGCCTAGTTGCTTAGAGCGTAAAAGCGGCGGCAAGCCGCCGCACTCCAAGTGCTGAAGCCTTGCCGAGATGGGGTCGAGCCCTTCGCTGCTTAGCGTGAACAGTGCTCGACCCTACGCGGAACGACCGGCGGCGGCACCAGAGGCCCAGGCCCATTGGAAGTTGAAGCCGCCGAGGTGGCCGGTGACGTCGACGACTTCGCCGATAAAGAACAGGCCAGGGACTTTGCGGGACTCCATGGTTTTGCTGGAGAGTTCGTCGGTGTCTATGCCGCCGACGGTGACTTCGGCCTTGTCAAAGCCTTCCGTGCCTGCGGGAACCAGGGACCAGGCGTGGACTTTTTCTTCCAAAGTGGCCAGCGCGGGATTTGTCCAGGAACGCGGTGCATTGTGGTGCAGCCAGGTTTCTGCGAAGCGTTTGGGGAGAAATTGTTGGAAGGCTTTTTCGGCGGCGGCTCGATTGCGCGTGCCGGCTTGGCGGATCGCGGCGGTGGCGTCGCGGTCGGGAGCGAGATCGATGCGGATGGGTTCGCCTTCGTGCCAGTAGCTGGAGATTTGCAGGATGGCGGGGCCACTCAAGCCGCGGTGGGTGAAGAGCATTTTTTCGCGGAAGGGTTGGCTGGCGGCTTGGGCGATCACCTCTGTGGAGACGCCGGCGAGTTCGCTGTAGCGCCTGCGGTCGGGGGGAGCGAAGACGAGAGGGACGAGGCCGGGGCGGGGCGTGATGATTCTCAGGCCGAATTGACGGGCCAGATTGTAGCCGAAGGGGGTTGCACCCATCTTGGGGATGGAGAGGCCGCCGGTGGCGACGACAAGAGCGGGGGCGCGATATTCGACGGAGCCGCAGCGGACGACGAATTGCGTATCGCGAGTAACCCCGGTGATCTCCGCGTTCAAGATGATTTTTGCGTGGGCGGCGCGGCATTCGGCTTCGAGCATACTGGTGATGTCGCTGGCGGAGTTGTCGCAGAAGAGTTGGCCGAGCGTCTTTTCGTGGTAGGGGATGCGATGCTTTTCGACGAGGGCGAGGAAGTCCGCGGGGGCGTAGCGGGCCAGGGCGGATTTGGCAAAGTGGGGATTCGCGGAGAGGAAATTTTGCGGCTGGCAATGAATGTTAGTGAAGTTGCAGCGGCCTCCGCCGGAGATGAGGATTTTTTTGCCGATGCGATCGACGTGCTCGAGGACGGCGACGCGACGGCCGCGCTTGCCGGCTTCGATGGCGCAGAGGAGGCCGGCAGCGCCGCCGCCGATTATCAGAACGTCGAATTTTTGCGGCAAGGTGTTCCTCGAGCGGCGCGCGGATCGCGCTTTAGGAGAGTCTACCTCAAGCAGCAGTGCAGTTCGATGGAGGACGATTTCGGTGGCCTGGATGGGCAGGAAATTGTATAATCCTGGGCAAGTTGGAGCGGTATAAGTTCATTGTGAGGCGCTTACGAGGAGCGCCCAGGACGTGACGATGTATATGCCAAACGTCATTGTTGTTCGCTAAGCCGCACCTGTTGCGGACCTTTCCTTTCCTCGTTTCTCTCTACTAACCGTTGAGCTCGGCGTTGCCGCATTTTTGCGGTGTGCGTCCTGAAGGTGCAGGTTCTTATGTCTTTGCGGGAAATACAATCGATTGATGTGTTGGTGAATGCGGCGCAGCCTTCGCTGTGGAGTTCGATCCAGGAAGCGGTGCGCGGCTCACACCAGGATTTCACCACGGGCAGCTTGAACCGCGCCATTTTGCTGCTGGCCATTCCCATGGTGCTGGAAGTGGTGCTGGAGTCGCTGTTCGCGGTGGTGGATGTGTTCTGGGTGAGCCGGCTGGGAGCGCATGCGGTGGCTACGGTGGGGCTGACGGAATCGCTGCTGACGCTGGTGGGCGCAGTGGGATTGGGGCTGAGCCTTTCGACCACGGCGATGGTGGCGCGGCGGATTGGCGAGAAGGATGCGACTGGAGCGGCCGTTGCCGGGGCGCAAGCGGTGTTTATTGGGTTTGGCGTGTCGTTGCTTGTGGGCATTCCGGGCTTTATTTACGGGCCGGAGTTGCTGCGACTGATGGGAGCTTCACCTCAGGTCGTGGCTGCGGGGAGCGGATACGCGCGGATTGCGCTGGGCGGGAGCGGGGCGCTGCTGTTTCTGTACCTGAACAATGCGATCTTTCGCGGGGCGGGTGATGCGGCGGTTGCCATGCGGTTGCTGTGGGTGGCGAACATCATTAATTTGGCGCTCGACCCATGCCTGATTTTTGGGCTGGGGCCGTTCCCGAAGCTGGGGGTGACGGGCGCGGCGCTGGCGACGTTCACGGGGCGCAGCATTGGCGTGCTGTACCAGTTCTACCGGCTGCTGCGCGGTACGGAACGCATACGGATATTGCGCTCGCAATTGCGGGCGAACTGGCAGGTGTTGGGGCGATTGCTGCGCGTGTCGCTGACGGGCATCGTGCAGTTCGCGATTGCGACCACGAGCTGGATTGGTTTGGTGCGCATTATCAGCGTGTTCGGGTCGGATGCGCTGGCAGGCTACACCATTGCGATCCGCATTTTGATTTTTGCGATGATGCCGTCGTGGGGGCTGAGCAACGCCGCCGCGACGCTAGTGGGGCAAAACCTGGGCGCGCGCAAGCCGGAACGCGCGCAAATTTCCGTGTGGCGCACCGGCTTCTACAACATGATATTTCTGGGGACGATCGGCGTGTTCTTCTTGATCTTTGCCACGCCGACGGTGCGGCTGTTCACGCATGACCCGGCCGTGGTGCCGCTGGCGGCGGCAGCCTTGCGCCTGTTCAGTTATGGCAACATTGGGTACGCCTACGGCATGGTGATGATGCAGGCGTTCAATGGAGCGGGCGACACGGTCACGCCGACGGTAGTGAATTTCTTCGGCTTCTGGCTGCTGGAAATTCCACTGGCGTATTTCCTGGCGATTCGCGCGGGGATGCAGGCGAACGGCGTGTATATTTCCATCGTGATCGCGGAATGCGCGATTGCCGGCGCGGGCGTGCTGCTGTTCCGGCGAGGGCGGTGGAAGGGGCAGCAAATCTAGCGGGGAATACTGCTTCGCGGGATCGGCCAGTACAGGATCAAACCCAAGAGCGCAGTCCCTTCGAAGCTCAGGGCAAGCAAGAGTGACTGTGCCACAAGAGCAAACCCAAGAGCGAAGAAAAGAAGCGGGATGGCGTTGGGGCGGAAGAGCCCACCCTTTCTCGGAAGAAAGGGTGGGGCACCCTCAAGTTCTTTTGATTTGTGACCTAACGAGGAAGACCCAAGAGCGCAGTCCCTTCGAAGCTCAGGGCAAGCAAGAGTGACTGTGCCACAGGGCCGACCGGCGGCAGTGCGGCGCTGCTATACTCTAGGATTACAAACCACTGCTGCAGCAGACTGAGGAACCGTGTACCTGACCATCATCCAGCGGTTGCGAGAAGCGCTTGCCGCAAACATCCGGGAGAAGTACGGCTGCGAGATCAACGTTGTGCTGGAGCGGCCGCCGAGGCTGGAACTCGGCGAAGCGGCTTCGCCGGTATGCTTTGAGCTGGCCAAGCGGCTGAGGAAAGCGCCGCGGCAGATCGCGCAGGAAATTGTGAGCTCGCTGCCGCCAATCGCCGGAGTAGCGCGCGTGGAGGTGGCCGGCGGCGGCTACCTGAACGCGTTTATCGATCGCGGGGCATTTTGGGAAAGCCTGTGGGCCGAAACCACGAGCGAGCGGCGCGGGGTGGACGCCGCGCTGGGCCGGGTGATTGTCGAGCACAGCAGCATCAACCCCAACAAGGCAGCGCACATCGGGCATCTGCGCAACGCGGTGCTGGGCGACACGATGGTGCGAATGCTGCGGCACACGGGCCACGATGTTGCGGTGCAGAACTATATTGACAACACCGGCGTGCAGGTGGCGGACGTGGTGATTGCATTCCGTGAGATGGAGAAGAAATCGCTCGCCGAGGTTAGAAAACTCGCCAGCGAACCACGGTTTGATTACCTGTGCTGGGACCTTTATGCAAAAGCTACCCAATTCTTTGAGGAGGAAAAAACGCGGGCTGCCAAGTTGCGCGGGGAAACGCTGAAAGCCATCGAAGAAGGAACTGGCGAAATCGCCGAAATGGCCACGGTGATCGCCGACGCCATCGTGAGCCTGCACTTGCGCAGCATGGCGCGGCTGGACATTTTTTATGAACTGTTGGCGCGGGAGAGCGAGATCCTGCATCTCCATTTCTGGGATGCAGCGTTTGAAAAGTTGAAGGCCAGGGGCGCGATTCAATTGGCCACGAGCGGCAAGAATGCCGGGTGCTGGATTATGCCCTGGGGGAAGGAAGGAAAGGAGGTAAAGGAAATAAAGGAGGTGGAGGAAAGTGCGATCGGAACAGACTCCTCAACTTCCTTTACTTCATCTGCTTCAATTACCTCGCCCTCCGGCGACGAGGAACAGGCCAAAATCATTGTGCGGTCCAACGGCACGGTGACTTACGTGGGGAAGGACATCGCCTACCAGCTCTGGAAATTTGGCCTGTTGGGCAAGGATTTTCATTACCGGCTATGGCCGAAGCAACTTCCAGGGCACGTCGTCTGGGCCACAACCACGGAGCCAAATGATCCGCGGGCGCCGCATTTTGGGAACGCGACTGCCGTTTACAATGTGATTGACACACGCCAGGCGTACTTGCAGGAAGTAGTCGCGGAGGGATTGCGAGCACTTGGCCACGCCTACGAAGCGGACCATTCCATCCACTTCGATTATCAGATTGTGGCGCTGACGCCGCGTTGCGCCGCGGAACTGGGATACGAAATCACCGCGGACGAAGCGAAGAAGGCTTACGTCGAGGTGAGCGGACGCAAAGGACACGGCGTGAAGGCCGACGACCTGATCACCAAACTGGAAGCCGCGGCACTGGCCGAAGTACAGCCGCGCCACGCGGAGATGCCCTCGGCGGAGCAATTGGCCACGGCGCATGCCATTGCGGTCAGCGCGCTGCGGTTTTTCCTGCTGAAGTACACGCGGAACACCATCATCGCGTTTGATTTTAAGGATGCCTTGAGCTTTGAGGGGGAGACCGGCCCGTATTGCCAGTACGCGGTTGTGCGCATTCGCGGCATACGGCGCAAGGGCGTGGAGGCAGGAACGGCCCGGGCGGAGTTGAGTAGGGATTCGGTGGAGAAATTCCTCGGCGGGGTCGAGGGCAACGGGCTTTGGGAACTCGTGCTCGAGTCAAGTGCACTGGATTACGCCGTGGATGCAGGAATTGGCGCGCAGGAGCCGGCTTTCGTGGCGAAGTATGCGTTTCAACTGGCGCAGGGATTCAACGTTTTCTACCACAAGCACCACATTCTTTCGGAGACGGATGAACAGAAAAGGGCGTTTTTGCTGGGGTTGACGGAATTGGTGGAAAGGCAACTGGTGCGGGCCCTGCAGGTGCTGGGCATTGAAGCGCCGGAGAAGATGTGAGGGATAAGCTGGCAAACGGCTCGAATGTTGGGATGTAGCGGGAACGATTGACTGGGGATGAACCGCAGTTTGGCGCGGCACACATGCGTCCGCAAAAGCGGCGGCAAGCCGCTGCACTCAAAACAGCGATACGGGGGTACGAGAATGGGTTTGCGCGATTGTGCCGCGATCCCTCCACTACGCGGCCCGACGCGCCACAAATCGGCGTGGCAGAGAAAGTCGGGCCGCTCCGGTCGGGATGACAGCGGGGACCGTCCGCAAATGACGTAAGCCTTCGGGCGGGATGACAGCGGGGGCGGCCCGCAAAAGGCGCACTCCTTCGGCGGGGATGACAGGGCGGGAGGCCCGCAAGAAACGCGGGCCTCGGGTCTGGATCACAGCAATGGAAGCGCCGCTAGAGTGAGGTGATTAGGTGGACCAGGGTGCGGAGGGTTACGCCGGTGGGGCCTTTGGCTAGCCAGGGCTTGGCGTCGTCGTTCCAGGCGGTGCCGGCGATGTCCAGGTGGATCCATGGCGTATCGCCCGCGAATTCACGAATGAACATCGCGCCGGTGATGGCGCCGCCACCCTTGCTGCTGCTTATGTTCTGAATGTCGGCAAAACTGCCTTTGATAAATTCGCGGTATTCCTCGTCCATGGGCATGGGCCACATTTTTTCGCCGGCGGCCTTGGCGCTGGCCAGCAATTTGTCCGTCCAGGCCTGATCAGAGCCAAACACGCCCACATTGACCCCCGCCAAAGCGACAACGATTGCTCCGGTTAACGTGGCGGCATCGACAAGATGGGTCGCGCCAAGCTGCTTGGCGTAATGAATGCCATCGGCAAGAATCAAGCGCCCCTCGGCGTCGGTGTTCAGCACTTCGATGGTCTTCCCGGACATGGCGGTCTGAATGTCACCGGGCTTTTGCGCTTTGCCGCCCGGCATGTTTTCCGTTGCGGGGACCACGCAAATGACCTTGACGCTGGGCTTCAGGGCGGCCAGCGCGCGCATCACGCCGAGCATGGTGGCGCCGCCGGCCATGTCGTACTTCATTTTTTCCATGCCCTCGGACGGTTTGATGGAAATGCCGCCGGTATCGAAGGTAACCGCCTTGCCGACGAGACCGATGACGGGCGCGCCGGGCTTCAGATTGGCGGGAGTGTAAGTAACGACAATCACGCGAGGCGGCTCGACGCTGCCCTGGGCGACGCTGAGCAGGGCGCCCATCTTCAAATCGGCGATCTTCTTTTCGTCGAGAATTTCGACCGTGAGGCCTGCTTCTTTGGCCATGGCTTCGGCTTTTTCGGCCAGGATGCGCGGCGTGAGTTTATTGGAAGGCTCGTTCACCAGGTCGCGGGCAAAGTTCTGCGAATCACCAATAAAACGCCCCCGGGCAATGCCCGTTTCGCCGGCAGCCTTCTCCGCGTTGCCATAGCCAGCAATGGACAGCGCTTCGATGAATTTATCGTTCTTCTTGTCCGTCTTGTACTTGTCGGACTCAAAATCGGCGGCAATGGCCCCTTCGGTGACCGCCTGGGCGGCTTCTTCGGTGAGGTCACCCTCGCGCACGGCGAAGACGAACTTGTGCACGCCGCGGGTTTTCAAATAACGCAGCGCCGCTCCCGCAACTTTTCGGAGTGTGGCGGGGTTAAATGGCTCACGCTTCCCTGCCCCGACGAGTAGCAGCCGGGCGGTCTTCAGCCCTGCCGGCGCATGGACAAGGGTCATTTCGAGCGTCTTCCCGGTGAGTTCGCCGCTTTTTGCCAAACGGCCAAGCAAGCCGCCCGTGAGCTTATCAAGTTCGGCGATGCGGCCTTGGATGGGGTCGCTCTCCTCGAAGAGATAGGTGACGAGAGCGTCTTCCGCGAGCGTGGCAATGGGTCTGGTTTCCAGCGTGATTTGCATGATTCGTTTATCGCCTCCGGTTGCGATACATGGCTTGCTCTGCTTCCCTGCGGGCATCCTTGTTACGTTCGTCCTGGCGGCGGTCCCACGACTTTTTGCCCTGGGCCAGGGCGATTTCGACCTTGGCAATGCCGTTGCGGAAATAAATCCGCAGGGGAATGACGGTCAAACCTTTCGATTCGGTACGGCCAGACCATTTGTAGATTTCACGTTTATGAAGCAGCAACTTGCGGTTACCAAGCGGTTCATGATTCCACGGCCCGCCGGGCATATACTGGGCGATGTGCGCGTTGGCGAGGTAAGCGCCGCTGGGCTGGAAGTCCACATAAGCGTCGCGAATGTTGGCCTTGCCTTCGCGGAGGGCTTTGACTTCGGTGCCGTGCAACACCAGACCCGCTTCCAGCTTCTCAAGAATATGATAGTGGTAGGAAGCGGCGCGGTTCTGGGCGACGATCCGTTCGCGTGGGTCTCTGGTATCTTTGCCCTTGTCGGGCTTCTTAGTTGGCTTGGCCACAATCTTTCATTTTACCCGATGCTGCGTCTAAACAAGCAAGGAAGGCTGGCAAAAGTGGTCCAACCGGTGGAAAAGGGCCCCAGCCGCGTGTCCACAGGTCCACTAGATTGGATGAGACTGGCACATGGGACAGTGTGACATGCGAGGGGCCCAGACGGGGGTAGCTTGCCGTGTTGCTGAGGCGGATGCTAGACTGCAAGGGCAAGTAAAGACGAGATTTGGGATCAGACAGGGTCCCGGAGAGTCCATGCGCCGCCGGTGTCAGGTTGCCATTTGCATTGCCTTCGGAGTCTTCCTTGCAGGCTGCCCAAAAGGCAATCAGAACTACACTGCCGGGATGCACGCGGAGGACCTGCAGGATTTTGACGCCGCCGTTGACTACTACCTGAAGGCCACGAAAGTCGATCCGCACAACGCCAATTTTAAGATCAAGTTGAACCAGGCGCGATTTGAGGCCAGCCAGAACCACGTCCATAAGGGCGTGAAGTTGCGGGACAAAGGCGATTTGCAGGGGGCCCTCTCCGAGTTCCAGCGCGCCCAGGTGTATGACCCCTCGAGTACCATTGCCGATCAGGAAGCCAACAAAACGCTGGAACTGATCGCGGAGCGCGCCGCCAACCAAGCCCAAGCCGAGGAACCCCTCGTGGAAAATGGGGAGCCGGCGCTGGCCTCTGCGCCTCCGGAAATCAAGCCTCTTTCCCGTGCGCCCATCAACCTGAAGATGTCCAACGATGCCAAGGTGGTCTTCGACACCATCGGAAAGCTTGCGGGGCTGACGGTAATTTACGATCCGGACCTGCAACAAAAGAAAATCAGCACGGAATTGAACAATGTGACGCTGGAACAAGCGCTCGATATCACTTGTCTGGAGAGCAAGACCTTCTGGAAGCCGATCACGGAAAACATCATCATAATCATTCCGGACCAGGCGCAGAAGCGGCGCGATTACGAAGAGCAAGTGGTGCGAACCTTCTACCTGAGCAACATTGCCATCCCGCAAGATTTGACGGAAATCCAGACGGGCCTAAGGCAATTGCTGGACCTGAAGCGCATCCAGCAGGTGAATTCACAAAATGCCATCATCATCCGGGATACCCCGGACAAACTGATGCTGGCGGAAAAAATCATCCGGGATATCGACAAGGCCAAGCCGGAAGTGATCATTCAGGTGGAGGTACTGCAGGCGCGCGCCGACCGGCTGCGCGATCTGGGCATCCTGCCGGGGCAGTCGGCTTCCATCGCTGTCAATCCGAACTATACAACGAGCACCAGCACAAGCTCGACGACGACCACGACAACCAGCAGTACGGCTGGCGGGCTCTCCCTGCAGCAGCTCCGCCATCTGAACCAGAATGATTTAGTCCTGACGCTGCCGAGCGCCACCGCGAATTTCGTGCTCACCGATACCTCCACAAGAATCATCGAGAATCCGGAGATTCGCGCGATTGACGGGCAACCCGCCAAACTGCGCGTGGGCGATCGCGTGCCTGTGGCCACGGGAAGCTTCCAGGCCGGAGTGGGCGTGGGAACCACGGCGGGAGCAGGCTTCGTGAACCCGCTGGTGAACACGCAATTTCAGTACATCGACGTCGGCGTAAACATGGACGTAACGCCGCACGTGCACCCGAATCGCGATGTGAGCCTGAAGGTTTCGATTGAAGTGTCGTCGGTGACTGGAACGTCCACGATCGGCGGCATCCAGCAGCCGATCATCAGCCAGCGCAAGATTGAGCACGAAATCCGCCTGAAAGAAGGCGAAGTCAGCATTCTGGGAGGCTTGATTGAACTGGTGAGTTCAAAGACCTTGAATGGCTGGCCGGGTGTATCGAAGATTCCGGTGATGAATTACCTCTTCTCCGACAACAACATGGACAACCAGGACAATGAAGTGCTCATCGTGATGACACCGCGCGTGGTGCGAGCGCCGGATTGGAGCAAAGCCAACCTGCGGCCAATGTTCTCCGGTACAGATACCTTTGTGGGGGCCAAGCGCGAATTGGCGGGCAAGGCTCCGACGGCGAATCCGAATCCGCAGGCGACACCGCCGGCGGCGGCGCCGGCAGCTCCAGGATCTGGAGGGGTGGTGGTGCCCGCAGCCGCGCCTGCGCCCGGCGCGCAGCCCGCCGCTCCCGCAACCCCGCAAACGCAAGGCATGGGAGCACGCATCCGCTTCGAGCCTGCCGTCTTGAACCTGAGCCCTGGACAGACAGCCACGATCGGCGTGGTGGTGGAGAATGTGAACGATCTTTATTCCGTGCCCATGCTGCTGCAGTACAACCCCGCGATTATCAGCGTTGAGGAAGTGCGCCACGGAGGATTCCTTTCCGGCGGCACGCAGGAAATCGCGATTGTGCAACGCGTGGATAAGGAGCACGGACAGGCCATTATTTCCGCCACGCGCCAGCCCAACACACCCGGAGTAAATGGCAGCGGCACCTTGCTCGGCGTGGTGGTCAAGGCACTCGCGGCCGGCACCAGCAATCTTTCGATTGTGCAGGTGAACGCCAAGGATTCGCAGCAGAAGCCGATCCCGCTGGTCACCAGCGAAGCAACTTTGCGGGTACAGTAATCAATCGTCCCCTGGCAAGAGGGCAGCATGGCATCCCGTCCAAGCAAAAACCGGCGCACCCCGGAAGCGGGTATGACGCTTCTGGAGTTGATCATTGCCTGCACCATTCTGCTGGTCCTAGCCTCCGCGGCGCTGCCCTTGCAGCGCTACACCATCCTGCGCCAGCGCGAAGCGGAACTGCGCCGGGATTTGCGGGATATGCGCGATGCCATTGACCGCTACAAGGATTTAGCCGACCGCAATCAGATTCGTGTGAAGGTGGGCAGCGAGGGCTATCCACCCGATCTGGACACCCTGGTGAAGGGTGTGGCCGTCGGCGGAGCCGGCGCCACGGGGCACAATATCCGTTTCCTTCGCCGTATTCCCGTGGATCCCATGACAGGCCAAGCCGATTGGGGTTTGCGCTCCGTGCAGGATGATCCGGATTCGATGAGCTGGAGCGGGGACAACGTGTTTGATGTGTACTCGAAGTCCACGGGCACGGCGCTCGACGGCACAAAGTATTCGGATTGGTGAGCTGGTGCGGGAACGCAAAGGCATGAGCAGACAGAACGGCCGGACCTGGCGCAAACGCCAAGGAGCGGGAGTTCCCTGCTCGCAGCGCGGCTTCACGCTCATCGAATTGATGATCGTGATTTCGATCATCCTGATTCTGGTGGGGATTGCCGCGGGGATGTACCAGCAGTCGATTCGCCGAGCCCGCGAGTCCGTGTTGAAGCAGGACCTGCAGACCATGCGCAACGCGATTGACAACTACACGATGGACAAATTGCAGGCGCCGCAGTCACTGCAGGATCTCGCCGACGCGCATTACCTACGAGACATTCCCATTGATCCATTTACCAACCAGCGAGACTGGGTGGCTCATTTTGGCGATACGCTTATCAGCCCGGAGCAGACCGGCACGGGCTTGGACGATGTGCATTCCAATTCCGACCAGACCGGCAGCGACGGCACGCCCTACAACACGTGGTGAGGACGCTCACAAGACGTGACTTTGCACGTATCCCAAGTACAATGGACAAAATGACGACGCTTGTGAGACGAGTTCCCGGCTGGCATGCCTATTACCTGGGTGTGTGCCGCTCCCTGGCGCTGCGCAGCAAAGATCCAGCGACGCAGATCGGGTGCGTGGTTGTCGGCCCGGCGCACGAAATCCGGTCCACCGGCTACAACAGCTTTCCGCGCGGGATTCATGACAATGTCCCGGAGAGACTGGAGCGCCCGGAGAAATATCTCTGGATTGAGCACGCGGAACGCAACGCCATCTACAACGCGGCGCGCGCGGGCACGCCCCTGCAGGGCTGCACAATTTATGTGGAGGTGACGCCATGCATGGACTGCGCGCGGGCCATCGTGCAGGCAGGAATTGCGCGCGTGATTGTTGACGCTGACCGCATGCGGCAATATTCGAGCAAACGCTATGATCAAGAGTTCAAGAAAGTCAAAGTACTCTTCAAAGAGGCAAGAATTAAAATGGAAGTCATTTCGGGGCAGGAGGGCGGCCAGAAGAGAACCAGCCGACGCCCCCATGCGTAGCTAGAAATACTTTCCGCGCCTCATTTTTCCCCTTCGTGCATGACCCTAATCTCGACAAATCGAAATCTTGAGCGGAATGATGGAGAGGCGGTTCCGGGACATTCACGCCACCGGCTCGTACCACAGCATGACGACCCCGTTGGCGAAGGCCCGCGTCTTTGTGAGTTTCAGGGTCAGCTTCTCCTTGATGCCGTCGAACATTGTCCTGCCCTTGCCAAGAACGATGGGAATCAACGCGATCTGGTACTCATCGATCAAACCTTCTGGCGCCAATTGCGACACAATGCTGCCGCTTCCCAAAATCGCCATGCCCTCTCCGGGCTCTGCCTTCATCTTTCGCACTTCCGCCACCAGATCGCCCTTCACCAGCTTCGTGTTTTTCCACGACACCTTGTCCAGTGTTCTGGAAAACACGACCTTTTGAAGATTATTCATTCCTTCGGCCACTATTGGGTCATTCTTGAGCGCAAGCGGTGTCGGCCAGTAGCTGGCCATCAGTTCATAGGTGACCCGGCCGAACAAGAGTACACCGCCGCCACTGGCATTGCCGGCGACAAAGGCATTCCACTCCGCATCTGGCTGAGGCCTATGGGCCCATCTCATTTCGCCGTTCCTGTCTACGAAGTACCCATCCAGCGACACATTGTTGAAAACGATTAATCTGCGCACGTGTCCTCCCCTTATTTGGTTTCAACGTGAGTTGAAAGCATAACCGATCCGGAAGCATTTCCTGAAGTCGGGGCTGTTTGACAGCATTGTAAGGTACGGACATGGAGCGGGTGCCTGCGAGATTGCAGCGAAGCTAAGGTGCAGGCAAAAAGAAAAGGGCCGGAGTCCTGGGCTCCGGCCTATAATTCACTGAATGGTTGCGGGGGTCAGATTTGAACTGACGACCTTCGGGTTATGAGAATTTAGGTCTAATGCTAAGTCCCGTTGATGGTGCGCCACTTATAGCTTGAATACGTCCAAAATCGCCCCCAAAACAACCGATTTCGGACGCGAAACGGACGTGAATTTTTCGGGCTGGTAAAGCCACTCGGCTTTCCAGTGCAAAGATGTACGCGGCGGGTACGCGGACCCTGGGGGAAGGGGGCGCGTGGTTCTCGCCACGGGCGGACAGCGCCTCCCTGTTTGGATTTGGGTTGCAGCAAGGGTTTGAGAATCGCCCACTGGGCGTCGGTAAGGTCCGTGAAAATGTTTTGGCCCTCTCCCCGCCCATCGACAACACCAAATTCGACTTGCTGTGATTTATGCGATAGCTTCTAGTATTTCCGATATGATCTACGCCGAGGTGACTGGAGGCGAAATGGCGACCGACTATGATTCAAGCATTTTGCAGCAATACGCCGACCAGCTGTATGGTCAAGCAAAAGGGATTGTGTTTTGGACGGCTGTGAGGTACGGACTCGCGGTGTTTCTGGTTACGTTTTTGTTGGCTGCTGTCATTGGTTCCCAGAAACATGTGGACACGAGTACGGCGAATTCTTCTCTCGCTCTCGTGGGGATTCTTACTCTGGTGGCGATCTTTGCAGGAGTGGGTGCAGGTAGAAGAAAAGCTTTCAACCTGAAGTTACAAGCGCAGGAACTACTCTGTAAGCGGCAAATCGAATTGAACACACGGTCAGCCACACCGAGGTAGCTCACTAAGTCTCGGGACAGAGTCCTCTTTTTTGCAAGAGAATCCGGCGAGGCCCAACCAAGATTGACTTTGAAGGTCCGCACGAGTAGCTTCAAATCCATGCAAAGGCTGGGACCACCGACGCAGGCCAGTTTCTTGCTTGTTGTGTTCACGCTGTTTTTTGCAACGCCGGGCTTGTACCCCCAAGAGCCGCAGACTTCGGAAGCAAAACCCAAAGGTGTCCAAGTAGGTCAGGTCCTCGTTACGCCGCTGGCCGTTGGCACCATCTCACCAAGCCCGCTTTGGGGCCTCAAGAAACCGCCGAAGAAGGGATATCACTTTGTCGTGGTAAGTCTGCGCGTCCAGAACACCACACTCTATCCGAATTGCACGGACTGGATTCCCAAAATACTTACCGACGCGGGCCACAGTTACGGTTCCCAAATTTTTCGTGCCCCGGACCCGCCGGAACTGGAACACCTTCCATTTCGTGCTCAAAGTCAGGGTAGCTATGCATTTCAGGTTAGGGACGGCGAAGCCCCCATCGGTCTTTCACTGGAACGCATCTACGAAGTTGAGCGGGCTTGCTGGTCTTCTAAGGGGTTTTCTCCTGAAGAGCCGTTCATCAGGACGGTGAACATTTCTCTGGATGGGCTTCCCGAGCCTACTTCACCGCTACAGCCCACAAAACCCAACCCCACGAAATAGAACATCTGGACGGGCCAAAATCTCCATGGTTTGGCTTGCTGCGGGTGGCCAATTCAATCGTGCAAGAATTTTGTCTTGCCATTTGCCCGGATCAAATCCAGATCGGCTTTCTCCCACCACTTGTGCTTCACGGGGAAGACGATCAAACTGGCAGGTGGCCGGGAGAATAATGTTCGAAAGCGGTCCGGGGTGCCGCATCCCTTCACGGCTTTGGTGAAGGGCGAGTTTTGACTTTTCCTTCCTTTGGCGGAATACGTCCTTTGTGAATTCTCAGACCCGCAAATAAAAGGCCGGAGTCCTGGGCTCCGGCCTATAATGCACGGAATGGTTGCGGGGGTCAGATTTGAACTGACGATCCCGCTTCGCGGGATTATGAGCCAGAAGGAGCGGGTTTCCTTCGGAATCGCGATGGGTCGAGACCAGTGAGCGTATAGAAACCCACTCCGCCCTTTTGCTTCTTTAAGAGCAGCTCGCGCTTCCGGGCTTCCGAATAGTTCGCATGCGGCTCCACGTAAACCAATTCCCAGGGCATATATCGCGCGGTCCATTGGGAGACTCCAGCGTTGTGCTGAAGGAGGCGTGCATCGGCGTTTTCGCTGATGCCGATGTAGAAGCGAGAGGCGGAGGCGGACCACAGAACATAAAGGAAGTAAGGTTTGCCGGTGATACGCGACATGGGAGGCCAAATAAAAGGCCGGAGTCCTGGGCTCCGGCCTATAATTCACTGAATGGTTGCGGGGGTCAGATTTGAACTGACGACCTTCGGGTTATGAGCCCGACGAGCTACCAGGCTGCTCCACCCCGCACTTTCATTATAGCGGAGCGTTCCTATTCCGTCAAATTCGCTGAGGCCAAGGATCGGAGGCAATCCTGTGTTTCCACGCCGTCAATTCATCGCCATCTGCACGGTCATTCTTTTCGCCGTAGGAAGCTCCGCTCAGGAGCAACCCAGCTATCGCAATCCCAAGCTGGCCATCGAGGACCGTGTGGCCGATTTGCTTCCGCGCATGACCCTGGAGGAAAAGATTGATCAGCTCACCGGGGGGCACACAAACCTGGGATTCCTGGATACGACAGGCCAATACACGCCGGAAACGGCCGCGGCTGCATTCCACGATTTCTACAACATCGAAAAGCGCGTCAGTCCTCACGATTACGCGGTTCTCCACAACGCCATGCAGCGGTATCAAATGGAAAAGACGCGCCTGGGAATCCCCCGGCTGATCATGGGCGAGGCGCTGCATGGATTCATGTCGAACGGCGCCACAAGCTTCCCGCAAGTGCTGGGCTTGGCGAGCACGTGGGACACCGATTTGGTGCATCGAGTATTCACCGCCGCGGGAGACGAGATGGCCTCCACTGGAGGCAATCAAGCGTTTACGCCGGTGCTGGATCTGGCGCGCGACCCACGCTGGGGGCGCACGGAAGAGACGTATGGCGAAGATCCATTCCTCGTGTCGCGCATGGGCGTGGCGGCTATCGAAGGTTTGCAGGGACCCACGTTCCTGATCGATCGCCATCACGTGCTGGCGACGGCGAAACACTACGCGGCGCACGGCCAGCCCGAGGGCGGCAGAAATACCGCTCCCGCCAATTATTCGGAGCGCATCCTGCGTGAAACCTTTTTTGTGCCGTTTCAAGCGGCGGTGCAGGAAGCACGCGTGGGAAGCGTGATGGCATCGTACAACGAAATCGACGGCATCCCTTCGCACATCAATCCTTGGTTGTTGGACACGGTTCTCCGCCAGGAATGGGGCTTTCGCGGATACGTCACCTCGGATGGAGGCGGACTCCAAATGCTGTACCAGGTTCACAAGGTTGCCGCGGATGCAGCGGGGGCAGCACGCAAAGCGCTTGCGGCGGGCGTGGATTATGACCTCTCCGATGGCTCGGTGTACCGCACGTTGCTGGAGCAGGTGAAAGCCGGCGCTGTTCCCATTTCCCTGGTGGACCGCGCCGTTGCGCGCGTGCTGGCCGCGAAATTCCGCCTGGGGCTTTTCGAGAACCCCTACGTGGATCCCGCGCTTGCGGAAAAAATCATCAATAGTCCGGAGCACCAGCGGCTGGCGCTGCAGGCCGCACAGGAAGCCATCGTTCTTCTCAAAAACGAGAATCATCTGCTCCCCCTGGACGAAAAGAAAATCAAGACGCTTGCCGTCATCGGTCCCAATGCGGCGGACGTGCACATCGGCGGTTATGCCCGCGAGCCATTCCATAGCGTGAGCATTCTGGAAGGCATCCGCACGCGGGCCGGAGCAAACATCAAGGTGGTCTTTGCGGAGGGCTGCAAGATCACCACGGGAAAACAGGGATGGTCCGGATGGTATGAGAACAACACGCAACTGGCCGCGCCGGAGAGCCAGGCAGCGAGTATTCGCGCCGCGGTGGAGACTGCGCGCAAGGCCGACGCGGCGATTCTGGTGGTTGGCGAAACAGAGAGCACGAATCGCGAGGCGTGGTCCGAAGTGCACCTGGGCGACCGCGATTCCTTCGAGCTTCTAGGCGCGCAGAATGACCTGATCAAGGCGGTCGTTGAAACCGGAGTACCGACCGTCGTGATGCTGATCAATGGCCGGCCGCTTTCCATCAATTACGCTGCGGAACATGTGCCGGCGATTTTGGAGGGCTGGTACCTGGGGCAAGAAGGAGGCACGGCCGCCGCGCAAGTCCTGTTCGGGGACGTGAATCCCGGCGGGAAACTGCCCATCACGTTTCCGCGTTCCGTGGGACAGTTGCCGGATTATTATGATTACAAGCCGTCGCGCAATCGCAGCTACATTTTTACTTCCAATGAGCCGCTTTTCCATTTTGGAGACGGGCTCAGCTACACCACATTCAAATTTGACAATCTGCGCATCGAGCCAAAACAGATCCTACCGGGCGGAACCGCCACGGTTCGCGTGGATGTGACGAATACCGGGGAGCGCGAAGGCGACGAAATTCCCCAACTCTACGTGCACCAGCAAGTGGCCAGTGTCACCCGGCCAGTGGAGCAGCTCGCCGGATTTCAGCGCATTCACTTGAAGCCCGGAGAAAAAACTACGGTGGAATTCCAGGTGACCCCGGCGGCGCTGTCGCTGATCAACGTGGACATGCATCAGGTGGTCGAGCCGGGGCTGTTTGACATTATGGTGGGGCCAAGCTCCGCAAAGACCGAGACCATCACTCTGGAAGTGCAAGCGAAGTAGGGCGCAAGCGGCTTATTGAGCGTCGCAAATTACGGTGACATCTTCCGAGCATAGGCAAGACACCCAACAAGAGTAGGTGGTCATTCCGAGCGCAGGTTTGACGCGAGGAATCCGCTCTGTCTCAACTTCAGGCAAAAGCAGATCCCTCGCTGCGTTCGGGATGACAATACGCGTTTCGTCCTTATATTCCGCGAAGCTCAGTAGTTTGCGGAATTGCCCGGCCCACCGACGAAATGAATCCGCGGGATTCTTTGCTCCACTGGCGGCAGCGCCGGAAACGCGGCGTGCGGCTCCGTTTGATACCAATACGCAACCGAGGAATAGTTATCGGAACGGTGGTTCGCGTGGCCGTGTTCGATGGTGGCCCGGAGCGACTTCGTGAACGGAATCGGCGAATCCAAATGGAAGCGATAGACAGACGAGCGCGAGCCGGCAAGCTCCGCTCCCACAACCGGCGAGCCAAACGAGGCGTACGAAAACGGGCGCCCGCCAAAATCCCACGCGCCTAGAAAGTAGTCTTCGGAGCCGGTGCCATTGATCGATGGCTTTTCCTCGCCGTCGATGAAGAACATGTCATCGCCCTCGCCCCACCAGTTATCCTGATTCTGGAGGACGGACATGGTCACGCCGACAAAGTGGCCCTTCCCCTTCGCTTCCAGCCAGACGTAGTTCCCTTCTCCGGCGAGATTCTTCTTTCCGTCCACGAGGGGGTCACTGTTGGAATGCCATTGGCTCGTCCAGCCCGCGGCAGGATAGGCTTGGCGATATTGCGCGTGAAAATAGAGCGTGTCTTGCGGGAAGGGCTTGGCGTGAGCTTGATAGTCGATGTTGAAATAAAACGCGCCGACCTTTTCCTTGCCCTCGTTGGTTACCGTGATCCTGGCGTGCTTCTGGAACGGCATGGGAAAGAAGGAATTGAGCGCTTTGTCCGAAGCCACGGCAAGAACCGCGGATTCATAGCGGAAGTACTCGCCATTTCCGAGGCCGAAGAAATCGCCGATGGGAGCCTCGACGCTGGGACTCTCCTCGGCATCCCAGAACATGCGCAGAACCAGCTTTTTTAGATGGAACTGCTCGTCCGTGGCAATCGTGATCCAGAGGTGCGTGATGGTGCCGGGACCCGTTTCGTCCAACAGCGTTAACGTTTCACCCGCCGCAATTTGGCGGAAGTCCGCGTTGCCGCCGCTGCGGTCATAGCTGGAGATGCGTTTTTGTACATAGTCGTGTGGCACCGACAGTCCGGACAAGGAGGAGCCAACTGGGGCTTGCGCCAGAGACAGCGCGGTCAGGCCAAAGAAAACCAAAACGAGCAGACCGAGCTTGTGTTTGTACATGTTATGCCCCTTGTGAACCAATTAGATTGCGCGGGCCCGTCAGTTTGATCCCGCGCCCGCTTTAGAAAGCGGCCGTTACAGGCTCTGGAGAACGGCGCTCTTGCGGCGCTGCTTACGCCGTAAAAGCGGCGGCAAGCCGCCGCACTCCAAGATGACGGCCATGTTTGCCATGTGCTAGAGGCAGCCATGGACCAATGCTGAGAGGCCACAGCGCCCTAAATGCGTGTGTTATTTGGACACTGAGAACTTGTAAATGGTCTCCGATTCAAACGCTTTTCCTGGATGAAGGATCGCGCTCGGAAAATTGGAATGATTCACGGAGTCAGGAAAGTGCTGCGTCTCCAGGCAAAGCCCGCCGAACTTGGGATAGGCAATTCCGCCCTTCCCGACAATGCTTCCGTTGAGTCCGATGGAGGAATAGAACTGCACGCCCGGCTCGGTTGTCCAGACTTCCATTTGACGGCCCGTCGTGGGGTCGGTGGCGCGCGCGGCCAGCCGCAATTTTCCGGCTTTGCCATTGATCACGAAGTTGTGGTCGTAGCCACCGATATCTTTGATTTCGTTGATGCGCGCGCCAATCGCGGTGGGCTTGGTAAAGTCCAGCGGCGTGCCCTTCACTGATTTGATCTCGCCTGTAGGTATCAGCGTTGCGTCCACGGGCGTGAATTCGTCGGCATTCAGGTAGAGAACTTCATCGAGGATGTTCTTACCCGGCCCACCGAGGGCGAAGTAACTGTGGTTCGTGAGGTTGATGGGCGTGTCCTGATCCGTTTCCGCGCGATAGTCAAGCTTGAGTTCGTTGGTGTCCGTCAGCGTGTAGGTGACCGACACATTCAGATTGCCCGGAAAATTCTCCTCGCCATCCTTGCTGACGTAAGTAAACCGCACGGCTGCCGCCGTCATGCCGGGAAGAATTTCCGCTTTCCAGACCTTGCGACTAAACCCGATCTTTCCGCCATGCAGCGTGTTTGGCCCGTTGTTGAGCGCCAGGTTGTACTCCTTGCCATCCAACGTGAAATGCCCCTTCGCAATACGATTGGCGTAGCGCCCGACGGTGGCCCCGAAAAAGGGCTCATCGCCCAGATAGCCCTGCAGATCGCTGAAACCCAGCACAACATCGCCGGGCTTGCCGCTCTTATCGGGCACGAACAGCTCGGTTAAAGTCGCGCCATAGGTAATCACTTTGGCCCACGAGCCCTTGGCGTTTTTCAGCGTGTAGGCCACGATGGCCGTGCCATCGGGCAATTTGCCGAACTCGGTCTGATCGACCTTTGCCGCGGCGCGAGCGAAAACCGGGGCTGGCTGCAGAACGCGGAGGTGGGTGCGGGGTAATATGCAAACAAAGAGACCGAGAACGATTACAGCGATTGCAAACACTCTCGACTTGGTGCGAACCATGATTGTTCTCCCTTGATCCTGTTGACGGTGAAAAATTCCTTAGTTCGGGTTTTATCACATCTCGCCGTTCTTCGACAGGCTAAGGCGCACAAATTTGTTTCGTGCAGATTCCCACAGCTTCCTGGAAACTATCCGTAATTCGAGGACGACCATAGGGGCGCATCCGTAAACGAAGGCATGTAAGCCGCGTACTTGACATCCCTGTGGGGCAATGCCACATTCGCGCAGCGGATGCGTGTGTGCAAATCAGCAAGTGTTTGAGCGCTTTCCGAGGAGGCGTAGTCATGCCAGGTCGCACATCTTTTTCGAACTTGACCGGATATCTCTGCTTAGCCGCCACTTTAGTTCTCCCGGGCGCGGCGCGTGCCCAATGGGTGCCCGTCAATCCCGTTATCAACGTGCAACAGCAGCCAGACGGCGCGCTGCTCCAGCTACAGAGCGGCTATTTGCGATTCCGCGTGTGCGCGGATTCCATCGTTCGTGTGATCTATTCCCTGGAAGCCGCCGTCCCGGAGCACGCCGACTTTCTCATCGTTAAAACGGAGTGGCCACACGTAGCCTTTACTCTGGAAACGACGGATCCCAAGACGGTAGCACTGAGTACCGCACGGCTGAAAATTGTGATTGGGCGCAAAGACAGCGCCGTGGAATTCCTTGACGCCGCCGGCAAGACCCTGGCTCAGGAGTCCACGCGTTCGCTGACACCCGTCGAAGTCAATGGCGAGAGGACGCTGCATCCCGAGCGCTTCGTAAGCATGTGGGCCACGCAGGAAGCGTTTTACGGCCTAGGCCAGCACCAGGCAGGTGTGTGGAATTATCGCGGCGAGGCCGTCGATCTCTCCCAGGACAATACCAACATTTCCGTGCCGCTCTTGCTCTCCAGCAACGGCTACGGCATTTTCTGGAACAACGGCTCGCGCAGCCGCTTCAACAATCGCTTTGTCCACGCGTTCTATCTCAGCTCCGAAGTTGCGGACGCCATGGACTACTACTTTCTCTACGGCCCGGAATTCGACTCCATCATCGCCGCCTATCGTGAATTGACGGGGCCTGCACCCATGTTCGGCAAATGGGCCTACGGTTACTGGCAGTGCAAGAATCGCTACGCCTCGCAGCAGGAACTTCTGGGCATTGCGGAAAAATACCGCGCACTGCAAATTCCCCTGGACAACATCGTGCAGGATTGGTTCTGGTGGAACATCATGGGCGAGCCCGTGTGGAACAAGAATTACCCCGACCCCGCGGGCATGGTTAAGGAACTTCACGGCGAGAACGTGCACTTGATGGTTTCCGTCTGGCCCTTCTTCCGGCCGGGTTCTCCCGTCTACGACGACATGGACAAGCGCGGATACTTCATTGACCGTACCATTGGCCAAAGTTTTCATCCCACGGGCCAAGCGCTTTACGATGCGTTCAATCCAGACGCGCGCAAATACTACTGGAAGCTGATGAACGACGCGCTCTTCAAGATTGGCGTGGACGCCTGGTGGCTCGATACCACAGAACCGGAAACCGAAGGGCGCGAAACCAACATCCTGGTGACCAACAAAGTAGCCATCGGCAACGGTGCGCGTTATGCCAATGAGTTTCCGCTGCTCACCACCACCGCCGTTTACCAGGGCCAGCGCGAGGCCTCCTCGCAAAAGCGCGTGTTCGTTCTTACGCGTTCCGGTTATGCCGGGTCACAGCGCAACGCCGCTGCGGTGTGGTCGGGCGATGTGGACCCCAACTGGGAAACCTTTCGCCGGCAGATACCCGCCGGATTGAATTTGGCGCTTTCCGGCATTCCTTACTGGACGACCGACATCGGCGGCTTTGTGGATGCGCATCCTGAGGATCCGGCGTATCGCGAATTATATGTCCGCTGGTTTGAGTTCGGCGCTTTTTGCCCGATCTTTCGCGCGCATGGCACGCGCGTGCCCAGCCAGAACGAGATTTGGTCGTACGGCCCGGCAGCGCAAAAAATTCTCACGGACTATGACCGCTTACGCTACCGCTTGATGCCCTACATTTATTCGCAAGCCTGGAAAGTAACTACCGAGGGCGCCACCATCATGCGGCCGCTGGTGATGGACTTCCGCACCGACGTGCGCGCGCAGAATACCGGCGACGAATTCCTGTTTGGCCCGTCGCTGCTCGTGAGCCCTGTAACCGAACCCGGCGCAACGCTCCGCCACCTGTATCTGCCCGCCGCAGCCTGGTACGACTTCTGGACCGGCGCCTTGATCAAGGGCGGACGCGCCATCGATGCGGCGGCGCCGTTGGAACGTTTGCCCCTGTTCGTTCGTGCCGGTGCGATTCTGCCATTAGGTCCGGAACTGCAATTTGCTGCCGAGAAGCCTGCCGATCCGCTGGAAATTCGCATTTATCGCGGTGCCGACGGGGATTTCACGCTCTATGAGGATGAGAACGATACTTACAACTACGAGAAGGGCGCTTCTGCAACCATCGGCTTTCACTGGGATGACGCCAAGCAAACGCTCATGATCGCCGAACGCAAGGGAGCTTTCCCGGGGATGCTTAAGGATCGGACCATCCGCATCGTTTTCGTGCGGGAAAATCACGGAGCGGGCGAAGGGGTCACGGATGCCGCCGACAAGAGCGTGGCCTATTCAGGCAAGGCGGTCAGCGCCACTCCGTGAGGAACTTCAGGCAAGTTTCCTGAGCTGGCAATGCGCCTGAGGAGATCTCCTGGTCCTGTAGTCCGGCACCTCAATGATAAAGAGGCGCGATGGCAATCGCACCAAGTCCGATCAGGAAGAAAAGAAACATCAGCGGAATGAAGCGGCGCGACTCGGCGGGAGCATTGACGAACTCCCTCCAGATAAATACGCCCCAGATGGCGGAAACCATGGTCGCGCCCTGCCCCAGCGCATAGGAAATGGCCGGCCCGACCAATTGCGCGTGCGAGGCCACGAAGTTAAAGGTCGTTCCCGTGCACCAGATGAGGCCGCCGACGACGCCCCACAAGTGATACGCAGGCTTGGTTGCAAAAAACTGTTGCATGGTGACAGGAGCGGCTCCCGTCAGAGGCTTGCGCATGAAATAGTAATTCAAGGGCAGAGCGCACAGCACCGCGCCGATGCAGAAGAGAAAGGCCACGGCGTACGGCCCCAGCGCCGCCTTACCCGTTGTGGCTTTCACAATCAGCGGATAGAACGTCCCCATCAGGATGCCGCAGGCAATGCTGATCTTGATGCCGCGCGCGCTGACGGCTTTTTTCTCCACTTCGCGCTTCTGGTAAGCCATCGCATCAAAGATGATCGCCAGCACCACCAGAACGATTCCGCTGAACAACAGGAACGGGTTGCCTCGCGGCGAGATCAGGTAGTTCATCAGCACGCCCACCACCAGCGCCAGTCCAATGCCGATCGGAAAGGCCACCGCAAGCCCCGCAATTTCGATGGCGGCCACCAGGAGCAAGTTGGCCACATTGAAAATGATCCCCGCGAGCAGCGCGTATAGGACGTGCCCGGTATCCGCGCCCCGTAAATCCACAAGGAACGACAATCCGGCGCCTCCATGACTTCCCAGCGTGAAGCCCCACGCAAGCGCGCCCGCGACCATGCCAACCAGATAGTCCCAATAGAACAGGGGAAACGCGTACCCAGGGGTGAGTTTCATGGTGTTCGCCCAGGAACCCCAACAAACCATGCTGATGATCATGAAAAAGAGTGCTGCCGCATACGCTTCGGGTTGGTACATGAATTCTCCTGAAGAACTCTTGGAGGGGAATTCCCTCCGGCATTATTCCTGACGATTTCCAAGCTGCAAAAGGATTTTCTCCGCGAGCTTCGATGGCAAGCATACTCGCGATTCTGAAATGCAGAAACGATTTTTCTATTGGGCAAAAGAGGCGGGGAAGCGGGTTTTCTACTTTTCGTCCGGGAAAAGGAGATCCCTCCACTTCGCGGCCCGACGCGCCAAAATACGGCGCGGAAGAAAAAGTCGGGCCGCTACGGTCGGGATGACAGGACTGAGGGACGTGTCAGAAGACAGCGCGGCGAGGAGATCGGGTCCCGCACTGCGGGATCGGGATGACAATGTTGGTTGAAGCGCAAGAAGAGCCGGGTCGCTTTGCGCGGGATGACAAGCACTTGCGGTTATTCAGTATCCTAATGAGGCTTAGAGCGCAGTGAAGTTCACAACAATTTGGCAAGAAGTTCCACGGGATGCAGCACAGCACGACCCGTCGCGCCTTGCAGTTGCTCGACGCAGGACACGCCGCTGGCAAGCAGCGTGTGCGGGCCCATGGCGTTCTCGGCGGCCTTCCATTGCTCTACGAGTTCTTCGGACACGGCCTGGCTGACGTCGTAGAAGTCCTTCTTGTAGCCGAAGCTTCCGGCCATGCCGCAGCATTCCACCTGTGAACAGGTGACTTCAAATCCGAGACGCCGCAGAAAGTCGACGGTGATGGATGGGTCGCTGACGGCGCGTTGCTGGCAATGGGCGTGATAGAAGACTCTGGGTCGCGGCGCGAACTTGCGAATGTCAAAAATCGCACACGGATCGCTTCCCTGCTCCGCAAGATGCCGCGCGAGGAACTGCACGAGATCCATCGTGGAATTCTGCAGCTTCCTGAATGCCTCGGCTGGCAATAATTTGCGATATTCGCGCAGGATCATGGCCAGGACGCTCGGCTCGACGACAAGCAGCGGCCGCTCCGCCGCATTTTCGACCGCGAGGTACTCGGAAAGAGCTTCCGCTTGCGCTCGCGCTGTTTCAATCATTCCTTGCGAGAGCGCCGCACGCCCGTCCGGCAGAGATTTCGTCAAACGCACGCTCTCACCGGCAGCGCGCAGACACCGGAGCGCGTTTTTCCCCCGTTCCGGCGCGCCGTAATTTGTGAACACGTCCGCCAGCACCAAAACCTGGGGGCCTTGCGCCGCATCCTCCTTTTGCGTCGCTTCATTGGCGCAAAGGTTCACCCAGGTTTTCCTCGGAAATGGCGCAAGATGCCGCCGACGGTCAATTCCAAACGACCTCTCCAGGAACCAGCGCGTCCCGGGTACGTTCAAAAGGAAATTCGCCACGGGAGCGAAGAGCGTTCCCAAGCGAGCCACGCGATCATAATGCGCAAAGAAAATTTGCTGCGTGGAAGCGTGTTCCACCACTGAGGAGCCCAGCAGCAAATGCATCGCTCGCGCCATGAGTGACAGAGGAATGGACTTGTTGAGCCGCCAGCGCAGCTCCACATTCAAACCGGGAATATCAATGCGCACGGGACATTGCGTGGCGCACCGCGAGCAGCCCGTGCAAAGATCGCTGAACCGCGCCAGCTTTAACTGGCCTGTGGTCGCCGCTTCCCACGTTGCGCCAATGCCCCCAGAATAGGTCTCGCCCCCGAACCCATGTCCCCCGAGCACCTGAAAATTCGCGCAAGAATTCAGGCATGCGCTGCAACGAATGCAATAGAGCGCTTCTTTCAGTTGCGCATCCCGCGCCAAAGTTTCGCGCCCGTTATCAAGAATCAGCAGATGGAATTCGCGTGTGGCCGGCCCAACGCCGCGAAAATCAACGACCGGCACGGTGAGCGGGGGCTGGATCACGGAGGTATAGCTCGTCAGAGGCTGCCCCGTGGCGCTGGCCGCAAGCAGCTCAATGAAGGGGGCAAATTCACGGCGCGAGGGCACGATTTTTTCAAGGCCCGACAACGCGATGTGCAGAGGCGGCGCGATGCACGTCAGACGGATATTCGCTTCGCTCTCCACCAACAGCAAGCTTCCGCAATCCGCGGAAACCAGATTGGCTCCGGTAATTCCCGCGTCCGCCGCCAGAAAGTCTTGGCGCAAGCGCTCGCGCGCGAATCGCGTCAAATCCTCGCCGGTATCCAGCGGCAAATCGGTCTGGAATTTCCTGCGAAAGAGCGCCGTGATGCGCTCGCGCGAATAGTGAATGGCGGGAGCGATGATGTGGGACGGCTGCTCGTCCGCCGCCTGCAGAATGAACTCCGCCAGGTCCGTTTCCACCACGCGGATTCCGTCATGCTCGAGCGCGCCGTTCAGGTGGATCTCCTCCGAGGTCATGCTCTTGCCCTTGACCAGGGAACGCACGCTATGCCGCTTGCAGACTTCCTGAATGTATTGGCGCGCCTCCTGAGCATCGCGCGCAAAAAAGAAATGGCCGCCGTTCCGGGTGACACTCTCGGAAAGCCGTTGAAGGAGCGCCGTGCGATTGGCCAGCGCGTGTTCCTTGATGCGGCGCGCCTCGTCTTTCAGCGCATCGTAATCGGGCAGAGCGGCTATGGCGCGGTAACGGTTGAGGTTAAAACTCCGCGTGTTGTGACGCACCGCCGCGGATTCCGTATCGAGGGCAAGGCGAATGGCGCGCCGCAGAATCGCGCGGGACTCCTTCGCGGCGACCTCCCTCGGCAATGTCACATGCTTTGGCATGGCTTAGCAAAACACCATGATGTGAAGCTCGTGCGGTCCATGGACCCCGCGGACCAGCGGCCCCATGTCCGCCGTGGCGCTTGGCCCGCTGATGAAGACGAAACTTCTGTGATAGGTTGGCCGGGCAAATTGCTCGAGGCGAAAAAGATCCGAGGGCCGGGAGACAAGCCGGTCAACGTCCACAACCACGATGTGCAGACGCGGCAGCAGGCTGACATAGCCCGCGATATCGGCGCCAATGTCCACGCACACGGAACCTGTACGGGCGACAGCGGCGAAGGCCTCTGTCACGCCCACGGGCGCGGAGCGATAGTCTTCTGCATAAGGACTCGTCAGCACTCCTTCTTCTGATCGCAGCGGTCGAAAATAATCAGGAGAGAGATAGCGCGGTTCGGCGATAAGGATGGGACGATTGGTGGAGGCTCTGGCCAGCACCGCATCGCGGACCGCCTCCGGCGAACGGGCCACCAGTTCCATCGTGGCTCCCGTAGCCGACACTTGCTCGCGAAACTGCTTGAGGTGGGATTGCTGCATTGGAGAAACGAGATTCACTGGTTCATTTTATCCATCGCTATTATGCATCATCCACAATAGCGAGACGCAATTGCTAAGCATGACATGGCGCGCGCCAGCGGAAGATCAGACTCACTTTCAACAAATTCCTGCATCGAAATTTAGATAGGGGCGAACTTTTCGGAGCTGATACACTCTCCCTAGTTCATGCGACAGGAGATATTGCCATGCCGCTTAGCTCACAGAGCGTTCTTGCCGCTCTGGATTCATTCCGCATCGAAGTGCCTTCCTGGGGGTTTGCCGACACAGGTACCCGGTTCGGAAAGTTCGTGCAAGACAGCGCCGCCGCTACCCTCGAAGAGAAGTTCTCCGATGCCGGCCAGGTTCATTACTTCACGGGGGTGTGTCCAACCGTCGCGCTGCACGTCCTATGGGATCTCCCCGCAGGAACAGACCTGCGCGAAGTGGTCAAGCTGAGCGAGAAGTATGGGGTCCGCGCGGGTTCCATCAATCCCAATGTCTTTCAGGACCAGGAGTACAAGCACGGCTCGCTTGCCAATGAACGCCCGGAAGTTCGCCAGCGCGCCCTGGACCACATTCTGGAGTCGGTCTCGCTGGCCAAGCAGCTAGGCTGCCGCGATCTGGCTCCCTGGCTGGCCGACGGCTCGAATTATCCCGGCACGGCGAATATTCGTCATCGTAAGCAGTGGATTGCCGAGGCCTTCCGCAAGGTGCACGAAGCGCTCGGTCCGAGCCAGCGTCTCCTGGTGGAGTACAAGCCCTTTGAGCCAGCCTTCTATCATTCGGACATCGGTGACTGGGGGATGGCGCTCTTGCTGGCCCGCGCCGCCGGCCCCAAGGCGTTCGTCCTGGTGGACACCGGGCATCATTACCAGGCGCAAAACATCGAGCAGATCGTGGCCTGGCTGCTCAGCGAGAATATGCTGGGCGGCTTCCATTTCAACGACCGCCGCTACGCCGACGATGATCTGACTCTCGGTTCAATCGATCCGTATCAGATATTCCGCGTGTTCGCCGAAATCCGGCACTGGGAATGGGAATCCCGCCAGCGCGCAGATATTGCCTACATGGTGGATCAGAGCCACAACTTGAAGAATAAAGTTGAGGCCATGATCCAGACCGTGATGACCGCTCAATTGCTCTACGCCAAAGCCGCTTTGATTGATCACGAAGCGTTGCAGAAAGCGCGAACGGAACAGCGCCTGATTGACGCAGAGAACTGCTACAAGGACGCGTACGAAACCGATTGCCGTCCGATGCTGAGGGATTGGCGCAAGAGTCATGGCCTGGCGGAGGATCCTTTGCTAGCTTTTCGTGCCAGCGGATACACGGAGCGGACTTCGCGCGAGCGGGGTGTTCGCAAAAAAGGGGCTTCCAGCTACGCCTAAGTTCACGCGTCTCCTTTTGGCAGACTCCGAGAAAGGTGTTTGTAGCTGTCCTTCCGGGCAAAGCGAGGAACTTGCTCATTCCACAAATCGAGGGAAAAAGCAGATTCCTCGGGCACAAACCGCCCTCGGAATGACAAGTTCTAGCATTTGTATCAGGCTAATGGAGAAGTCAGCGTCGTACATCGAGGAAGTATGAAACGTCTGCGTTACCTCCAAGACACTTGGGAGACACGCGCCGCTGCGGGCTTGGACGAACCAGAACTGCTTCGTTACCGCTCCAAGCCGCTAGGTTCGGACTTGCGCATTACCAACTTTGGCGGCGGCAATACCAATTCCAAGGTGAAGCAAGAAGATTCTCTGACTGGCGAAAACTCCGAGATGACCGAAGCTTTGGTCCGATGAACGATTCTTCCGGCTCCGGCACAAAGCCACGCCGCGTGGTCGCCATTGATCTCGGCGCAGAGAGTTGCCGCGTTTCCCTGTTGAACTGGCAGCCCCAGGGCGCGACTCTGCGAATCGTTCACCGCTTCCACAATGGCCCGCACGAGCGCGATGGACATCTCTATTGGAACATCTCCGGATTGCGCGAAGGTCTTCTCGAAGGTCTGCGCCTCGCTGCCCGTGAGGCCGCTGGTCCGATCGATTCCATCGGCGTAGATAGCTGGGCCGTTGACTATGTGCGCGTGGATGGCAACCATCAGCCCTTGCAGGATCCCTTCTGCTATCGCGATCCGCGCACGGAAAATATTCCGGCACAATTCTGGAAAACTCTCTCTCCAGAGCGCCTATACGCCATTACCGGCGTGCAAATGCTCCGCTTCAATACGCTGTACCAGCTCATCGCGGACCACCATGCCGGCCTGCCCGATGGCGCATGTTGGCTAAATCTGCCGGAATACATTCTTTGTAGCCTTGGCGGGCGCCCCGTTTCGGAGTTCACCCTGGCCACGCACACGCAACTCGTCAGCGTCACTGACCGCGCCTGGTCGCCGGAGATTTTTCGAGCCGCGGGGCTGGATCTGAGCAAGGCGCCGGAGCTTGTGCCTCCCGGCACCATCGTCGGCCAACTCAGGGGAGACCTCGCGCAACTCCCCGAATTCCGAGACACGCAACTGATCGCACCATCCTGTCATGATACGGGCTCGGCTGTCGCCGGCATCCCGCACGCGGGTGGCGATTGCGCGTTCATCAGCTCTGGAACATGGTCGCTCGTAGGTACCGTCCTCGATCGCCCCTGCCTCAGCGAAGCGGCCTTCAAACAGGACATCAGCAACGAAGGCGGCCTCGAAGGCAGTTCCCGCTTCCTGAAAAACGTCAACGGCATGTGGCTGATCGAAGAATCCCTGCGCCACTGGCACTCTCAGGGCAAGTACTGGAGCGTTGCTTCGCTCATCGAGGCTTGCCGCCATCTTCCCGCGCCAAAGGAATTTCTCGACGTGGATCATTCCGAGCTGCATCTCAGCGGACACATGCCGCAACGCATCAACTCCGTCCTGAAGCTATCGGGCCACGCGCCGCTTCCCGAGGATCCCGAAGCTGCCCCGCAGTTTGCCAACTTGATTTTTCACAGCCTGGCCGCGCGCTACACCGAGGTTTTGCGCGTGATCAGCGAAGTGGCCGGCAAGAAATTCCGGAGCGTCTCTATCGTCGGCGGCGGCAACCGCAATACTTTTCTCAACCGGCTTTTGCAAGAGCGCTCGGGGCTGGAGGTCATCCGGGGCCCCGTCGAGTGCTCCACAATCGGCAATGCCGCCATCCAGCTTGCGGCGCTCAAGGGAAGAACCGGCTCGAACTTTGGCGTTTCACGTTCCGCGGTCGCCGAATGGAGCCACCGCTTGGCCGCGCTGGAGGGCTGACGCCGCTGTAAGGAATTCCGCGGGCGCGGGGGATGTCGCTCATCGTGCTTGCGGCTCGGCCAACGATATCTAGCCCGCCTTTCTCACGAGCCGCAGTCTTTCATTTATTCAAGTTCAACAAAACGCTGTCATCCTGAGGCGATCCGATGAGGATCGCCGAAGGACCTTTACCTTGAAATCGTGCGCAGAACTGCAGTTGAGCTCCTTCGGGGCACAAACGACGTGCCCCTCAGGATGACAATGGGTTGCAGTGGCTGAGTAGCGGGCAAAACTATCTACGTGAGAATTTGCGGCTAAGGAGGCTTGCGGGGTTACTGTTTCATGCCGCTCTTGGCGGCTTCGGACCTTTTGAACCAGTCCAGGTTGCGAAACATGTCCAGGCCCGGATCGGCGATCACGCCATCGCCGCATTTCGCGGATTTTTCGCGAATATAGTCGAAGTCCAGTTCCACTCCCCAGCCCGGCCCTTGCGGCAAATCGAACTGGCCGTCCTTGACCTCCGGATACGGCCGCCCAGCCTGCTTGATTTCCGCGTCGGAAAAATCGTTGAAGTGTTCCAGGATTTTGCCGTTCCGCAGCCCGGCCATCAAGTGCAGCGCCGCGGTCGTGCTGATAATCCCTCCCACATTGTGCGGCGCCACCATCACGGAATAAGTTTCCGCAGTGGAGCAGATTTTCTTTGTTTCCAGAAAACCGCCGCATTGCGTCATGTCTGGCTGCAGAATATGAATCACGCGCCTCGGGAAAAGGTCCCTGAATTGTGCCGCGGTGTAATAGCGCTCTCCCGTTGCGATGGGCACGCTGGTATGCCGCGCGACCATCTCCAGAGCGCCGGGATCATCGGGCCGGCATGGCTCTTCGATCCAGCCCGGCTGATATTTCTCGATGGCGCGGGCAATTTCCACCGCTTGATGCGGCGCAAACCGCCCGTGCATCTCCACGAAAACCTGAGCGTCGTGACCGGCCACGCTGAACACGGCCTCCAGAATTTCCAGGCTGCGATGATATTCCTCACGCGTAAGCTCCAGGTTGCCGTTTCCAAAGGGATCGAGCTTCATCCCGCGATAGCCTCGCGCCAAAACTTTCTTCGCCGCGCCGGCGAAGGCTTCCGGCGTGCGGTCCACCGTATACCAGCCGTTGGCATAAGCCGGAATCTTGTCGCGCACTTTTCCGCCAAGCAATTGATAAACGGGCAGCTTGGCTTTCTTGCCGATGCAGTCCCAGCAGGCCATTTCCACCAGCGCGAGCCCTGTCATCACCACTTCGCCCGGCAGGCCAAAATCGAAAAGGGTGAATCGCCGGTACAACTCCTCGATGTCGAAAACCTCGAAACCCACAATGTGCCGGCGGACGTCCTTCAGAAATTCGCGGACCGTGTGCGTCTTCGATACAACGCGCGCTTCGCCGTATCCGCGGATTCCTGCGTCCGTCTCCAGCACGAGATACGTCAAGTTGCGCCAGGGCGTGCGAATGACAAAGGTTGCGTAATCGGTGATTTTCATGTCCGCACAGCTATGCCTGCCGGCAGGTTTGCCGTTGTTTTCCAAGTCCATCAATCTCCAACTCCACAACGTCGCCAGCCTTCAAATACGTGGGCGGCTTCATGCCGAGTCCCACGCCTGAAGGCGTGCCCGTGGAGATCAGATCGCCCGGCTCCAGCGTCATGAATTGCGAAATGTAGCGAACCAGCTCCGCGGGCATGTGGATCATCATTCCCGTATTGCTCTTTTGCCGGATCTGCCCGTTCACGCTGAGCCGCATGTTCAGGTTGCTGACATTAGGCATCTCGTCACGCGTGGCCAGCCAGGGCCCCAGCGGATTAAATGTATCGCAGCTCTTTCCTTTGCTCCACTGTCCGCCGCGTTCCAACTGGAATTCCCGCTCGGATACATCATGCGAAATGCAGTAACCCGCGATATGCGCTTCCGCCTGGTCGCGCGATTCCAGATAGCGCGCTTCAGTTCCAATGATGACGCCGAGTTCGACCTCCCAATCCGTTTTCGTGCTGCGCCGCGGGATCAGCAGGTCGTCATTCGGGCCAACCATAGCATTCGCCGCCTTCATGAAGAGCTTGGGCTCCTTGGGCACTTCCGCCCCGGTTTCCTTGGCGTGATCGGAATAGTTCAGCCCCACGCAGACTATTTTTCCTGGCCGTGCCACGGGCGCCGCCCAGCGCACTCCTTCCGCCACTTCCGGCAACTCGGCAGGGCTTGCAGAGGAAAGTCTGGCCGCCAGCTTCTTCAGTCCATCGGCCGCGAAAAACGCCGCATCCCAATCGCGAAACCACGCTGAGGCATCTCGCCTCTTACCCGCAATCAATACGCCGGACTTCTCCTGCCCCTTAGCTCCAAACCGGATCAGTCTCATCGCTCACTCCGTATGATGATTCTACCGCTCCTACTTTAACAGCATCCGCTCCCGGCCATAGCAGCAATCGCATTAACCACACCAGCTGTATGCTGCAACCGTTGTATATTTGTACTTCCCGTATTCGAAGTGGTCCTTGTTCTTCCTCGGGAGGCGCACTACATGCTCACATCCTGGTTCGGCGAATTCATGGGTACTTTTGTTCTGATTCTCCTCGGCGAGGGAGTTAACGCCGGGGTCCTGCTTCGAAAATCCAAAGCCGAAAATTCCGGCTGGCTCGTCATCACCACCGGATGGGGACTCGCGGTCATGTGCGGCGTGTTCACCGCCATCGCCTGTGGCAGCCCCGGCGCGCATCTCAATCCGGCGGTGACTCTCGGCTTCGCCCTAAGAAGCCACGATTTCACACAAGTCTTGCCTTTCTTCGCCGCGCAACTCTGCGGCGCAATCGCCGGCGCCACGCTTGTCTGGCTGCACTATCTCCCGCATTGGCGGGAAACGCCCGACGCCCCTGCGAAACTTGCGGTGTTCTCCACGTCCCCGGCCATTCGCACCTTCCCCGCCAATTTCCTGAGTGAGGTCATCGGCACCTTCGTGCTCGTGTTTGTGGTCAGCGCCATCTTCTCGAAACATGTGGCCGCTACGGGGCCCGCGGCGGGCCTCGGCCCGTATCTTGTCGGGAGTCTGGTGTGGGGCATCGGCCTCTCCCTCGGCGGCACGACCGGCTACGCGATTAATCCTGCGCGCGACCTTGGCCCCCGCATCGCCCACGCCCTTCTTCCAATCGCCGGGAAAGGAACCTCCGACTGGGGTTACGCCCCCATCCCCGTTTTCGGCCCACTCGCCGGCGGCGCATTGGCGGGCCTGCTGGTGCGATTGCTGGCACTGTAGCGGCATCCTATTGTCGGCCCGCTTGCTCCGTCGCTTGCCCCGGGTTGTGAGGGAAAGCAGACGTCACGCGCCGCTTCACCTAGCTCGACTAGACTTTTTGGGCTAATCGCAAACGTTACCTTGTGACCCCCGTCATTTGGTCCCTCGCTCGTTTTGTGATAATCAGAAGAGTAGGGTCATGCCTCCTAAAGTCAAATGGGGAGTTCTGAGCGCCGCGAACATCGCTACGCGCCACGTCATCCCCGCCATGCAACAGTGCGAATGGGCCGAAATCACCGCCATCGCTTCGCGCTCCATCGAAAAAGCGAAAAACGTCGCCGCACAGTTTTCCATCCCCAAAGCCTACGGCTCCTATGAAGAACTCCTCGCCGATCGCGAGGTCGAGGCCATCTACAATCCCCTACCCAATCACATGCATGTCGAGTGGTCCATCCGCGCCGCAAGCCACATCAAACATGTGCTCTGCGAAAAGCCCATCGGTTGCAATACCGCGGAAGCGCGCCGCCTGCGCGATGCTCGCGATGAATATGGGGTGAAGATTGGCGAAGCCTTTATGGTCCGCACGCATCCTCAGTGGTTGCGCACGCGCGAGCTTATTCGCGCCGGGCGCATCGGCAAGCTGCGCTCGGCATCCGGTTTTTTCAGTTACCTAAATACGGATCCGGCGGACCCGCGCAATATCGCCGATTATGGCGGTGGCGCGCTGCTGGACATCGGCTGCTACCCGGTGAAGACCTCGCGTTTCGTGTTTGGCGATGAGCCGGAGCGCGTTTTCGCCTGTATCGAGCGCGATCCCAGTTTCAAGACCGATCGCCTCACATCAGCGATTCTCGAGTTCCCCACCGGACAGAGCATCTTTACCGCCAGCACACAGCTCGTTGACTACCAAAAGATGCAGTTCTTCGGCACCGAAGGCCGCATCGACATCGAGATTCCGTTCAACGCCCCCACGGACAAGCCTGCGCGCATTTTTATAGATAATGGCAAGGAACTCTACGCCGGCGGCAGCGCGATCACCGAATCCTTTCCCGTGTGCAATCAATACACGATCCAGGGTGATGTTTTCTCGCAGGCCATTCGCGAAAACAAGGAAGTCCCCAATCCCCTGGAAGATGCCATCTGCAACATGGCGGTCATTGACGCGCTCTTCCGCTCCGCCGAATCCGGCCGCTGGGAAGTTCCCGCGCCTCTGTAATCTCCAATCCCCTTTCGTGCGCTTCCCCGAGTGGTGCGGGACCGCTGCACCCTCTCTCGGGAAGCCTAACCTCATATCTGAATCTGAAGAGGGATTCCTCCACTCCGGGACGGCTTACACCGCCGTCCCTCCGGTCGGGATGACAGATTTTGGGTGGTTGCTGAGGTGGGAGAACTTCGGCGAAGTTGGATTCTCCAGGGAGAATTCATTAATACAAAACAAGATGCGTTTACATGTGATTTATCAACTAAAGGAGCTGCCCCAAAAATAAAAAGGGCGTGATCGCGGCTACTCTAATCGTAATATTCCTGCCCCAGGTGGGTAATCAGATCCTCTCCCATCATCCAGCGCAGGGTGTTTTTCAATTTCATTAGCTGGATGAAGAGGTCGTGCTCCGGATACAATTCCGGCGCGGTCATCGGCGACTTGAAATAGAAGCTGAGCCACTCCTGAATTCCCCGCATGCCCGCGCGCTGCGCCAGGTCCAGGAACAACACCAGGTCCAGCACGATCGGCGCGGCCAAGATGGAATCGCGGCACAGGAAATCCACCTTGATCTGCATCGGGTAGCCCAGCCACCCGAAGATATCAATATTGTCCCAGCCCTCTTTGTTGTCGCCGCGCGGCGGGTAGTAGTTGATGCGCACCTTGTGGAAAATCTTCTTGTAGAGATCGGGATACAGATGCGGCTGCAAAATAAAATCCAGCGCGCCTAGCTTCGATTCTTCCTTCGTCTTGAAGGAGCCGGGGTCCTCCAGCACTTCGCCGTCGCGGTTGCCCAGGATATTCGTCGAAAACCACCCGTTCAGCCCCAGCATGCGCGCCTTGAACGCGGGTGCCAGCACCGTCTTGAGCAGCGTCTGCCCGGTTTTAAAGTCCTTGCCCGCGATCGGCACCTTGTGTTCCTGCGCTAGTTGCCGCAACGCAGGCACGTCCACGGTCAGGTTCGGCGCGCCGTTACCATACGCGATGCCGCTGGTAATGGCCGCCCACGCATACAGCATCGAGGGCGCAATCGCCGGATGATTCTCTTTCATCGCGGCTTCAAATGTTTCCGGCGTGGCGTGAACTTCATGCTGCTTCATGAACACTTCCGTCGAGCCGCACCACAGCATCACCAGACGCGAGCAGCCGTGCTTTTTCTTGAACTTCGCGATGTCATCCTTCACCTGCAGCGCGATGTCGTACTTCGTCTTCCCCTTCTTCACATTCTTGCCGTCCAACCTCTTCACGTAATCGTGATCAAACGCGGCGGACATCGGCTTGATCTTCGAGAGGAACGTCTTCACCAGAGCCAGATGATTCGCATCCAGCACGCCCGCCTTCGCCGCCGCTTCGTAGGAACTGTCCGGGAAAATATCCCAGCCGCCGAAGATCATGTCTTCCAGCCTTGCCAGCTTCACAAAATCCTTAATTTTTGGCGAGCGCCCTTCCGTGCGCTTCCCCAGGCGAATCGTGGCCATCTGCGTGAGTGACCCGACCGGTAGCGCTTTCTTCGTGCGCACCAGCTCTACGCCGGCCATGAACGTGGTGGCCACGGCGCCCATTCCCGGCAACAGCACCCCGAGTTTTCCCCTCGGCGCAGCAATCTTCGTTGGCTTTTCCATGAAATTCCTCGGTTGAATTGTAGGTGGAACTACACACGGCCCGCCTGTGTTGATTCCAGGCTGTAGCCCAAACATTTCATTTTGTAGGATGCGCCAAAGATATGCAAATAAAAACGCTGGCGGGTAGCGCGTCAGTTTGGAAAACAGAGCCCTAGTGGAAAGGGATGTGTTTCCGAGTGCGCCGTGATCCGCCCAGAATCGTTGGCAAGCATTAGTGGAACTGCCCGTTTATGCCAATAAACCGATTTCTGCAGCGCGTCTGGCGCGCGCACGCCGGACACGGTCGCGATTGCCGCATCGGCGGTCGTTGCACCAGCGCCGCGTGCTTCCTTTGGTCATATCGAAGAAAATCCATCCGCACCCCGTGTTCGGACAGATTTTTAATCTGTGGCGGCGATGCCCGGCTAGCAGCTCCACAAACGACGCTGCGGCCCGGGACCGCACCCATGACCAATCCCGGCTCACTGGCCGTAGCTCTGCGCGCAACGAACCGTGGTTGGCAGAAATTTGCTGATAGGCCGGCGTGCTCAGAGCTTGATTCAGGAGCTTCAAATCGCCGCGGCCAGTTTTGCGTCCCGACGAAACCTTCTCCGCCATTTGCCTCAAGTGAGTCCGAAGTTCCGCCATTTCTGCATGCGCTGCCGATGTCGGGCCCTGCAGCCGCAATCCCCAATGACGCAGAAACACACGGACCCAGCTCGAATCCAACAGGAAATCGGTCACGTTGCCAAAGCCGTCCCGGTAGAGGCTGTTCATTAAGTCCAAGCATAAAAACTGCCGGCCGAACCCTTCCCGCAGGTATCGCCCCGCAGTCACTTGCCCTTGGTAACGAGATAACAACGCGTGACCCATTACAGTCAAGTCCTTGATCCTGTAACGAGTATATGGCATTATTGGTCGTTACGCAAGCGAGTCCGGTAAGCGTAGTCAGCCGTGCTCGGAGAGGAGAGGCTTATGATCGCACGCATTTGGCATGGGGTAACCGACATTGCGCATGCGGACGAGTATCTGAATCGCACGCGAAACGTGGGGTTGCCGGATTACAGGAGCGTCCCCGGAAACATAAGTGCGTATGCTCTGCGTCGTGTCGAAGGGGACCGCGCTCACTTTCTAACGCTCACGTTCTGGGAGTCCCGCGACGCGATTGTGAGATTTGCCGGTCAGGATATTGAGCGTGCGAAGTATTACGATTTCGACAAGGATTTCCTGCTCAAACTGGAACCGACCGTTAGACACTACGAAATCTTTGACCGTTAGGAACAAACTCCAGCGATGAGGCGGCTAGTATCCCCGTTTCTGACGATAACTCCAGGCTGGCCGGCTATTGGGAAGTGATCCAAGATTGGCCTTCCGGGCTGAGCACTACCCGCTGTCCCGTGCGAGATACTTCATTGCTTTGGGGCTCTCCGGTTCGACTAGCGAATCATCGCGGCAAGCAACAACCGGCTTCTCGATGTTTCCGCCTCATTGCTCTGGTTTGCACGCCCCGGCCAGTTCCAGGTCCACTTGCACCGCGGGCTTCACCTTCAGCAGCCAGTTGCTCGGGTCTTCCAGGCCCCATTGGATGTATGGCACCTCGAACTTGGCCGTGCCCTTCCATTTTCCGCTGCCCATCTCCGCATGCACCGGAACGGTCAGTTCGTGCTCGCTTCCATGCAGCAGGAAGATTCCGTGCAACTGCACATCGGAACTGCCCGAAGCCGCGACCTTGCCCTCGACCTGCGTGGGCCGAAACGCCACATCCGGATACTTGGCGCTCTCCAGCACCACTTTGTGCATCTTCTCGTCGCGCGAACTGTTGCCGCTCTCACCGCTCGTGGCAAACACCACAATCTCTCCGCCCGCTTTTCCCGTCTCCGGATCAAAGCGTAGCGCTCCGCTCTTCACCGCAAACGTGCCGTGCACCGTGTGCAGCGTGCTATCCACCGTCCAACGCACCTTCGATTGGCCCGGGTCCACGATCAGGGAAAACTCCGAAGACGCCGCGGTTGCTGCCTGCTCTTCATGCATTCTAGGCGGCGCCGCGCTCGCGGAAAGAAGCACCGCCAGCGCTGCCAGTGCGCTTGCTCCGATTCCCAATGACTTCCAGTCTTTCGCTCGCATGGAACTCCTCTTCCCTATAATCATGCGGTCAAAAACTGCCAGCCCAGTTCTAGGCCCGTACCTACTATCTGCGCGCGCGACGCCCGGCCCACGTGCACCGCCAGCAAGTCCTCAAACAATTGCGGCTTCGACGCCAGCGCCGTGAACGAACGCTGGCGCAATCCCTCATTTCGCCCCAGCAGGAGCATAAGTTTCCCCATCCTCATGGGACGCCGCGCCAATTCCCGGTGTGCGCGTTCGTAGCTCGAAAGGTCGTTGCACTCCATCGCCACCGCCAGCGCCTGCGCCTGCCGGAACGCCAACCGCAACCCCTCTCCGGTAATGGCATCCACTCCGCCGGAAGCGTCGCCCACCAGCGCCACATTTCCGCGCGTCACCCTCTTGAGTCTGTGCATGGCCGTGATCGCGCCGCGCTCCCGGCTCGCCAGTTCCGCCCGGCACAGCCGCTCACGCAGTTCCGGCAACTCCTCCAGAACCTTCGCGAAGTCCGCATCCTCGGGACATTCCGCCAGCGCCACGATGCACACTTCCTCGGCCCCAATCGGTGTAACGTACGCCTGCGCCCGTTTGCCCCAGTGAACTTCCGCGTAGGGCGACCACGGCTTGATGTGATAATGCCGCCGCGTGGCATGTCTCCAAGTGTTTCGTGTACTGGCTTCCAATCCGCTCCACCTTCGCATGCGGGAAGAGCTTCCATCCGCGCCGATAATCCACCGCGCCGCAATTTCCCCGCGCGCGTATCGCACGACGCTCCTGGCAATTCCCATCACCGTAGTTTGCCAGCGCAATTGCACGCCGCACGCCTCTGCCCGCTCCAGCAATTTTCGGTGCAACAGCGTCCGCCGAATTCCGATGCCCTGCCCCGCGGCGAATTCGGCGCTCACTTGCGTGCCCTTCTCCACGAAGCGGATTCCTCGGAATCTGCACCCATCTTCGCTGCTCACCGCAATCCCCAGTTCGGCCAAGGCTTCTTGCGTCTGGGGCAAAAGCCCTTCGCCGCAAGCCTTGTCAATCAGGGGTTTCAGGCTATCAACGACAATGGCCGATAAACCTCTCTGGCGTGCCGCAATCGCCGCCGCGAGTCCCGCCGGCCCTCCGCCGATCATGCATACATCCGCTCTTTCCATGCCCCGATGTTCCGCCTCCATCCGGTCAGCGCCATGCCTGGTCGTTATTTTACAGACTGTTTAATGCTGCCCCTCACGGGCAGCCACGGCCGGTTTGCAATCCCGGGGTAAGACTTGCCTGCAAAGTTTTGCTTAACTTTTCCGCCGCACCTCAAAATGGATGCCTGCACGCTTAGTCGAGATGCCCTCTCGATGCAACATTCAACAACAATTTCAGCAAAGTGCACCTCCGCGCCGTTTCCTGCCGCTCAAAACAAGCAAACTGGCGCGAGAAGACGCTTCCCTGTCATCCATAATCTGCGCTTATTTTACATAGCACTTCTATTAATTTGACTCATCCCCCCTCGTGCCCTCAACCTAGGGGTTGTCTGGGGCGTGCGCGCTGCCGCGTAGCACCTCGCCAATTGTGGTGTAGTCTGCATTCCTGGATTACCGGACGACGCGCCTCGTGCCAGGAAATCGTTCTGCGGTCTCGTCCGCAGGCGCATGGGAATGATGGTAGCCTTTGTGCTACCCAACTCTGGAGTTTTGGGGCCATCCTCCAGACGGGATGATGGCCCCGATTTGTTTTTCGTTTCTTGCGCGCAGTTGGGAGGGACGCCGCTGTGACCGAACGTTCGCTGAAGTCCCGCAGTTCCGCTCTGGTGGATGGCAACAACCGCGCGCCTGCTCGCGCCATGCTGCGCGCTTCCGGGCTCAAAGACGACGATTTCACCAAGCCGCTCATCGGCATCGCCAACACCTGGATCGAGATCGGACCCTGCAACTACCATCTTCGCGAACTGGCCGAGCACGTGCGCGCCGGCATCCGCGCCGCCGGTGGCACGCCCCTGGAATTCAATACGGTTTCCATTTCCGACGGCATCACCATGGGCACTGACGGCATGCGTGCCTCGCTGATCAGCCGCGAAGTCATCGCCGACTCGATCGAACTCGTATCCCGCGGCAATCTTTTCGATGGCCTGGTCGTGCTGGTGGGCTGCGACAAAACGATTCCCGGCGGCATCATGGCTCTGGCTCGCTTGAATATTCCCGGACTCGTTCTCTATGGCGGCTCCATTGCGCCCGGCCAATTTGAGGGCCATTCGGTCACAATTCAGGATGTTTACGAAGCCGTTGGGGCGCACGCGCGCGGAAAAATTACGGATAAGCAACTGAAAGAACTCGAATGCTCCGCTTGCCCTGGCGTGGGGGCCTGCGGCGGGCAGTTCACCGCCAACACCATGGCCCTGGTCTGCGAATTCCTGGGAATCGCTCCCATGGGCGCCTCCAGCATTCCCGCAACGGACAAGGGTAAAGCGAAAGCGGGCGAACTGGCCGGCAAGTTGGCCATGGATCTTCTCCGCAAAGACCTCACGCCGCTGAAAATTATCACCAAAACGGCCATCGAAAATGCCATCGCGGGAGTCGCCGCCACCGGCGGATCCACCAACTCCGTTCTGCATCTCCTCGCCATTGCCCGCGAAGCGGGAATTTCTCTCTCTATCGACGATTTTGATCGCATCAGTTCGCGCACGCCCATCCTCGCTGACTTAAAACCTGGAGGACGATTTGTCGCAACCGATCTATATGCAGCAGGCGGCACTCCGCTCGTCGCAAAGCGTATGCTTGAAGCTGGCCTCATCAAAGGGGACGCCATCACCGTCACCGGCCGCAGCCTCGCCCAGGAAGCGTCCGCTGCAAAAGAAACCCCGGGCCAGGAAGTTGTCCGCACAAAAAACAACCCGCTCAAATCGACGGGCGGCTTAGTCATTCTTCACGGCAATCTCTCTCCGGAAGGTTGCGTCATCAAGGTTGCTGGAAACAACACGCAAACTTTCCGCGGCCCCGCGCGCGTTTTCGACGGTGAAGAAGCCGCGTTTGCTGCGGTCAACAACAGCCAAATCAAAGCCGGCGATGTGGTCGTGATTCGCTATGAAGGCCCGCGCGGCGGGCCCGGTATGCGCGAGATGCTCGCGGTGACCGCGGCGCTGGTCGGCGCAGGTCTTGGCGATTCCGTCGCGCTGCTGACGGACGGGCGTTTCTCAGGCGCCACGCATGGCCTCATGGCCGGCCACGTCGCGCCCGAAGCCGTCGTTGGCGGCGCCATCGCCGCGCTTCGCGATGGCGACACTATCGTATTCGACATTCCCAAGCGCTCTCTTTCCGTCGAATTGACCGACGCTGAAATCCGGCAGCGTCTCGCTACCTGGAAAGCGCCCAAGCCCCGTTTCACCACTGGCGTCATGGCCAAGTACGCTTATCTCGTTTCCTCCTCCTCGCTGGGCGCCGTCACTTCCCTGCCCGATACTTTTTCATCCGGTTCCCTGCCGGGATCCTCGGGGAGAACTTTATGAAGATGACTGGTGCGGAAATCCTTTGTGAAACACTGACGCGCCTCGGCGTGCGTCACATCTTTGGCTATCCCGGCGGCGCGATTCTTCCGGTCTACGACGCGCTCGGCAAATCCAAGTTGCACCACATTCTGGTGCGCCACGAGCAGGGGGCCACACACATGGCCGATGGCTATGCGCGCGCCACGGGCGGCATCGGTGTCGCCATGGCTACTTCCGGCCCCGGCGCCACCAACATGGTTACCGGCATTGCCACGGCCATGCTCGACTCTTCCCCGGTGGTCTGCATCACCGGACAGGTCAGCAGCAAGGTACTCGGCTCCGATGCCTTTCAGGAAGTGGACATCACCGGCATCACCATGCCGATCACCAAATACAACGTGGTGGTCTCCAGGGCAGAAGATATCGCGCGCACGCTCCGCGAAGTTTTCATCATCGCCCAGTCCGGACGTCCCGGCCCAGTGCTCCTTGACTTCACCAAGGACGCGCAACAGGCCTCCACCGAATTCGATTGGGAGGCAAGCGCTCCGAACTTGCCAGTCAAGCGCATCCGCAACAACCACAAACAGGACGAATTCGACTGCGCCGTCGAGTTGCTCAACACCGCCAAGCGCCCCGTGATTCTCGCCGGCCGCGGCGTCATGCTCTCCGGCGCCATGCGCAAGCTCGAGGAATTCGTGCGCACCAGCAACATCCCGGTGGCCATGACGCTTCTCGGCATTGGATGCTTTCCGGCCAGCGATCCGATGAACCTGGGCATGATGGGCATGCACGGCGAAGCCTGGGTCAACACTGCTATTCAGGAAGCCGACCTGCTGATCGCCGTGGGCATGCGCTTCGACGATCGCGTCACCGGCGACCTGCGCACCTATGCGCGCAATGCCCGCAAAATCCACATCGAAGTGGATCGCGCCGAAATCAACAAGAACGTCAAGGTGGACGCTGCGTTGATAGGCGACGCGGGGGAAACTCTAACCAGACTTCTGCCGCACATCCACGAGCGCGATCACTCTTCCTGGCTGGCGCATATCAAGGAGCTCAAAGGCGATTCCGCCGTGCGCGATATTCAGAGCCTGCCGGACAGCGGCCATCTGTACGCCGCGCACGTGATCAACGATTTGTGGAAAGTCACCAAAGGCGAGGCCATCGTGGTCACCGACGTGGGCCAGCATCAGATGTGGGAGGCGCAGTATTACCACCACGACCGCCCGCGCTCGCTGATCACTTCCGGCGGGCTCGGCACCATGGGATTTGCCCTGCCGGCTGCGATTGGCGCAAAATTCGCGCGGCCCGACGCCGAAGTTTGGGCGCTGGTCGGCGATGGCGGTTTCCAGATGACTTCCTGCGAACTGGCCACGATCGTTCAGGAAAAGATCAACATCAAGATCGCCATCATCAACAACGGCTATCTGGGGATGGTGCGCCAGTGGCAGGAGTTTTTCTACGACAAGCGGTACGTGGCCACGCCGCTGGTCGCGCCGGACTTTGTTTCGCTGGCGAATGCCTTCGGAATCCGCGGGGAACGCATCACCTCGCGCGCGGAAGTCGTTTCCACCATTGAATCGGCGCGTCACACCGAGCAACCCGTCCTGCTTGACTTCCGCGTGGAGCAGGAAGATTCCGTGTATCCAATGGTGGCGGCCGGCGCGTCGCTCCACGATATGATTCGCCGGCCCAACAGCCCGCTGGTGGAATCTGCCACGGAACCCTAGAGGCGTTCGCTTTCGCCGGCCTCCTGTGCTTTTGCAGGAGTCCAGCAGTGCTGGACCCCATGCAAGCAAGGCGTAAAGTCTCATGTCATCCCGATCCCGCAAAGCGGGAGAGGGATCTGCTTTTCGCAAGAGGTCCAGCCCCGCTGGACGCGCTCCCGGTAAAATGAAATCATAAGCCGGGATATTGCACTGTCCCTGACCCAGTCGGGAGCAGCGGCAGGATTAGGAAAATTGAGGATCGCATGCAAACCATCGTTGCTTACGTCGAAAACAAGCCTGGAGTACTGAATCGGGTCGCTTCCCTCACCCGGCGGCTGGCCATCAACATTGATTCCCTCACTGTCGGGCCCACTGAAAACGAAGCGATTGCCCGCATGACTCTTTGCGCGCACACGGATGAGCGCGGCGCCCACCGCCTGGAAGCCAGCCTGGAAAAGCTGGTGGATGTCCTGCTGGCCGAAAATATCACCGACCGCTCCATGCTGGAGCGCGATCTGGCGCTCATCAAGGTTTCCGCCGACCAGCAGAACCGCCCCCACTTGATGGAACTCATCAAGGTGTTTCGCGCGCGCGTGGTGGACGTCGCCCCCGAATCCTTGATCGTGGAAGTTTCCGGCACGGTGGACAAAATCGACGGCCTGCTGGAGGTTTTGCGTCCATTCGGGGTGCTGGAGATGGCCCGCACCGGACGCATCGCCATGACGCGCGGCAACGATTTGCTGCGTCCCCCATCCGCGGCTGACGCTGCCCCAGTCAAGCCCGCTCCCTCCGCCAAATAATTCCGCCGGGTTCCGGCAATGCTGCACGACGAGTGGCATGATCTCAACAAATCGAAAGGTTTTCGGCCGTCCGCGGCCACGAAAGGAACAACGAACACAATGGCAAATCTCTACTACGACAAGGATGCTGACCTCTCACTGATTCAGAAAAAGAAGGTCGCGATTATCGGCTACGGCTCGCAGGGCCACGCCCATGCGTTGAATCTGCGCGATTCCGGCGTCTCCGTGGTCGTTGGGCTCCTGCCGGGCAGCGCTTCGCGCGCCAAGGCGCAAAACGATGGCCTCACCGTGAAAACTCCCGCGGAAGCCGCCGCGTGGGCCGATGTCATCATGATTCTGGCGCCCGATACGCGCCAGCCGAAGCTCTACAAGGAAGCCATCGAGCCGAATCTCACTCCGGGCAAGACATTGATGTTTGCGCACGGCTTCAATATCCGCTTTGGCGCGATCCAGCCGCCGAAGACCGTGGATGTTTCCATGATTGCACCCAAAGCTCCGGGGCACCGCGTGCGCGAAGTTTTCGCCGAAGGCGCTGGCACGCCCGCGCTCCTCGCAGTTGAGCAGGATGCCACCGGCCAGGCCAAAGCGCTGGCGCTCTCCTACGCGAAGGCACTCGGCGCAACGCGCGCCGGGGTGCTCGAAACTACTTTTAGCGAAGAGACCGAGACAGATCTCTTCGGCGAGCAGGCCGTTCTCTGCGGCGGCGTCAGCGAGCTGATCAAGGCAGGCTTCGAGACTTTGGTGAATGCCGGCTATCAACCCGAAGTGGCGTATTTCGAGTGCCTCCACGAAATGAAGCTCATCGTGGATCTGATTTATCGCGGCGGCCTCAGCTACATGCGCTATTCCGTCAGCGACACCGCCGAACAAGGCGACTACCACGCGGGCCCGCGCATTGTCACGGCGCAAACGCGCGAAGCCATGAAGAAGTTGCTGGCGGAAATCCGCGACGGCAGCTTTGCCAAGGCCTGGATCGAAGAAAACGAGAAGGGCTGCCCCAATTTCCTGGCCAAGCGCAAAGCCGAACAGCAGAGCAGCCTCGAGCAGCTGGGGCCGAAGCTGCGGTCCATGATGCCGTTCCTCAATCCCGTGCTTGCGCCGGGCATGTCCGAATCCGCCGCCTCCGCGAAGAAATAATTACTTCATTCCGATTCCGCAATTGGGCTCCAGCCGTCCTGGATCCCTGTTCGGATGTCTTGGGAATCCCCGGTCTTCCCACGGCTGAGGTATTACAAGTGCATGCTACCCTTTCAATACGATACTGATTTGAGATAGTATCGGTTCATCGTTGAAGGTTTGCTCATGTCCAAGCTCAGTCTCCCTGCGCTCATCAACGTCCCTCTCAACGAGCGGATCGAGCAACTCAGCACCAAGCGCCAGGAAATCATCCGGCCTATCCTGGAGCATCCGCGCGATTTCGTCCTGCTCAGCGTGCGCGACGTCGCCAAGCGTTTGCACTCCGATCCCGCGACGATTGTGCGCATCGTGCATGGACTCGGCTTCGCCAACTACAAACAGTTCCGGTCCCACTTGCACGAGCTCTCCCTGGCCTTCGCGACGTCGCTCGACACCATGCGGCAGATTACGCGCGCCGGCGGCAGCGGCACATCGGTCCATGACTGTCTCTTTCACGACCTCAAAAATCTGCAGGGCCTGAAGAACGCCATCGATCCACATCGTTTCAAGTCGCTGGCCAAGCGCGTGTATGCGGCGCGCCGCGTGGTCATACTGGCCGGCGATCTAGCGACCGTGGTGGCGGAATATCTTGGATACCAGCTCAATGCTCTCGGCCTGCCCATCTTTGTCGCCACGTCCTATGGGGAGATCACGCACACGGTGCGTTCGGTGAACCAGAGAGACCTGGTGATCGCCATCAGCTTCCGGCGGGGGCTGAAGCAAACCGTGGAAGGAGCCGAGCAGGCGCGTTCCCGCGAAGCGTACTGCGTGGGCATTGCCGATACGTATCTTTCCCCGCTCGCCCGCGTGTGCAACGAAATCTTTCTTGCCTCCACCGACTGCCTCTCTTTTGGCGCTTCCTACACGGCGCCCATTGCCCTCGCCAACGCTATCCTTACAGCGGTGGGGGAATTCCGCCGCGACCGGACCATGGAAATTGTCCACGCGCTGGACGAAGAACAGCGCAAAGGCTCGCGCTGGTACACGCCGTAGTTTGGGGTGCGGCAGCTTGTTTGCCCTGAATTTCAAAGGTTAGAACGCCGAGCGGCTCGCCGCGGGGCCTGATTTTGCTTTATGATTTCCCGCATGCCAGACAAAGCCAGTTCCAACGAGAATTCCGCGTACCTGCGGCTGGGCACCTCGTCTTTCACCGCCGAAGGCTGGGAGAAGACTTTCTATCCGAAGGGCCTGCAGGCGCGCGATTATCTTTCCTACTATGCGACGCAGTTTGACACGCTGGAGATTGACGCGACCTTCTACCGCATCCCGGCCGAATCCACGGTAAAGGGCTGGTACGCCAAGACGCCGGCGAATTTTCTGTTTGCCCTGAAAGCCCCGCAGGAAATTACGCACGAACGCGTCCTGGTAGATTCCGAGCCGATTCTGAAGGAATTCCTGCGGGTGACCGATCATCTGGGCGAAAAACGCGGGCCGATTCTGTTTCAGTTTCAATACTTCAACAAAAAGACGTTTGCCACGCCCGCGGGTTTTCTAGCGCGGCTGAAACCATTTCTCGAGAAGCTACCCACGGAGCCCCGTTTTGCCTTGGAAATCCGCAACAAAAGCTGGCTGGGCCCGGCGCTCTTCGATCTTTTGCGGAAACACAATGTCGCGCTGGCCCTGATTGACCATCCCTGGATGCCGCGCCCGCGCGAGTGGTCCGCCAAGGGCGACGCCATCACCACTGATTTCACGTACATCCGCTGGCTGGGCGATCGCAAGGCCATCGAGGAGCTGACGAAAACCTGGGACACCACGCTTGTGGACCGTACGCGCGATTTGCAGGACTGGGTGGAAGCCTGCCGCAACTTCCTGAAGCGCAAAATCCGCGTCTTCGCGTTTGCCAACAATCACTATGCGGGCCATGCCCCGGCCACGCTGCGTCTTTTCTCCGAGCTGATGGAGAGGTAGGAAGGCGGTTTTTTAGCGTGCGCTCGGACGACTTTGCCTGATATCTGCAATTGAAGAGGGATTCCTCCACTCCAGGACGGCAAACAGCGCCGTCCCTACGGTCGGAATGACATGTTTTGAGTGGTCATGCAGATACTGGAGATTAGAAAGAAGAGATTGTGATGGGAAAATCAACCCAGGTTGGTTTTGCCCAACTCCGCGACGCGCCGCTCGTAAATCATCTCGCAGAGGCCCTTCTTGTTGTAAAAGCGGAACACGATCTTGTGGCCGGCTTCGATCTTTGCGCGCGACTTCAGCACCGTGCCATTCAAAACCACCCAACTGCCGTTCACCAGGTACTCGCCCTCGCGCCCCTGCAACTCAAAACGTCCATCCGTTTTCAAGGAGAGCGGCGCGGCTTTGCAGGGCACGGCCTTGCCCGCCACCAGCGCCTGCGTGCATTCGTACTCTCCCGCAACCTCTGTGCTCTGCGCCCGAGTCACGCTGGCAGCCAGGAGCGTAGTGACGCCCAGGCCGCCCGCCAGCGCCAGAAGTTTCCCGATTCGGGACCGCATGTCTGCCTCCCAGCAACGAATACAAGTCGAGCAGGTTGTTCGGGACCTCTTCTAAGTTGCAACTCTCTTACCACCAGGTGCTGCACGCCATGTCACAGACAATACGCCAGTTAGCATCCAGTGCAGGCCGCCGTACCAAAGCACTTGGGAACACTTGTTCACATTTCGCACGTCGGAGGGAACTGCTTTGCGGTACTCCCCCGCGAGTACTTACCGGGAGAAGTACCGGTCTATTTCATAAAGCTTGTGTCATTCAATAGGTAACTCTGGGATGGCGGCGCCGTCCTTGCGCGGGTCAGAGGCGCCGTAATTAATGCCTTTGGCAAAATCCCGCAGGACCGCCTGCCCGCCGCCCACGTCCGAGGAAAAGGTGCCGAGGAGGGTGATCTTGTGTCCCTTGGCGGCAAGATCGTCGCGGGTCTTTTGAGAGAAGCGGTTCTCCAGCTCGACGTCGCAGCCTTCAAAGGTACGTTTGGTGAATCGCGGAGCCTCCAGCGCCGCTTGAATGTTCATCTTGAAATCCACGAGATTCGCGATGAACTGCGCGTGCGCCTGCGACTGGTTCCAGCCGCCCATGATGCCGAACGCCATGCGAAGATCGCCCTTCTGCGCAAACCCCGGGATGATGGTGTGGCGGGGACGCTTGCGGCCGGCCAGCGCGTTGGGCGAGCTGGCGTCCAGCGTGAAGAGCGCTCCGCGATTGTGCAGCGCAAAGCCCGTTTCCGGTGCGACAATCCCGGAGCCAAATTCGCTGTAGTTGCTTTGTATCAGCGAAACCATGTTGCCTTCGCGGTCCACCACAGTCAGGTACGTCGTGTCGTTGCCCATGGGCAAATTTCCGGCGGGCACGGCGCAATTCGCGTGCTCCGGGTCAATCAGTTTTGCGCTCTGCGTGGCCCACTCTTTTGAGAGCAGCGCCTGCACGGGCAATTTCTGGCCGCGCGGATCGCCAATGTATCGGGCCATGTCCGCATAAGCAATTTTCTTGGCTTCGATCATGGCGTGGAGCGCTTTGGGGGAGCCGAAGCCATAGTCCTTCTGGCCGAGGGGAAAGGTCTCCATGATGTTGAGCATTTCCAGGGCGGCGATGCCCGTGCCGTTGGGAGGCATTTCGTAGACGGTCCATTCGCGGTAGGTGGTGGAGATGGGCTCGATCCACTCGCTGGAATATTCGCCGAGGTCGGCGGCGGTCATGGTGCCGCCGTGACGCTTCATCGTTTCCAGGATGCGGCGCGCGATTTCGCCTTTGTAAAAGGCGTCGCGGCCGTGTTCGGCAATCTGCTGCAGAGACCAGGCAAGTTCCGGGTTGCGGAAAACCTCGCCGGTCTTCGGCGGGCGATCCTGTGGCAAATAAAGCTTGGCGGCAGTCTCATCGCCGCGGAGGTAGTCCGCGGCACTTGCCCAGTACATCGCCACCCACTCCGTGACCGGGTAGCCATTCTGCGCGGTGTTGATCGCGGCCGCCAAATCTTCGCTGAGCTTCTTGCGCCCGAATTTGTCGGCAAGTTTCTGCCAGCCATCCACAGCGCCGGGGACGGTGATGGTATAAACGCCGGATGCCGGCATTTCGCGCAAGCCGAGTTTGTGGAGCGCTTCGATGGTGAGGCCTTTCGGCGCCCAACCGCTGGCATTCAGGCCATAGAGTTTGTTGGCTTTCGCGTCGTACACGATGGCGAACAAATCCCCGCCAATGCCGTTCATCATCGGGGAGACAACGCCCATCATGGCATTCGTGGCGATCGCGGCATCCACGGCGTTCCCGCCGCGCTCCAGAATGCGCGCACCGGCCTGGGCGGCCAACGGAGATTCCGCGGCCACAATGCCATTCCGCGAAATGACCATGGAACGCGCCTGGGAGCGGTCCTGTGCGGTGGTTGCGACGGGAATCATGCTGCAGGCAAGATACAGCAAAGCGGCTGGCGTTGCGAAGTAGCGTCTCAAGCGGCCATACCTCATTCCCGAAAATGCAAGAGTTGCAATACCGCCAAATTTCGCCAAGGTGCCAGCACTGTATCGCGGGACAAGCAGTCCCGCAAGAGGGCGGACGCGAGGGAAGTGGTTCAGTTTCCGGTTATGGCTAATCAAGCACTTACCACTAAAAGTAAAGAATACACGATTCAAGCAAATTTGGTCCAGATGGAATTGACCCGTTATTTCAGCAGAGCAGCGTCCCTGCAAAACGCATATCGGTCTCCTGACCTCGCAACGTCGAACCGGCCTCGACCAAGGTAAAAGTCTCTCCACGCGTCGGGCTGCACATCGCATATCTCTACACAGCCTCTTTTCTGTGTTAGGCACCCCAACTGAAAGTGCCACGCATGTTGCCGCTCAACCCCGGTTGCTTGCGGCAGGACTGAGGCCATCAATTGATAGCCTTTGTTGGGATAGTCGGACGCAGCCATGATTAGGTCGTTTCGCGCAATTCGGTAAGAATCGGATACTTTTGCCTCCACTGCGCGTCCACCCAACAAAGTAGTCTCTTCGGCACCGACTCCACGCCACTGGCCGTCTGGCGTCCTGAACACCGCGGAGAACGAGTATCCACACACCTTCCCGTCCTTAATGATGATGTCTGCGGTCCCGTTCCAGTATCGAAGGCCTGACCATTTCGAGAACGGGAATCTCATCAGCATCCGTGAAACTAACGGCTTCTGAATAACGATTTGATATTGGCACCGCTCGAAATACCCATCCGAGCAATCGAAGATCCCCCAATCTGAGTAAGTCTTCACTGTGCCGTACTTGTCTGCAATTCGTTTGGCCTCTTGGTAGGAAGATTCGCCCACGCGGAGTGCGCGGAGGTCATTTAGAAGGCTCACAACCCTGTCCCCCGCAGAAGAAAGCTGTCGATGGAAAGACCAAGCACCCAAGGCGGCGAGTCCAATTATGAGCAGCAGAAAGACGCCGAACAATCTGAGCAAGGTTCTTCTCATACCGATGGACGAATCATGAACTATTTCGATCAATCCTTGCAAGGGCCTGAACGAATCATTCTGTCGGTGCCCGCCCACCTAATCGGAGACTGACCCGCGACGGATGCGAGAGGCCAGTTTCCACCTGCAGACCAGGATACGCGACAATCGCTGCACTGCCCGTTGGACCGGCAGGCAGAATCCGATAGAATGCTGCCGTGCCCGATACTCCTCCCCGAAAACCGAAAGCTCCGCCTGCTGACCCGGCCGTGGCACGCATGAACGCGCTCGTCGCGGGCCGCAACTCCGATCCCTTTGGGGTTCTTGGCCCGCAGCCCATTGAGACGCCCGCAGGGCGCCGTTGGCTCGTGCGCATTCTGCAGCCGCGCGCGGTGGAAGCTCATCTCCTTTGGGGTGGGGAAACTGCTCCGTTGCCCATGAAAAAAATCCGGCCGGAGGGCGTCTACGAGGTGGAGCTTCCGCTGGTGAGCGACCTGGCGCCGGCTCCTTCGAGTTATCGCATTCGCTGCCGCATGGATTATGGCGCGGTGGTCGAAGGCCACGACGCTTACGCCTTTCCGTATCTGCTCAGCGAATTCGATCTCTACCTGATGGGCGAAGGCCGTCACTACGACACCTACGACAAACTGGGCGCGCACATCAAAACGGTGGACGGCGTTTCCGGCGTGCACTTTGCCGTGTGGGCTCCCAGCGCGCGGCGCGTCAGCGTGGTGGGCGACTTCAACGGCTGGGACGGCCGCATCCATCCGATGCGCACGCGCGGCTCTTCGGGGATCTGGGAGTTGTTTCTGCCCGAGCTCGGCGAGGGCGCGATCTACAAATACGAAATCATCGGCCCACGCGGCGAAATGCTGCCGCTGAAGGCCGATCCTTACGGCTTCTTTTCGGAGTTGCGGCCGAACACGGGTTCGGTTGTGGCGCGCCTGGACAAGCACAACTGGGGGGACGGCGACTGGATGACGCAGCGCACGCAGAGGAATTGGCTGCAGCAGCCGATTTCCGTGTACGAAGTGCATCTCGGCTCATGGCGCCGCATGCCTGAAGATCAGAACCGCTGGCTCACCTACCTCGAGCTGGCGGACCAACTGATTCCTTACGTGAAGGATCTCGGCTACACGCACATTGAATTGCTGCCGGTGATGGAGCATCCGTTCGATGGTTCGTGGGGCTATCAAACGCTCGGTTATTTCGCCGCCACCAGCCGTTATGGAACGCCCACGGAGTTTATGGCCTTTGTGGACCGCTGCCATCAGGCGGGAATTGGAGTGCTCCTGGATTGGACGCCGGCCCACTTCCCGCGCGACTCCCACGGGCTGAGTCTTTTTGATGGCACGCACCTCTACGAACATTCCGACCCGCGGCAGGGCACACATCCCGACTGGGGCACGCTGGTTTACAACTACGGCCGCAACGAAGTCCAGAATTTCCTGATCTCCAATGCGCTGTTTTGGCTGGACAAGTATCACATTGACGGGCTGCGCGTGGATGCGGTCGCCTCCATGTTGTACCTGGACTATTCGCGCAAGGAGGGCGAGTGGATCCCGAACCGCTACGGCGGGCGCGAGAATCTGGATGCCATCGATTTTTTGAAACGGATGAATGAAGTGGCGTACTTGCGATTCCCCGGCGTGCTGACCATCGCGGAGGAGTCCACGGCGTGGCCCAGCGTTTCGCGCCCGACGTATCTCGGCGGACTGGGGTTCAGCCTGAAGTGGAACATGGGCTGGATGAACGACACGCTGCAGTATTTTTCCAAGGACCCCGTTTTCCGGCGCTACGAACACAACAAGCTGACGTTTTCGATGCTCTACGCCTTCTCCGAAAACTTCATGCTGCCCTTCTCCCACGATGAAGTGGTGCACGGTAAGAATTCACTGCTGCACAAAATGCCGGGGGACATGTGGCAGCAGTTCGCGAATTTGCGGCTGCTGTTCGCCTATCAATACGCGCATCCTGGGAAGAAGCTGCTGTTCATGGGGCAGGAGTTCGGGCAGCGGAACGAGTGGTACGAAGCGAGCAGCCTGGACTGGCATTTGCTGCAATACGAATCGCATCGCGGCGTGCAGAATCTGGTGCGCGACCTCAATCGCCTGCTCGCTGCGGAGCCGGCGCTGCATCAAGTGGATTTCGATTGGCAGGGCTTTGAGTGGATTGACGCGAACGATTCGGACAACAGCGTGTATTCGTTTATCCGCCGCGGCAAAAATCCCGACGACGTGATTCTGGCGGTTCTAAATTGCACGCCGGTGGTGCGCTATGGCTATCGCCTGGGTGTGCCGTGCGCGGGGCATTATGAAGAAGTGCTGAACACCGATGCCGCAATTTACGGCGGCTCCAATGTAGGCAATCTGGGCGGCATGAACGCCGACGAGCACGCCTGGCAAGGCCGCTGCCAGTCGCTCGCGCTGACGCTGCCGCCGCTCGCCGCCGTGTTCCTCAAGTGGCGTCAAGCCTGAAACTCCTCAATTCCTCCAAGTATCTGGACAATCAGACACGCAGGACGGCAATACTAGAATCGCGGCGAGTGACGAGAAGCATGGCGCAAGTGCAGGACTTCCACAATGCGCCGGTCTTCACGGAGCCGGTAATAAACCAGAATCGGACTGTGCAACAGCTTGCGCACTCGCGACCGTTTGCGGATTGCGCCGCCCATGCGGGGGAGACGAGTCAGCAGCTCGACGTGGTCGAGCAAGGAGCTACCAAAGCGCGAGGCAGCCTCGCCGTCATCTTCGGCAATATGGCCGATGATGGCCGCAAGATCGCCTAACGCTCTTTCCGTGAAGAGGAGGCGGTAATCCACTTGGGCAGCCGTTTCCGGACTTCTTCGATGGGTACCGTGCGGCCAGCCTTGGCATCGCGCAGACCCTCGTCAATTGCGGCTAGCGTCTTTTCGTCCTCGTCGTCGTCTATGACGGGATCGGTCTTTTCAAGCTCGAAGTCTTTCGCCTTGGTCATCACCACATGCTAGACCCTATCTTCTGCCGATGCAACAGGCGGGCGGCGCAGGCTTAACGCACTGTGACGGCTCCGGGTGGTCACCGAAGACGGCTTGGACCACCAGATCGTTTACAATTCATTAATCGCCAGGGACTCTCCCAACTGATATCTTGACTTCGTGCCGCGCGTATTCATCCTTGAGCCAGCACAACACGCCAAACCCTAGGAGTGGCGGTTTTGCTGGAGGAGGAATCTCCATGCCCCCGCAAAAAATCGTAATCCTCGATGGAACTGCGTCTTCCGATCATGACCTCTTGCCCATTCTCGGCGTGCTGTCCGAGGTGCTCAAAGGAGACAGCGCTCACATCGAGACCTTCCCCTTGCGCGAAATGAAACTGGCCCACTGCCTTGGTTGTTTTGGATGTTGGGTGAAGACGCCAGGAATATGTGTTGAGGCGGATGCCGGCCGCGAGGTCGCCAAGGCCGTCATCCAGAGCGACATAACGGTTTGGTTTACGCCCGTGACTTTCGGAGGCTACTCGCCGGAACTGAAAAAAATGATAGACCGACTCGTCCAGGTCGCTTCCCCTTTCTTTGAGATGGATCACGGGGAAGTTCACCACCCGCCCCGCTATGCACATCGCCCACGTCTTCTGATGGTTGGAGTCCAGCGCCGTCCCGACTCCCATGAGGCTCATATCTTCAAGACTCTGGCCGGCAGGAACGCCATCAATTTCCATCCGCCGAGCTACGCTGCGGAAGTCGTTCTTACCACGGATGACGGCGATGCGCTCCGCCAGCGCTTTCAGGCACTCTTGACAAGGAACGACGCTTTGCCTTTCGGCGAGCTGGCCGCGTCGCTGATGCCCCCGCCAGTTGCCCTGAGCACACCTTTTGCCGGTCCGGACAGCGCGCGGCGCGCCTTGCTCATCGTGGGCAGCCCCAAAACGAATGAACCCAGCACGTCGGGCGTTCTTGGCGGCTACGTCCTGCAACGCCTTAAGGAGCAGGGTTGGGAAACAGAATCGCTGACACTCCGCGCCAGCCTGAATCGCGAAGAGGGCCAGCGCGAATTGCTTGCATCGGTGGAACGCGCCCGGCTGATCCTTTTGGTTTTCCCGCTCTACGTTGACTCCCTGCCGTATCTCGTGACAAAGGCACTGGCCGTGATTGCCGACCAACGGCGGGCAGGTCCCGAGTCGTCGCAGAGGCGGTTTGTGGGTATTGTCAATAGCGGATTCCCCGAGACGCACCAGAATGCGGTGGCCTTGGCCATCTGCCGCGAGTTCGCCGCGCAATGCGGCTTCACATGGGCCGGTGGCCTGGCCTTAG